>ERZ773087.345-NODE-345-length-36107-cov-4.867331_pt1 | contig 36107 bp, 37 predicted proteins | sample MGYA00511375_ERZ773087 | MGnify/ENA primary metagenome ERZ773087 (study PRJEB29015, sample SAMEA2737995) | human oral metagenome | biome: human oral; feature: human-associated habitat; material: dental | place: China | collected 2063 ...
CCAAAAACGTAGTGAAAGTGCACACGATGTCTGGGAAGCAGGACATAGTTCTACTTCACTTTCTGCCGCATTAGGTATGGCTGTTGCTAGAGATTTAAACAAAGAGAATTATAGTATCATTCCTGTTATTGGTGATGGTGCTATTAGCAATGGTTTATCTTTAGAGGCACTTAATGAAATAGGTGTTGAAAAACGTAATATTATTATTGTTTTTAATGATAATAATATGTCTATTTCAAAAAATGTTGGTGCTATGAATGCTGGTTTTTCAAAGCTACGCACATTAAAGAGTTACACAACTTTTAAATCATCTCTGAAACGTTCACTATCTGGTAATCCAATTGGCGATGCGCTATATAAAGGTTTAAAAGTAGTAAAAGATTCGATGCGTGAAGCTGTAATTGATGGTGGTATTTTTGATGAATTTGGCCTTGACTATATGGGGCCGGTTGATGGACATAATATTCATGATTTAATTCAAATTTTAGAGACTGCGAAGCATCATAGAGGTCCTACATTAATTCATGTTATGACAAAAAAGGGGAAAGGTTATTCTCCATGTGAAGATGATAGTGAGGGACATTGGCATGGGGTAGGTCCATTCAATATCGAAACTGGCAAACCATTGCATGAAGTACCTTGTGGATTCAGTGCTTGGGGGCCATTTATGAGTCAATGCGTTGCGGAGTTTGCACAGAATGATAAAGATATTGTTTCTCTTACCCCAGCTATGATTAATGGTAGTGGTATGGGTATCTTATTTGCTAAATATCCAGACCGCAGTTTCGATACTGGTATTGCGGAAGAGCACACAGCAACTTTCGCAGCTGGTCTAGCAATTTCAGGTAAGAAACCATATATGTGTATCTATAGTTCATTCTTGCAGCGTGCTTACGATGAGATTAACCATGATATCTGCCGTATGGATTTGCCAGTTGTAATTGGTGTAGATCATGCTGGACTTGTTGGTGGTGATGGTGAAACTCACCAAGGAACATTCGATATTGGTATTCTATCAGGACTACCTAATATGATTATTTCGCATCCAAAAGATGCCCAAGAAGCAAAAGATTTATTGTATACAGCCTTTAACCAGAAACATCCATTCGCTGTACGTTTTCCTAAAGGTGAGGTAAAAACATCTACTGTATGTAAAGCAAATTTCATTCCAATTGGACAGTGGGAACTTTTACATGATTCACATGAAAATAAAGTGGCGATTATCACTTACGGTGATATGGTAAATAAGTTATTAGATAAAGTTGTGTCTAATAATCTTCCAGTAACGGTTGTAAATGCTCGTTATATTAAGCCACTTGACTATGAGATGATACAGTCTCTTGTAGAGCGTAAATTAAAATTATTTGTATATGAGCAAGACTATAAGACAAATGGTTTAGGGGCATTCATTTTGCAATACCTAAATGAATCAGAGATTTGTCTTCCAATCAAAATTTATGGATTGCCAGACAAGTTTATACCACAAGGAACAAGTGCACAGCTTCGAAAAGAATATCACATTGATATGAATACCTTCTTAGCTGATGTACAACAATATTTGTAGGAGAATATTATGCTGAAACACCTGTATATAAAAAACTTCATACTAATTGATGAACTAAACCTAGATTTTAAATCTGGGTTTAGTGCGTTTACTGGTGAAACTGGTGCTGGTAAATCAATTATGTTAGATGCTATTTCCATTTTATGTGCGGAGCGTGCAGGTGCTTCTTACATTTCAAAGGGAAAAGAGAAAGCAATTATTGAAGGTACTTTTGATTTATCCCAAAATAAACATGCATTAGAAATCATGGCAGATGCAGGACTTGAAACAAATGAAGATGTTACCTTTACACGTGAACTATTATCTTCAGGTAAGTCAGTTATCCGCATCGACCATCGAATTGTTACATTATCTCTAGCAAAAGATATTCTACGTGATGAGATTGATATTCATGGTCAAAGAGATACTGCGTATTTGTTGAATACAACTAATCATATAAGATTACTTGATACATTTTTACAAGTAGATGAAGAACTACAACAAGTAAAAGATTCCTATCAATGCTATTCAAAACTATTAAAAGAGAAAGAAAAAGCACTACAGAATGAATTTAATGAAAATGATTTAGAGTACTTCCAATATCAGATTCAGGAAATCGAACAAGCTGATTTAAAAATTGGCGAAGATGAAGAACTCGCCGAAAAAGAAAGACAGTATAAACAAATCAAAAACTCACTTGATAAATATAATCAAGTTTTTTCGCTATATGAAAACGGTTTAGCTGATTCCTTATATGATTTACAAAAATTGTGTTTAAATTTAGGTAGTGATGAAAAAACTACAACAATTCAAACATCTATTTCTGATGCATATTATTCTATCTCAGATAGTATCGATGAACTTCATAAACTCGTCGGTGAATATGATATGGACGAGGAAGAAATTAATGAAATGGAAGAACGTCTCTTTACAATTCAAAAACTAAAACGAAAGTATGGTAATTCCATTGAACAGATTCTAGCTCAGCAAGAACAGCTCAAGCAACAAGTACAGATGTTTACACATCGAAAAGAGTTTATTGAACAAATGGATCAGAAGATTTCAGCTGCACTTATTACTTATCAGGAATATGCTTCTAAGTTATCAAAGATTCGGCGAACACATGCAAATGAACTTGATGATGCAATCCTTATTAATTTAAAGGAATTAATGTTACCAAACGCATGTTTTAAAACAGTATTTACAGACTGCAAACCTAGTGAACACGGAAATGAAAACGTTGAATTTATGATTGCCATGAATAAAGGGGAAGAGCCAAAGTCTCTTGTAAAGACCGCTTCTGGTGGTGAACTAAGTCGATTAATGCTTGGATTAAAGGTTATCTTTACGAAATTACAAGGAATTCAAACTGTCATCTTTGATGAGATAGATACTGGTGTTAGTGGTCCGGTCGCGACTGCGATTGGTCAAAAAATGAAGGCTTTATCAAAATCATGTCAAGTCTTTGCGGTAACACATTTGGCACAGGTAGCAGCTTGTGCAGATACACATTACTTTGTATCGAAAGAAGACCAAGATAATAAGACTATTACACATGTAAGTGAACTCGATGAAACGGGACGTATTAATCAACTTGCTTTAATTTCGAGTGGCAGTATTACAGACATCTCAACAAAAGCGGCACTAGAACTCTATCGGAGAAACCATAGCTAATGTATCACGTATATTTTCATATTGATTTAAATGCATTTTTTGCGAATGCAGAAGTATTATTAAATCCAGAATTAAAAGGGAAACCCATTGTAATTTCTGGTGCTACTAGACGTAGCGTAGTTTCTACAGCAAGCTATGAAGCACGTGCTTTTGGCATTCATAGTGCAATGCCTGTTAGTGAAGCACAGAAGCTTTGTAGAGAATTGATTATCGTTGAAGGACACTATACCTGGTATCGTAACCTTTCCGAACGATTTATGGAGATTGTACGCTCCTATACAAATCTTGTAGAACAAGCATCAGTTGATGAGTGCTACGCAGATATGACCGAAGCAATTAAAAAATTTGAAAAACCTTTAGATCTTGCATGGTCTTTACAAAAACAGATCTACAATGAACTAGGATTAACATGCTCGATTGGTGTTGCACCAAATATGTTTTTAGCTAAGATGGCAAGTGATATGAAGAAGCCAAATGGTATTACTGTTCTTCGAATTCGCGATGTTCCAGAGAAAATGTGGCCTCTACCAATCAAAGATATGCGTGGTATTGGTACTAAAACAGTTCCATATATGCAAGAAATCGGTATTCGTACGATCGGTGATTTAGCAAACTTTAAAGATATCTCTAAGCTAAGAGAATTATTAGGAAAGAACACAGATGATTTTATTGAACGAGCTAATGGCATAGATCATCGTGAATTAGAGACAGAATGGGATGCAAAATCGATGGGCATTTCCGAGACGTTATTAGAAGATATTAATGAATATGAGGAATTATCTGGATTAATTAGAACACTAGCTAGAACGCTCTCTAAACGTCTTAAAAACGCAAGTAAAGTAGGTAGCTCTATTCATATTCGAATCTGTTACTATGATTTTAGAAATATAACTCGTGCTATGAAATTATCTACGCCAATTTGGCGTGCTGATGAGATTTATAATGCTGCTATAGCGTTGTTTGAAGATAATTGGGAAGAAGGGGAAGCAGTGCGCTTATTAGGTATTACAGTAGGCGATTTTGCGGATGAAAGCTATATCTCCTCGCAACTAAATCTATTCGATGAAACAGCAGCATTTAAAGCTGAGACAAAGGATATTATCAACGATTTAAACGGTATGCTTGGACTCAAGAAAGCCTTTGTCAGAGCAAGCAATCTTTTAAAGGAGTATAGCAATGAAGATTCATGATGCATTTGCTGAATATTTTACAAATATCAAAATTAACGAAGGAAAAAGTAAGCGTACAGTATCTTCATATGAAAATGATTTAAAGCAATATAAACAGTTTTTAGATGAACAAGGTATTACAAATACAAAGAAGATTCAACCAGAGTTAATTGAAGAGTTTATAGCAAATCAAAGTGAATATAAAGCTTCAACATCACTAGCAAGAATGACTGCTGCGATACGATCATTCCATCAGTTTATGACGATGATGCATGATGAGGCAGATCCAAGCTTAAACTTGCAGGTACATAAAGGGCCTAAAACATTACCTGTATATTGTACTGTCGATGAAATTAAGCTGCTAATGCAGTCATTTGATGATACAAATATCCAGGATAATCTAAATCATACACTTTTAGAAACAATCTATAGCTGTGGTTTACGTGTATCTGAAGTGTGTAATCTAACAATTAATCGTGTAGACCTAGATACAGGCAAAATACGTGTACTTGGAAAGGGGGATAAGGAACGCATTGTTCCGATACCCAAAGGTAGTATTCCACTTCTAAAGCAATACGTTTCTATTACTCGTATGAATCTTGTTCAAAAAAAGACCAATATGTTCTTATTAAATCGATTTGGTCGTAAGATTACTAGTAAATACGTAGAATTATTATTACAACGTAAATGTGTCGAACTTGGTTTTAAGAAGCATATTACACCTCATAAACTTAGACACAGTTACGCAACACATATGTTACAAGGTGGTGCTGATTTACGAAGTATTCAAGAGATTCTAGGCCACAGTAATATACAGACTACAGAAATCTATACACACGTACAAAATAAACAATTGTTTGATGCGTATAGTAAGTTTAATCCATTAGCTTCACATGAGTTAGATATTCCAAAGAAGAAGAATGAGTAATCACTTTATAAGATACTCATCTTTTCATATTTAATTAAATCGCATAACATACAATATACGTAATTATAATTAGTCTAACTAGAAAGGGGTATAAAATGAACGTTAAGGCAGTTATCGTTGAAAGAACTAGCAAAGCGGGAAAACTGTATAAGGTTTTACAAATTACTTTCCCTAATGGTTACGTTTTTGAAACATTTCTCAACAATGAACAATCTTACATTATCGAAATGAACAAATAGAAAGGGGTAGAAAGATGTTACATCATATTTTAACTATCGCGCGTGAAGGCGCTGCATCTGGTGGTTACTCATTTGGTTTTGACGCAATGTCTGTTGTCTCTGGTATGTTCTCTGTTATTAAAGAAAACATTGGGCCAATTTTAACTTTAATGGGTATTACATTAGGCGCTGCTTGGGTCGTTAAGTACTTTAAGCATGCAAGAAAAGGAAAGATTTAATTATTCTTACTTATCGTAATTAGCTACTACGATAGTAGGGGGATAGTCATATTGTGGCTATCCCTTATTTTTTTAGAAAGGGGTCTTATGACAAATTTAGAATTAATAAAAGTTTTAGTTACTTTATTTTCTGATTTCTTCAAATATTTTATGCCAGTTGCTGGGCTTGTCGCTGGTGCTAATTTAGTTATCAATTGGATATGGTCTATACTCTTCAAACCATTTCAACATATGTAATTAAGTTATTAATTGCATGCATGTTTTTTATTCCTGTACATGCTGAAGAGACACCGAGCCCATCTCCAAGTCCTACACCTGAAACGCAGAATAACGATGATTTGATTGGTTATCTCGAAAGACAGAAAGCAGAACAGGCAGAAAAGGAAAAGCAAGAACAGGAAAAGAAAGCACAGGAAGAAGAAGAAAAAAAGGAAAAAGAAGAACAGGAAAAAAAGGAAAAGGAAGAAAAAGAACAGAAAGAAAAACAAGAGAATTTAGATCGCGCTTCTTTTGACTCTGCTAGTGATGTGATTTATGGTATGGCTAATAAGTTCGGGTATTATTTCATTGGTTATACTCGTGCTAATAACTATTCTAATTACGTCTATTATGGTTACTTTTTTACTGATTTGACACAATTCGAAAGGGTAGGTAACTCCGTCAAGTTTACCAATGGAAAGGGGAAATATGTATACTGCACTAATGGCGGTGGTTGTTCGTTTTCTGATTTAGATAATCAATTTACCATCCCAAATTGGCAGAACATACAGAGTAATATATATGAACTCGATTATCCGTCTATTACGTCGATTGATAAGGGTTATTTACATCTTATTGATTTCTTTACCAAGACTATTGCGGCGGTTGTTTCTTTTAGTCTTCTGTACAGTCTATGTAATAGGCTCTTTATCAATAAAGGCAAACGCGGCTGAAGTTTTTTATCCATCATCTGAAGCCATATACGCTTATTCTTATTTTATTTTTAAGGGTCTTACGAAGTTAAATACTTCTATTTCTAATCATGGTTCAGATGGTACACCTTTATCAATTGAGTCTTGGACTGGGTCTTATTATGATAAGGTCGGTGGTCAGATTTTTCTTTATCAAAAGACAACTAGTTCATTTATTACTTTTCCTTGGATAAGTGGTAAATATAATTATTTAGACTCGTATGATGCTAATAACACTATTTATTCTTTAAATCGAGATACGCTCTATATGGAATTTTTCAGTTCTCAACCTATTTATGGTGCTGCTGCGTTTTTTCATCCTAATGATAGTGGTGGTCAAATTACTGCAGATGTAATTGCTCGTGAGTCATTAGGTGGTGCTACAGGTGGATTTTATCATTACATTTTACGCTTTACATCTGTACGTAATTATTTTTCGATTAATATTCATTTTGCAAATACTACTTTATCTGTCGTACCTGTAATGATGAAATTTGAGTCAAAATTAACGAATGACGAGCGTATGCGTGTTGGTTTGCCTTCCTTAGAATCTTCTAAGATTAACAACTTAACTACGCAATCTAAAGAGCAGTTTGAAAAGCAGATTGCACAGGAGAAGAAACATCATGAAGAAATGATGGACACTTCGGAGAGTGATAAGGTTGGCGGTATTGCTGATAGTCTCGTAAAATCTGGCAACGAGAAGACTAAGAGTCTTTTATTTCCTGTACAATGGGCAATTGACACCGCTCATAATCTCGCTTCTGCTCCTTCCACTGGTACGATTTCTATACCTGTTATTTTTGGTTCTGGAACGTTCGATATAGATTTGACAGTATTAGAACGAAATGTTCCTTCTGTTTGGTCATTTATTCAAAATTTTATCCGTTTTGTTGTCGCTATAGGCATTTTAAGGGGCATATTTGGACTCTTTAAGGGGGTAGATGGGTAAATGATTGTTAAAGCGTTTTTAGCGATTATAAAGGCTATTACTGATGTTGTATTTAGTATTATTCCAGCAATTCCAGTTTTCCCACCATTTGTTGGTGAGTCTTTAAATTGGTTTAGTAATTTTGCAATTCAAGGTGCAGGAATTTTTAAATATATTTTGGGTGATTTAGTTTATTCTGCATTGATTGATTATGTTGTCTTAGTTTTGGGTTTTAAATTGTTCTTAGTAGTTTTTAACTTTATTAAAAAATACGTTTTAATGAAAGGATAGAAAGGAGTAAACCAGTCGCTAACGTATGTGCGACTGGTTGTATCTTATGGCAAATATTGAGAATTTAGTTAAAAAAGATATCAAGTCTTTAAATGGTCAAGTTATAAAAGATGATTATTTACTTTCAAAAAATAAAGATTTTTTCAGATTATCAGGCGTACAAGTTTTCTGTGGACGTCAGGGTATGGGCAAAACAATATCAATGGTTAAAGTTTTGTTGGATATTAAAAAAAGATATCCGAAGTGTATCGTAGTTACAAATTTATTACTTAATGTTGATTTTGAATATATTCATTTTTCATCCATGGATGAATTGTCTGATGTTCTTACTTCTGTTAATAATGGAATCTATGGAGTTGTTTACGCAATAGATGAGATTCACACTTACTTCAACGCACTAGATAGTAAAAACATACCATCATACATATTTACAGAAATAAGCCAACAAAGAAAGCAAAGAAAATTAATCTTAGGTACTAGTCAATTATATCTAAGACTGGCCAAGCCATTTAGAGAACAGTCAGATACACTCATCATGTGCAGATGTATTTTACAGAAATTTAACATAATGTACGTATATGACGGTGCTACTCTTGTTGAAGATTTTGGAAAATTGTCGGGCGATCTACTTAAGGTTGGGTTTTTCATGCAAACTCGAAAACTTCGAGATTCTTATGATACATATCAAAAGGTAGTTTCTGGCCAAGAACAATATGAAAGCCAAACTAATTTCAGTATTGAACTTAACAAGAAATTATTAAAAAAATAGTTACAAAATCGAAAAATTTTGTAACGGTTGCTTGCAAATTTTTTTAATAATTGTGCAAGCGTTAGCGCGCAAGGGTCGACGTACTTTAGGGGGGTACTACGACACCCCCCTAGTGTGCCATGTGCCATGTGCCAAATTTATCGAAAAACGATAAGAAAGGGGACTTATGAAATGTAAAAAGTCTAGATATTGGACTTTTCTAATCTACTTAGATTCAGCACCTAGTAACTGGTATGAGTTGCTAGAAGAACTTCACTTACCTGTATGTGTTAGCCCTTTGCATGATAGAGATGTAAACCCAGACGGCGAAATTAAGAAAGCACATTATCATGTGATGATATGTTGGGATGGTCCAACTTCACAATCAAATGTTCAAGATATATCTAATCTATTTTCTGGTGTTCTTCCATGTCCTGTTGCCAGTGTAAAAGGTATGTACAATTACTTTACACATAAAGATAATCCAGAAAAGTTTCAATATGACTCAAAAGATATAATATGTATTAGTGGCTTTAATATTGAAGATTACAAGAATTATACAAGTAATGAGATTCTAGAAATCAGACTTCGCATTGATGAATTTATAAAGACACATATGATTTTTGAATATTTTGAACTTAGAGAAAAGTTAATAGATTTTGATTTAGAGTTGTATACTTACGCTAGTAACAATACACAACTTTATAAAGCTTTTTTAGATAGTAAAAGACATTTTATTAAGAAATAATATTTATTTTATTTTTAATTCTTTACTTAATTATATTTAGGTGTATTATTGTGTTAGGAGGCAATTATATATTATGTCGAAGGATAGTTTACGTCTATTCTTCGCAGATTTAAAAGGTTTTATTTGTTTTAAGCCTTTTTTGGAAAAAGCCGATATTAAAGGTTCTTCATTTTCCAGATTTTTAAAAGGTTCTGAGCATAATTATGAAGTTTCACTTCCTAAATTATTGCTTTTAAAACAGTATATTACTGATTTCTGCGATAGGGTAGGTTAGTTCTTCGCATAGTGTATTGTATGTGATTTATAAAAATCGCATAACATACATTATGCGAAGTTGTTTATATAATAGAAAAGACACTCGATTTTGAGTGTCTAGTAGATTACTTAACTAATTCCTTTAAGTTCTTAGCTGCCTTGAATCCTGGAACCTTTGATTCAGGAATTGTGATTGTTTCTTTAGTCTGTGGATTGATACCTGTACGTGCTGCACGTGTCTTCACTTCAAACTTACCAAATCCAGAAATATCAACACGACCACCATCTTTTAAAGTACCTGAAACAGTATCAAATACTAAATCAACGATTTCCGATGCTTCTTTCTTAGTTAAGTTGTGCTGTTCAGCTACTAACTCAGCAATGCTCTTCTTATTTAATGTTTCTGCCATTTTTTATTTCCTCCTAATATGTTTGTATTTTACTATAGTTTTTATAGGACATTCAATATTGACATTTTTTTATTATATGTGCTAGATAGTAAGTTTATATAAATCCTCTAGTAAATGTTGTAAATCATTTTCAGTGAGATCTTTAACGCCTGAAGCATTCTTATGACCGCCACCATGATATTTATTAGCAATTGTGTTGATGATTGCTATTTTAGAACGTAATGAACCATCATATAGTTTCTGTCCATTTACAATTTTTTCAGTAAATATAGCCCAAATTGTAAATTCTTTTACATGACCAATTTCGTCAATACGATTACGTGCTGACGAAGCACTGATATTATATTCATTCTGAATAGATACTGGAATGATTACATATGCTAAATGCTCTCCAAATAACTGTGTATTGGAACGAATCCAATTACTGAAATGGAATGTTTTGTAACTAACATCAAATAGCTCACGATTTAGTTCTGGAATCGCTAAATTATATGATGCGAGTTTAGCTGCCATTTCTAGTGTATGTCGTGTTGTATTACTTGTTCTAAAGCATAAGGTATCAGTTAATAACCCTTTATAAAGATATGTTGCAATCTCATGATTCATAATCTGATTCTCACAGCTTGCAAAGAAACCTGTGAGAATTTCACAAGTAGCAGCTGCTTCTTCATAGACATAATTCTGATTTCCATATGGATCAAGATTTGGATGATGATCGATTTTAACCACTTTTTTTGCAAGTGCATATCGTTGATCATCAATACGTTCTTTGTTTCCGGTATCCAAAATAATTGCCGTACTGCAGCGTATTGTATTTTCATCTACTATATCAGATGGTGGATAAACAGTTTGATCTGTTGTTTCATCCCCCAATCTATATACCCTTTTGTCTGGAAAGTTTGCTTGAATCCAACTACACAAGCCATTCTGAGAGCTTAGAGCATCACAATCGGGATGCGTATGTCTAAATAGTGTAATGACATCTGCATCCTCAATTGTATTTAATAATGTCTTAAAATCGAGATTCATTATAGTCCTAACAATCTAACTGTATCGCGTGCAATTACAACTTCTTCATTTGTAGGAACAATCCATACCTGTACTTTTGAATCAGGCTTAGAAATGAGGCATTCTTTGCCATGAATTGTAGCATTTAATTCGTAGTCGATACTCAAGCCTAAAGCTTCTTCCATAGCCTTTAAAATACGTTCTCTGCATGCGTCATCATTTTCGCCAAGCCCTGCTGTAAATGCAATTGCATCTACGTGTCCTAATTGGAAGTAATAGCCACCTACAACGTTAATAACACGGTTTGTATATAGTTTACCAGTTAAAATACCACGAGGATCTCCTGCATCAATTGCCGCCTGAACATCACGAGCATCAGAACTAATACCTGAAATACCTAACATACCTGACTTCTTGTTTAAGTATGTATCCATATCATCTGGTGTGCATCCTAACTTCTTCATCATGTAGAATACAACAGTTGGATCAATGTCACCACAACGGGTTCCCATCATAATTCCGCCTAATGGAGTTAATCCCATAGATGTATTTAAAACTTTACCATTCTTGATAGCAGTGATTGAGGCACCGTTACCTAGGTGGCATGTAATCATGTTTAATGTATTAACATCCTTACCCATTAGTTCTGCAGTGCGACGATTAACATACTGATGGCTTGTACCATGTGCACCATAACGACGAATCTTATAATCTGTATACCATTCATATGGTACCGGGAACATATATGATTCTTCAGGCATTGTCTGATGGAATGCTGTATCAAACACAAATACATGTCCTATATTAGGTAAAGATTCCTTAAATGCTCTATAACATACTAAATGTGCAGGATTGTGTAATGGTGCTAATTCACCATATTCTTCAACAATCTTTTCAACTTCTTCATCTGCAACTACAGACTGATCAAATGAGGAACCACCTTGCACGATACGATGTCCTGCACCCTTGATTTCATCAAGATTTTCTACAATGCCAAGTTCTGTTAATTTATTTAATAGAATATCAACAGCCACCTTGTGATTTGGAATTGGAAGTTCTTCAGTTTCCTTTTTTCCATTGTACTTAATCGTGAAGGCACCCATTTGTTGACCAATACGTTCTGCCTGTCCGCTTGTTAATACTGTTTCGCTAGGCATATCAAATAATTGAAACTTTAGTGATGATGATCCTGAATTTACTGAAATGACTTTACTCATGTCTTCCTCCTTAATCAATTTCTGTATCTAAGCATTGGTCTATTAATTTACCGACCTCCGCTGAACCAACTTTACGTATCTTATCATATAGCTTACATCGCTTTGTATACGATGCATGCATGCATAATTTCTCTTCATACGAATCTAACTCGATTCTGCAACGTTTAATTGTATCGTGAATCGCCGCACGTGATGTATTCACAAGTTCGCTGATTTCCTGCAACGATAAATCATCACGGAAGTAAAAATTACATATCTCTTGTTGTTTTTGTGTTAATAGCTTTTCGTAGAAGTCTAATAAACTGTTGTAATATAACTTACTTTGCATTTTCTAATCCTTCTGAAATGCTATATAAATATGCATCTAAGTCAAATGGTCGTAAGTCTTTTGGCTGTTCTCCAAGCCCGAGATAATATACAGGGATATGTAACTTATGCTTAATCGCAATGACAATGCCACCTTTTGCTGTACCATCCATCTTCGTTAGGATAATACCACTAAGATTTGTGGCCTCGGCAAAAATCTGTGCTTGTGATAAACCATTTTGTCCAGTTGTAGCATCTAATACAAGCCATGTATTATGCGGTGCTCCAGGAATTTCCTTAGCTGCCACTCGATTCATTTTTGATAACTCGTTCATTAAATTTGCTTTGTTCTGCAGCCGACCTGCTGTATCGCATAATAAGATATCTATTTTATTTTCGATAGCATATCTGCATCCATCAACGATGGCTGCACTAGGATCTCCGTTCTCTATTCCCTTGATGCACGGTACTCCTAAACGTTCTCCCCATTTTGCAAGCTGATCAATTGCACCAGCGCGGAATGTATCCGCTGCAGTAAATGCGACTGACTTTCCTTGGTCTAAAAACATGCGTGCAAGTTTAGCCGATGTTGTAGTCTTTCCTGAGCCATTAACACCTTCTAATAAGAAAACTGTTGTGCCATTTTCATTAAATGAAATTGGCTTATCTGGTGTAGCTTCATAAATCTCTTTCATTGTTTCAAGCAAGAAATTCATCGCCCATTTAAAAGTAATAGTAGGATATTCAGAACATTTTATCTTCATCTGTTCGCAAATATAGTCTGCTGTTTCAATACCTACATCACTTTCCAAAAGGATAATTGTTAATTGTTCAAGGAACTCATCATCTACCCCTTTGTATTTATATTGCATTTGATTTAATTGATCACCAAATGTCTGTTTTGATTTTTTAAAGCCTGATAAGTATGTTGCTTTATCATCTTTTTTAGAAAAGGCTTCTTTTAACTTATCTAAAAAACTCACGCTTGTACCTCCTCGGTTGTTGCATCTGCCATATTGAGTGCATCATGTAAAGTAACCTTTAACATTTGTGATACACCTTGGTTCTGCATTGTTACACCATATAAAACATCTGCATTTTCCATTGTACCTGGACGATGTGTAACAACGATAAACTGGGTTTGGTGTGTATAGTGATGTAAGTATTGTGCAAAGCGTTCTACATTACCTGGGTCCAACGCTGCTTCAACCTCGTCAAGAATTACCATAGGTACAGGCTTAATCTTTAATATCGCAAAGAGCACACAAAGCGCAATTAAACTCTTTTCACCACCTGAGAATAACATGTTATTTTGAACTGCTTTTCCTGGAGGCTGTGCATCAATATCAATACCTGTATTCAAAATATCAGAAGGATCTTGTAATGTAAGAACAGCTTTACCGCCACCATAAAGAGCACGGAAGATGTCATTAAACTCAGCATTAACTTTATCAAAAGTTTCTTTAAACTGTCGTTTCATAACAGTATCCATCTCATCGATTGCAGCTAGAATCTTATCGACGCTTTCCGTCAACTCCGCAATCTGATTCTTTAGTGTCTCGTAGCGTTCATTTACTTCGTTATACTCTTCTGGTGCATTCATATTGATATTACCAAGGCGCTCAATATCTGCACGTAATTGTGCTACTTCTTCTTTGGCATTTTCAATCTGTTCATCTGTCACCTTTGTCTTAGCAAATTCATAGGTCAACTGATATTCACTTGCAAGTCTTTGCAAACAAGCTTCCATACGTGTTTCAAGTTTACCTTGATCAATCTTTATCGCATTTGCACTAGCTTCTGCAGTACTTAATTCCTTACGCATTTGACGTGTTTGTTGTTCTTTGCGTTCAGCCTCTTGATTGATTTGATATCTTTGTTCACGTTTTGCCTTCATATCGTTCGTGATTGTATCACGTTCTAAATAAGCTTGATTCAAACGTACGATGAGTTCTTCTGTATGTGATTCGTCACCATCTTGATTTAAACCCTTTGGATCTAATAACGCTAAATCATTCTTTAACTTTTCGTATTTTGCTTTCTTTGCATCTACGACAGGTTCAAGTGCAGCAACTGCATAACGTTTTTCGCTCATAGCTTGTGCAGCTTTATCGCGTGCTTCATTTGCTTGATTTAGGGCCTTTGTTGCTAGTGTAACACGAGCTGATTCAGCATCAATTAGCGCGTTAATTTCTTCTGCCTCTTTGCGCATAGTCATAATATTAGTATCATGACGAGTCTTACCACCAGTCATAGAACCACCGCGGTGGATTACTTCACCACCAAGTGTAACAATCTTATACATACGCTTTGTTAGAGTTGATAATTCATTACCAGCTTCCATATCCTCTACAACAAGAACATTATTTAAAAGACTAGTAATGACTGGTTCAAATTGATCCTGATTCTTTACAAAGTCTGACGCAACACCTAAATAGCCTTTTGTATTCTGACAGATAATTTGATTATCTTGTGATACATAGCGTGGTGTGCAAACGGTTAACGGTAAGAATGTAGCACGACCAGATTGGTTTCTATTTAAGAAGCGAATCGCATCACGTGCAGCTTGCTCATCAACTGTAACGATATGATTCATCGCAGCACCTAATGCAGTAGATACAGCTTCTTCGTATCCATTTTCGACCTGTAATACTTGCCCAATTACACCAAGAATACCAGATAATGCATTTTGATTATCCATAATAGAGCGAATACCTTGTTGGTTATTAAATGGATTACGCATTAACTGATCAATGACATTCTTGCGATTTTCTAAAGAGCGTAAACGATTAGAAGCTTGGTCATATTCACTACGCTTATCTACGATATTTGCGGCGGCAGCACTTAACTGTTGAGAAAATAAACGAATTTCTGTATTTAAAATATCTAAACGTTTTTGACGATCTTCAAATTCAACACGAGCCTCTTCGATTAATCCGGCAAGTTGCTTGGCTTTTTGCTCATTAGTGCCTGTTTCTACAATATACTTACGCTTTTCATCAAGCTCTGTACGACGTGCTTCTAAGCCTGCAATCTCATTGAACTTCTTCATGAGTTCATCTTGTAAGTTATTAATTTCACGGTCTAATATAGAAATTTGTCTTCTACTTTCCGAAAGCTTTGTTTCATTTATTTGAATATCTGTAGAAAACATAGTCGTCTTTGTTTCTATGTCAAACAGTGCTTTCTTTGCAGATTCGATATCGGCATGTATACTTTCAATATCTTGTACTAATACTGAGATTTCAATTTCTTCTAAGCGTTTTTTCTTCTCGCGATAAATCTCTGCTTTTCTAGCTTGTCTCTTTAAAGGAGATACTTGCTTTTCGAGTTCAATTAAAATATCGTTTGAACGATCAAGATTAGCTTTTGTTCTTTCTAGTTTCGATAAAGATTCTAATTTTCTCTTCTTATATTTAGCAACGCCTGCAGCCTCTTCGAAGATACCACGACGTTCAAGAGGTTTTGCTTCCGCAAAAGTTAAGACATTACCCTGCGAGATAATACTTAAACTATCTTTACCAAGACCTGTATCCAAGAATAGATCAACGATATCCTTTAAACGTACATTCTTACGATTGATTAGATACTCTGCTTCGCCAGAATCACGAAAAAGACGACGTGTAACTTCTATCTCGTCCTTGTCATCATTTAAAATGTGATTTGTATTGTCAAATACTAGTGTAACTTCCGCCATATTAACTCTACGACGGTCAGCACTACCCGCAAAAATAACATCATTCATTTTATCGCCGCGCATGCTTTTGGCACTTTGTTCTCCAAGTACCCAACGAACAGAGTCAGCGATATTTGATTTTCCACAACCATTAGGACCTACAATACCAGTAATTGGATGATCAAACTGGATAATCGTACGATCCGCAAAGGATTTAAATCCCTGCATTTCGATTCGCTTTAGAAACATAAAATCTCCTTAAATCTCTTAGATATTATAACAAAATCACCTTCTTCAAACCACAAAAACGGGAAATTTAACATATATTAATTGAAAAAAACAGCCGAGATATACAGGCTGTTTCAGAAAAATTATTTGTTCTTTAATTGTTCTAAAATCTTTTCTAATAGAACTGTTTCATCGCTCTTTACAGGTGCAGCTTCTTCCTTCACTTCTGGTTTCTTAAGCTTGTTAATTGCCTTAACCATAACGAACAATACAAATGCTAATAAGAAGAAATTGATTACGGATGAAATAAATGCACCAATCATCAAATTAACAGAACCTAAACTAATTACAACATTTGAGAAGTCAACCTGGAATATTACACCAACTAATGGGTTAATAATATTTTCAATAAATGACTTGATAATAGCTTGGAATGCACCACCAATGATGACACCAATAGCCATGTCCATTACGTTACCACGTAACGCAAACGCTTTAAACTCTTCAATAAAATTTTTCATATTATTTATCCTCCAATATAGATTTTAATTCGATAGTTTCATCATCTAGAATCAAGTAATTACCCATGCAGAATGGATTGTCAGTTTTAAAGGCTGACGATTCTAAGATTGAAACTTCGTTAGCATTATATGATATTTCATAACGATTGCCACGTAAATCACTCATAAACTTTAAATTTTGTTGATTTGTGAAACGATCTTTGATGTGCATGAGAGTCCGTTTACCATAAACAAACTTATAAACTGGTGGTTGAAAGCCATAACGTTGTTTAAAAGCATCTAGTGTTTTCTCGATTTGTAAATCATTCATTTCCTCTGAAAGAATAACACCTTTTATACCTGGAATCGATAATACATATGCAATCGCATAAGAATTAACAACATTGAGTGTCATACCCCCGATACAATCCACAAGCTTATTATTAAAATCTCCAACTTGAGAAACAACTGTATTGATAAGAGTTGCCTTACCTTCTTGTGATTCATGGATTACAGGGGTAACTGTATCATTCTCAACTACATTTAAGTAACTTTCACAATCAAATACTCTTGGTTTCTTTGTTTGAATAATATACTTGTAATTTTGGTCAAACACATTCTCTGTATGATAGTGATATGCTTGTTTGCCCAGTCTTATATGTTGAATAGCACGTAGATTATCTAATTTTTCTAATGCTAATCTACGAGTTTCGTTTATCACGCTAACTGGCAAGAAGATATGCTCAATTTCACCCTTAAATTCTATAATTCGGTATGCAGATGCTCCGGTTTTTGCAAGAGCTGCTTCAATCTTTTCTTTTGTTAGTGGCGCATTTTTTGCTAGTTCTAGATTCACTAAGCTTTCTTGGATAACTGTATGTTCACCATCAGAAACTATCAGTTTTAAAGGCTTTCCAATTCTTGCTTCGTAAGAAACTGTAATATCAACTAATCTACTAAACGCTTCAATGTGATGTTGTACTTCATCTAGCAATCTAGTATCTGTTGTTTTATGCAACTTTTGTCCTCTCTTCGGTCTTCCTTCTTTGCATTCTAGAGTAACAATCTGTCCAGGGTTTGCACTATTCACCAAGAGATTCTTTTGGTCATAAATTTTAACAGCAGTTAAACCAATATCTTCAGGTTCGCTTAGAATACGTAAACCATCATGCTGGTATAATGGTTTTGAAAGTTTTACCTTTACTTTGCCTTTATAGAAATCCACAACTTCTCCAATTACAACTCCTTGATGATTTGGACGATATTGGTTCATACGTTTAGTAACATCATCATGGAATAGATGGCCTTCTGAAAAACCACGATTAAACATCAGTTTTAACTCTTCTTGACGTTTCTTTGTTACACAATATGTTTCATTACGATAATAAGCATCGATAGCTTCACGGAAAGTCTTTGTGATAAGCCAAACATATTCCGGACGTTTCATACGTCCTTCTATCTTCAAACTACTAACACCTGCTCCTAACAGTTTTGGTAATTGATCAATAACATTCAAGTCCTTAGGACTAAGAATATATTCTCCTTCTTCAAATTCCGAACCATCTTCCTTGTAGTATTTCATGCGGCAACATTGTGCACACATACCACGATTCGCACTGCGTTGTTTCGTAACAACACTAAACTGACATTGACCACTATAGCTAATACAAATAGCACCATATGCGAATACTTCAATCTCCATGCCACTCTTACATGCTTTTTTTACAAGTTCAATTGGCGTTTCACGAGCTAATACCACCCGTTTAACTCCTTGTGTTTTCATATATTCAATGCCAGCCATATTATGGACATGCATCTGCGTTGAACAATGAACTTCAAAATCTGGAAAGCATGTACGAACATAATGAAACAGACCAAAATCTTGAATCAATAAGGCATCCACATCATGGTCATATAAAAATTGAATTTGGTCTTTTGCAGCTTCAATTTCAGGTTCATATAATATGGTGTTCATTGTCACATAAACTTTTACTCCGCGAATATGACAATAACGTACTGCTTCAATTAACTCTTCTCTTGAAAAGTTTCCTGCAAATGCACGAGCGGAAAAAGAATTAAGTCCTAAATAAACTGCATCACAGCCAGCTTGTACTGCCGCAATTAACGCTTCCATATTTCCTGCTGGCGCAAGTAATTCAGCTTTCTTCATAAAACCCCCTTAATCTTTTGATACTCGTTTATAAGTTGCTCTAGTCTCATCTTTGCATTTGCAGCAGAAGTACTAGGCAAACTAATGTGTGGTATATCTAAATGAATATATTGATTATATAATACAGCTGCTTTCTTCCCAGTCGTTACAATCAACTGTATATTTGATTTATGGACTAAACCAGCAATATCATTCGTTTTGACATTCTTGATAGAAGAATCAGAAGATCCTTCAATTGTACAAGAATGAATTACATCCCACATTGCAATATGATGCTGATGACAAAATAACGCACGGTCAGTAATTTCTACTTTGAATAAAGCCTCCATTACTGCCCAAAAACGATTGGTCTTATTTGCATAATACATCTTATTTTGTCTACTGATCACAGATGGAAATGAACCTAATATTAATACCCGTGAGTGTTCATCATAGATTGCATCCAAAGGATGTATAACTTTCTTAGCACTGGCTTTCATCGAAATACTTAGCCAGTCCACCGATGGATGTTTCTTTCAAACTCATCGGTATACAATTACCAGTTTCTTTCATAGTCTCAACGATCGTATCAAAACTTACTTTATGAGTAGCACGGACCTTGTTCATGTGAATCGCTAGATTTGTGGCATCAATTGCACGTAGGATACCTTGTGAATTACGTTCAATACACGGAATCATGACATACCCCATAACTGGATCACAAGTTAAGCCTAAATGATGTTCAATTCCAATCTCTGCTGCGTATTCAATATCGTTCAAATTACCACCTAGAATATATGCAAAGGCAGCACTTGCCATTGAAACAGCAGATCCCACTTCAGCTTGACAGCCACCAACCGCACCAGAAATCGTCGCATTATGCTTAATTAAATTTCCAAAGATACCACCAATAGCTAGAGCATCAATCATAGTATCTTTATCAATCTTCAAGTCATGAATGCAATGATATGTTAAAGCAGCGATAACACCACATGCGCCAAGTGTAGGCGCAGTTACCACCTTATGTGTATCAGCATTCTCTTCGCCTGCGGCGTAAGCATAGCTCATTAGTTTTAAATCATTTGCATACGAACAATTGTTTTCTAAACTCTCTAAATATAACTTACGTGCAACACGTTGCAATTTTAACTTACCAGGTAAAATCCCTGCTTCTGCAGTTATACCTGCATGAACACATTCGACTTCTGCATCCACGATATCAGAAAGATGTTGACGTAAATTTGGCTCATAAGAATAGATATAAGAAAGTAACGATTCATTTTTATCTTGTAATACTTGCTTAATTTCTTTTAGTGTATTTTCCCGATATACTTCATCGTTCCAATCAAGATTTTTTTCCACAATCCGAATACTACCACCACCGATGGAAAATACAGTCCAACGTTGCTGAAGTTCATATTTATCATTGTATGCGCGAATATAGAATCCATTAGGAAATACTTCTTCCCATTCAAGAGAAAAGATTACTTTCACTTCACCTAATAAAGTTTGTTCAATAATCGCATCTGTATGATGCCCTTTTCCGGTTAAAGATAAAGAGCCAAAAAGTTCAGCTTCATAGTAAGGAAATGCACCAAATGATTCATTAAAGAGCTTGCAGGCTCTCTCTGGTGCTAATGTATGTGAACTGCTCGGTCCACGTCCTATTTTATATAGTTCTTTAATTGATTGCATGTTAACTCCCGTTCTTTAATAAGAACTGTTCAAAACCATTTTTGGGATCAATTCGTCCCGCTTTAATACCTTGTTCAAGCGTTGCAAGTTCCTCTAAGTATCGTAATACAGTCGTTGACTGTAGATGATAACAACTTTCTAAACCTTTTTTGATTGCCCAATCATCCGCACGTAGTCTTGTAGCAATCATACTATCTGATAATCCACGTTCATACAGTTTTTTAATGTTATATAAGCTACGTAATTTACTTGCAAGCATTGCAATCATCGCAACATAGTCATAACGCGCTTGTAACATTTCATCTACTGCTAATAATGTAGAAGATAAATCATGCGCAACGAATGCATTGCTCATTCTAAAGATATTTAAATCTGCATTCATCGGTACGATATGTATAATATCTTCAAGATTCAACTCTCTCTTTCCATAAAGATCAATCTTTACAAGAGCATTATGAAATTTCAAAGTATCATTACTAACACGTTCCAACAATTCGCCTCGTGCATCACGTGTAAGTTTATATTTATTCTCTTTTAACTTATCATCCACATACTTTTCAAACTCCCAAGGCTTCATGAGTTCAAATTTCACAATTCTAGCATCATAAGACGTTAGAAGTTTATATTCTTTCTTTCTGGTATCAGCCGAAAATGTATGACAATAAAATACCAGTAACGTATTTGGATTCGGATTTTTAAGATACGCTTCAAGTAATTTTAAGCGTAGCTCTTTCTCTACTTCTTGTTTCTCTGATTCTTTCTTAGATGTCTTTACTGCAGCACGCAAGAAATACGGTTCTTTTATTATGATAGCCTTTTTAGCAGAATCATCGAATAGGGAAAATGTATCACAAGCTACCAACGCTTCATCAAAACGAAATGTTTTAGCATTTGAAGCATCAAAGGTTGTGACATAATCTTTTCCTATAGAAAACTCTTTTAAAAGAGTAGCTAAGCGCTCCTCTTGTCGATACATATCTTTTCCACTCAATAAGTAAACTGTCATACGCTAATTTATTATAACAATTTTCCCAGACGATGTTAGAGCGAAATGCTTATGAAAGATACTAAAAAACGAAATATCTCCATAAGTGCCTGTATCCATCCACATAATACCCCTTTTATCCATTTCTTTAATGACAGCACGTGATGGTAAATGACTTGATAAATATGGTTGATTGATACAGATACATAATTTTGGTTGTAAATAATCAAAAAGTTCTGGAGGATTAGCATTTTTAGATCCATGATTTGCAAGTATCATCACATCAACATTTAAAGAATCATAATGATTTAATAAATAAGTGATATCACTATGATCTAAATAAGTAAATACGATAAAAGTAAGTTCATTATATTTAAAATACCAAATTGGATGTTCAGTATTTTGCAAATTAAGTTGTTCTGCAATATAACTTTGAGGTGCTGATACAATTTCTACCCCTTCAGTATCATCTCCTAATTCCACCACTGCGAAAATCTTAGAAATACCTTTTGCATGTAGATAACTTTGTAAATCATTTGATATAACAGACTTTGGCTCAGATAGTACTGTTGCACAATTAGATAGCATTGATTTTAAAATAATATTTGTATTTTTCGGAATGTTTAACACTGTTACTTCTGGTAATGGATGAACGATAGATAAACTAAGGAATATTATCACAGTACTTGCGACAGTATATATTCTAAATTTATGTTGTTTAAATAATGCATATACCATTGGTAAAAACAACATCCCAATACCTATGATATTTCCATTTATCTTGATTGATTGAATCTTCGAAATCGTTCTAGAAACAAGCGATACTAGCTCTACTATATTTAGACCAGTATACAATTGAATAAAACCCATTATCCAAGTAAAACCCATAAAGTAGCGGATGATGGGATAAAACAAGAATGAAAGTAATTGGATTGATTGAAATTTAATACTACAAATGCTTCCAATCAAACAAGCAGTTATTATCTTACGATGTGATTTTGAAAAGAGAGTTTGTAAACGATAAATAAGCGGTATTTGAAACGATAACGAATATAGAGCCCTAGGGAATATAACCAATAAAACTATCGATGAGATTAGAATTTTTACTCTTGTAGGAATATCCGCAAACTGCAATAATCCATACAATAACGAGTACACTAAGATAATTGGATAATGATAAAACAGATTTAAAACAATAAGACATAATACTTTAACGATTTTACGTTGTCTTTGTGTACTAAAAAACTTTAAAACATATAACAATAACCATATACTTGCAATATATGAAAAACCAGTTTGATCAAAAATATCTGATATATCAATTCCCTTATTTTTGATGTGAAAGATAATTTGATATAAAATCTCTCTCTTTAAATTATCATCAAGCTTTTCAATTTGTTTTTGTACCCAAGAGCGTAATGTGAAATATTGTTGTGTCACATGTATTTCCGATTGATATGTATACCCACTAAAATCATTCTCTTTTGCCCACTGGTATAATGAAAATCCATAAAATTTCGAATCATAATCAAATGAATGGATATGTTGCGTAACTTCTACCTCAGCATCAAATGGTAGAGTTGTATTTGTATACACTACAATTCGATTATCTTGATTTTCAATAATTGCATAATTGCTTTTTATATCAACGATTCGATATGTTTCTGATGATATAAAATGAATCTTAGGAAAATACGTCATACATAGGATACAACTTAGAAAAATACAACTCTTAATACTATGATGTCGATACCAATATAGAATACATAAAAGGAAAACAATTAATTTATAGATATCTTGCATATATAGACATAGTAGATACATCAATAATACAAGTACTGGATTTTTTAGAATTCCTTTCATAAACAGATTTTATCTTTTATGAAATCAAACTTTGCTTGACCTATCCCTTTTACTTTCATTAAATCTTCTAATGTCTGGAATAATCCATGTTGATTTCGATAATCAATGATTGCTTGTGCAGTTTTCTCACCGATTTTAGGAATTTGCAATAAACCATTTAAATCAGAAGTATTAATAGAAATCAAATTCACCGAAATATCACTAGATTTCGTTGGTATTGTTAATACATCTTTATCATGCAAAATAGTCTCTAGGTTCAAACTAGATATATCTGCATTTTCGTTTAAACCCGCTTTCAATAATAGTTCCTGTATTGTTGCATATGGATCTAGAGAAATTACACCTTGTCTTAATACAGCACCGTAAACCGTTACTTGAATCGAAGATTTACTATATTGATTTATATTAATAATGTTGAATTTACCTGATGATAAAATGATGAAACATAAAAAAACAGTAAGTAGTAGTCTCATACGTCCTCCACTTACTGTATTTGTTGTAATCTTAGTGATTCCTTACTTAATCTTAACAATTTCAACTGTATAAGGATTTGCGACACGTACTTCACAAACATCGCCAACCTTATGGTCTAGAATTGCCTGTGCTAATGGTGTTTCATTAGATAGGCGACCGTTTAAAGGATCTGATTCTGTTGAACCTACGATATTGTAAGTAACTTCCTCCTTAGTATCATTGAAGAATAATGTTACGCTAGAACCGATGTGAACAGCTGACTTCTTACCAGCCTTTTTCGTATCAATAAGTTCATAGTTACGCAGCATGTATTCCAAAGTTGAAATACGTGCTTCTACCTTTGCCTGCTCATCACGAGCAGCATCATAGTCCGCATTTTCTGAAAGGTCACCCTGTGCACGTGCTTCAGCTAGTTCCTGCTTAACTTCTTCACGAACAACATGGACGAGGTTATAGTATTCATCCTGTAATTTTTTTAGACCTTCTTCAGTAAGATATGTTTTATTTTCTTCAGCCATTTTATTACTCCTTACGCTTGGTTATTATAGCATTGTGTGCGTGATGATGCTACTGATTTTTGTTGTGAGTAAATCAATCGCAACCGTATTCTTGCCACCTTCCGGAATGATTACATCCGCATATTTCTTTGATGGTTCCACAAATGCTTCATGCATTTGCTTAACAGTTCCCACATATTGATTTACAACAGACTCTAATGTTCTACCGCGTTCTTTTACGTCACGAACTAAACGCCGAATAAATCGAATATCCGCATCAGTCTCCACAAAAATCTTGATGTCTAGTAAATTTCGAATCTTTTCTTCTTCTAATACAAATAAGCCTTCTAGAATCAAGACATCACATGGATAACAATCTTCTGTTTCATTACTACGTGTGTGATTGACAAAATCATAGATTGGTTTACGAATAGCTTTATTCGCAATTAGATCTTGAATATTTTCAATCAATAAGTCATTGTCAAACGCAAATGGATGATCATAATTTGTCTTAATACGCTCTTCCATCGGCTTCTCTGCTTGATCTTTGTAATAGTCATCTTGCCGGATAATTAGTACAGATTTTTTATCCGCAAATGTCTTTTTGATTGTTTCAGAGATTGATGTCTTTCCAGATGCACTACCACCGGCAATGCCAATAATAATCGGTTTACTCATTCGTATTTGCCTCTTTCACTTCTGATTTAATAAGTATCTCATTTTCGTCATAGTATAAATGGATTGAAAATGGGACTTCGTTTCGAAACATTTTCTCCAGGAAGATACGATCACCTTCCCAAAGTTCTAAATCTAAAATATCCTTCTTTGGTATATATGCCAGTGTTCCCTCGCTGCATTCATGCAGAGTTCCAACATAATCACTCGTTTGATATACATAGATTTCTTCATCTTCATGATGTTCATAATGAAAATGAATGATACCACAATATAGCGCAGATTGTACTTGATATCCTGTTTCTTCTATTACTTCACGTACCATGCATTCATATGGTGTTTCATTTATCTTTAACTTTCCACCTACGCCTATCCATTTACCGTGATTTAAGTCATTTTGTTTTTTATTACGTAATAACATCAACCACTTCTCATCATGAACTAGATAACATACTGTACTTTTAATCATTTAAATTTACATGATCTTTCACATTTTGATTATGTTCTGTAAGTGTCTTTGCGAAGAATACTTCACCCGTCTTCGTATCTGCCACAAAGTAGAGATAGTCTGATTCAATCGGATTTAATACAGCTTTAAATACCTTCTCACCAGGATTCTCAATTGGTCCTGGAGGTAACCCTTTGTGTAAGTAAGTATTATATGGTGAATCAAACTCTGCATTAACTTCACAAGCTTGCCACTTATCTGTTTGACGGTCAAAATCGATTGCATAGCATACTGTTACACTAGACTGTAATAACATACCTTGGTTTAAACGATTATAGAACACGCCTGCAATTGTACGGAGTGTCGTTTCATCGCCTCCACCTTCGTACTGTACGATACTTGCTAATGTATATAATTGATGAATAGAAAGCTTACTCTTAGCAATCGCATCTTTATTTGCTTCATAAACAACTTTTGTTTGATCTAACATCTTTAGTGTTACATCTTTCGCAGTTGTTTCTTTATAAAATTCGTAGGTGTTTGGTGCGATATAGCCCTCTAGATAAATACGTACATTATCTTGGAACATTTCATCAGTAATAAATGGATATGTAGACTTCAAAGAAGAAATCCACTCTTTATCATTCCATAACTGAAGTAACTCATCTTCTTTGACGTTCGTAACCGCCGCAATTTTTTCAGCAATATGTTTTGCCCAGTCACCTTCCGTAACGGTTACAGAAACAGTATCACTTGCTGCTGCTGTTGCACTATTTAATTTTTCTAAAATTGCTTGCAAATCCATATTACGATTTAATGTAAACGTTCCAGACTTGAAATTATTAAGCTCGTAGAGTCTAATATACAACTTCGCAACATTTACATCTTTGATAAGATTCTCATTTTTTAGATGTTGTAAGATATCAGCTGACGTATCACCAGTATTCACTTTAAACTCAACTTCTTCAGAAGTATCTGAAACAGCTTTAATTGATTGTGAATAATAAATATAAGAACTTACGCACCCAACCGCTAATATCAAAATGAGTAATAAAGGAATTAAACTTCTCTTTTTTCTTCGCTTAGCCATGTCTATTCACCATCATCTTCACTGATAAATGCACCTAATACTTCTTGGCACATTTCCCATTCTTCTTCATCGACAACTTCATCCATTGATCCATCTTCGTTATAACTGTATGCATACACATTGCCTTCTTCATCCGTTGGGTCTGTAAATAACACATACTTCTTTGTCTTATCTTCATTTTCAAACGTCAAAAGAATTTCAACTTCACGTTCGTTGCCTGCATCATCAGTAATCATCATTGTGTTGTTTTCAATCATCTTATCATCTCTCCTTAAAAAAGGCGTTTGCCGCCTTACTTTACATTACGATCAAGCCAAGTCTGTAGAATCTGTACTGCAGCTAACTGATCAATTTTCTTTTTACGTTTCTTTCTTGATACGTCCGCTTCTAACAAAATACTTTCAGCTACAGCTGTCGTAAATCTTTCATCTTGCATCTTAACAGGGATACCAGATTCTTGTTCAAGAACCTCACCAAACTCTAGACAAATCTGTGCACGAGGACCAACATCATCATTCAATAATAGTGGTAAGCCTAGTACTATTACATCTGGTTTTTCACGATCAACAATATCTAGCACTTTATCTAAGGCCATATTGTAATCATCGGGTTTAAAACGAATTGTCTCGATTGTTCTTGCGATAAATCCTGTATCACTAAAACTAACACCACAAGTTACGCTACCAAGATCTAAGCCTAGATAGCGTGTCATTTAGTGATTTGCCTCTAAATAGAAACGAACTAATTCTTCAATAATTTCATGACGTTCCACGGATTGTATCAAACTTCTTGAATTGTTATGTGAAGATATGTACGCAGGATCATCTGAGATCAAATACCCAGCCAACTGATTGATAGCGTTATATCCTCTCTCACTTAATGAAGCTTCTACCTGTTTTAAAACTTCGTGGATTGTTTCACGACGAATCTCTTCAGAATTAAAGCTCATCGTTTCAGTCAAATTATTTTGTTTCATCATTTTGACTACCTCCATCTCTGTAAATATTTTATGTCATATTTTACAAAAAGTATATACAACCGCTTCATTTCATTGTGTTTATAACATGAAAACTGTCAAAAAATAGGCACCATATAGGTGCCTATTGTAAAACATGATTATTGTGCAAGAATTTCTCTTACTAATGCATGTGCTTCCTGTACTTTGGAAGTATCCTTACCACCAGCTTGTGCCATGTCAGGTCTACCACCACCATTACCACCAGTTAGCTGTGCAGCAGCCTTCACAATATCACCAGCCTTCTTGCCCTTAGATATTGCGGCTTTCGAGCTAGCGCATACAAATGTCACTTTACCATCTGTTGTATTTGATACAAAGACAAATCCATCCACAAGCTTATTACGCACATTTTCAGCATATGCCTTTAAGCTATTCGTATCAAATCCATTTAGGCTAAGTAGTACACAAGATAAGCCATTAATTATTTCAGCTTGCTGTACTGCTGTATCCGCTGAAGATAATAATTCTGCTTCTTTATGTGCATCGTTCTCTTTACGGAGCTGCGCATTCTCTTCTTGTAGTGCAACTAACTTTTCTTTAAATCCTTGCCAAGATTGTAGTTTCATTAACTTTGCACATTCAAGTAAGTACTGTTCTTCAGTCTTAAAGTCTTTATATGCATCATATTTTGTTTCTGATGTAATACGTCTAATACCAGACCCGATAGATTCTTCAGAAGTAATCTTAAATACGCATAAATCAGCAGTATTATTTGCGTGTGTACCGCCACAGAATTCCTTAGAGAAATCTCCCATCGATACAACGCGGACTGTATCGCCATACTTTTCATCAAACAATGCAATTGCACCAGAATTCTTCGCAGATTCAACATCCATCACTTCAGTAACGATAGGCTCAGCTAAAGCAATCTGTTCATTCACAAGACGCTCAACCTCATTCAATTGTTCTTCTGTAGGTTTTTCAAAGTGTGTAAAGTCAAATCTACCATACTCAGCACAATTATAAGAACCAGCTTGCGCAATATGATCACCCAACACCTTCTTTAAAGCAGCTTGTAATAAGTGCAGTGAACTATGATTCGCACGTGTACGTTGACGCTTTTCATAGTCGTATTCACCTTCTACCACATCACCTTCTGAAAGTGTACCATTAACGATTGTAATGTGATGTAGTGGTTGTTTATGTGGTGCTTTTTGCACATTCGTTACATTTGCTTTGAAATGATCATTCCAAACAATACCTGTATCTGCACACTGACCACCACTTTCCGCATAGAAACAAGTTTCATCAAGGATAATATCACCCTCATCAGTCAATGTATTAACACGTACACCATCCTTAAATAAGCCAATAACTTTACCTTTAGAATGTTTATCTGTATAACCCGTAAACTTACTCTCTTGTGTGAAGTCCATTAAGTCAGCTGATTGACCATGCATGGATTGAATATTTCCACGTGCTTCTCTTGCACGTGTCTTTTGAGCCTGCATTTCTTTATCAAAGCCTTCTGAATCAACACGATAACCTTCTTCTTCGGCAATCTCAGTAGTAAGTTCCTTCGGATATCCATAAGTGTCATATAACTTAAACATTACCTCACCAGGTAAAATCTTAGAGTCCGCATGTTCTGCCAATGCATTCTGTAAAAGTGCTTCACCGTTTGCTAATGTCTTATGGAAAGATTCTTCTTCCTGCTTCACTAACTTTTCAATTAATGAAATCTTTTCTTGTAAGTATGGGTAGTAAGAGATCATATTATCTGCTACAACCTTTACAAGCTTATACATGAAAGCACCCTCGATACCTAACTTAATGCCATAACGTACCGCACGTCGTAATACACGACGTAATACATATCCACGACCTTCGTTAGAGAACATCGCACCATCCGCAATCGCAAAAGTAACCGTACGGATATGATCAGCGATTACGCGATATGCCATCTTGTATTCTTTTTCGCTATATGAATGTTTTGCATATTTCTCTGTCGCATGGATAATTGGTAAGAATAAATCAGTATCAAAGTTTGTTTCACCATCTTGAATCAAGCATACAAGACGCTCGAGGCCCATACCTGTATCAATATTCTTCTGTGGTAATTCTTTATACTCATGACGATCAACTTCACCAGGACGACAATCATATTGTGAGAATACGATATTCCAGACTTCAATATAGCGATCATTCTCTAAGTCATCAAAGAATAACTTTTCACCAATTCCTTCTGGATCATACTTTTCTCCACGGTCATAGTATAACTCTGTATCTGGTCCACCAGGTCCACGACCAATTTCCCAGAAGTTATCTTCTGTACGACGAATGTGACTAGGAATCATACCTACCTTAACCCATTGGTTATAAGCTTCATCATCATCTGGATAAACAGTTACATATAAACGCTTTGGATCAAATCCAATCCACTCTGGGGATGTCAAAAATTCCCAAGCCCAAGTAATCGCTTCTTTCTTAAAGTAATCACCGATTGAAAAATTACCCAACATTTCAAAGAATGTGTGGTGACGTGCTGTACGTCCAACATTTTCAATATCGTTTGTACGAATTGATTTTTGAGCATTACAAATACGATTTGAAGCTGGCTTCTCTGAACCATCAAAATACTTCTTTAGCGCTGACACACCAGCATTGATCCATAGAAGTGTTGGATCATTATGTGGAATAAGACTTGCGCCAGGTTCGATCATACAACCTTTAGACGCAAAGAAATCCAAGAACTTTTGTCTGACTTCATTTCCACTGAGTCGATATTGTTTTTCCATTGTTTTCCTCCTGAACAAATAAAAAACGTTCCTACATCCAGGAACGTAAATACGCGGTACCATCCTGATTCGCACAAATGTGCGCACCTCAATTACTCTGTAACGTAGAGATACGTTGCTGATTAAGCACTCTGTTAAAGGAAGCTTCAATATCGCTTATGGAAGATTTTCACCAAACATCTTCTCTCTACTTCACAGCCAATATCTACTTAGCCTTTGTCATTGATTTCAATGAAATTCTAACATTAAAACACTTTAAAATAAAGCGAATTTCATCGATTCGTCAGAAATCTATTATTTTAGGTATAACCCGATAAAAATCAAATCAATGACGATAGAAAAATGATGTGGTACTCTTATTACGAGGTAATGCAAATGACAACGATTTATGACTATCTTGATTGGCGTGGAGATCTTCCATTTACTACTGATCCTTTTAATGAAGTGGATAACACAATCCTAAGTCTTTTGGCTTATGTTCATTATGACGGTATCAACAACATAGAAACTACATTCCAACCACTTCATCAGGTAAGAGATGAATTTTATAAACTACACACACGTGAAGAAATTGCAGAAGTAGAAACCTATAATGGTGTAAATGCTAGATTACTCGATAAGGTATGTGACACAGAGCGTTTCAAAGATATAAAGATTGGTTATTATATCAGTTATTCCGATAAAGATTTTGTCGTACAGTTTTGTGCAGTAACCTTTAAACTCAATGATATGATTTATATTTCCTATCGAGGTACAGATAACACATTTATCGGTTGGAAGGAAGATTTCTATCTATCCTACACAACCGGAACCAATGGACAAAAAGCAGCTGTTGCATATATTAATCAGTTATTTGAAAATGAAACTTTACCAATCCATGTTGGTGGACACTCCAAAGGTGGTAACCTTGCGATATATGCCGCATGTAATTGTAAGGAATCAATACGTAATCATATTACAAAGGTTTGGTCAAATGATGGACCAGGTTTTCAAGGTGAAATGTTACAGTCCCCTGCTTATCAAGCAATTCAAGATAAAATTGCGCTCATTATTCCAGACTCTTCCATTATTGGAATCTTAATGAATAATGTTGATCCAAAAATTATCAAAAGCACTGTTAATAACGTACAACAACACGATGCCCTTACATGGATTGTAAAACGTAATCATTTTGAAAAAGCAGAATCATTATCCGCTAACTCCGTATTTCTAAACAAAGCAGTTGATAAGTTTTTAGAAAATTTATCCGAAGATGAAGCAAAGATTGCAATCGACGCAATCTTCTCTATTCTAGAATCAACAGATGCAGAATCATTTTCAAAACTAAAAGAAGGTGGCTTTGATTCCTTGAAGGATATTATCTCTGCCCTTCAAAAATTACCACCAGAGAAATCATCCGTTATACTACGCCTGATTGGAACGATGATTTCAGATAGTGGTAACATACTTGCAAATGATTATATGTCAAAAGTGCAAGAACAATTCACTAAAGTAAAAGACTCATTTACCAAAAAAGACGAAAGGTGAGATTAATCCCTCACCTTTTTAAAATCCATAATCACCATTTACAAATTGCTTTAACTTCTGTGTCAGTGTAGTTTCTCGTGGATGTAATTCTAATACTTGAATTCCACGTTTAAAAGCTTCAAGTTCACCCAATATGATTAGTGCTTTCCGTGCTCTAGTTACACCAGTGTATATAAGTTTTCTCTGTAACATGCCCGCATGTCTTCGCGTAATTGGCATAATCACAATTGGATATTCACTACCTTGTGATTTATGAACACTAATACAGTATGCCAGTGTAATATTAATCCAATTCTCCGGCTTATATTCAACAATAATTTCACCAAATTGACAGATAATTGTAGTCTTATGATCTTCCGCATGCTTTGCATCAATGATTTCTACCAATACTCCAATATCGCCATTATATACATCATCATCTGGTTGATTTTTTAACTGCAAAATCTTATCACCTTCACGGAAAGTCATGTATCCCGACTTAACTTCTGCTTTATCCTTTGAAGGAGGATTAAACGCCTCCTGTAAAGCATTATTGAGGTAATCGATACCTGCAACTCCTGCATACATTGGAGATAATATCTGAATATCATCTATCGAATAACCTTTCTGCAATGCATCTTCAACCATCATCAAAATATTTCGGCGTATATCTTCTGGCATGCATGCAAAGAACTTCACATCATGATGATATTCCTCAACATTCACATTTCCAGTATTGATTGCATGCGCTAAATTAATAACATCACTATCAGATTCTTGACGATAGATATGCTTTAACTCAATCAATGAAAACTCATTTGACTGCATTAAATCACGTAATACACAACCTGGTCCAACACTTGGCAACTGATCTTTATCACCAATAATACAAATTTTTTTAATTCTCTTACTTGCAAGTAACAAGTTATAGAATAACCAGTTATCTACCATAGAAAATTCATCAACTATTAAAAGATCAGCTAGAATAGGTTCTTCATCATTTTTACCAAATGTATTCGTTTCTAAATCCCATTGTAATAATGAGTGGATAGTTGTGGCGTTTATTCCTGTAACTTCGGCCAAACGTTTGGCAGCTCTACCAGTTGGTGCAGCACAGATAATCGTTGAAGATGGATACATCAATTTAAACAACTTAATCATCGCATTTACAACAGTTGTTTTACCTGTACCTGGACCACCAGTCATAATCATAAATGGTCTTTCAAAAAAAACTTCTATTGCTTGTATCTGTGTTTCATCATACGTTATGCCTAAATATTCTTGTATATCCTCTAAATAGGATAGTAATAACTTTGGATCATAGGGATCGATAAATTGATAAGGAAACTCTGCTAAAAATCTTGCGATACCAATCTCCGCATCATATTGTGCGATTGGAAAAACACGATTATCTTCTCGATAAATTTGATGTTTTAAAATAGCCTCATTAAAGATTGCTTCAAAATCACATGTTAAGGAACCAAGTTCTTTAAAGAAAGTAGTCTCTAACGTTTCAAGGCGTACATAACTATTTCCATCTCGCATACATAAATCACTTACAAGAGAAACAAGAAGAGCGTATAAACGACGATTGTCCGTATCACTGATTCCTAAACTTTTCCCGATTTTATCTGCTGTCTTAAAACCAAAACCATCTACCTCTTCAATTAAGCGATAAGGATTTTCATTTAATTTGCTCAACGCTTCTTTACCATAGATGCGTGTAATCTTTGAAAGATTTCTTTGACTTAATCCATGGATATTTAAAAACTTTGCTAATTCTTCCATACCATTATCAATTTGTAAACCCTCAATAATGGCATGGATTTGACGCTCAGACAAATCACCAATTTTTTCTAATATCGCATTGTCTTCACGTATTAAAGTTAAGCAATCTTCTCCCAAAACATCTACGACTCGTTCTGCTGTCTTTTTTCCAATACCAGGAAAGTTTACACCTGATAGATAGCGAACAACACCTTCTTTTTCCGTAGGTAATAATTTTGCGAGTGTTTGAATCTGAAACTGCATTCCATAGCGAGGATGTTCAATGTAATTCCCATTAATGCGATATTGTATCCCCGTAATGATTTCTGGAATATTGCCAGTAACAGAAATCACTCTACCCTTTTCATCATTGACTTCAAACTTCGCAGCAGTATAAAAATTCCCTTCGTTACGGAAGAGAATATATGTAAATTTACCTGTTAACGTAATCAATGAATCGTCCATGAATCTCCTTATTTTTCTGTTTCAGGATGTACTAGTGATTTTACATGTTCCATAAGATCTACTCCATCTTTATAAACTATCTCAATCTTCCCACCCGCAAACATCACATCACCATCATAGAATACTGCTTCTTGTCCTGGCGTAATACTACGTATTCCCTCAGGGAATAAAGCAGTCAATGTACCATCCTCATTTAACACAAGTTCAACATCATTGTCTGCTTGACGATATCTAAACTTTGCATGACACTGCATAGGTAGTGTACGGTCAGCTAACCAATTAATACCAGTCACCAGACAAGATGTAGCGTATAATAAGTCCTGATGATTTGCATCAACGACATATAATTCATTTCGATAAACATCTTTACCGACAACAAAGAACGGACCAATACCACCAATATCTAAACCTTTTCTTTGACCGATTGTATAGTACATAACACCTTGATGAGTACCTACTTTCTGTTTAGTCGTAACATCGATAATATCCCCAGATTTCATTGGAAGATAATTGCTGAGAAATTCACGGAAACGACGTTCTCCAATAAAACAAATACCAGTAGAATCTTTCTTCTTTGCGATTGAAAGGCCAAGTCCTTCCGCAATGCGACGTACTTCCGGTTTCTCAATTTCTCCCAGAGGAAATAAAACATGTTCTAATACTTCACGGCGTATCTCTGTCAAAAAATAAGATTGATCTTTATTATGATCCACCGCTTTACATAAAACATGATGATTCCCTTCTTCTCCAAGTCTTACATAGTGACCCGTCGCTACCGTATCAAACCCTTTTTCTTTCGCAAATTTCATAAAGCTATCAAACTTGATATATCGATTACATAAAATATCAGGATTTGGTGTTCTTCCTAATTTGTACTCATCGATAAATGTCTGAAAAACATCATCCCAATACTCTTTAATAAAATCGATACGCAATAACTCTAATCCTAACTTAGCAGCAACATCCGCCGCATCCTTATAATCCGCTTCTTGTGGACAAACTGAATCGTATAACGTTGGATTTCCACTAAAATCTTCATTTGCGACTGAATCCCAGTTACGCATAAAAGCACAGGTTACATCATAACCCTGCTCTTGTAATAAATATGCTGCGACGGCACTATCTACGCCACCTGATAAACCTACAAGTACTTTTTTCATACTGCTTATTATACAACAAAAGAAGCCCTAATGGACTTCTTTCTGAAATGCTGTTTGCATTGTTTGACAAGCTTTGAAATTTGGGCAACTTTCATTACAACTGTGGTCTGCCAAGCGACGTAACTCTACCGGTACAAATACACCGATTTCCTCTTCGTCATATCCGACTTGGAAATTATTCTCACTCAATATGATTGGGCGTTTTAATACACTAGGATTACGCTTGATAAAAGTGATTAATTCATCTATCTTCATCGAATCAATATCAATATTGGTTTCTTGAATAATTTTAGAACGTTTAGAGATGATATCATCACTACCATTTTCACTTCTCATCAATAGATGCTTTATTTCGTTATCATTTAACAATGTCTTAAAGATGTTCTTCTCTATAAATGGAAGATTACGATCTTTTAACCATTGTTTCACTTTACGGCAACTTGCACATCCTGGAGATGTGTATACAACTATCATAATCATCCTTGTATGATAATTTCGTCCTGAGAAGACGAGATATCATACTCTCCTTTCTGGCCCT
>ERZ773087.348-NODE-348-length-35995-cov-7.457791_pt1 | contig 35995 bp, 29 predicted proteins | sample MGYA00511375_ERZ773087 | MGnify/ENA primary metagenome ERZ773087 (study PRJEB29015, sample SAMEA2737995) | human oral metagenome | biome: human oral; feature: human-associated habitat; material: dental | place: China | collected 2063 ...
GGGGGGGGGGGGGGGGGGGGGGATGTTTTGAGAATCAGTAAGTTATAGAGCTTACAAAACTTAAGTAAGTAGTCTGTAACCCAAAACTCAAAACTATGAAAAAATCTCTCTTGTGCCTTCTAATAATCCTCTCCGCTTGCCAGCCTAAAAAGGAAGAGCAAGCCACAACCTCCCCTACTCCTACTGCGCAGGAGCAAGCACCCATCAGGCAAGAGGCCGATAACCAAGAAAACACAACACAAGCACCCACTACCCGCCCCGATTTCCCCATCGGCTCGGTAGTATATGTATTAGGCAAAGAAGACGCCAGACTAGCCCCTAAAAAGGAAGACCAGCCCCAGACGGAGGATTTCGCCTTGGGAACCAAGTTGGAAATAGTAGGCGAAGAAGGCCCCTATTACAAGGTCAAAAAGGGAGCACATGAGAGCTATGTACTCAAAAGCGAAGTAGGTTATAAAGATGAGAGCTTCTCCCCAGAGGAGCTAGAACAAGTCAGCTACCTCACCGAATACAAAGGTACTACGCGCACCCCTAAGGATTTGGATAATATCTCTGAGTTTTTCTCTATCTCCCTCATCTCCGAGGCCGACTATCAGCAGGCTTGGCAGCAGCGCCCAAAGCCTTTTGATAAGGGCGAGACAATTGAGAAAACAGGAAAAATCCTATCCCTGCCTTGCCAAAAGAAAAAAGTAAAATATGAGGACATCAGTCAGGACGGATTTAACGAGACTATCTATAGCTATGTAGGCGAGCATAAGGACATAGAGCAATATATCGTACGTGTGACAGGCACACAAGTGGTGCCTTATATACTCACCGATAAGGCCACAGGCAATGAGCTATATATGGACGGCTTTCCCCTGCTCTCAGCCGATAGAAAACATATTATCACCCTACATACCGACCCCCTCAACGACGAAACCGATATCGCCCTCTACCGCATAGAGGGTACCGCTCCCTTGCGCCTTAAGACCATGGTCAAAGCCTCCTTGGCCTGGTGGCGATGTGCCATGAACCAGCAAACACCTGTTTTCTTAGGTGCAGACCAATGCCTCTATGCCGCTATCTACCCCATTGGACTATCAGAAAACACAAGCAAACTACGCTATATCAAAACAAAGATTAATGATTAATGCCATTAATCATTGTTGGCATTAATCATTAATCATTGCTGGCATTAATCATTAATCATTGCTGGCATTAATCATTAATTATTAATCATTTTCCGTAATACTTTCAAACTGTTCCCAAAAGTCTGGGAAGGACTTGCTTACCACTTCCATATCATTGATAATCAGCGATACTTTCAGTGATAGCGGTGCAAAAGCCATCGCCATACGGTGATCTCCATAAGTGTTGATAGAGACATTGCGAGGAATCTTGCGTGTGACTGTACTGCCAATCCATATTTCCTCTTGGGAGATATGCACCTCGGCATTTAGTTTCGTCAGTTCGTTCTTAAGTGCTTCCAATCGGTTGGTTTCCTTGATGTTAAGCGTATGTAAGCCACTCAAAAAACACTCTATCCCAAGACCAAAACAAGTAACCGCAATCGTCTGGGCTATATCAGGACAGTCCCTCAGGTTATAGGAGAATATAGGTGAGAGCAAGTCGCGCTCTTTAATAAGCTGTATCTTATCTCCCCAAAAGATAGTACGCACCCCGAAGGCTTGGTAAATATCCGCTACGATACGGTCACCTTGCAGACTTCTCTCCTTATAGTGTTCCAAATAGAGCGAAGTCCCTATAGGGCTGAGTGCTACCATACTATAGAAATACGAAGCCGAACTCCAGTCGGGTTCCACCACTATTCTCTGAGGAGCAATGGCCATTGTATAGGGAATGGTAAAGGTATTCTCCTCATATGTCCCCTCTATACCCAGCTCATTGAGCAGCGAAAGGGTCATTCTAAGATAGGGAAAGGAGGTAATCTCTCCTTCCAATTGTAGGATTAGCCCATCGGTAAAGGACGGAGCCACAAGCAGCAAGGCCGAGATATATTGGCTGCTTAAATTAGCTTTGATAGAGAGCAGACCGCCGCGTAGCTGCTTACCGCGAATATGCAAGGGCGGAAATCCCTCCGCTTTAGAGTAGTAGATATCTGCCCCCAATTGGCGCAAGGCATCCACCAAAATACCAATAGGGCGCTCCTGCATACGAGCCGAACCTGTCAAAAAGATATCTTTGTCTTGGCAAGCGGCAAAGTAAGCCGTCAGAAAGCGCATAGCTGTGCCCGCATCTCCTATGTCTATGGTACTCTCGCCACAGTATAATCCCTTATACATCGCCTCAGAATCCTTCGAGGGGGAGGCATTTTCTATTTGTAGTGTAGGATAAAGAGACTGTAGTAGCAGAAGTCGGTTGGTTTCACTCTTAGAGCCTCCTATGGTTAAGGTAAGGTTGTTGTCGTTTTTTAAGCGTTTTTTCTTTAGACGAATATCCATGTTGTATTTTAGAAAGTGCAAAAATACAAAAACTTTCAAAAAATAAAGGCACAACTTGCTTGTTTTTGGCTACAAATTAACTTTTTTAACGTATACGAGCGTAGAAGAGAATAGAATAAAAGACAGATACTAAACCCCTCATTGCTAAAAATCATAAAACATTTCATTTATCCAATAAAAATTCCTATCTTTACACCTTGAAACAAAATTAATGGTTAATGATTACGCCGATAATGATTGATACCAATGATCTGACGGACATTAATCGTTAATCATTAGTCATTAATCGTTAGTTAATGAATTGGCTATCAAAACTTTTCAAAGGAACATTCTCGGCTTCGCCAAGCCCTAACCCATATATGAAAGAACCACAGAAGGAACTCCCTATTGATGAGGCTTTTGTAAAAAACTTCAAAGATAAGGGGGGCATCTTTGTCTATGTAGAAAAGCGAGATGACCTCCCCAAGGTGTTCCAAACCATGGTCAGCGAAGCTGGCGAAGATACCTTCGTCTTTACCCATAATGAGCACTTAGACCAGCAGCTCTCGGCGGACTTCCCCGATTGTTTTGTTACCAATGACCAGCTCGCTACTCATTTTTTGACCGATTGCGAATATTTGGTAGCCGAAGAGGGTTCCATCATGTTCTCCTCTCGACAACTGGGACAAAAACGCCTGGACGAACTCCCCTCTACCCTGATTGTAGTGGCTAAAATCAGCCAAATCGTCGCCACCCTGATGGACGCCATGGGCGGACTTAACCGACAAGTACACCAAGAACGACCCAATAATATCCGTACCCTCAGAGCTTTTACGCCCCCTGAGGAAAAAGATTCAATCTTCTACGAAAACTGTTACCGAACCACATATCTACTCCTTTTGGAGGACTTAAATACAACCGAATGAACGAATTACTAAAACGCTGTATTACAGGCATTATATACGTGTTCCTACTCCTTACAGCCATTATGCTCTCCAATGCCGAGGCCTTCGGCTTCCTTTTCCTTGTCTTCGGGCTGATATGCCTGTTCGAGTTCAAGCGATTGGTTCGCCTTACAGGAAGCACTATCTACCTGATTTTTCTATCCCTTTGGTGGTGCTTTAACTATCTGATTCCCATAAGCGAATTCGGAAGCAACCTCTTTGTCTATCTACTGCTTTTGGCAGTCATCTCCACCGATATTTATTTGGTGTTTTACCTTTACAAAAAGGAAACCGTCAAGTATGAGACCTGGCAGAAATTCCTCTTAAACCTATTCTATGTGGGGGGAGGCTGCCTATTCATCTCGCTACTTTACAAATGGGAGATTTATAAGAACGAACAAGAGTTATCCAATACCTTTGCTTTCTGGGAATTTTCTCAGTGGCGCTTCTCGGAGGCTTTCTCCGAGGCACAACATACCATGATTGCTATCTTAGCCATTATCTGGGCGAGCGATAGCTTTGCCTATGTCTCAGGTCGTTTCTTAGGCCGTACCAAGCTCTTCCCTTCGGTCTCTCCCAAGAAGACTGTGGAGGGCTTCATAGGAGGGCTTGTGGGCGCCTTGCTTATCGCGGCATGGCTCTCCCTATATAGCAACAAAGAGCTATGGAAATGGCTAATAGTAGCTGCGGTATTGGTAGTAACGGGCACCTTGGGCGACTTGGTAGAGTCCAAGTTCAAGCGTGTGGCAGGCAAAAAGGATAGCGGCACCATACTCCCAGGGCATGGGGGCTTGCTCGATAGGCTCGATAGCCTTATTTTTGCTTCTCCCTTTGCCTTTATCACCCTCTTGGTGCTTTCATATTTTTAGACTTAATGGACAAAAATGTTGCCCACGCTGGCGCGAGCTTGTAGCTTGTGCCTTCTAATAATAGTCCCCATGCTGGCGCGAGCTTGTAGCTCGTGTCCTTTAACCCCCTCGCTGGCGCGAGCTTGCAGCTCGTGCCTTCTAATAATAGTCGATCAGAAATAGTTTGCGAAAAATTAGCATGAGCAGGTGTAGGGGCAAAGTCCGCGAAAGCGGAGTATGTGAGCAATTCGCCCTTGAAAAAGAGTAAATGCTAGCGCGAGCTTGTAGCTCGTGCCCTTTAATGTAGGGGCAAGACAATTCGCCCTTAAAAAAGAGCAAAGAAAATAGTTGCCTTTTTGTTTGTTTATTCCTACAATATTCCTTACCTTTGTAGAAAATTTAGTTGTTAGTTGTCAGTTGTTAGCTGTTAGTCGTCGGTTGTTAGTTCTAAGAACTAATCACTAACCACTAATCACTAATCACTAATCACTAACCACTGATAAATTAAATAATAATGGACGTACAAAAAATTATGGCCTCTTTGGAGGCAAAACACCCAGGAGAAAAAGAGTACTTGCAAGCAGTACACGAAGTGTTGGAATCCGTACAGGAGGTCTATAACCAACATCCTGAATTTGCTAAGGCAAAAATCATTGAGCGTATTGTAGAGCCTGATCGTATCCATACCTTCCGTGTGGATTGGGTTGATGACAAGGGAGAGGTACAATCCAACCTCGGTTATCGTGTGCAGTTCAATGCCGCTATCGGGCCTTACAAAGGTGGTATCCGTTTCCACAAAGCGGTAAACCCTTCTATGCTAAAATTCTTAGGTTTCGAACAAACCTTCAAGAATGCACTTACTACCCTCCCTATGGGCGGTGCCAAAGGAGGATCTGACTTTGACCCAACAGGTAAGTCCGATGCCGAAATTATGCGTTTCTGCCAAGCTTTCATGCTCGAATTGTGGAAATACATAGGTCCTGATACCGACGTACCAGCAGGTGACGTAGGCGTGGGTGGCCGTGAAATCGGTTATATGTACGGCATGTACAAAAAATTGGCTCATGAATACAATACAGGGGTACTCACAGGTAAGGGTATCAACTGGGGTGGCTCCCTTATCCGTCCAGAAGCAACGGGTTATGGAGCGCTTTATTTTGTAGACCATATGCTTAAAAAGCTCGGCCGCGATATCAAGGGACAACGTGTAGTGGTTTCTGGTTTCGGTAACGTGGCTTGGGGTGCTTCTGAAAAAGCTACCCAATTGGGTGCTAAAGTAATCGGTCTCTCTGGACCTGATGGCTGTGTGGAAGTACCTGGTGGTATGACTCAAGAAATGATTGACTACCTACTAGAACTCCGCGCTTCCAACCGCAATATCGTAGCGCCTTTCGCTGAGAAATTCGCTAAAGAAAGCAAATTTACCGCAGGTAAAAAAGCATGGGTAATCCCTTGTGATATCGCCTTGCCTTGTGCTTTCCAAAACGAATTGAACGGAGATGATGCCAAAACCCTTATCGCCAATGGCGTAAAACTCGTAGCGGAAGTATCCAACATGGGTTGTACTCCTGAGGCTATCAAGGCTTTCCAAGATGCTAAATTGCCTTTCGCTCCAGGTAAGGCAGTCAATGCAGGTGGGGTAGCTACCTCAGGTCTCGAAATGACTCAGAACGCAGCTCACCTTTCTTGGACTTCCGAAGAGGTAGATGCTAAGCTACACCAGATTATGGAGTCCATCCACAACGCTTGTCTCAAATACGGACAAGAAGATGGTTACATCAACTATGTAAAAGGAGCCAACATCGCTGGTTTCATGAAAGTAGCACATGCTATGCTTGACCAAGGAGTGATTTAATAATTGAATATAGTTGTCTTCAAAAAAGAGAGGCTGTCCCGCGAAAGCAGGACAGCCTTTTTCTTATAGCTTGAGCTTAATACCTCCATTGAACACAAAACCGTCCAAGGGAGCATAGATATCTTTGAATATGGGAGCACGCTCACTACCTGTATAGATACTTCCAAAACGGGTCTGACGTACATCCAAGAAGTTTTCAAAATTGATATAAACAGAACAATGTTTCCATAATTTCTCTACTATAAAACCTGTCATCCAGTAAGGATGCCCACGCTCTCCATCACTCAGCAGCTGTGAACTGAAATAATAGGCTTCTAACCCGATTTTCCACTTATCTTCCACTTCGTAAAACAAAATAGAGTTGGTACGGTGCTTAGCAGTAAGCAGATTGTCCGTAAAGACATCTCCCTCATGTAATTGAGTGTTGGTTAGGGTGTAACCCAAGAAAAGTTTGAAGTCTTTGTAACCTATTTTTACATTGGTTTCCAATCCTTTGGTGTGGATATACCCTTCTATATTGGTTAGGTGATACTTCTTAGGTGATAGGTTTTCCAGCAATAGCGGATGGTCTAAGTAGGTATAGAAAAAGAGTTGATTGATACTCAGAGTCCATTCCTCTCCTAAAAGGGTCTGGTAATTAATATCAAAGTTGGCGCCATAACTCTTCTCCAACCGATTCTTTTGGCTACTCACAGGCAAGATGTTTTGATAATGAAATCGTTCGCTTTCCTCTGTGAATAAGGTAGGTGTTTTATACCCCAATCCGCCTGATATGCGGGAAGTGAGTTTCTCTGATAGGTGAAAGAGGCTGGCTAGCCTAGGAAGTACTACCCATCCATAGTCTTTGACAAAATCGGTGCGCAAACCACTTTCTATCTCCAACCATGGGGCGGTTTTCCAAGTATTTTGGGCAAATCCTCCTACAATCATCTCCTGCTCATCTCTCAAAGGGAAGGTAGTAAGAGGCTGTTCCTTAAAACGATGATCTAAAAGGGTTACTCCTATAATCCAGTCTGTTTTTTCTCTTTCCAAACCATAGAACCCTTCTGTAAAGCTGCTTAGCTGTGTTCCTGAAAAACGATAATCAGGCAGGACAATTTCTCTTTGGAAGTAGTTAATACTACTCTTTAGCTGGAATCGGGAATCCTCACTTATATGGTGGTCAAATGTTAGCTGGCCACCATAGCGATGAGTATTGTTTTCCTCAAAATAGTGATAGGCAGGGTCGGTATTGCCCCTTAAGTACTCTATATGTCCTCCTAACCGCTGCTCCACCATGGCATTTATCCCTATGTTCAGCGAGGTGTCTTCGTCAAAATAGAGGAATAGCTTGGGATTCACTACCCAGCGTTCAAAGCGAGGAATGGCAGAAAAGGGAGTGTCACTTGGTGCATAGGCTTGGTTTCTGCTATGAGAAGCAAAAAGAGTGGTACCTACATGATTGAATTTTTGTCCATAGAATGCATTCAAGTTTAATCCCTTAGCCGATGTGCCGTCTATATGAAAAAGTAGCTCTCTCGCTGGGGTAGGGGTCTTAGAGATCAGATTGACCAATCCTGCTATGGCACCTCCTCCATAGAGGGTGGAGCTGGTACCCTTGATGACTTCCACCTGCTTGAGGTCCAAGGGGGGCGTTTGCAGCAAACCCAAGCCACTGGCAGCTCCAGAGTAAGCAGGGAATCCGTCCTTGAGTATCTGGGTATAGCGCCCATCCAATCCTTGGATACGAATACCTGCATTGGCACTGATTGGAGAGGTTGTCTGTACTTGTATACCAGTGCTTTCACTCAGTAGCATCCGCAAATCACTGGGGCGCATGTTGGCTTTTTCATCTAGCTCTTCAGCTGTAATAAGCTCAATACGAGTAGGCACTTTCTCTATGGTACGGCTACTACGTGTGGAGGTGATAGTCAGCCCCTCCAGCTCGGTCTCTTCTTCCTCTAATTCAAGGATAAGGGGAATATTAGTCTGGGTAATAGTGTATTCAAGGCTTCTAAATCCAATAAAGGAGAATACCAGTACCTCTCCAGAGGCTGCTTTGATAGAGAAATCTCCTTGTTCATTGGTAGTAGTGCCTCTTGGAGTATCTTTGATGCGTATGGAAACGCCAAAAAGAGGTGTTTTATCCGTTGCGGAGGTAATATGTCCGCTTATTTTTTGCTCCTGCCCATAGAGGATACTACCGCCAAAGAGAACAAAGAGCAGTATAATGATATTTTTCATGGAATTTTATATGTAATAAATAGATAATGTTGGCACAAATTACAAAAACGCACCAGTCAAAGTAAAGTAGGGGCGAATGGCAATTCACCCTTATGTTGAAGAATTAAGCTATTTTAGGAGGAACCCAGATATTTCCCAAGTAGGAGGAATCTATAATAATATAGGGGTAGGAAATCAAGTGTTTGGTTTCTATAATAGGAGAAAGTGTTTCCAAGGGCGTCTCTTCAGAGACAGGAAGAGAAAGTACCATTTGGCAGCAATTGCAGATACATAGCGGGTTGCATAGGTCTATATCACCAGAAGAATGAGAGTGAGATGCACTCATCTCAGCCGTATCATTGCCCTCATATATAGGCATATCACTACATGGCAATACCAACAATGCCACAAGATAAAGACCTAATATGAATGCAATACTTTTCAAGTTCTGAGTTTTTATTTTGAGTTACTAATGACCCTTGCTGGTGCGAGCTTGCAGCTCGTACCTATGATTATAGAGCTTGTAGCTCCCATAGAGAGCCAAAAAATCTACCTAATGCAAGCTCGCGCCGGCAGAGGAGAATTGAATTTTAGTAGTCAGTTGCCAGTGACTAATCACTAACAACTGACCACTAACCACTATTTCTTCAGATAGTGGCTTACTATTCCCCAAGTGATAGCCGCCAATACAGCGGTTACTCCAGAGATAAAGAGCGCGCCCATAGCTGAGTAGCCATTGACAAACTTAAGGACTAAAAAGAGCAAAGCAAATAATCCCACACCAAAGATAACAGCCTGTGTTACAGCTTGTTTCTTCGCAGTTGCATTGGATAATGAATTTTCCATAGTACGAAGAATTTTATGAATGATTTTCTAGCTACAAATTTACGTATTTATCCCTAGGAAAACAAGATATTTTTCGTATTTTTGCACTTTATCAGTGGTTAGTGATCAGTGGTTAGTGATCAGTGGTCAGCCACTAGTCATTTGTCATTAGTCACTCGTCATTTGTCACTCGTCATTTGTCATTAGTCATTAACAACTATGGTTCTACAGAAGATTGAAGCGCTCCGCAAGGAACTTAATGAGCACAACTACAATTATTATGTGCTCGATACCCCCTCTATTTCCGATTTTGAGTTTGACCAAAAACTCAAAGAATTACAGGAATTGGAGGCACAATATCCCCAGTACAAAGACCCTAACTCTCCTACGGTGAGGGTAGGGGGCGAGATTACCAAAAACTTCCCTACGGTAACCCACGAGTTCCGTATGTACTCCTTGGACAACTCTTACTCCAAGGAGGAGATAGAGGAATGGGAAAAGCGTGTCCTCAAGGGACTGGGTACAGACAAGGTGTCTTTCGTCTGTGAGCTTAAGTACGACGGGGCTTCCATAGACCTAACGTATGACCATGGCCAACTAGTGCAGGCGACTACTCGTGGCGATGGAGTGCAGGGCGATGAAATCACGGCCAATGTACGTACCATTCGCAGCGTGCCACTAGTCCTCAAGGGGGACTATCCTGACCATTTCCATATCCGTGGGGAGATTATCATCCTCAAGGAGGGCTTTAAGAAGATGAATGAGCAGCGTATAGCTGAGGGGGAAGACCCTTATATGAACCCTCGTAACACCGCTAGTGGAAGCTTGAAACTACAAGATACAGCCGAGGTCGCCAAGCGTCCTCTTGACTGCCTGCTTTACTATGTAGTGGGAGACAACCTGCCCGTAAATAACCAGTTCGACAGCTTACAGAAAGCCCGCGATTGGGGCTTTAAGGTACCCTCTCAATCCAAGCTATGCCACTCCACCCAAGAGGTGATGGACTTTATCAACTACTGGGATCAGCGCCGACATGATCTCCCTTACGAAACCGATGGAGTGGTCATCAAGGTCAATGACTTCCATGCCCAACAGGAATTGGGCTATACCGCCAAATCCCCCCGCTGGGCAATTGCTTATAAGTTTAAGGCAGAGGAGGTTACCACCACCCTAGAGAGTATCTCCTACCAGGTAGGGCGTACAGGGGCAATTACTCCTGTGGCCAATCTCGCTCCTGTGCTCTTGGCAGGTACCATAGTAAAGCGCGCCTCCCTGCACAATGCTGACCAGATTGCCAAACTGGATCTTCGCCTTGGTGACCAAGTATTTGTTGAAAAAGGCGGTGAGATTATCCCTAAGATTACAGGGGTGAAGTTGGAAGTGCGTCCGCAAGAGGCTACTCCTGTGGCCTTTATCACCCATTGCCCCGAATGTGGTACTGAGTTGGTACGCAATGAGGGCGAGGCGCAACACTACTGCCCCAATGCTTATGGCTGTCCACCTCAGATTACAGGGCGTATTCAGCACTATATCTCCCGAAAAGCTATGGATATAGAGGGCTTAGGCTCCGAAACAGTCGAGCTGATGTTCCGCGCAGGACTCATACACAACTATGCTGACCTCTATGAGCTGAAAGCTGAGCAAATACAGAACCTCGAACGCATGGGTACACGCAGTGCTCAGAATATCATCACAGGGATAGAGAAGTCCAAGCAAGTACCTTTCGAGCGAGTACTCTTTGCCTTGGGAATTCGTATGGTAGGGGAGACGGTAGCTAAGAAGTTTGCCCGCACTTATAAGACCTTAGAGGCATTCCGTACAGCTACCTATGAGCAATTGATTCAGATAGATGAAATAGGCGACCGCATCGCCCAGAGTGTCATAGAGTTCTTTGCCGATGATAGGAATAAGGAGATTCTCCAGCGTTTGGAGGGCTATGGCTTACAATTTGCCTTAGCTGAAACCGCACAAACAACTCTCTCAGAAACGCTCAAGGGGAAAACCCTTGTTGTCTCTGGTGTTTTCGCTCGCCATTCCCGCGACGAGATCAAGGCCTTAATAGAAAGCCACGGAGGCAAAGTAGGTTCTTCCATCTCCTCCAAGACCAGCTATGTAGTAGCTGGCGACAATATGGGGCCTAGCAAATTGGAAAAAGCCACCCAACTGGGTATCCCCATCCTCACAGAAGAAGCATTTGAAGCAATGATCCTTCTTTAGTGACCAATGACCAATGACTAATACCACAATAGGATTAGTCATTGGTCACTTGTCACCAGTCATTAGTCATTAGTCACTAGTCATTAGTCACTAGTCATTGGTCACTAGTCATTGGTCATTAGTCACTATTCACTTTTCACTATTCACTCTCTCTATTTCTCTTCTGACCACATCCAAGTCTTCCTGATAGGTCATCCCAAACCATACCGCTTCAGTGGGGACTACCTCCACCACATAGCCCTGTGCCATGGCATGGCTCACAAGGGTAGGAATATAGAACTCCGCCTTGGGGTCTCCCTTATGTTCGGCTATAAAGGTTTCAAATAGGGGTACGCCTAGCTGGAATATAGCTGGAGTAAAGCCCCAGAAGTTCATAGAAACAAAACTTGTCAGTGGGAAACGCTCCCCTGTGCGCTCATCAGTGGCCTCATTCTCGCCTGTTTTGAGTAGTTTGGTGCGTTCCTCTATACTAATGAGGTGATGGTCTGCACTGACAGTACAAATACCACGCGACACCGTCCCATTCTCACTCAGCGTATTACCCAAGCGATACCCAGCCGAGAAAAAGGTCTTCTCTTTCTCTTTGCGCAAGGCCTCGGCCATCATCTCAAACGAGTGTGCCCCATAGAAGTCATCGGCATTGATAATTAGAAAAGGGTTATGTATCTGATCTTTCAAGCACAATAGTGCATGCCCTGTTCCCCAAGGCTTTTTGCGCTCTATTTCTTTGGGTGTCATAGTATCCTGACACACAAAAGAGAGTTTATCCTTAGGAAACTTCTTTAGCAGATGCGCCTTCATCTGTTCCTCTATCTCCGAACGAACAATCAATACTACATTATCAAATCCTGCCGCAAAGGCATCTGCTATCGAATAATCCAAAAGAATAGAATCCCCATATATAGGAACAATCTGCTTATCAGCACCAAAGCGGGAACCCAAGCCCGCCGCCAATACGGCTAATGTTATTTTCATATTTCAAAAATATTTCTCAAATTCATTCGTCACTAGTCACTAGTCATTAGTCATTAGTCACTAGTCATTAGTCACTAGTCATTAGTCATTAGTCATTAGTCACTAGTCATTAGTCACTAGTCATTAGTCACTAATAAGGCTTTGTATCGCCAATTTATAGCTTTCCATCCCAAAGCCCACAATAATCCCCTTAGCCACAGGCGATATATAGGAGTGATGACGGAAATCTTCGCGTGCAAAGGTATTGGAGATATGCACCTCCACCACAGCAGTGGTAATCCCGCGAATAGCATCATGCAGTGCCACCGAGGTATGAGTATAGGCACCCGCGTTGAGGATAATCCCATCATAGGAGAACCCTACCTCATGGAGCTTATCTATCAGTGCTCCTTCGTGGTTGGACTGGAAATAGTGCAAATTCACCTCAGGGAAAGCCGCTTTGAGGGTCTCAAAATACGCCTCAAAACTCGCTTGCCCATATACTGAAGGCTCTCGCCTGCCCAAAAGGTTCAGGTTCGGCCCATTGATGATGATAATCTCCATATCTATCCTTCATTCATATGAGGAAGTACCTCTTTACCTATTTCTTCTATTACCTCTTTCATAGGGCGCGAACAGAACTTCGCAATGAATATCGTATGGCTAACTCCCATAAACTTGAGCGTTTGCAACAAGTCTATCAAGTAGTTACGACCCAAGCGGAAACCAAGTTCTATATTGATAGGCTCCGCATTGGGATCCTCCAATAGGTCTATGTACAAGGGCTGTATATATGGCTTATCTGGCTGATTGTATTTCTTAAGAGTCGCTTTCCAGTTCTGTATGATGTTCTTAGTGTAAGCAAACTCACGTGGGTAGTAGATCCAGCCGTCCCCATTTTGGGCAATCCAGTCTAGGTTAATTCCTCCAGCATGTCCTGTAACATACATCGGAATACGCTTGTTTATAGGCTTTGGAATCACATCCGCCTCACCTTGCATCTTCCCAAAAGAGGTCTCATAGCGAGGAAAATCTTCACTCCAGAAAGTGCGAATGGTCTCCATCTGGCGCATAAAGTCTATACTGCGGTTCTCGTATGGCCTATTAAACGCAGGATATTCTATCGCACGGTCTCCTGAGGCTACCCCAAGGTGCAAGCGACCTGGAAAAAGTTGGTCTATACTTGCCGCTGCTTTGGCAAAGTGTATCGGGTGACGCAAAGGAAGCACCATACTGGCCGTACCGAGCTTAATTTTATTAGTGAGGGTTGCTATATGTGCCATATATACCCAAGGGTCATATATCTGTCCTACATCACGGAAATTAGGGTCAAAAAGAGGAACGTCCCTCACCCATAATGTGTCAAAACCCAAGTCTTCCGCTTGTTGGGCAAGAGTAATCTGTTCGTCTTTGTTCATACGAGGCACTGGCCCCTCAAACGCCTCTATAGGGAATAACACCCCCATAGTAAGCTGATCTGTTGTTATCATATATTTTTTAGTTTTTTATCCAGTTTCACTTTTCACTCTTCGTTTTTCACTCTTCACTCTTCGTTTTTCACTCTCCGCTCTTCGCTTTTCACTCTTCGCTTTCTCGGCAAAGGTACAATTTTTTATTTATATCCCAAAGACTTCCGAGGCTATCTTAAAAGTATTTGTATGTGCCTCCAGTATGGTAGAAAGCCGTGGCGAATAGCCCCCTCCCATACTACATTGCACAGGAATCTGCCGCTGGGCACAGGCTTCAAAAACCAGCCGATCGCGCTGAGCACAACCCTCCAAGGAAAGCCGTAGCTTGCCAAATTTATCACTCTCTAGCACATCTACTCCCGATTGGTAAAATACAAAATCAGGCTGATGCTTCTCAAACAGCTCAGGCAAGACCTCCTGCAACTGTGCTATATAGGCGTCATCTCCTGTGCCATCTGGTAGGGCTATATCCATATCTGAATGCTCTTTTACAAAGGGATAATTGCCTTGGGCATGCATAGAAAAGGTAAATACAGCTGGCTTTTGAGCAAATATCTCCGCCGTACCATTCCCCTGATGTACATCCAAATCTATAATGAGCACCCGCTGTGCCTTTCCTTTATCCAATAGATAGGCAGCCGCTACAGCTTGGTCATTGAGCATACAAAACCCCTCTCCCCTATCGGAATATGCATGGTGTGTACCTCCTGCTATGTTAAAGGCTACCTGCCCCTCCTGTGCATAAAGCGCCCCTTCTATAGTGCCTTGTACTAAGGTCAGTTCGCGATCTATCAGCTGTTGGCTCTGAACAAACCCGATTCGAATACGTGTGCGCTCCTCTAGGGTCTGCCCTACAAAATCCTGCACATAGGCAGGCGTATGCGCCAAGTATAAGGACGAGAGTGCTACCTTCTCAGGAGCAAAGAAATCTGCCTCCGTAGCGATTCCCTCCCACAACAACTGCTCGTGCAAGAGAGCATATTTCTCCATCGGAAAACGATGATTCTCAGGCACTGGATGGGTATAGATGGGATGATAAGCAATCTTCATTCTTTACGCTTCTCCTCTGCTCTCTCCTAAGAGCAATATTATGTTATAGACAGGCACCAATAGCCACCAGCCACTTTTGCCTACATCGTGCAACCTACGCACTGAAATCGCTATAAGGGGTAAGAGTACTATGGCAGCAGAAACACCTACTAAGAAGCCAAAAATCTCTCCTACTTCTGTATCAGATAGAAACACAAACTCTTCCAATAGTAATAGCGCTGTAAGTAGCACAAAGAGCACACCTACAAAGAGCCAATAAGGCTTTCGCCCCACACGCCCCTTGAACGTAGCATAATCTTTCAAACAGACTTCTACAAAATATTTATTCAAAAATTCCATAATCAAATAGTTAGTTTTCAGTGGTTAGTTCCACTTATCACTCGTCACTTGTCACTCGTCACTTGTCACTCGTCACTTGTCACTCGTCACTAATAAGCGCCATATAGAACCCATCATACCCCTCTGTTGCCCAGATCTGATGTTCTTCCACAAGGGTAAAGCGCTGCCCTGCGGCACTTTGCAGGAATCGTTGTACTTGTTGTTGGTTTTCACTGGGCAATACCGAACAAGTGGCATAGACAAGTTGCCCGCCGTCCTTAACCAACTGACTGTATTGCTCAAGGATTTGGGCTTGAGTAGAACGTATTTGGTCTAAGAACTCAGGGGTAAGTTTCCATTTTGTATCAGGGTTACGTCGCAACACACCTAAGCCTGAACAAGGCGCATCAATTAGCACTTTGTCAAAACTACCTCTCTGCCGTTTGAGATATTTGGCCTCTACCGGCCGTGTCTCTATATTAAAAGCTCCATTGCGTTTCGCCCTACGGGAGAGTTCATCGAGCTTCTGCTGGTAGATGTCCATAGCCACAATCTTGCCTTTGCCACCCATCAGCGAAGCCAAATGTAGGGTTTTCCCTCCTGCCCCAGCACAGCAGTCAGCTACCTTCAGGCTACCCTGCGCAGGTGTCCAATCTCCTAAGAGCAAAGGGGCTACTTTTTGCGAAGCGGCATCCTGTAACTCAAAAAGCCCCTGCTTGAAAGCCTCCGATAGAAAGACATTCGCTCGCTTCTCCAGTTGCAGCGCATCGGGCAGTCCCTCAAGAGGTGCTGTCTCATAACCCTCTTTGCTTAGCTGTGCCTGAAGAGCTGCCTTGTCTGTCTTGAGTGTATTGACCCTTAGCACCACCTGCGCCTGCTGATTCAGTGCATGCAGCTCACGCGTCCATACCTCCTCACCCAGCTCCTTTACACCAAGAGCATCAAGCCAATCAGGTACCGACTCTCGCACTGCACGCTCCTTGGAGAGTGCATCAAAACGCCCCTTGATACGGCGCTCTGGCGTCCCCTCAAAGTACCAGTCAGGAAGTGTAATCCCCCTAAGCACCGCCCATACAGCAAACACCCGTCGGGTACTCTGCACCGTAAAAGGCGCCTTCTCTTGGGCTATCTCTGTATAAAGACGCTTATAGCGAATCAGTTCATAGAGTGTCTCTGCTATAAAAGCTCTATCCTTGCTTCCCCAGCGCTTATCACGCTTAAGCAAACGCTCTATCACCTTATCCGCATAGAGACCATCGTTATTAATCTGTAGAAAACCATCTACTACGGCATCCACCAAATTCCTATGTAATCGCATCTATTTCTTATCTTCTAAAATATTGGCAAATGTACGTTTTTTTTCCTTTCCAACAGAATATTCTCAATTAAAATTCGTACATTTGCCGTAATATTAATTTTTATCAATACATCCCTATAAAGACTATGCTAATGAGGGGTATCTTGGCCTGCCTCTGCTGGCGCGAGCTTTTGTTATATCGAACTCACGTTAATCACTATAGAAATACATCAGAAATTCAATAAAAAATGAAAAAAAATACCTTCTCAAAAACCGCCCTTTGGGCTTCTCTTTCTCTTTTGGCAGCTTGCGGCAACCCTCCTAAGGAAACCCCAGCCAAAACAGAAGAAAAAGGCCTTGACATCTCCGCTATGGACTCCTCTGTACGTCCGCAAGATGACTTCTACAACTATGTCAATGGTAGCTGGATGAAAACCGCTAAAATCCCAGCCGACAAAACCTCTTGGGGTACCTACTACATGTTGGACGACATTACCGAAACCAACTGCCTCTCTATCTTAGACGACCTCGTCAGCAAGCAGTACCCCGACGGTAGTGAAGGCCAAAAAATCCAAACCCTCTATAAGCAGTACGTAGACTGGGATACCCGTAACAAACAAGGTCTTAGCCCCATTGAGGGACAATTAGCCCAGATTGACAACATCAAGTCCCTAGCCGACCTCCAGAAATACTTGGAAGAAGCCACTCGCCTAGGCAACAATCCTATCTGTGCATGGGGCGCCTATGCCGATATGAAAGATTCCAATACCAATGTGGCCTATCTGAGCAATTTCTCTATCGGTATGGGCAATGACTACTACCAAAAAGAGAGCCAAAGCAACACCGAAGCCCTACAGAAATACGAGGCCTTCGTCGCGCAAGTATTCAAGGCTATGGGAGCTCAAAACCCCGAAGAGAAAGCTCAAAAACAAGTGGCCTTTGAAAAAAGCCTTGCCAAACTCATGCTCACCGTTGAGGAAAGCCGAGACCCTAACCTAAGCTACCACCCTCTCAGTGTGGAAGAGTTGGGTTCCATGGTCAAGAATATCAATCTACCACAACTGCTCAAGAATGTTGGTATGGGTGAAAACAAAGTTATTGTCTCCGAATTGCGCTTGTATAAGGACTATGATAAGTTTATCAACGCCAACAACTTACCTCTGCTCAAGGACTACCTAAAATACATGTTGGTACTAAGCAATATCTCTAACCTCAATGAGGAATTGGACAACCTTTCCTTTGAGTTTTATGACAAATACCTACGTGGCCAGCAGGAACAACGCTCTATCCAAAAGCGTGCCTTCTCTCTTATTGATGGGTCCTTGGGTGAGGCTTTTGGTAAACTCTATGTAGAAAAATTCTTCCCTAAAACCTCTAAGGATCAGATGCTTACTCTTATCAGCTATCTAAGAAAGAGTTTTGCCCAGCATATCCAAAACCTCTCTTGGATGAGCGAGGAAACCAAGCAAAAAGCCTTAGCCAAATTGGACAAACTCAATGTAAAAGTAGGCTATCCCGACAAGTGGGAGGACTATTCTAAACTCAACATCGACCCCAAGGCCACCCTTACCGAGAACCTACAACACCTCTCCCAGTGGTACTACCAAAAGAGCCTAGACGAAGTGGGCAAGCCTGTGGATAAAACCAAATGGGGCATGACACCACAAACTGTCAATGCCTACTACAGTCCTCTCTACAACGAGATTGTTTTCCCTGCCGCTATCCTGCAAGCCCCTATGTTCAACCCTGAAGCTGACCCTGCTGTGAATTTCGGTGCTATCGGAGGTATTATAGGACACGAGATGACACATGGCTTTGATGACAGCGGTGCTCAATTTGATGCCGATGGAAACCTACAAGACTGGTGGAGCCCTGCCGACCGTGCCAATTTCGAAAAAGCAACCCAAGCATTGGCTAAACAATACGACCAATATGAACCCGTAAAAGGAATCTTTGTCAATGGTATCTTCACCAATGGGGAAAACATTGCCGACCTTGGCGGTGCCAATATCGCCTTTGATGCCTTACAAATGTATCTCAAAGATCATGGTGATGTAGCCAAAATTAGCGGATTTACCCAAAACGAACGCTTCTTTATCGCTTGGGCTACTGTATGGCGCTCCCTTACCACCAACCAGAACCTTACCAATCAGGTTAAAACCGACCCTCACGCCCCTGACTACCTCCGTGCCTTTGCCCCTCTAACCAATGTGGATGCTTGGTATCAGACTTTCAATGTCAAAGAAGGAGACAAACTCTACAGAAAACCTCAGGACAGAGTCAAAATTTGGTAAGCCAAACAAATGAAGAAAAAATAGTGAAGAGAGAATAGTGAATAGTGAAAAACACCCTTAGAGGATTTCTCACTATTCATTATTCACTATCCGATAGACAACCAATTCAGTGCTTCTTGCTTGATTTGTTCAAACCAAACCTGTTCGTTCTCACTGGTTTTTACAAGTTCATTAGAACGCTCAAAGAAACGCTTTACTTGGTTAGGATGTGGTGTATAGTCTACTTTATACGAATCTTCCACCATTTTACAAAATATACTCAAAGGCAGGGGTACTATAGTAGAACATCCTTCATAATAAGTAATGTTAATATTATGCAAAGCATAGAAGTAAGCCACACAGGCTTCATTGATAGTTGGAGCAATGAACAGACAATAGGTGGGCTTATTCGTTGCTTTCTTTATTTTTGCAAGATGTCGAGAAACAGGCTCTCCCTCCATTTCATATTGCTTTTGTCCAGAAGCCATTGTAACTTCAATAGTAAGCCCAAAATCACCATAATCACATACTATGTCTGCCATATTTCCTTGCGCCACTGACATAGGATTTCCAAAATCATCAAATTTTAAATTTGCCTTGATATCACCTCCATCAAGCATTGTCATAGCCCTCCAAACATTCCACTCAAGCATCAAAGAAGGATCATATATATCTTTATTCTCTATTTGCCTAAATATGTTTTGAATGTCATTATAAAACTTGTAGTCTTTAACAGCTGTTATTTGTTCTGCTATCATTTGTTCCTTACGTTGAATAATAGCGTCATCAAGCAAATCTTTCAGATTCTCAATTGTCGCCATTTTATTAATGGAAATTAGAGGAAATTCTCTGTTCAGCTTTTCAATAACGGCTTTTTTATTATCTGTCAGAAGAATAGGTAAAGAGGCATTACCTAAATAATCTGTGTATTCTTTCTCATTATCTATAAAACAAGGTGTCCTATCAGTATGCTCTAAGAAGAAATCAACATCTTTAATTCTTTCTGGGATTATTGACAGAGAGCGACCTATATGAGAGATATTTACAAGCCCTGTTGCTTGCAAGTATCTGATACATGCATCTGCATAGTCTCGTAAATTACTCTCCTTGGTTCTCAGAAATTTATCAATTGACTTACCTTTGCTTTCTCTCGTTTTAGTATTTCCTGTCCTAATCTCTTTTTCATAGATAGAAAACAATTCCTTTTTCAGACATTCCCTTTTAAATATTTTGTAATTAACCTCTTTTTTTGCTTTTTCTATACGAAAACACTCTATTTTCTTTACAATAGTATCAAATTGTCTAAAATCAACCAATTGCAACCCAAAAATCATCAGTTCATCAAATTTCAATGAACCAAAACGTCTAATCAGTCTGAATATTTCCAGATAAGGCTTTACCCAAAATTTTGCTGCTTGGTCACTTGGTTTGTGGTAAGGCGAAGGAACTTGAAATTTAAGTAACTGTCGCAAGAATATTTCTTCTTTCCGTTTGGCTGAAATCAAATATTCTCCTGCTGGCGTCAGGGCGATAATAGGTGATAGTTTAACAAAACCTAACGATTTAGGGGCACGATTCATTCTATCCCTTGCACTAAAAGCGGGATCGTTTGTGGCTTTACCATTGAAAAAATCTTCCTCTTTGAGACATTCCATAAACGTTCTTTGAGTCTCATCATTCCACGGCTGACCTACGAAGTGTTGATTAAGTAACTCTATTTCGGGAATCATTTTGCTCGGTGTACGAGGTGATGTTGTAACGAAAATAACTTTACTGTCTATCCTTGCCATGATACTCTTATTAATTTCTTATATACTTTGTTAGAACAACTTTCTTTCAATAGGTTGATAATTGGCCACAAGGATATGAGATGCTGATGATTTAAATCTATTCCTAATGTTCACAGCATAAGTTTTAGCATATTCGTCTATTATCATATCACCATACAAACGTTCAGTCAGAGGTGTCCTACCAATAACTAAAAGAACCCGACAATTCAATTTTTTTATGTCATTTGCCAATTTTATATGATATTGATCATTAAAGCCATCTTTGTATTCTTCATTTCCATAATCCGAAAAAACACAATCATAGGGTGGGTCAAGGAAAATAAAATCATCTTCTTTTGCCATATCAAATATTTCACTATAATCAAGATTGTATATTTCAGCCAACGAAAGTAAATTGCTATGAGCCTTAGTTATAAGTGAGGTATTTATCTTTTGGTAACGGCCAAAGGGAACATTGAATTCTCCTTTTGCATTATATCTTATCATACCTGAATAAGCTGTTTTATTAATAAAGAAATACAATAATGCATCCGAATATTTCTTATCAGATATTCCATTAAACATATCACGCATAGAATAATAAAAAACCTCGTTTTTATCCTCAACTTTTTCATGAGGTGTTTGCGCTTTCAATGCATCAAAATCTATCCTATTAGAATGGTATATCTTTTCTACCTCATCAAGCTCTTTTCGCAAAGAGGAATAGTTTTGCTGGACACCACGATAGAAATCAATTAATTTTGAGTTGATATCATTTATAATAGCTTTATGTGGTTCTAAATAAAAATATAATGCTCCACCACCAAAAAATGGCTCTATATACCTCCCACTAAAACGCGGAATCTGTGTAACTATATAGGGGATTTCTTTTGATTTTCCTCCACGATATTTGATTAATGGTTTCATAGCTCTTTACTTTTTTATCTCTTGACAAATTTTGTACAAAAGTACATTTTTCTTCTGATATAGCATCATAATATAGAATGAAAATTTACTTTTAAAAATTTCCTATAGTTTACCATTCTCAAACATTAACAATTATCCCTTAATAATTAACAATTAATCTTTGTATCTTTGCCGCTCATTATAAGGTATCCAAAAGCACCTTTATTAATTATTAATCATTAGTCACTAGTCATTAGTTACTAGTCATTATCAAAGGATGTTAGTAGACAAATTTATTCCTAAGCCCTACACTCAGAAGGTAGAGGCAGCCAAAGTGCAACATCGTGCACCGAGCAATATTGCCTTGGTGAAGTATTGGGGAAAGAAGGGTGAACAAATCCCTATGAATCCCTCTATCAGTTTCACTCTCTCTGATTCTTACACTGAAACCATTATGGAGATAGCCCCTCGTACCGATTTTACTACGAGCTTTCAGATTGATTTCTATTTTGACAAAGAACCCAAGGAAAATTTTCTCCCTAAAATAGAAACTTTCTTTACCCGTATCCGCAACTATATACCCTTTCTTAGAGACTATTACTTTATTGTACGTACCCGCAATTCCTTTCCTCATAGCTCAGGGATCGCCTCTTCTGCCAGCGGTATGGCCGCTTTAGCCGTTTGCCTAATGAAAATAGAAAAACTCTTCGCTCCGGAGATGAGTGAGCAATTTTTCTATGAGAAAGCCTCCTTTTTAGCACGCTTAGGTTCTGGAAGTGCCTGCCGTAGTACCTATGGCGGTATTGTCATGTGGGGCGCCCATCCGGCCGTACCTGATAGCTCCAACTTTTACGGTGTCCCCTTAAAAGACACCCATGAGGTATTTGACACCTACCAAGACACCATTCTTCTTATTGACAAGGGACAAAAGCCCGTGAGCAGCTCCAAGGGACACAAGCTCATGATAGACCACCCCTACGCCGAAGCACGTTTTGCTCAAGCAAGACAGAACATAACCCTGCTGAGAGATGTGCTCTCCCAAGGTGATCTCAATGAGTTCAACAAAATCGTAGAAAGCGAAGCCCTCGCCCTACATGCCATGATGCTCACCTCCAACCCTTATTATATACTGATGCGCCCCAATACCCTATCGGCTATAGAAAGAATATGGTATTTCCGCGCCAGTACCAACACTCCCATCTGCTTTACCCTCGATGCAGGTGCCAATATACACCTGCTCTACCCCGAAGCCGAAAAATCAAAGGTGCACCCCTTCATCGAAGAAAAACTCAGACCCCTATGCCAAGACGAAGATGTTCTCTTTGATCACGTAGGCAAATAAGAGTTAATTCTCTCATATTAAGACACTTATAACAAATAAAAACCTATCTATAAAGAAAATAGGCCAATAGTTGAAAAAAAATATAAAAAACTCTTGCTTTTTTCGTCAAAAAAATGTAATTTTGTTGGACATAAATAGCAAGGGTTTTTTCCTTGTTTGCTAATTCCTATAGCCTATGAAAACTGAGTTTATTACTGCCAAGCGAGCCCTGATTCTATTAGTGGCCGTACTGCTCTCAGGGGCGCTTATGTTATGGCTCCCCTACGAAGCCAAGACCAACAAAGGTCTAGCGCTACTAGTCTTAGTAGCTATCCTATGGCTTACCGAGGTGATTCCTATCACCATTACAGCCATAGCGATACCGATCCTTTCCGTCATCCTAGGATTGGTAGATACCAAGCCCGCACTGCAACATTTTGCCAACCCGACTATCTTCCTATTCTTTGGAGGATTTGCCTTAGCGGCCGCACTGAGCGTCAACAAGTTGGACAAATACATTGCTTACAAAGTGCTGTCCCTTGCCCGAGGTAATTTCCTATGGGCTGTCCTATTGCTCTTTTTGGTAACCGCTGGTCTCTCTATGGGAATTAGTAACACAGCTACTGCAGCTATGATGATTCCTCTAGGCATCGGTTTGCTCAAGGGCTTGCCTTATGAGCAGAACAAAGGCTCCTACTGGTTCGTAATCTTAGGGATTACCTATTCGGCCAGTATTGGGGGTATGGGTACCCTTGTAGGTAGCCCTCCAAACGCCATTGTTTCCTCTAACTTGGGCGTAACTTTCCAAGAGTGGCTATGGTATGGTATGCCTGTGGTAGCAGGATTATTGCCTCTTACCATACTCACCCTATACTTCATCTTCCGTCCCAATCTGAAAGTGCCCATGGACAAAGTTAAAGGTGATGATCACAAGGAAGAACCACTCAACAGAAAACAATGGGGTGCTATCATTATCTTTGCGCTTACTGCCTTATTTTGGATTTTCTCCACACAGGTCAACCCTATACTCTCTGGTCTTTTCGGATTGGAAAAAATAGGTGATTTTGACAGTATAATCGCCCTAACAGCCGCTATCCTCGTTTGTACCTTCAACATCGTAAGCTGGAAGGATATTGAGGAAAACACCGACTGGGGTGTACTCCTACTCTTCGGAGGGGGGCTTACCCTGAGTGCTGTCCTAGGCTCCTCTGGAGCAAGTAAGGCTTTGGTAGAGAGTATTGTAGAACTTATCCGTAACCAAAACCACTTTATCATAGGTCTTTTGGTAGCTACCTTTATCATATTCCTCACCGAATTTACCTCCAATACGGCCAGTGCTGCGCTCTTGGTACCTATCTTTATCTCCATTGCCAAGGAAATAGGCGTGCCTGAAATCGGTTTGGCGATGATTATTGGTATTGGTGCCTCTTGTGCCTTCATGCTCCCTGTGGCTACCCCGCCTAACGCCATTGCCTTTGGTACGGGACTCATCCCTCAGAAAGTCATGCTCAAAGCAGGATTTTGGCTCAATATCATCAGTATATTGTTTATCAGTATCATAGGATACTATTTCTGGGGAGGAAAATAATTAATGACTATTGACAAGTGACTAATGACCAATCCTCCCTGCTTCATTAGTCACTTGTCATTATAAAAATTTATCATTTGTCATTTGTTATTTGTTATTATTTTTTCGTATTTTTGCACTCGCAAAGAATCTGTTTAATATCCAGTTATGGCCAACCTTAAAGAGATACGCAATCGTATCAACTCGATAAGTTCTACCATGCAGATAACCAGCGCAATGAAAATGGTGTCTGCCGCTAAGTCCAAAAAAGCACAAGAGGCTATCCATGCCATGAAACCTTACGCTAACACCTTAGGGAACCTCCTTAAATCCCTCAAGAGCGCCTTGGGCACTACAAACCCTTTCCTGCCTCGTGAAAAGGGAGAAAAGCGTATTCTTGTGGTGGCTATCACCTCCGACAGAGGGTTATGCGGGGCTTTCAACTCTACTATAGTAAAACATACTCTATCCCTTTTGGAGAAATACGAAGGAAAAGAGGTGGAAATACTCACCATTGGTAAAAAAGGAAATGATATTCTCAAGAAAACAGGCAAAGTAAGTCGCTATTGCGAAGGTTTCTTTGACCATATGGACTTCCAAAAGGTAGCTACCTTAGCCCAAGAGCTTATGGACGCCTACACCAAGGGCACTTATGACCGTATCATCTTAGTATACAATAGTTTTAAGAACGTTGCCACTCAGATTCTCACCGAAGAGGTATTCCTGCCTCTACAACTAACCACAGAAGAAGAGCAAGAAGAGAGCGACTTTATCTATGAGCCATCGGCTGAGGCCATCATAGAGGGGCTTATTCCTAAGCATCTCAAGCTACAGCTATACAAGGGACTACGTGATTCCTTAGCGGCCGAACATGGGGCTCGTATGACGGCTATGCACAAGGCTACCGACAACGCCTCTACTCTCCGTGACGAACTTACTCTTACTTATAACAAAGCCCGACAAACGGCTATTACCAACGAAATCCTTGAAATTGTCTCCGGAGCCAATGCCCTAAATAGTTAATGAAGACTTGTAAGATATATAAAGGAGCCATTATCGTTAATGGTTCCTTTGTTTTTGAAATGTTAGGTAGAGATTTCTCCACTTTCGCCAAGGGCGCCTATAAGCATTTAGGAATTGATTATCCCAAATTCTTTAAGATGGACGCTCTTAGCAAACTAGCTTTCTTGGGGGTCGAATACCTCCTTGAAGGGTTCTCTTCGGAGGAAAAAGAAGGCTTAGCGCTTGTTTTTGCCAATCATTCGGCAAGTCTAGATACCGATCTTAGACACCAAGAGACCATACAAGACCCCAATAACTACTACCCCTCCCCTGCTATATTTGTCTATACGCTCCCCAATATTTGCTTGGGGGAAATAGCTATTCGTCATGGCCTTAGGACAGAGAGTAGTTTCTTCATATTTGACCAATATCCAAGCGAATTTTTCTCTCAATACAGCCAATATCTATTACAGGCAGGCAAGGCAAAGAAAGTCCTCTGCGCATGGGTAGAACTCATGGCAGAAGACTATTGCTTAACTATCAATATAATGGAATAAGAGTCTTAGTACTGGTATTCTGTTGTGCTTTGGGTATTACCACCTGTCACTTCTTTTGTCTTAGTAGGATATCCCTGAGCATTCTTTTCATAAGTATAAGTACTAGTCTGCCCAGGAACAGAATGCCCATGATCTACAGTAGATGACGATTTTTTGGTTACAGCATTCTTACTTGTCTTTTCAGAATACACTTCCTCATTGAAGAAATAAGGGTTGAGCAATCTATTTCCTAACGATGCATTAGGGTTCTTTATAGTAGTATCATACTCATATATTGTTGTTTGAGAATATACTACCTGTCCATTCTCTTTTCTTTCTAATACTTCCTTAATAAGATTTTCTCCTTCAAAGGTATAAGTAGTTACTAATCCTGAATCGTTATCTTTCTTTACTACGGTCTTGCTATCTGGGTAAGAATACTCCAAAACCTGAGGGGAACCCCCATAGTTTGCTACTATTTTAGAAAGTCTTCCTTGGGCATCATACTGATATTCTTTTGTCTGTACCCCTCCACTTTCTGTCTTCTTAGCAAAAGTGATTTGGTCTCTATTATTATAAGTATATTCAACCTTACGAGGGGTAAAACCACCTACTTCATCCACTATGGTAGGATATTTTCCTGTACCATAAGTTATAGTAGTTGTTATCGTTCTATCATTCTCTTTTTGATTATTACTATAAGATTCCCTTATTACCTTCTTTACTCTATTCTGATTCTGTTCTCTTTCGTAAGTAGTCAAGGAATAGTTTTGGTTATCTCCATTCTTCATCTTAGGAAATATAGGATCTACATTCTCACCTATAGAGGGTGCAGGAGAAGAAGGGCTTGGAGAAGGGCTTGGACTTGGAGAGGGTGCCGGACTTGGAGAAGGAGCTGGTTCGTTTTGATCTTTGTCCTTATCACCTGGTTTTTGTACTTTGCCCTTGCCGTCATCTTGCTTACTAGGCTCGTTGTTATCATTCTTAGAACAAGCCATTCCTATAAGGAGCAAACCTGCTAATAAAATTGCTTTTTTCATGATACTCATCTTTTAAGTGTTTTACAAGGCAAAAATAGTATTTTATTTTATATCCCAAAGAAAAAACCACAAGAAAAGACATGAAATGTACGAATTTGCTCACGAGATGTTTATCACTAGTGACTAATGCTGAGTGACTAATGATTGATAATGACAGTAAAAGGTAAAAAGTGGCGTACTTTTTACCTTTTACTTTTAACTTTTAATCTTTTATCTATTTTAGTAGTGGAAGTGTTCGCTTTCGCCCATAAGAGGGTGGCGTTTTTCTACTAATGGAGCCTTGGTAAGGGTGTAGAATGTTACATAGGTGAATAATCCGAAGAAGAATAACAAACTTCCTATTTCGGCAGCTCCTATACTCCATTCGCGCCCTACAGTGGCTGGCATAATCATATTGAAGAAATCCATATAGTGTCCTATAAGAATCACTACAGCCATAGTTCCTACTACCCAAGGTTTGCGCTTGATATCAGAATCAACCAAGATGAGCAATGGTAGAAGGAAGTTGATGGCCAACATTCCCAAAACAATAGGCTCAAAGTTCTCCAAACGTGTTACGAAATAGGTAACTTCTTCTGGGATATTGGAGTACCAATACAATAGATATTGAGAGAACCAAAGGTAAGTCCAGAAAATAGAGAACCCGAATAGGTATTTGGCTAAATCGTGGAGGTGGCTGTCATTGACATGTTCTAAGTAGCCTTGTTTCTTAAGTGTTACAGTAACCAAGATGATGGCAGCGATAGCACAAGTGATGAAGCTACCAAATACATACCAACCAAAGAGGGTACTGAACCAGTGCGGATCTACACTCATCACCCAATCCCAAGACATCATGGACTCGGTAACGAGGAAGAATACCAAGAAGCCCGCAGACCACTTAAAAGCTTTGATGAACGGACGGTTATCGGTTGCCTCATCTTGCTGGAGGGAGAGCTTACGAGTAATCTGTCTGTAAGCGATCCAACCCAAGAGATACACAGCAGCACGCACAAGGAACATAGGCACATTCAGGTAGCCTGTTTTGCCCTGTATCACGGTATCATGCGCTACCACTTGAGGATCCATCCAGATGAAGAGATGATTCAGATGAAGGCCTGAACATACAAGCAACACAAAGAAAATCAAAGCACCTACAGGGAGGTAACCTGTGATTCCTTCCATTACTCTAAAGAGAATCGGTGCCCAACCAGCCTGAGCGGCACGGTTGATAGCATAGAAAGCTAAGACCCCTAAACTGATGAGCAAAAAGAAGAGTGCCGCTACATAGAGGGCAGCCCAAGGCTTATTCTGTAGCATGTGAAGCATGTGTTCCAAATGCGCAGGATCGTGAGCTGCTTCGCCCCCCTGATGGAGGTCGGCTACGGAACTGGGGGTCGCTATAAAGCTATATATGACTGCTACAAGCCCCACTATCATACTAATGAGAGCTGTTAGCTTTATTTTACTTGAAAACGAATACATAATTCCTTTTTCTTAGGGGTTATTTATTAATGAGTTTGTTTCGGAGTTGCTCCACATATAAGGCCACTTGCCAACGTTCTTTTTCAGTAATCTGAGAAGCGTAGGAGCCCATGGCATTACGTCCGTAATAGATTACATGGTAGATGCTTCCTTGGGTAATCTCTCTGTCCTTATAGTTAGGCACACCCAAATATTTGTCTCGTTGCACGAGGATACCCTGTCCGTCGCCTTCGGCGCCATGGCACACCATACAGTAGATATTGTAGAGGGCAGCCCCTTCTTTGATATTGCTATCTAGGGCAAGGCTATCGGCTACAAGCGGGTTCTTAAGATTGGCCTTAGCATCCTCATAGCCTTCATTGGTATTAGGATAGAGGTAAGGCATCCAGCCACGCTTGATGGTATGCTCTGGAGGGAGTTGCGCTTCCATACCGCCCTTGAGTGCTTTGTTCCCCTCAGGCACCTCTTGGTAGGTTTCGTAGCCTACAGGGAAATACATATCGGTATCGGCCATATACTGGTAGTTCGGCTTATCCTTGTGGAAACAAGCGGTAAGCGAAAGGGCGACTACGGATAAGGCGAATATATATCTTTTTTTCATATCTGAATTGCTTTTTTATCTGCTATTTTTACCTCAACGGCACCGGTGTCTTGTAGGAGTTTGACAAGCTCAGAGGTATTATCATCGGCTTGTACTTCCATAAGGAAATGGTCATCGGTGGTACGTGGATCCGGATTCTCAGCCTTTTTGTAAGGATATAGCTTACTACGCATGTAGAAAGAGATTACCATAAGGTGAGCGGCAAAGAATACCGTAAGCTCGAACATGATAGGCACGAAAGCGGGCAGGTTGGTTATATAAGTAAAATTAGGCTTTCCTCCTATGTTACGAGGCCAGTCATCAATCATGATGTACTTCATCATAAGGGTAGCGACCACTAGACCTATACATCCGTAGATGAATGAAGCTATGGCAATTCGTGTAGGCTTTAGTCCCATGGCCTTGTCCAATCCGTGTACAGGGAAAGGTGTATATACTTCCTCTATCTTAAGGTTAGCCTCGCGTACCTTTTTGACAGCGGAGAGGAGCACATCATCGTCATTATAGAGTGCTTGTACTACTTTCTTACTCATAACTAATGTGAATTATTAGGGTTAGTGTCTCTTAATTTTTTATATTTTTCTCCTGAAGACTTCAAGATAGATTTTACTTCGGCTTGTGCTATCACAGGGAAAGTACGTGAATAGAGCAAGAAGAGCACGAAGAAGAATCCGATGGTTCCTGTATAGATACCTATATCAATCAGTGTAGGAGAGAACATGCTCCAAGAAGAAGGCAAGTAATCACGGTGCAAAGAGGTTACGATGATCACAAAACGCTCAAACCACATCCCTATATTTACTACAATAGAGATACAGAAAGAGAAGAGGATACTGCGACGTAGCTTCTTGAACCACATGAACTGAGGAGAGAACACGTTGCAAGACATCATCATCCAATATGCCCACCAGTAAGGCCCTGTGGCACGGTTTAGGAAGGCGTATTGCTCATATTCCACTCCTGAATACCAAGCTACGAAAAGCTCGGTGATATAAGCACAACCTACGATAGAACCTGTGATCATTACCACTAAGTTCATCAGCTCAATGTGCTGTAGGGTAATATAGTTTTCCAAATTAGACACCTTACGCATGATGATAAGGAGCGTATTTACCATGGAGAACCCAGAGAAGATCGCCCCAGCCACGAAGTAAGGCGGGAAGATAGTGGTATGCCAACCAGGGATTACAGAGGTTGCAAAGTCAAAAGATACGATGGTATGCACAGAGAGTACCAAAGGGGTAGCTAGTCCTGCCAATACCAAGGATACTTCCTCAAAGCGTTGCCAATCCTTAGCACGACCACTCCAACCGAAACTCACCAAGCTATAGATTTTCTTTTGGAAAGGTTTTACCGCTCTATCGCGTAACATAGCGAAGTCAGGCAAAAGTCCTGTCCACCAGAACACCAAGGATACAGAAAGGTAAGTAGAGATTGCGAACACGTCCCAAAGCAAAGGAGAGTTAAAGTTCACCCAAAGCGAACCGAATTGGTTTGGTATAGGCACAGTCCAGTAGGCCAACCAAGGGCGTCCCATGTGGATAATAGGGAAGAGACCCGCCTGTACTACTGAGAAGATGGTCATCGCTTCGGCAGAGCGGTTGATGGCCATTCTCCATTTCTGACGGAAGAGTAACAATACGGCGGAGATTAGGGTACCAGCGTGACCGATACCTACCCACCATACAAAGTTGGTGATGTCCCAAGCCCAACCCACGGTCTTGTTCAATCCCCATACGCCTATCCCCGTAGATACGGTATAGACGATACAGCCCAATCCCCACAAGAAAGCAGCGAGGGCTACTGAGAATACTATCCACCAAAGGCGATTGGCTTTCCCTTCAACAGGGCGCGCTACATCCACAGTAACATCGTGGTAGGTCTTGTCGCCTACTATTAGTGGATTGCGTATAGGTGCTTCGTAATGCGATGCCATATTTTCTAATTATTAATTATCAATTGTTAATTATAATTTCATTAATCATTAATCATTAAAAATTAATCATTAATCGTTGTTTCTTACTTTTACTTGATAGAATACGTTAGGACGAGTACCGATGTGCTCCAAGAGGTGATACATACGGTCGTTCTTGCTGAGTTCTACGATAGGATCTTCTGGGTTGTTCATGTCTCCAAAGGTCATTGCCCCTGTACCACAAGCAGAAGAACAAGCACAAGCGTCGTTGAACTCACCTACTTTCACCTGGCGATTTTCACGCTTAGCACGTAGGATAACGGCTTGGGTTTCTTGGATACAGAAAGAACATTTTTCCATGACCCCACGAGAACGTACCACTACATCGGGGTTGAGTACCATCTTACCATAGTCATCGTTCATGTGGTAGTCGAACTCGTTGTTGTTGCTATAGAGGAACCAGTTGAAGCGACGTACCTTGTAAGGACAGTTGTTAGCACAATAACGAGTACCTACGCAACGGTTATAAGCCATGTGGTTTTGTCCTTGTACCCCGTGAGAGGTAGCCCCCACAGGACATACTGTCTCACAAGGAGCGTTGTTACACTGCTGGCACATTACAGGCTGGAATACCACTTGTGGATTATCAGAGGCCACTTCCATTTCCCCGAAAGTAGAGAGTGATGCGCTAAGGCCTTCGATACCTTCTACTTTTTCCAAATCGCCTTTGAAAGTCTCTTCGGAAGAGTAGTAGCGGTCTATACGCAACCAGTGCATATCACGGGAGCGTCTTACCTCACTCTTACCTACCACAGGTACATTGTTTTCAGCGTGGCAAGCAATCACACAAGCCCCACAACCTGTACAAGCATTTAGGTCAATAGAAAGGTTAAAGAAGTGTCCTGTAGAGTAGTCATATTCTTTCCAAAGCGTTACAGAAGTTGCTTTTACTTCCTTGTGATCTAGGGATACTTCAGGCTTTTTGTTCCACTGGTGGGCATCCTTGGTCAAGAACTCTTCTAGAGAAGTTTCTTTAACGATGTCGCCACGCCCCATAAGGGTATTGTGGAGCTGGATACAAGCATATTCGTGAGTACCATCTACCTTTTTGATAGAGGCAACAGATTGTACATTGTTGAAATTGTTGTAAAGGACATAGGCATTGACCCCTATTTGCATTTCCTTTTTCATGGCCGCCTTTCTTCCGTAACCGAAAGCGAGACCTACAGAACCTTTGGCCTGACCAGGTTGGATAAGTACGGGCACTTTGAGGGTGACATCACCTACTTGGATTTGGGCATAATCTCCGTCCAAGGCGCCATTGGCTACATGCCAATTCTTGATACCCAATTCTTTGGCATCGGCGGCGGACATGGTCAGATAGTTATCCCAAGACACACGGGTGATAGGGTCAGGTAATTCTTGTAGCCAAGGGTTGTTGGCCTGTTGGCCATCACCAAGACCTGTTTTGGTATATAAGGTTAGTTCAAAGCCTTCCGCAGGTGCTGCAGTAAGGGCAGCTACCATAGGAGTTGTATCCAAGGCCTCTGGTTTTTCACCAAGCAAGGCTGCTTCCTTGCGGTAGAAGCCATCATGTTGGGCTTTTTCCCAAGCATCGCCTTCGGCCAAAACATTGGCTTTCCAGAACGCTTTGATATATTCGTAGTAGTTAGCATCCTTTCCGCTCCATTTGAGCAATGCTTCTTGGAACTGGCGTGTGTCAAATAGCGGACGGATGGTAGGCTGCATAAGTGAGTAATAGTCGATACGCATACGCACATCGCCCCAAGACTCCAAGTAGTGAGGAGCAGCCGCAAGGTAAGTAGCTTTCACAGCTGTTTCGTCGGCACGGAGGGAGAAATCCACTGAAGTTGCTACCTTGGCAAGGCCTGATTCGAAGGCTACCGCATCGGCGGCGGATAGGGTGTATAATGGGTTTACATTATTGATGATAAGCACCCCTACATTACCCGCATTCATATCGGTTAGCAATTGCTTGAAGGCAGCGGCATTACCTTGGCGGATATATACAGGGTGGGCAGGATCAAAGGCTGCACTGTGGAGTACCTCTTCGTTGATCTCAAGCACCAAGCTCTCTGCATTCACGTCCTGAATACCTGTTACGACAACGGCTTTGCTACCTGCTTTTTTAGCCTGTTCGGCTGCTTTCTTTACAGCTGCTTCGGCACGCTCAGGAAGAGAACCTCCTACGGTCTTTCCAGTGAGGTAGCCGTAGAACTTAGCCAAAGCTACCTTAAGCAAGGCAGGTTTCAGCGCTATACGCTCATCGGCATTAGCACCAGAGAGAGACATATTGCTCTCAAACTGGAAGTGCTTAGACATTCTACCCTCTTTGGTAGGGATACGTCCTTTGGCATATTCCTCTTCGTAGCCTCCTTGCCAATCGGCGATAAAGTCAGCCCCGAAGGAGATAATTACTTGAGCTTTGGAGAAATCATAATCGGCTAAGGCACGTACACCGTATTTCTTTTCAAAGGCCAATACGGCAGCTTCTTCAGAAACGGCATCGTAGGTTACATGCTTAGTTGTTGGATATTTTTCGGTGAATTCCTTAATTAGGTTCTCTGTAGAAGGGCTTGCGAGGGTACCGGTAAGCAATACGATCTGCTTCTGTTGAGCAGCGGCATCGGTAAGCGCTTTTACCACAGCACTATCAAGGGTATCCCAAGTGATATTTTCAGTACCTTTTTGAGGATTTTTGGCGCGTAAGCTATCGTACATAGAGAGTACGGAAGCCTGTACACGTGCATTTCCGCAGCCACGGTAAGCCGCTTCGCGGTTATTTTCCACACGGATAGGACGCCCTTCGCGGGTTTTGACAAGCACAGAAGCGAAGTCAAACCCATCGGCCATGGTAGTGGCATAGTAGTCAGGGATACCTGGGCGTATCTGTTCGGGTAGGATCACATAAGGGATTGCCTTATGTACAGGGCCTTCGCAGGCTGCCAAGGCCGCAGCAGCGGTAGTGAATCCCACATACTTGAGGAAGTCGCGGCGGGTGGTAGCACTCTCCTCCATCGCCTCTTGGTTACTTAGGAACTCGTGTTCGCCTGAATATAAGGTAGGGAGCTTATCGACAAACTCATTTTGATGAATTTGCTCTATCACAGGGTTGTTCGTATCCAACTCCTCTACACTTCTCCAATATTTTTTTTCTGATGACATGTTCTTAATTGTTAATTGTTAATTGTTAATTGTCAATGAACCATGAATCGTCATTGGTCACTCGTCATTAGTCATTAATCATTAAACATTATTAGTAGTGACACTTACCACATTCGAGACCGCCGAGTTCGGCGATGGTGAGCTTTTCTTTACCATATTTCTTAGCCAATTGCTCATGTATCTTTTCGTAATACGGATTGGCATCATTGACATTGGTAGTGCGGTGGCAGTTGATACACCAGCCCATGGTAAGAGGAGCGTGTTGCTCAACCACTTCCATAGTCTGTACATCACCGTGACACTGTTGGCAAGCTACTCCCGCTACGGTTACGTGCTGAGAGTGATTGAAATATACATGGTCAGGGAGGTTATGGATACGTGTCCATTTCACTGGTTTTTGAACTCCTGTATATTGTGCATTTTCAGCGTCCCAACCTACCGCATCGTATAGTTTTTGGATTTCTCCGTCATAGAACTCCTTAGTATATTGGTCAGTTACAGGGCCTGTATACTCTTCTATGTTCTTATGGCAGTTCATACATACATTGAGCGAAGGGATTCCTGCTGTTTTGGAAGTACGTGCCGCAGAGTGGCAGAACTTACAGTCTATCTGGTTATCGCCAGCGTGTATCTTGTGAGAATAGTGGATTTCCTGAATAGGTTGGTATCCTTGGTCTATACCCACTTGCATAAGGTATCCATAGGCAAAGTAGGTAGAGGAGAAGAATAAGATAGCAATAAGGCAAGCGGTGATGATTTTGTTTTTCACAAAAACATTCCACAAAGGATAATATTTGCTTTGCTTTAGATATTCTTCGTTGTTGTTCTCTTTGGCCAATTTCTTTACCTCGCGGTTGGCTTTTACTACAAAGAATACGAGCAAGGCAAGGAGTAAGACAGAGGCAGAGAAGAGCACTATGGCAAGGGACTTATTAGAAGTCTCTTTCACAGGTGCTGTTGTAGTGGCGGCAGCATCACCAGTGGCGGCAGGGGCAGCACCAGCAGTAGCATCACCAGCGGCAGGAGCAGCAGGGGCAGCCGCTGCATCGGCCTTAGCAGGGTCAGCTACATAGGCCAATACATTGTTGATGTCCTCATCGGAGAGGATACTCTCGTAAGCGAGCATAGGCACCTTGTTGTACTCCTCAAATATAGCGATTGCATCCTTGTCACCAGCGGCGATGAGGGCTTGGCTATTTTTGATCCACTTGTGTAGCCATTCGGCAGATTTTTTCTCGGTAACGCCCCCAAGAGGAGGACCTACCAGCTTTCCTTCCAACTTATGACAAGCGGCACAGTTGGCCTTGAACAAGTCTTTCCCCTTGGCGGGGTCGCCTGAAGCATCTTGTCCAAACAAGTATATAGGGAACAGCATAGCTACAAGCCATAGCGCTCGCCATGATCCTCCCTTATAATTTCTACTCTTTTTCATAAAAAAGCTATTAAAAACAAAAAACTATCTATTCTTTTTTTTCTTTGTAGTTCTATTTTCTACACTCTTTTTCCTTGTAATCAAGGGCGCTGAGCATACCTACTACTACGCTGCAAAAGTACAACTTCTTAATGTAATTTAAAAGGGTTTTTAAGTGTTTTATTGTAATTTGTAAAAAGTCTAAATAATGATTAATGACTAATGATTAATGACTAATGACGAGTGACAAGTACTTTTCACTTTTCACTTTTCATTCTTCACTTTTCACTTTTCAGTTCTTCTGAGGTGAAATGGAAGAATTCGTTTTTCTTTTGAGCAGAGGTGTCCTGAACTACATAGTAATAAGTGCCTGTATCCAAGTCCTTGACTAAGCCTATGTTTCCTATGATCCTTCTTACAGAAAGTTGCAAACATACTTTATAATGTGTTAGCTTAAGTACTTGTGCTGCATAAGTGGTTATTTCTTCCCTAAAAGAAGGATTATAAGGGGTATATCCTCCGTTATGCTTAAAAATATACCTTATAATAACGTGAGTTCGATATAACGAAAGCTCCCACAGATTTTCACGGATTTCACAGAT
>ERZ773087.350-NODE-350-length-35929-cov-20.957741_pt1 | contig 35929 bp, 23 predicted proteins | sample MGYA00511375_ERZ773087 | MGnify/ENA primary metagenome ERZ773087 (study PRJEB29015, sample SAMEA2737995) | human oral metagenome | biome: human oral; feature: human-associated habitat; material: dental | place: China | collected 2063 ...
TCAAGCGACGCTGAACCCTGAGGGTTTAGCTCTTCTTTTTTTCTGGGTGACGCTGAACCCTGAGGGTCTGGGCCTTCTTTTTTTCAAGCGACACTGAACCCTGAGGGTTTGGCTCTTCTTTTTTTCAAGTAGCGCTGAACCCTGAGGGTTTAGCTCTTCTTTTTTTCAAGCGAGGCTGAACCCTGAGGGTCTGGCTCTTCTTTTTTTCTGGGCGACACTGAACCCTGAGGGTTTGGCCCTACTTTTTTTCTGGGTAGCGCTGAACCCTGAGGGTTTGGGCCTTCTTTTTTTCAAGTAGCGCTGAACCCTGAGGGTTTGGCCCTTCTTTTTTTCAAGCGAGGCTGAACCCTGAGGGTTTGGCCCTTCTTTTTTCAAGTAGCGCTGAACCCTGAGGGTTTGGGTCTTCTTTTTTTCTGGGAAGCCTGAACCCTGAGGGTTTAGCCCTACTTTTTTTCTGGGATAGCACCGACCTGTCGGGCTTGGGGCCAAAAAAAGAGGAACACGACGCCTCCCTCAAGAAGTGTCGTGCCCCAAAAAAGTGCCAAGAGTCTGTCCCGTCATTTGCCGATCAGCTCTGCAATATTGACGGAGATGTTGGCGATAAACTCTGTGCCCCGGGTGAGGGTGGCGGAACTGGCGTCGTAGCTGATGTTCTTATCCTTTGCGTTGAAGAGGTTGTCCACGCCTACGTTCAGGGCGATGCCGCGCGGGAAGTAGCATCCGGCGTTCAGCTTCCAGAGCATGCGGCTCTCGAGCTCCATCTTGTACATGCTCTTCTGGCTGCTGCTGTACGACCAGTAGTCCGTGGCGGCCATCCAGCGCCCGTTCAGGCCGATGTAGGCGCGGCAACGGCCGAAGCGGCGCGTGTAGTCGGCTTGCATGACGGCCGTGTGGGGGCGGATGTAGGAGCTGCGTTTGCCTTGCACCTTCTCGTCGTCGTTGACGTAGGAATAGGTGCCGCGCAGGGTAAGGTCGAAGGGCAGGCGCACTTGGGCGTTGACGTCGAAGCCGTAGGTCTTGGACTTTTCGGCGTTCTGATAGGTGTAGTCGGGATACTGTTTGGCGGGGCCATCCTCGATGCGCACCGTCCGGACGATGCGGTTGTTGAACCAGTTATAGTAGCCGGTGGCGGAGGCGTTGAAGAGGCCGGCGACCCACTCGGCCGAGATGGAGGCGTGGTGGCTCGTTTCGGGCTTGAGGTCGGCGTTACCGAAGATCTTGAACATGCCGCGGTGGTCGAACTCGGCGTACAGCTCGCGGAGCGACGGGGAGCGGAAGCCGGCCGCGTAACCGCCGCGCAGCGTGACGTGCCCGAGGCGATACATGGCGGAGAGTTTCGGGCTGACGTGCGCCTTGTACTCCGAGTGGTAGTCCATGCGCAGGCCGCCGACGAGGCTCAGGCGGTCGGTGACGCGATAGTCGTCCTGGACGTAGATCACGCAGTTGGAGAAACGGGAAGAGGTGGTGTCGCGAAACCAGTTGCTCTTCATCCGCTCGGTGTTGTATTCGGTGCCGGCGGTGAGGGCGTGGCGGTCGGCCAGGAGGAGGCTGTAGTTGAGTCGGATGTTGTGGGTGACGTCGCGATACTTCACCGTGGTGAGGTCGTCAGCCTGGGGGAAGATGTCGTTCTTATAGTAGTGGTCGTAGTGGTAGGAGAGGTCCAGCCGACTGTTTTCGTTGAGGATGTAGCCGAGCTTACCGCCGAAGGTGAAGTCGCGGAAGCGCTCGTGGAGCTTCATCTCTTCGGTGTAGAGCAGTCGGTTCTGGTAGAAGCTGCCGGTGAGCTCAGCGCTGAGTCGGTCGGTGAAGTCGTAGCCGAACTTTTGGGCGATGGAGAAGGTCTCGTAGCCCTTGATGTTGAAGCTGCGTCGGGTGGTATCCACGGCCGTGGAGTCGGTGCCGTCGGGGCGCTTGAAGGTGCTCGTCATCGGCTTGGTGTCGCGGATGGTGTACGGGTTGCGACGGCTGAAGGAGGCTGAGGTGAGCGATGAGAACTTCTCCTGACGTGTACCCACGGAGAGCGCGTATTTCTGATCGCCCAGGCTGGTGGTGCGAGCGGAGACATTGCCCACGAACGGGCGGTTGGCCTTCTTGGTGATGATGTTCACCACGCCGCCCAGGGCGTTCGATCCGTAGAGGGTGGACATGCTGCCCTTGATCACTTCGATGCGCTCGATGTTGTCCACGTCTAAGCGGCTGAAGTCGATGTTGTCCAAGGCACCCTCGCCGGCCATGCGTTCGCCGTCGATGAGGAAGAGTAGGTAGCGAGAGTCCATGCCTTGGAACGAGATGTCGGGCAGTCCGGAGCCGTGTGCTGCACCGTTGAATTGCAGGCCGGGCAGCTCGTATTCTAACAGCCCTTTGAAGTCCTGCGGGTCGAGTTTCTTGATTTCCTCGGCCGTGATGACGCGCGTGACGACGGGCTCATCCTTGAGCATGCGCTCCGTTCGTGTGCCGGTGACGACGACCTCCGTGAGTCCGTTCTTGGCCTCGTCGAGTGTCACCTCGAGGGTGGGCTGCTCTTCGGCCAACACCTCGACGATCTTCTGCTCATATCCGGTGCAGGAGAAGCGCAGGCGGTAGGTGCCTTTGTCTAATTGGAGGCGAAAACCGCCGTCGACGTCGGCAGCGATTCCGATGTTGGTGCCGAGCACCATCACCGTGGCGTAGGGTACGGGGGCGTTCATTCGGTCCTTCACGGTGCCCCTCACCGTGTAAGTTCGTTTAGTCACATTGGCATTCGTGGCATGCATGGCGACGGCACAGCAGACCATGAAGCAGAGAAGCGTAGCTATTCTTTTCATTGTATATGGATGGTTGTTTTGGTTTTTTAGTGCGGCAAAGATGAAGGCATGCGCGTCGCCCGGCAATCCCCATTTCAAGGGAGAGCAAGGAGGCGAATTGCACAATGAAAAGAGGGGAAAGAAGAGGGTTTACAGGGTGATTCACGCTCGGGGAGGCTCTTCAGAATCCGATTCTGACGCTTTGCTGACCATGCAACGGCCCAGAATCTGATTCTGACGCTTTGTAGACCGTTGCAACGGCCCAGAATCTGATTCTGACGCTTTGCAGACCGTTGCAATGGCCCAGAATCTGATTCTGACGGATTGCAGACCCTTGCAAAGGTCCAGAATCTGATTCTAAAGGATTGCAGACCGTTGCAAAGGCCCAGAATCTGATTTTGGAGGATTGCAGACCGTTGCAATGGCCTAGAATCTGATTTTGGAGGATTGCAGACCCTTGCAAAGGCCCAGAATCTGATTCTGAAGGATTGCAGACCCTTGCAAAGGCTCAGAATCTGATTCTGAAGGATTGGCGGACCGTGCAATGGCCTCGGCATCTTTCAGAAGGCCAGCAACGAAACGAGCAGCAGGGTATAGATCCAGATATTGCGGGCGGTGAGTCCGAGCACACGGTTCAGATCGGAGCCGCTGAGGCGACGCAGATCGTGCCACGTCACCAGTTCGAAGGCGAGGAAGATGAGGAACAGCAACCAGGTGTAGGCGCCGCGATAGAAATAGGCGGGCCATGAGCAGGCAACGGCCAGCACGGCGCAGACGAGGTAGAGCGTCGTGCCAAAGCGGCGGCCGAAACGCACGACGGTGGTGCGTTTGCCAGCGGCGGCGTCCTGCTCTTGGTCGCGGACGTTATTGACGAGGAGGATGTTGACGGAGAGTAGTCCCAGGGCAACGGAGATCCACGCAGTGGTGGCAGTCACGGTGCCCGCTTGGACGTAATACGTGAGGCAGACCGGGATCACACCGTAGAAGAGCAGCACGCAGACGTCGCCCCAGCCCCGATAAGCCAAGGGGTAGGGGCCGGCGGTGTAGGCGGGCACGCAGAGTGCGATGGCTACACCCGCACCGAGGAGCAGGAACGGGTTGCCATAGGCCAGGAGAAAGAGACCGCAGACCAGGGCCAGCCCGAGTGTGACGAGCGAAGCGCGGAGCATCGTCTGCGGGGCTATCCACCCCGAGGCGACAGCGCGCTGATGCCCCACACGCCGATCGGTGTCGGCTCCCTTTTTATAATCGAAGTAGTCGTTGGAGAGGTTGGCGGCCACCTGCGCCAGCACGGCTACGAGCAGGCAGAGCGCAGCGGGCACGAACCGAAATGTGTCTGCCCGCCAGGCCAGCGCCGACGCAGCGACCACGGGGCAGGCCGAGGCTGCCAGAGTGTGGGGCCTTGCCGCCGTGATCCAAGCCTTCAGCGGACTCACGGAAGCGGCAGCGGACGGTGGCGTGGGGGAGGAGAGGGGGCGCTCGGTGCTCATAGTTTCGGAAACGTGACGGGATCGGTCGCCGCACCCTTTCCGCCGCGGATGGGCACGGACTTGCTCTTGACTTCGATGCCTCCGTTCTTGCCATTCTCGCTGTAACGGATGATGACGTAGCCCGGGCGTTTGGGATCGACTTCGACGGGCTTCAGCCCCGTCTTCCACTGGTCGCAATGGGTGGGGAAGCTCTCTACCGCCTCGATCCAGCGACCGTTTTGCAGCGTCCAGACGTGGTAGTCGGCCCAGCAGCCATTGAACCAGATGGGCAGTAGACCGACCTCGTCGGCGCCGTCACCGTTCAGGTCGCCGAGGTTATCGGGCGTGCCGTCGATGCAATGGCGAACCTTGATGGGTGGGATGAAGGGGTTGAGGAAGCGGATCGTGCCGTCGCAACCGCCGAGGCAACCGGCGTCCTCGTCATCCGTTTTCGCGAACACAGGCGGCTCGAGCCAGACGTAGCCTTTCGTACCCGTACCGTTGAAGTCGCCCTCGTTCATGCCGCTACCGCGTGCGCTGCCGGTTTCACTCTTTTTGCGATTGTAGTCGGTGGCGCCGTCGCCCTCGGCCGTGATCCGCCAGCCGTTGGGCATGCGCATCATGACGAGGTAGGAGGGGTATTCGAAAAAGCCATCGTTTTGCTTGACGCGTTTGATGAAGGAGCAGCGATAGGTGACCTGATTAATGGAGTCGTAGACGATCTCGCCGACTAACGTTTGGGCGAATCCGGGATGACTCTCCATGTAGGCCCGTTTGTCATTGATGCACTCATCGGGTGTGGTGCGGCCGCCGTAATAGAGCACCTCGGTGTCGTGATAGAGCTGCTTGAGGCGGTCGACGGTGGCCGGAGTTAGGGCGGCGTTCCATTGCTCGACCACTTCGCGCAGCTGGGCCTTGGTGCGAAAGTCACCGTCCTGTATGGCCTCTTTGATGGGCAGCACGGCCGACGAATCCTTGAGGAAGACGCTATCGCTGGTCGCTATGATGGGCGCTAAGGCGGAGGTATCGTTAGCGGCGGCCACGAGTGCCACCGTTTGCGCAGAGTCTGTCAAGGTGATGTTGTCTTGCGCTCGGGCTGCCGGAGTGGCTATCCAGAGCAGTCCGGCCAGTGCGCCGTACATGGCCCTCTTGCTGAAGGCTTTCATTCGTTCATTCATTGTTCTCTGTTGAAAAGTGGTGAATACTATGGATTACATATAGATAAGCTGAATACGTCCGAAGCTCACGCCCGACGAGTTTCCGCTTCCGTGACTAAAAACGAAGATCATCCTCGACAAATTTCCGGCCATTCGTGTGGGAACGTATGGCATACGCCCCACGAATAGCCTTATCAGCAACCGAATGATCTAAAAAATCGACGTGTCTCCGCTTCCGAGACTCTAAATGAAGCAGCTCCTCCATCGGTCATCGCTTGTGTTTGGCCACGTAGAGCCGGAAGTAGCCGCATTCGCGGATCACATCCCGGTAGTACTGCGTGTTCGCGTAATGCATCAGCTCGCCAAAGCCGTCACGATCGAGCCAATTGGAGAAGTTGCTCTGATTCATATACCTCTGATCGTCACAGAGGGCACGTCCTCGGATCGGACCCAAATAGCAGTCGTTGCGATCGCATTTGATGGACAGAAAAACGGCTTTCGCACGCTGTTCATCGGTCGTGGCGGCCTGCAACGCTATGCGGTAATACTTTTTCGCGGCGGGGCTTGTCATGACCATCTCTTGGGCATAGCAGGGGACGAGCTCGAAGATGGAAGCGTTCAGCAACGGAACGCGCCAGATGTCGCTTGTGCCGTAAAACGACATGTTGTAGAAGGCATTCCCGACCAGTAAGCTGTTGTTATACACCTCCTCACCGCGCGCAATCTTGGCTTCGCCCTCCCGCATCTTTTGGATAAGCGTGATCGGCGTGTATTTCACCTTCGCTTCCTTAATATGCTTGCGGGTATGGGCGTCTAAGGGATCGAGAATGTAGTCGTTAAAGGGATTCGTGTAAAGTTCCGTCATCCCCTGCTTGCCCGCTTTCTTCATCAGCGCCTCGGCCTCGATCAATTGATCGGCGTGAAGGGCTTGAAGGGCCTTGTAGAAGTAAAACTCCTCCGCCGTATACGGATACATGTCGACGATGAGCTTCTCCATCGGTGTGCGTGGGTTTTCGAGCACGGCGATCAGCTTGTCCACCACGCCGGGCTGAGCAATCTTCTCGCTGCTATGATCCAGCATCTCTGCCAGCTCCGGCCGACCGGCCTTGGCGTAGAGCGTGGACAGATAGGTAGCGCTTTGTGTGATGGCCGTCTTGTAACGCATGCCACCTTCCCCATATTCCGGATAGCTGTTCTGCTTGTAAAGCCATCGGAGCTCCTCCGTGAGGCGCTCTACGTTGTCGCCTTTCACCTCCGTGATCCGACTCAGGGCGTTGACGAGGCGCAGTAGGCGCAGCTGATCGGCCGCCTCTTTGTTGCCGGCCTTCATTTGTCCTGCGGCCTTATCGTAGAGCGAATTAGCGCCATCGTAGTCGCCCGACCAAGACGTGATGTAGCCCGCCGCCGCATACCAGAGGAACGGGTTTTCCGTCTTCTCCTCCGATGCGATTCGCCGGATCAAATCGAACGTTTCCCGCGGTATTTCCTTCATGTGGTTGGCCTTCGGATCGGCATCTTTCGTCGGTGGACCGATCAGCGACCATCGGCGATCCTCATTCTCGTTGATGAAGCGGATCACGAGCAGGCTGAGCAGCGGATCCTTAGGGCGGATCTGATAGATGGATCGGATGGCCCGGTCGTTATCGCCTGTCCGGAATGCCAGCAGGGCCCAGAGAGCCGTTTTTTGCTCGGGCGAGGCTGCGCGGAGGCATTGCTCCCATTGTTTTTCGTCTTGCAGCGTAAGCGACGTGGCGGCGACCGGTCGCATGGCTGGGACGTGGTTAAATACCTCTGCGTAAAGCAAATTCGCGTTGCAAAAGTCCTTCACCTCGATGTAGAAGCCCGCGCGATAACCGAGGGCACGATAATAAAGCGTATTACGCGGCATATTCGGCTCAACTTCGCCAAAAAAACGTTCAAACGCATCCCGATTCCCAGCGTAAAAGAGCGCCTTAAGTGCCTGGAAAGCATAGCGATTCTTGAGGAAGGCATTCGTTTCGGTTCTGTAATCCCGAATGGCTTCCTCGACCAGCTCCTCAGACGTCCTTTGAGGCGTATCGGACTGCGGATTATTGTAATACGACCACGGATCGATCGGTGTGCAGGCGTAGTTGTCTACCTGATGGGCCAGGCGTACGAAGCGCTCGAAGGCTTTCACCTTCGGACTCGAGGAGTTAGCGATGGCCGCGACCTTTTTGCCCTCGAGCATGAAGGCTGCAATCTGTTCCCGAGTGAGTTTTCCATCCAAAAAGTCATACCAATCGTTAGTTACCTCCTCGTTGAATCGGCGGGGATGCTGGTCATCGTGTCCGTTGTAAAACGTCGTGTTGGGGTCATAAAAGAGGGGCCGATAGGCCGCCGCATCCCTCATCATCAGCTCCGGGCTGAAGTTCGACGGCGGGTCGAAGTCCATGTAAAAGCATGCCCAAGCCAGACCCGTCGAGATGAGTATAGCGCTAAAAACAGCGCACCACGTCCTTAAAGAAATTTGTTTCGCTTTCATAGTTCGTTATGTATTTATTGAAATGATGCTCATCCAAGTCAAAAAAGATAACCTCGCGAGGCCGTTTCGGCATATGCCGACTGAGATCGCGCGCCATTTCTAATAAGTCTTTCGATGTCACTTCCTCTATCCTCACTTCATCGCCCGTACGGTAGTAACGTCCGCCTTTGATTAGGGAATGTTTGACCGTGATAAGGTTCGAACCGCGTGGGACAAGAAAATTCGTGTCCTGCTCAAAATCAGCGCGGTGGATACGATTGATTAACTCGGTCACACGGCCCTCGCTGAGGTGTACGCCCCAGGCATAAATGGGCAGTGCGACGTCCATCGGCAGGGGGTAAACCTTGAGGCTGCCGAGGTAGCGCTTGGCAATCTTGCGGTCATAGATCGAATTGACCGTGTCCGTCTCCACGGAGCCCATATTATAGTACATCAGGACGCCGCGATCGACCCCGGGGATGCGCGTAATAGTATGATGCTTAGCTTGGTGCAGACGAATCGTGGCCGAAAGGTTGCGGAAGCCGCCGTGCCGCTTCAAGGTGTCGATGAATAGCATAAACCGGTCGCGGCTGCCGGTCGACCAGTCACAATCGATCTGCACCTCGTCGGGTTCGGGCAGACCCACCGCCCGGTTGATCCGTCGGATGTAGGCAGCGATGTTCGCAGCCAGCGTGTCGACGTTTGTCTCGCGGCGGAGCATGACGCGGTTGGTGATGAAGACCACGGGCGTGACACGGATGCCCTTCGGCGGCAGGCTGCGAAAACGAACCGGGGCCTCAGGCACGATCATGCCGCTGGCGGGATCTATTTTGACGTCGAAATAGCGGATATACAGGTGTTTCACATCGCAATCCTCCAGCACGCGCCGCTCCGTAGGCGTCAGGTCGAACGTCGTCCGCCAGTAATAGAAGGCCACGGCGGGCGTGTCGTCCCCGCCGCTGGGCTGGCAGGCGATGACGGCCAGTGTGCAGAGCAGGAAAAGGAGGTATTTTGCGTTCATCGATCGAGGGTGGAGGTCGTTTGTCCCTTCAGCGCAACAAAGATAAATAAAATGAAGCGGAGCCGTGGATTATACAGGATTGTCCGCATCCGTGGGCACCGATTTTTGTCTACGTCTGGCCCGCCGTTGGGCCAAGCTCTTCTTGTAAGTCATGCGGGCGTGCGCCGTGTGCTCGTTCAGATGGCGGACCAGTTCGGCGATGGCTTCGCGGTCGATCGGCGGAACATTATTTTTGTAAGCATATTGTAATTGGAGGATCACCTCATGGTAAACCTCGTCTGTTTTAGGTCGGATTTGCGTCATCGAAGGCCGTTTTCGCCTTACGCGCAGATTGCTCCGCTCACGCTGTAGCCGACTCGCGTCCTCGTTAGCCTGCTTCAGCAGCCCGACAGCCTCGTCGAGGCCGAGCCGCGTAATCAAGGCCGCCGGTTCAGGCTTTTTGAGGTCGTTCAGCAGTGAATCGATACGCGCCGGTTTGCGTCCGATGCCTTCCGACTGTATCCGTTTTTTGTCGTGAGTCAAAACGTACAAATGCTGCGCATCCTCGGCCACCTCCTGACGCGGCGAAAGGCGCATAATACGTATCACGCCCAAAATGAAAGACAGCAGACGGTCACATTCCGCATCCTTTTTCAGGATCGCTTTCGTTTCATTCTCCTCGCCAGACACCTCCTTCAGCATCTCAAACTCCTCATCGACACACGCCCGATACTCCTCGACCATCGTCTGCGGCACACCGATCTTCTCTCCATCAGCCGCGCCGATACGCTCGCACACCTTATCATGGAACCAAGTATGCAACGAATTATCCAGCCGATACTGCCCCAGTTTCTCAATTTCAATCACACGTTTCATTCTATTATCATCACAAAAAACATCACCATAAAATACATAAAGCCCATCCCCGTCACGTTCGCCCTTCCCCGTGTCTCATCGCAGGCTATTCTTATCAAATATTCCAATCTCCGACCGTCCGGGATACCCGTTTTAGGTTGATTTTTCAATCCCAACGCCTCCGCGTAGATCATACCCGACAAGATTTCCGATCCCCGAGCCCCACAAAGGTAAAAACCCGACGCAAATCACAATCTCCCACTATGAAAGATCACAATCCGCGTTGCATATCTATACCTTCCGATAAGAAAGAATCTTATCTGCGTCGCAAATGTAACCTTCTCGACCCAATAGAAGCATATCTGCGTTGCAAAATCTATACTCATGGCTCAAAAGAAGATCTTATGCGTTGCATATAGTCTGCTTTTATTCCGGGAAGATATAATCTGCGCCGCATATTCTTTTCCTACGGATAAAAAAGATACTACATGCGGTGCATATATGCTTCTATCGAAGTAGGAGCATGTTCGACGCATTGCATATCGACAGCTATCGGTATGATAGTATATAATCTGCAATGCAGATAGAATTTCTCTGATTCGTGAAGATCATATTTGCGTTGCATGTCATCTTCTTTTGTTTTATGAAGATTCAATCTGCAATGCAGATGATTTTCTTTCATATTCGAATGATTCTATATGCGTCGCATATTCACCTCTTTCATTGCGGGAGATAGCTTTATGCAGCGCATAATCTCTTCTTTTATACGAAAAGAAACGTATATGCGTCGGGATTTATCTTCCTAATTGCCCGGGGATAGATTATCTTGATGAGTTTGAGAATCATTTTTTGTCAGTGAATCAAAATCGTGGCGATTTTGAGGTTGCTGTGCGGTAAACGGATTAAAATCGTGGCGATTTTTTGATCATTATGGGCCGAACGAATCGAAATCGTGGCGATTTTTCGTCCGTCAGGGTAGGGGCGTATGGCATACGCCCTACGAATGAACATATCAGAGGCTGAATGAATCGAAATCGTGACGTTTTTTCGTCCGCCAGGGTAGGGGCGTATGGCATACGCCCCACGAATGGACATATCGAAGGCCGAACGAATCAAAATCATGGCGATTTTTTGTCCGTCAGGGTAGGGGCGTATGGCATACGCCCTACGAATGAACATATCGGAGGCCAAATGGATCGAAATCGTGACGGTTTTTCGTCCGTCAGGGTAGGGGCGTATAGCATACGCCCTACGAATGGGCATATCGGAGGCCAAATGAATCGAAATCGTGGCAATTTTTCGTCTGTTAGGGTAGGGGCGTATGGCATACGCCCCATGAATGGACATATCGGAGGCCGAATGAATCAAAATCGTGGCGATTTTTCGTCTGTTAAGGTAGGGGCGTATGGCATACGCCCCACGAATGGACATATCGGAAGCCGAATGAATCGAAATCGTGACGGTCTTTCGTCCGTCAGGGTAGGGGCGTATCGCATACGCCCCACAAATGAACATATCGGAGGCCGAATGAATCAAAAAAGACCGGGTCTGTGGTTCATTTGTTTACGTATAACGAGGAACGGGCGAATCAATATGTTTCCCTGCTATTTTCTGATAGAACTATGGTGGCGTATGCAATACGCCCCTACCCTGACGGACGAAAAGGGGGCGTTTTCTTTGTTCGTTGTCGGTCGTGGAAGGGGTGTCTTGGCGGGGACGGGCTTCTTTTATTTGTTGGGAAGATGAAAATGGGAGGCATTTATGTATAGATATTTTTACACGAGGAAAAACGGGCGGATCAATATGTCCACCTGCTATTTTTTGATGGAACTATGGGGGCGTATGCAATACGCCCCTACCTTGACGAACGAAAAGGGGGCGTTTTCTTTGTTCGTTGTCGGTCGGGAAAGGGGTGGCTTGGCGGAGATGGGTTTCTTTTATTTATTGGAAAGATGGAAATTGGAGATGTTTGGGTGCAGATATTTTTACGTGACGGAGAACGGGCGGATCAATATGTTCCCCCGCTACTTTTTGATAGAACTGTGGGGGCGTATGCAATACGCCCCTACCCTGACGGACGAAAAGGGGGCGTGTTTTTTGTTCGCCGTCGGTCGGGGAAGGGATGGCTTGGCGGGTGCGCGCTTCTTTTATTTGTTGGGAAGATGAAAATTGGAGGTGTTTTTCTTGTGTCTCTTCCTCCTTTTCTTGTCTTGACACAAGAAAAGGAGACAAAAGAAAGTCAAGCCCCCGCAGGGGGCGTGTTTTTTGTCCGCCGTCGGTCGGGGAAGGGATGTCTTGGCGGGGGCGGGCTTCTTTTATCTATAGATAGTGTATGGAATGGCATACGGGGGCTTGGGGATGTGGGGCGTGATCGAAAATAAATCGGGGATGATGTTCGGTTTTTCGCGAATTGGGTACACTTTTGCGGCCCTTTGTATGGGGGGATCATAGCGATCTCCCCTTTCTCCGATTCTCCCTTTCCTTCTCCTCCTGACTTACTGATTAACAGTCTCATGGACATTAAAGACTTACAAAATATTTACGCGGCGCACCCGCAAATGGTTGCCCTGACGTCGCTGATCGATCGAGGCGATGCGCGCAGCATGCATTGGGCAGGGTTGCAGGGATCAAGCGCTGCGGTGTGCTTAGCGGCACTCTTTCGCAAGCGTGGCGGGTGTCTGCTTTGCTTGATGAACGACCTCGAGGAGGCCGGATATTTCTATAATGACTTAGTGCAACTGGTGGGCGAGGCCAGCGTCAGCTTTTTCCCCTCCGCCTACCACCGACATATCAAATATGGCCACACGGACGCGGCCAATGAGGTGCTGCGAACGGAGACCTTGGCCACGCTGCAATCAGACAAGCCGGACGTGATCATCGTCTCCTATCCAGACGCTATCGCTGAGCGTGTGCTATCGAAAAATGTGCTCAAGGAGAACACGCTGGAGCTTCACGTAAACGAAAAAGTGGACCCGATTTTTGTTTCTGATGTGCTTGATAATTACCACTTTGAGCAGACTGACTATGTCTATGAGCCGGGGCAGTACGCCGTCCGCGGGAGCATCTTGGACATCTTCTCTTTTTCCCACGAACGGCCCTATCGCGTGGACTTTTTTGGCAACGAGATCGAGTCCATCCGCACGTTTGACGTAGAGACGCAGTTGTCGCAGGAAAAACTGGACGCGATCCGGATTGTCCCGGAGATCAGTCGCTATGACGATGCCGATAGTTCGCTGCTCGACCTGCTGCCGAAGGACGCCCTCGTCGTGACGCACGATGCGACGTGGTGCCGCGAGCGGATCGCCTCCCTCTGGGACGAGGAGCCGGTGAATAAGGACGACGAAGGTTTCGCGGATCGGGAGGCCATGCGCCGTAAGTTGATCGGCGCGGAGGCTTTTTCGGTAGCTGCAGCACGTTTTATCTCGATTCACCTCATGGCGCGCGATGGCGACACGGCGGCCGTCTTCCGATTCGACACGTCGCCGCAGCCACTCTTCCAAAAGAACTTCGACCTCGTCAGTCAAACCTTTCGCCAATATCTAACGGATGGCTATACCCTTTATTTATTGACTGACAGCGAGAAACAGGCAGCTCGTATTCGGGACATTTTCAAAGACCGGGGCGAGGCGATACCCTTTACGGCCGTCAGTCGGACTCTGCACGAAGGCTTTACAGACCATACGCTGCGCAGTTGTTTTTTCACGGACCACCAGCTATTCGGTCGCTTCCACAAATACAATCTCAAGAGCGACCGCACACGAAGCGGAAAGATGGCCCTGACGCTCAAGGAGCTAAACCAGTTCACTCCCGGCGATTTTATCGTACACATCGACCACGGCGTGGGACAATTTGGTGGCTTGGTGCGTACCGAGGTGAACGGCAAGGTGCAAGAGGCCGTGAAACTGATTTATCGCAACAACGACATCCTCTTCGTCAGCATTCACGCGCTGCATAAACTCTCGAAGTACAAGGGCAAGGACGGCGGCGAACCGCCCGCACTGAACAAGCTGGGCAGCGGCACCTGGGAACGGATGAAGGACCGCACGAAGAAGAAAGTCAAGGACATAGCGCGCGATCTGATCCGCCTTTACGCCACCCGCCGCGGCGAGAAAGGCTATGCCTTCAGTCCGGATAGCTTCATGCAGGACGAGTTAGAGGCCAGCTTTATCTATGAGGATACCCCCGACCAAATGCGCGCCACTGCGGAAGTGAAGGCGGATATGGAACGTGAGCGGCCGATGGATCGCCTGGTCTGTGGCGATGTCGGATTTGGCAAGACGGAGGTGGCTATGCGGGCGGCTTTCAAGGCAGTGGCCGATAATAAGCAGGTCGCAGTGCTTGTGCCCACCACCGTGCTCGCGTTTCAGCATTACCAGACGTTTCGGGAGCGTCTCAAGGACTTCCCTTGCACCATCGATTACATCAGTCGCGCCCGATCGACCGCGGAAGTGAAAGACATCCTCAAACGCTTAGCCTCGGGCGAGCTGAACATCCTCATCGGGACACATCGCATCGTCGGCCGCGACGTCAAATTCAATGACTTAGGCTTGCTGATCATCGACGAGGAGCAGAAATTTGGTGTCTCAGTCAAAGAGAAGCTCCGCCAGCTCCGGACGAACGTAGACACGCTCACCCTGACCGCCACACCCATCCCACGCACGCTTCAATTTTCACTCATGGGAGCCCGCGACCTGAGCAACATCACTACGCCACCGCCCAACCGATACCCGGTGCAGACGGAATTGGAGCGCTTCAACGCCGACATTATCCGCGAGGCCATCGAATTTGAGATGAGTCGCAACGGGCAAGTCTTTTTCATCAACAATCGCATTCAGAACATTTACGAGATCGAGAACCTGATTCGGCGTGAGGTGCCCGGAGTGCGCGTGGCCGTCGGACACGGCCAGATGGAGCCTGACAAACTGGAACGGATCATCTTAGACTTCGTGAATTACGAATACGACGTTCTTGTGGCTACCACCATCGTCGAGAATGGCATCGACGTATCGAACGCGAATACGATCATCGTCAACAACGCCCATCAGTTCGGCCTTTCGGAGCTGCACCAGCTGCGCGGACGGGTCGGCCGGAGCAATCGCAAGGCATTCTGCTACTTGTTGGCGCCACCGCTCTCCACGCTAACGGCGGAAGCCCGTCGTCGGCTTCAGGCCATCGAGAGCTTTGCCGAACTGGGCAGTGGCATGCATATCGCCATGCAGGACCTCGATATCCGTGGCGCGGGCAATATGCTCGGAGCCGAGCAGAGCGGTTTCATCGCCGATCTCGGCTATGAGACGTACCAAAAGATCCTCGAAGAGGCCGTGGATGAGCTAAAAACAGACGAGTTCGCCGATCTCTACGCCGGGGACGACGAGGGCGCACCCAACACGGGCGACAACTACGTCCGCGAAACGTTTGTCGAGAGCGATCTGGAGCTGATGTTCCCCCCGACATACATTCCCAACGACTCGGAGCGCGTCGGCATCTATCGCGAACTGGATACGATCGAGACCGACGAGGCTTTATCGCGCTTTGTTGCGTCGCTCCAAGACCGTTTCGGACGTATCCCGACCGAGGGCGAGGAACTGATTCGTGTCGTGAGTCTCAGACGCATGGCACGTCGGTTAGGCATCGAGAAAGTCGTCCTCAAACGTGGCGCGATGGCCCTTTACCTACCCTCCGACAGCGACAGCCCCTACTATCAAAGCATAGCCTTTGGCCGTCTGCTCGGTTACATCGGCCGACATCCGAAAAGCTGCGTCCTACGCGAGCAAAACGCCAAGCGGAGCATCCTGATCCGCAACGTGGCGAGCGTTGCCGCTGCCGTGCGTTGCCTAACCGAGGTGGAGCACATCGAGCCCGATGCCGCGTAAAGGGTTCCTCGTACAGAGAGGATACAAAGAAGAGGCGTGAAAACGATCCGTCTATCCGGCAAGTATGGCGGCACCCTCGGTGCCTTGATCTTCTTTTGCTTCCTTTTCTTCTATCAAGGGAAGAAAAGGGAGAGGTGAGTAAAGGCGAAGGCCACACTGATCAAGATGAATGCTGGCACCTCCCCGTGCATAACTTTGCCCCCTCATTTTGGCATACAATGACGGGCAGACATCGAACGCCTGCCCCTATATCGATATTCATTACGCATTATGAATCCTATTCACTCCCTTATTTTCGATCTGGACGGGACGTTGCTCAACACCATTGCCGATCTCGCCCATAGCACGAACTACGCGCTGGAAAAATCTGGCTTTCCAACGCATGCCATTGAGGCGTACAAGTATTTCGTTGGCAATGGTATCAATAAGCTCTTCGAACGCGCTCTGCCCGAGGGCGAGCGTACGCAGGAGAACATCGCCCGCATTCGCAGCGCTTTCTTGACGTACTATGACGCCCACAACGCGGATTATACCGCTCCCTATCCCGGCATTCCCGAACTGCTCAGTCAACTGCAAGCCGACGGGATGGCGCTGGCCGTAGCCTCGAACAAGTATCAACGCGCCACGGAGAAGTTAGTCCGACAGTACTTCCCAGACATTCGTTTCGCGGCTGTCTTTGGGCAGCGCGAGGGCATACCCACAAAGCCCGATCCGACCGTAGTCAGAGACGTGTTGCAGATCACCGGTTGCACGGCGGAGGAGACGCTCTACGTGGGCGATTCCGGCGTCGACATGCAAACGGCAGCCAACGGCAGCCTTGTTTCGATCGGCGTCACGTGGGGCTTTCGTCCGCGTACGGAGCTTGAGGAATGTGGCGCGCGACACATAGTCGACTCGCCGGACGAGATCCGACGCCTCGCGGTTGGGTAACGACGCGTGCCCGACCAAACAAAATGAGCCGCCCCTCGGTAAGTCCTTCTCAGGGACTTCGAGGGGCGGCTCGGTTTATACAGAACAGAGTGGCAGGCGAATCATTCGCCGCCTTTGATCATCGTAAGCAGCATCTTGAAGCGCTCAACAGCTTGCAAGGCGTGGGGGTGATTGGCGGGCATGATGATGCAGTCGCCAGCTTTCAGGCGGTGCGGCGTTCCGTCAATACGGATCTCGGCCTCGCCATCGAGGACCTGCACAAGGGCATCGAAATTCGCGGTGTGTTCGGTCAGGCCTTGGCCTTTGTCAAAGGAGAAAAGGGTGACGTTTCCAGCGCGGTTGATGGTGACTTGCTTGCTAATGACTGATCCAGGAGCATAGTCGATCGACGGCTCGAGGGCAATAACGGTTGCTTTCTCAAATGTGCTCATAAGAAGGAAAATTATTACTGTGAAACGATTAATGATGACGCTGCAAATGTAATCCTTGACCAGTCTACGAATTGTCACATGGGTGACATAGGTCTTATTGCCAAGGATGACAGTTGCCTCCTGCCGGACTATCTGATCCCCGATAAGTGCCTCTTAAATACGTATTTATTGAATCCTATAGCCGGCAAGGATGGGATTCATCCTTGAATCGGTCTACCTCTCCTCGATAAATTTTCGATCGGTAGGGTAGGGGCGTGTGGCATACGCTCCACAAATACCTATGATAAGGGGCAAATGATTCGCCTGCCCGGTATGTTCGGGAATGTATACGATACGCCCCTACCGATGCCGGATAAGTACCTCTTAAATACGTATTTATTGAATCCTATGCTTGGCAAGGATGGGATTCGTCCTTGGTCGGTCTATCTATCCTCGATAAATTTTTGACCGTTAGGGTAGGGCGCAAAAGCATACGCCCCAGGAATGCCTATGACAATGGGCAAATGATTCATCCGCCCGGTACGCGCAGGTACGTATTTAATAGGTACATACCGAAACGCGATACGTGTCTATTGGATCCGTATTTATCGAATCCTATTCTTAGCGAGGATTTGATTCCCCATTAAAACGGCCTACCCGTAATGACCCATTTTTAGGATACCGGTGTAGGGGCGTATTGCATACGCCCCACAAATGCCCATGACAAGGGGCAGATGATTCGTCCGACCGGTACGTGCGAGGATGTATGGGATACGCCTCTACCCTGACGGATCAAAAATTCGAATCCATTCTATCTATTGAATCAAACCCCTAATACGTGCAGGAATGTATGCGATACGCCCCTACCGAAAGGAATCAAGGATGGGGAGGTCGGAGCGAAGGTGCATCGGATTCTTACCGAGGAAACGACAGCTCGACCGATAGCGAATGGGCGATCACTTCTGTTTTTTCTTGGCTGCGCGTTTGGGATTGGCCGGAAACCAGCCTTTTTCTACGCGCTTCTCTTGGTCTCTCACTTCCAGGATCGACCAGAAAGAGGAGAAGGCGATGACTCCGAAAATCGTGGACAGAATGAGGTGGTGCACCATCACGGACAGGCCCATAAAGACGAGTCCGGCTAAGAGGAAGGCCCACCAAATGCCTGCGCCGAAATAATATTCAGCCTTGACGACGAGGGGATGGAAAAGCCCGATAATGAGGAAAGTGGCCACGCCTATGACTAGGCCCCAAAGGTTGTAAGTAGTAAGGAATTCCATTGTGATTATTGTTGCTTGTATGGGTTTTTAGAAAGCGTATTCGATGCGAATGGCCACCTGGGCGGGTCGACCCTTCTGGATGAAGCTGCGACCGAAAGAACGGAAATAAAAAGCAGCATAGTCCGTCCCGGTCAAGTTTTGGCCGCCGAGGGAGCATGTGAGGGCGCCACGACCTATGCCGGCGCGGGCGTCGAGGGTGTGGTAGAAGGGCTGGCGAATGTCGTTCGCCTCGGTCCAGTGAATCGGGCCGACGCCGTTATACTGCGCCGCGGCAAAAATACGGTCGATCAGGCGGCTGTGCAGCCTTCGCTCGTAATGGATGCCGAGGCTGATGGTATGGCGCGGGGCATAAGGGATAAATTTTCCGCGGTAGTCCGTGCGGCCATCGTTATAGTTGCGAAAGGTGGCATGCGTGTAGCCCCAGTTCACGTCGGCCGTGAGCCCGGAGGCAATGCGTGCGCTGAGGGACGCCTCAATGCCGCAGCTTACGGCACGGCCGGCGTTGCTGAGCATGCGTCCTGTGCCGCTGGCGGTAAAATGCGTCAGCTGCAAGTCGCGAATGTCCATGTAGAAGACAGTAAGCTCGGTGTGCAATCGATTTTTTATCGGCTCGGACTTAATCCCCGCCTCATAGCACCAGGCGTTTTCCGGGCGATAGGCGAGGGCCTCCTTGGGCTGTATCTTATCGAAGTGGGGGAGCGTAGGCACGATGTGGCGGAATGCGTCCATGATGTCGTTTTGCATACGTGACTGCATCAGGTCTGCCGACATCTGCACGTTGTAGCCGCCCGTCTTGTAGCCCTTAGCCACAGCCGCATAGAGGCTCGTGCGCGGCGTCCAGGCGTATCGCAAAGCCAGTCGGGGAAGCACTTGCCACTCGTCCGACGAGAGATGTTCATCGAAGGATGAGGCGGGGTAGAGCGCGCTGATATCCGTCTCCTTCGGGTATATGGGAGGCATGAGGATAGCCAGGTTCATCTTGCCACTGGCTTCGTAGTGCAGCCGACGGCGCTCGATATCCATACGCAGTCCGGCAGTGAGCGAGAGGCCGGGCAGGAGAAAATTGTCGAGTGTAGACTGGTGGTAGATGGCCATTCCGAGCGACGATTCGTCGAAGGCTGAGGGTAGCTCCAGACGATTGTCCGTCACACGCAGGCGAGGCATGCGCGGGTTCTTGGCCCGCATTCCGTCGAAGGCTTTTTGCATGGCCGCGCGGATGCCTTCCTCTTTGAAGGTCACGTCGGCATTCGTCCGCAGACGGTCAGAGAAACCGCAGGCGCCGACGGTCCAGCGGTAGCGCCCGACTGTGCCCGTGACGGAAAGTTCTTGGTTCAGGGCGTGGTGGCGACGGCGTTGATCGAGCGTAAAGAGAGAGAGGGGCATAAAGTCCTGATCCATCTCCATGCGGTCGTGTAGGAACTGCCATCCGGTGGTGTATGTAGCGACAAATTGCGGAGTCACGTACTTGAGCGTTAGGCTGCTATTGGTCGTGGTGCGGCGGTACGATGAGGGGTCATTCAGATTCACGGGCTCGATGCGACCCGTGCTGTCGTTGCGCAGGCCGTACGGGAAGGCGCCTTGATTCGTGTAGCTCCCGACTATAGCCAACGTGGCGGTGAGGGCATTCGAGAAGCGGCGCACCACCTTCACATTGCCGCCGACGGTCTGCTCGCCGTCGGCCCTTGTGCCATCAAAGACGTTTTCGAAGAAGCCCGTGTGCCGCCGATAGTATCCCCCGACCTGTAGGCCGGTGCGGTCGCCGAGACGCATGGCATGCGAGGCGCGGAGGCCGAGGTTGCCGTAGTTGCCATACGTCACCCCGACGCGTGTGCCTTGGTGCTCGAGGGGGGAGAAGGTATGCACGTGAATGATACCACCCATCGCGTTACGGCCATAGAGCGTCCCTTGCGGTCCGCGTAAGACCTCGATGCGGCGAATGTCAGGCAGTTCAAAATCGAAAGAGCCCTTGTCGGGGTACGGCACATCATCGACGTAAAGGCCTACCGTCTGGCCGCTGCTTCTGGCTCCCACGCCACGGATGTAGATGGCCGAGGTGCCGCGCGACCCATAATCGGGGATGTAGAGATTCGGTATGAAGGCGCTCAGGCGCTTCACGGAGCCGATTTGTCGGAGGTCGGCCTGCCGCGGCGAAAGGACGGTCAGCGCGCCGGGCAATTGCTCGGTGCGATTCGTTTCCTTGCGCGAGGAAGTGATCACGATCTCGTCGATATCGTACGTCTTGATCGTGTCGCCATCCGTTTGGGGGTGGCCATCGCTCGCCCAGCCCATTTCGGTTAGGCAGAGGGCGCATAGCATGAGCGCCAATCGGTGAATTTTCTTCGTCATGAGTAAATGCAGCGTAAGCACGGCGCGAGACGCGTAGCCCGCCATTCGTTCCTTTTCGTGGCCGCAAAGGACGGCAAAGCTCCCCTCCGCGGCAATCACTACATGTAGTGATTTTGCAATGCACCCCAAGCGGAGCGTGGAAACGAAAAACGAAAAATGAAAAACGAAGCACCCCGCCTACCCGATCAAGGCCATTCCCGGTATATACCTATTAAATACGCCCCCGCACGTACCGGGTAAATGAATCATCAGCCAAGAGGCTATCCAATTTTTTGCCCGTATGGGTAGGGGCGTATTGCATACGCCCCAGCGCGTATCGGGTAGATGAATCATCAGCCAAGAGGCCATCCAATTTTTTGCCCGTATGGGTAGGGGCGTATTGCATACGCCCAAAAATGTATCGGGTGGGCGAATCATCAACCAAGGAACCATCCAATTTTTTGTCCGTATGTGTAGAGGCGTATTGAGTACGCCCCAAAATGTAACTGGCGGATGATTCAATGAATAGAAAGGAATCGAATTTTTGATCCGTAAGGGTAGGGCGTATGGCATACGCCCCAGCGCGTACCGGGTTTGCGAATTATCAGCCAAGAGGCCGTCCAATTTTTTGCCCGTTAGGGTAGGGGCGTATTGCATACGCCCCAAAATGTACCCGGTTTGCGAATCATCAGCCAAGAGGCCATTCAATTTTTTGCCCGTTAGGGTAGGGCGCAACAGCATACGCCCCAAAATGTACTGGGTGGGTGATTCGATGAATAGAAGGGAATCGGTTTTTTGATCTGTATGTGTAGGGGCGTATTGCATACGCCCCAAAATGTACCCGGCGGACGATTCAATGGATAGAAGGGAACCTGATTTTTGATCCGTCAGGGTAGGGCGCAACAGCATACGCCCCAGCACGTACCGGGTTTTTGATTTAATGGATAAAAAGGAATCCAATTTTTGATCCGTATGGGTAGGGGCGTATTGCATACGCCCTAAAACGTACCGGGCGGGTGATTCGATAGTTTTTGGGCCACCCTATCCTCGCCAAGAATAGGAATCGATAAATACGTATCCAATAGATACGTATCGCGTTTCGGTATGTACCTATTAAATACGTATCCGCACGTACCGGGCAGGCGAATCATTTGTCCATTGTCATGGGCATTCGTGGGGCGTATGCCATACGCCCCTACACCTGTACCCTAAAAATGGGTTGGGATGGGATTCGTTCGACCTCGGATAGGCCTGTTCGTGGGACGTATGCCATACGCCCACAAACGGACTCTGGGAACCTTGCTTTTGGTTCGCTTGTCTTACTCTGTCGGCAGGTGAATGTCGGGATTGCCCGAACCACCCGTGTCGCCGCTACCCGCGCCGCCGCCACCTTCAGGCTGCTTGCCGCCATCGCCTTCGGGTTGCTTGCCCGAGCCACCGCTGCCTCCGGGCTGCTTCGACGGATCCTCTTCGGGAAGATGAATGTCGGGCTTCCCGTCATCCTTCGGCTTCTTCGGTTGAGGATCCTTGGGCGTCTTGGGATCCTTCGGCTCGCCCGGTTTGGGATCCTTGGGCACATGGGGATCCTTAGGATCGGTCGGCTTTTTCTTCTTCTCGGCCGCGGCCCTCCTTTGCGCGACGCTTTGGTTATAGCCCTTGTCAATGCGGTCGGCCAGCCGGCAAAGATTCTCTGCCAGTGTCTCGATGGCTTTCGGATCGATCGGGGTTGCGCCAAAGAGGTAGTTCCACTGGAGCATCAAGATCACGCGATCGTAGATAGCGTCCGATTCCAGCCGCACCTTGCTGGCGGGCGGTAGCTTAGCGCCGGTATTAGCCGTCATGCGCTTGGTAAACAAGGCGTCGAAGGCCTTATTAGCCGATTCTAACTTGGTGAGGATAGGCGATAGACCCAGCTTCGTGACGTCGGCCGAGTTTTCCGTCTTCCTCAGGTCGGCCAATAGTCCTTTGATGTCGGCTGTCTCGCGGTCGAACGACTCGTTTTGTACACCCACGTAGGGTTTGACCACTGCCGTCAGACGCATGGACGCCTCGATCATGTCTTGATCCGGGAGGAACTGTGCATTGCGAATCGTGCCCATGATGTAAGTCACCAGCCGGTCGCGCTCCTTATTCTTTTCCTTCATCAGGCGCGTCTCGTCGCTGGCTTGCGACACCTTGGTAATGTCCGTCTCGAGCGCGTTGTTGCCATCCCATTCCGTCATCAGTTCAGAGGGGATGCCTAGCTTGGTAATGTCTGCCGCGGTAACGAGGTCGTACGCGGAGCTGTGGAACTTCGAATGCAAGGAGTTGTCGAACTTCTTCATTCCGGGTTTTCTGATAATAACCGTCTTTTTCATAGATGTGTTTTATATACGCCTGCAAACATACGTCGTTTTTTCTAACCACCATACACGTGGCTCACTTTTTTTGCCGAGGACGAGAAAAATCCACGTTCATACCTTCTTTTTCTTGCCACGAATAGAGCGGATCTCCCCGCCCACTTTCCTATTCTTACCCAGTTTGAGGAAGATCTTCACGCAGACATTCCCATCCTCGCCAAAGATGACAGAGTCCAATACATACTTTATCCTAACCCTGGCGGGTTTTGCGTAGTTGTGGCCATATTTATCCCATCCCCGGCGGGTTTTGCGTAGATATGGCCATATTCGTCCCATCCTCGGCAGGTTTCGCGTGAATGTGGCCATATTTATCCCATCCCCGGCGGGTTTTGCGCGAATATGGCCATATTCGTCCCATCCCCGGCGGGTTTTGCATGAAAATGGCCATATTCGTCCGATCCCCGGCGGGTTTTGCGTGAAAATGGCCATATTCGTCCAATCCCCGGCAGGTTTTGCATGAATATGGCCATATTCGTCCAATCCCCGGCGGGTTTTGCGTAGATATGGCCATATTCGTCCCATCCTCGGCGGGTTTTGTGTGAAAATGGCCATATTCGTCCTATCCCCGGCGGGTTTTAGATGCGTTCATACAAATTTTAAGTGTTCCTCGCCAGGAATGGATAGGCCATAAAGACATGTAGCCCCAAACGTACCGGGCGGATAATTCAATAGATAAAAGGGAATCGAATTTTTGATCCGTCAGTGTAGGGGCGTATTGCATACGGCCCAGAATGTATTAGGTAGATGATTCGATGGTTTTCAGGCATACCCATTTTTGACGGGTATAGGACTCAACGAATACGTATTTAACCGATACGTACCGGGCGGGTGATTCAATAGATAAAAGGAAATCGATTTTTTGATCCGTTAGGGTAGGGGCGTATTGCATACGCCCCAAAATGTATCGGGTGGACGATTCAATGGATAAAAGGGAATCCAATTTTTGATCCGTCAGTGTAGGGGCGTATTGCATACGCCCCAGAACGTACCGGGTGGGCGATTCAATGGATAAAATGGAATCCAATTTTTGATCCGTCAGGGTATGGGCGTATTGCATACGCCCCCAAACGTACCGGGCGGATGATTCAATAGATAGAAGGGAATCCAATTTTTGATCCGTATGTGTAGAGGCGTATTGCATACGCCCCAAAATGTACCGGGCGGGTGATTCAATGGATAAAAAGGAATCCATTTTTTGCCCGTATGGGTAGGGGCGTATTGCATACGCCCCGAAACGTATCGGGCGGGCGATTCAATGGATAAAATAGAATCGAATTTTTGATCCGTCAGGGTAGGGGAGTATTACATACGCCCTAGAACGTACCGGGCGGGCGATTCGATGGATAAAATGGAATCGATTTTTTGATCCGTCAGGGTATGGGCGTATTACATATTTCCTAGAACGTACCGGGCGTGGGATTCAATAGATTACCTGTATTCAAAAAATGGATGGCAAATAGATTCATTCGTCCCCTGACGGGGCCGTTTGTGGGGCGTATGCAATACGCCCCTACACGGGTACACGAAAAATGGGTCGTTATGGGTAGGTTGTTTTAATGGGGAATCCAATTCTTGGCGGGTATAGGATTCAATCAATACGTATTTAACCGATACGTATCGAGCGGGCAAATCATTTGCCCATTGTCATGGGCATTTGTGGGGCGTATGCCATACGCCCCTACACCGGTACACCAAAAATGGGTCGTTATGGGTAGGTGATTTTAATGGGGAATCTAATCCTTGACGGGTATAGGATTCAATGAGAGACGATGAATCAGATCCTTTTCGGGAAAAGTATTCAACGAATACGTATTTAATAGATACGTATCGGGTGGATGAATCATTTGCCCATGGTCATGGGCATTTGTGGGGCGTATGCCATACGCCCCTACACCGGTACCCAGAAAATCGCTCGGATTGAATAGCGTGTGGGGACGGCGATGGGTCAAATGCCGTAGCGTTTGATCTTGTTGTAGAGGGTCTGCCGAGAGATGCCCAAGGCGGTGGCGGCATGGGAGAGATTGCCGGCGTGACTGTCGATGGTGCGACGGATCAGGTCGGCCTCCATCTCTTCGAGGGTGGTCGGTGGAGTGGGGGCGGGGCGGGCTATGGCAGACGTGAAGTCGAAAGCATCCGGGGAGATCTCGGGACTGTCACTCAGGATGGTGGCTTTCTCGAGCGCGTGCTCCAGCTCGCGAACATTGCCGGGCCAGGAGTAGCCGCGGAGCTTACGCAGGGCCGCCTCGGTGAGGGTGGGTATGGGCCGACCGGCGGCATCGGCCCACCGACGGAGGAAACGTTGGGCGAGGGGGAGGATATCGTCCGGTCGTTCGCGTAAAGGGGGGAGGGAGAGGCGGATGGTGTTGATCCGGTAGAGGAGGTCTTGGCGGAAGTCGCCGCGAGCCACCATCTCGTCGAGCGGGCGATTGGTGGCGGTCAGGAGTCGGATATCCACGGGGAGGGCGCGATTGCTGCCGAGGCGGGTCACGGTGCGACTTTGCAGGGCGGCTAAGAGCTTGGCCTGGAGATAGGGCGGCAGGTTGCCGATCTCGTCGAGGAAGAGCGTGCCCCCGTCGGCGGCTTCAAATTTGCCTGGGCGATCGGTGCGCGCATCGGTGAACGCGCCGCGGACGTGACCGAAGAGCTCGCTCTCAAAGAGCGTCTCGACGACGGCGCCCATGTCGACCGTCACGAGCGGCCGCCTGCTGCGTGCGGAGAGGCGGTGCAGCTCGCGGGCCAGCATGCCCTTGCCGGTGCCGTTCTCGCCCGTGATGAGCACATTGGCATCCGTGGGGGCGACACGCTCGACGAGGGCGCGGAGCTGCTGCATGGCGGGCGATGTGCCCCAGCAGATGGCGTCCTGCATGGCGGGCGCGGGTGGGGCGCCCTGCTTGGAGGCGGCGACATGGGCGCGATAGGCCTCGGTGAGGGTGTGGACGAGGCGCTCATTGTCCCACGGCTTGACGATGAAATCCGCCGCGCCCTCCTTTATGCCACGCACGGCGAGGTCGATATCCGCATAGGCGGTGAACAGCACCACCGCGGGTGTGGGGCGTAGCTTCCGGATCTCGGCCAACCAAAACAGACCCTCGTTTCCACTGTTGATGCCGGCGTGAAAGTTCATATCGAGGAGGACGACATCCGGCGACTCGTCACGAATGAGCGCGCGGATGCGTTCGGGATTGTGGGTGGTCACGACTCGGCGAAAATGGGCGCGGAGGAGAAGCTCGGCGGCCGAGAGTATGCCGCGATTGTCGTCGACGACAAGGATGGTGGCGGGGAGCATGCTTTTCATCGTTCGCCGTTCAAGAGTTCGCTCAGGTACATCGCGGTACGGATCACGGAGAAGGATTGCGCGGGGATACCGAGTGTGGTCGGCGTTTCGCTGCGAATGTTCTCCACCTCGCGCGCCTGCTCCTTGTTGAGGAGGTCGATCTGCACGATGCGGCCAAAGGGCACGGTGTAAAGGGCGGTACCGCGGAGGGAGAGGTCTGTGTTGAGCTTGATCGTTTTCAGGGAGAGGGTGCGGAGGTACTCGCCGCTCTTGGAGGAGACTTTGAGGTAGAGCGTGTCGTCCGGGCGCGCCAGGGCGGCGAAAAGGAGGGACGACTGTCCGAACATGGCGTTCGCGTATTCGTAGTCGGGCTTCTTGGAGAGGAGTGTCGAAACGGCGACGCGGTTGGCATAGCCATTCTCGTAGACATAGATGAGATAGCCGTCGCTATCGTCGTCGTAGATGGGTAGGGTCAGACGCGCGTCACTGCGGTGAGGCTCCTCGTGGGTGATCACGAAATGGCCGCTGCGGAGGATGGAGAAATAGGCCGTGGGCTCCTGCTCGCGTCGAGGCGCGAGGGCGGAGGTGGCGATGCGGTCCGGCTCGTCGTCGGCGGGGGATGCGGGTCGCTCCGGCTTAGCCGTCGGCCGCGGCTTGGCGACCGCAGTGGGTGTATAGGTCGGGATGCTGACGGGGAAGACTTTCTCCACCTCGCGCTCCGCCTCTTCCTTGGCCTCGCCAAAGGCCGGCGTGGTGATGCGCAGGGCAGGCCGGAGGTTTTTCCGACGCTCCTTGAGCAGACGAATGTCGGGCAGGTCGAGCGGACGAGTGGAGTTGCCTTGGCGCTGCCAAACCACGTCACGGAAGAAAACCACCTCGTGGTAGGCCGGGACAGAAATGGCGCAGACGGTCTTGCCGCTGAAGACGTGAAAGTCAAACCGGATGAGTCCGTTGATGTCCTTGCCCAGCTCTTTGACGATGTAGTTACGGATGATGAGCTGGTACTTGTCCACATTGGCATGCAGATAGCTGAGATCGGGCTCGATGCCTTTGGGATAGCCAATATCGTTCACGCCGATGAAGAGCACGCCGCCCTCTGCGTTGAGAAAGCCGCAGATGGCCCAGAGGATGCGCTCCATCTGCCGATCAATGTCGGCCATGCCATTGCTGTTTGGGGGGAACACGATGGTGGACTTAAATTCTCGGGTGTTCGTCTCGCGGCCAAAGTCAATCTCTTCGGCTTCGCTATCCGGGTCCTCCTCCTCTTCGACGGCCAGGAGGGAGCGCACTTCGGCGTCGGCCTCGGCATAGAGATCGGGGTAAGTATCGCCAGCCAGCAGCCGGATGAGTAGCAGCCGCGCCAAGTCGGCCGTGAGCTTCCGCTCCGACTGCATGCCCTGGCGCAGGGTATCGATAGCCGCGGGGTCGTCCTTATCCAGCGCCAACAAGGAGAGGACCGTCCGGGCGTGGGCCAATCGCGGAAAGCGCTGGATAGCCTCGGCGTCGATCACGGTGACTGTCACTGCCTGCCGGTTGATGAAGTGATGCAGCTCGGTGAGGTAGAGAATGCGTCGGTCGTAGTAGGCCACGATGTTCGCCTCCTCAATCATGTCGGCCAGCAGGCGGGCCGTCTGGCAGAGATTGAAGCGCAGGACGTGGTCGTCGGTCGATTCGGTGTAGAGATCGATCAAATAGATCAGCTGGCGTACGTAGTCCGGGCTGAGTCTGCCCGGCGCTTCGGCGTGCGACTCGTGCAGCTCGTCCGCCACCCCCTCCTCGGTGTGATCGGCCAGGCGCTCGTCCACGTAATAGCCGACCAGATCGGCGATGGCCTTCTGAGGGTCGATCTCCATGTCTTCCGGAGCCATTTCTTCGATCTCGGCGCGGACGTAACCCGTGCGATTGACGTGGGTCAGGCGGAGCATATAGAGGTCATCCAACTCCGGCTCCACTTCGTCGAGGGGCGAGGGCACGGTATAGAGCGGATAGCCCTTTTCCGATATCCAGCGATAGGAGTTCTCGTTTTTGGAGATGAGTCGGGCGTAGGTGTACTCGCCCGGATGGAAACGCGTGGCGATGGATTTACTGATCTCGTCAAGGATAGAGAATCTCAGGCGTTTGTTTTCACTCACCTCGATCACGCGTGCCGTGACCAGATCGCCGACGGCGAAGATGCCGCTTAGCGAGGTGAGTTGCTTGATGCGTGTGACTTGGCTGAGGTGTATGGCCCCGTTGCCCTCGTACATGTCGTCCTCGACGGTGGCGAAGGCCAGCGAGGGATAGGCCGGGTGGAGGGCCGTGATGCGGATCTTCAGCAGCGCATTGACGGGGGGCAGCTCCTTCGTCTCGTGACGTTCGAAGACAGTCTTCTTTCGCTTAAAGTCCGCCGCAGCTTCCGCCCATATCTTGGCCGGAAGCTCATTGTCCGCCGCCACGGCCGAGAGGTCCGCGGTCGGCTTTTGGAAGGAGTTGATGCGCAGACTGCCATCCCAGAGCGTGAGCAGCTTGTGCATGCGACGGCCCGCCAGCGGATTGTCGAATGGGGCCAGCGTGATGCGTCGTTCGGCCAGCGTGAAGAGGCCTTTGCCCTCCAACGTGTACGGCCGACGGTCTTCGGGGATATTCTCCGTGAAGTAGGCAATCTTCCCCACGAACGACGGCAGCGAGAAGCCAATCAGCTCCTCCCATGTGTACTCCGGCGGGCGGCAGTTATGCTTGAGGAAGGTGCTTAGCATAAGGTTTTTCAGCGGCGGCAGATGGCGCTCGTCCAGCACGCAGAGGTAGCGGTAGAACATCAGTCGGCGCACCATGTCGATCTCCCGATCGGCCGCCTTGCAGAGCAGGAAGAGTGCGCCCGCCGTACGCACCAGCCCCTCGGCGCGTTGCCGGACTTCAGGCGTGATCAGCCCCGTGAGCAGCGTCTCATCCATCGCCTCACACTCCCGAGCGATCAGGGCCTCGCACGTCTCGATCCAGTATTCGGGTGGGCAAAGCCCAGTCTCCTGCTCCACGAAATAGCGGATGAGGCGCAGGTAATTCGTGATGCCCACGGTCAACGCCTCCGGGTCATGCAGCAAGAGGGCCGTAGTCAGATCCGCCTTCTCCTCCGGCTGATAAAGCAGGATGCCGGGCGTTTCGACCTTCTCCGCCAGGTCGGTCGTGAAGGCCTCCGCCAGGCCGGATCGGAGCATTCGCAGCGCCTCGCGTCGCACCTGTGCCCGGCGCAGCTTCTGCTCCGCGCGCGACCGGATAAGGGCGTGTCGGCTTTCGGGGAAATAGGTCAGGAAGCGCAAATCCTCCAGCAGGAACTCCTCGATGCGTATATACAGCCCAAGCCCCAAAATAGCCCGATCCCAGTCTCCCTGACGGGCTTCGCAGGCATTGTCCAACGCCTTCATGAAGGGGAAGATCCACGAGACAGAGCTGGCATTCAGCATCGGCATAAAGTCCGCATCCGGGTGTGGAGGCACAGCCGCAGCCAGTTCGTCAAAGAGTGCCACCTGTTCATCCGAGGCGTGTAGCATCTCCAGAAAGGCGTGCCCATTCGTATATGTTTCTAATAAACTATCCATAGAAGATCACAAAGCAATGGCCTTCCGCCCCCCTCGCAAATCGGAGGGACTGGGAGGCCCTTTTTTGAGTTGCCAAAGGTAGAGGCCGCGGGTGAAAACTTCAGAAGCGGCTTGGAATTTATTGAGTGATTGTTTGAAGGAGTCGCTTTGGCGAGTCTTCCTCTTTCTATTTCGGGTCTATTCAGGTCTATTTCCGCCCTTTTGTCCCATCTTTTTCGTCACATAGCTCGCTATGCTCCTCAAAAGATGAAACAAAATCGCCGGAAATATCCTCTGAATATCCTCCGAAATAAATTCTAAGCAGCTTCTGAGAAGCGGCTTGGAATTTATTGGAGGTGATGCACTAAGGTTGTCTCTGGCGAGTCTCTCTCATTTCCCCTTTCGAGTTTCGGAGTGATTCGGAACCTATTTCTGCCCATTAAATTCTTCAACGAGGCTCGTATGGGCCTTTTTCAAGCTCGTTAAATGATGAAACGCTCTCCTTTCATGCCTTTTCGGGCAGGGTATCCGTCTGCGGACTTCCATTAGGCCCTTGCTAAGCCTTGCGAAGGCCTTACGGACATGGATTTGTCCCCTGAAAGGCGTCGATCAGAGGCTATTTATTTGCGTTTATTAGCTTCGGAATCTTCCGAGAATTATTTTATTTATTTTCTAAATATTCGGAACTTTCCGAACGTATTATACGAGATGTATCATCTGATCGGAAATTCCCGATAGATATATACAGTTTGATAAATTAGTTCGGGAACTTCCGAAAGTACTATACAACTTGAATAAAGCTCTCGGATATTTCCGAAAAGTAGATACCTATCTTATAGATCGTTTCGGATGTACCCGAAATAGATATACATATCAAATTAGATCATTTAGATATTCCCGAAAGGCATATAAAGTTATGATAAGCGTTCTGGAACTTTCCGAAGACTTTATATAAATAGAATAGAGTTTTCGGGAGATTCCGAACGATTGATGCATACTTAAATATACTCTCGGGAGATTCCGAATAATTGATACATGCTTGAATATATTCTCGGGAACTTCCGAACAATTGATACATACTTGAGTATCCTCTCGGGAGCTCCCGAACGGATGAATAAATACCCCTTATACGCTTAGAAGGAAGGAGAGAGGGCCACGAGGAAGTCGGCGGGAGCATACAGGGCGCTTGCAAGCCTTAGGGGCATATCCTTGGCGCCATATCCATTCCAGCAAAAGCATTTTTCGCCTACGTATTGCATGAAATAGGAGAGCAACAAAGAAAATCCTACTATTTTCGCATGCCCTTATGGAAAAAATGGGCTGCGATGGCGGTCGAAAGGCTTCACCGGTAGAATATTTTCATTTTATGGATACGTTAGACAGTACAGACCTGCAGATCTTGCGTGCTCTGCAGGAAAATTCGCAACGGACCACCAAAGAGCTGGCCCAATGCGTCAACCTCTCCTCCACGCCCGTTTTTGAGCGACTCAAACGCCTCGAGAAGAAGGGATACATTAAAAAGTACGTGGCCGTGCTTGACGCTGAGAAGCTCAATCAGGGCTTCCGCGTCTTTTGCACCGTGAAGATGAGCCGCATCAACCGGGAAATTGCATCCGATTTTACGCGTAGGATCCGGGCCATCCCCGAGGTGACCGAGTGCTACAACATCGCCGGCGACTATGACTATCTGCTCAAGATCCATGCTCCGGACATGAAGTACTATCAGACGTTCCTCCTGAACGTGCTCGGGACGATCGATTATATCGGTTCGATCCACAGCATTTTCGTGATGGACGAGGTGAAAAGGGAATACGGCATACACATATAAAACTCAGACGACAATGAAGTATAAGATGATTGTGCTCGATGTGGACGGCACACTGCTTACGGATGAACAAACGATCAGCGCACGCACCCGCGCCACGCTGCTCAAGGTGCAACAGATGGGCGTGCGCGTGGTGCTGGCCTCGGGGCGGCCAACGCACGGCGTGATGCCGTTGGCGAGGGCGTTAGAACTGGATAAAAACGGCGGCTTTGTGCTGTCGTACAACGGCGCGCAGATCATCCATGTGCCGACCGGCGAGCGGGCGTTCGAACGGCGGATCGATCCGCAATTCATGGCCTATCTGGAGCGTGGAGCGCGGAAGCGCGGCTTCACCATCTTCACCTATCGCGAGGATCGGATCGTGACGAGCAACGCCCAGAACGTGCATGTGCAGCATGAGGCCAAGCTGAGTGGAATGCGTGTGGAGGAGGCGGCGAACTGGGCCGAGGCGGTGGACTTTTCGCCGTGTAAGGTGATGCTAGTTAGCGACGATGAGGCGGCGCTCGTGGGCCTGGAGGAGCATTGGCGGCGACGGTTGGCGGGCGTTCTGGACGTGCTGCGGTCGGAGGATTATTACCTGGAGGTGGTGGCCGAGTCGGTCGACAAGTCGAACACGCTTACGGTACTGCTGGAGAAGGAGGGGATCGACCCGACGGACGTGGTGGCCATCGGCGACGGTGTCCGCGACGTACCGATGCTTCAGCTGGCGGGCCTGGGCGTGGCGATGGGCAATGCGCAGGATTCGGTCAAGGCGTGCGCCGACGTGGTGACGCTGACGAACGCCGAGGACGGTGTGGCGGTGGCGCTCGAAAAGGCCATCCTGGCCGAGATCCGCGACACGGCTATCCCACTCGATAAGCTCAACGAATCGGGTCGGCATGCGCTGATGGGCAACCTCGGTATCCAATACACCTACGCCGCAAAGGGTCGCGTGGAAGCCACTATGCCCGTCGATGAGCGTACACGGCAACCGTTCGGCATCCTGCATGGCGGCGCCTCGTTGGCACTCGCTGAGACGGTGGCCGGTCTCGGGTCGATGATCCTCTGCCAGCCGGACGAGATGATGGTCGGCATGCAGGTGAGCGGCAACCACGTCTCCTCGGCACACGAGGGCGATACGGTGCGCGCCGTGGCCACGGTGATCCATCAAGGTCGCTCGTCGCACGTCTGGGACGTGAACATCTACACCTCTACCGATAAGCTCGTCTCCTCCGTCCGCGTGGTCAACAGCGTGATGAAGAAGCGCTGAGCCATGAAAGAGACCCTGTACGACATCGGTGCCAAAGACGTGGTGCTACTCGTCGAAGCGCTCCACAAGCGCGGCTATGAGCGCCTTCGCTTCTCTGGGAATATGTCGCCGAGCGGAGGAGCTTATCGCGTGCAGATCCTGCGTAAGGAGGACATGGATTGGACAGGGTATTTGGAAGACTATCTCGACAAGAAGATCCCACAGCAGATGGCGTGGCACAGCGCAGTGGGATTCGACGACTGCGGGAAGTCGTCGGAGGAGTTGGCCGACATCTTTGCGGCCTGCTATCCGGAGCTACTGAGCGCCAGCAAGGGGAAGGATCCGGAATACGCCTTTTGGTTTCGGAAAGTCGTCTGGCTGGCGCATCGCAGTGTCTTTCCGATAGGCTACGCAGATTATCTGGATTGCCGCGAAAAAGGCTGCCTCCCGTGCGTTGGCATGAACGACAAAGATTGGGTGTTACCCATGCCGCCCACGGGCGAGCACCGTCACCTCGAACCCTATTACCGCTTCTACAAAGGCGAATCGGCCAATCCGCACGCGCCACACACCGTTCGGCACAACATCTGGGCGCACGAGCAACGTTTCGAGCAGCTATGGGCCATGTTCACGAAGCAAGAATGGCAGGCATACTTCAAAGGGTACGAGGCCCTGCCACACATCGCCTACCAGCATCATCCCGCTGTCGGCCGAAAAGAGGAACACTTCCGGCGCTACATGGACATTCATCTGCCCTTCCGTCTGCTGCCCCTCTTGCCGCGTTGCCATTACTACAAAGGCGAACTCCTCAATCCCTATTCCGACGACGACACAGCCAAGGAGCAGCGCCTCGGGTGGGACAAGGAACGCAGTGAATACTATCTCGGAGAGAAAGCCACGTCCAGCTGAGCGCGCTATATATAAAGGTATAGGGGGACGCTCTACCCTCTACTCTCTACCCTCTACTCTCTACCCTCTACCCTCTAATCTCTACTTTTGGCGCCGTTTTGAATCATAACACATAAACCATACACGATGAATTTTATAGAAGAACTGAGATGGAGGGGCATGATCCACGACATGATGCCCGGAACGGAAGAATGTTTGCAACAAGGCATGACCTCGGCCTACGTCGGCATTGATCCCACAGCCGACTCGCTGCATATCGGACACCTGGTCGGCGTGATGATGCTCCGTCACTTCCAACGCGCTGGACATCGGCCCATCGCCCTTGTTGGCGGCGCCACCGGCATGATCGGCGACCCCTCGATGAAATCGGCCGAACGCAACCTCCTCGACGAACCCACCCTCCGACACAACCAAGAGTGCATCAAACGTCAGCTGGCCAAGTTCCTCGACTTTGACTCCGACGCGCCCAACGCCGCCAAGCTGGTCAACAACTACGACTGGATGAAGGATTACACCTTCCTCAACTTCATCCGAGACATCGGTAAGCACATCACCGTGAACTATATGATGGCCAAAGACTCCGTCAAGAAGCGCCTCAGCGCCGATTCGAACGTGGGCATGTCGTTCACCGAGTTCTCCTACCAACTGCTCCAGGGTTACGACTTCATGTTCCTCTATCAGCACGAAAACTGCCGCCTGCAGATGGGTGGCAGCGATCAGTGGGGCAACATTACTACCGGCACAGAGCTGATCCGACGCGAACTCGGCGGCGAGGCCTACGCCCTGACTTGCCCCCTGATCACCAAGGCCGACGGCGGTAAGTTCGGCAAGACCGAGTCCGGCAACGTCTGGCTCGACCCGCGCTACACCTCGCCCTACGCCTTCTACCAGTTCTGGCTCAACGTCAGCGACGCCGACGCCGCCAAGTACATCAAAATCTTCACCTCCCTCACCCGCGACGAGATCGACGCCCTCGAGCGCGAGCAGGCCGACGCCCCCCACCTGCGTCCGCTTCAGAAGCGCCTCGCCCGCGAGATCACTACGATGGTGCACTCCGCGGCCGAATATGAGACGGCCGTCGAGGCCTCCAACATCCTCTTCGGCGGCGCCACCTCCGACGCCCTCCGCCGCCTCGACGAGGCCACGCTGCTGGCCGTCTTCGAAGGCGTTCCGCAGTTCGAGATCGCCCGCGACGCCCTCTCGGCTGGCATCAAAGCCGTCGACCTCTGCACGTCGCACGCCGCCGTTTTCGCCTCCAAAGGCGAGATGCGCAAGCTGGTCCAGAACGGCGGTGTGAGCCTCAACAAAGAGAAGCTCACCGACCCCGAAAGCGTAGTCCAGACCGACGCCTTAGTCGCCGGAAAATACCTCCTCGTTCAGCGCGGAAAGAAGAATTACTACCTCCTGATTGCAAAATAGCAGCCCGAGGACTTGCAAAAATGCGCCGCGTGTATACTTTTGCGGCGTCAAAAAAATAACCACGGCGCTTGTCTCATGGTGTAATGGTAGCACAACAGGTTTTGGTTCTGTTTGTAGAGGTTCGAATCCTCTTGAGACAACGACAAGTCCCCCTCCTTCATTTGAAGTGAGAACCTCGGATCCCTCCCTCCCCCATCCGAGGCTAACGTCTCCGGATGATCCATATCGCTTGAGTCCCCCTTAAGTCGGATCATTCGGAGCGTTCTTTTTATGTACCCCTTAAAACACTCCCACGCCCTATGGGCAGAGGCAATAAGCTTTCCGAACGCAGGTAGATTGCATCAAAATGACGGAAGCTCCAAGTACTGGTGTTTTTGATTTCTGTCGGTTGACGGAAGTCCCAAGTACTGGTGTTTTTGATTTCTGTCGGTTGACGGAAGTCCCAAGTACGGGTGTTTTTGATCTCCGTCGGTTGACGGAAAGCCCAAGTACGGGTGTTTTTGATCTCCGTCGTTTGACGGAAGTCCCAAGTACGGGTGTTTTAGATCTCCGTCGGTTGACGGAAAGCCCAAGTACGGGTGTTTTTGATCTCCGTCGGTTGACGGAATGCTCGGGACACATGTGCTTTTGATGCGGTTGCCCCGTGCTGAACGGGGGGCACCATTGGGCCGTACTTTTTTGCCCTACCTTGCGCCCCCAAACAGAAACATATACATCATAACACGAACGATTTATGAACACTTTCCTTGGAAACACGCTGCCG
>ERZ773087.351-NODE-351-length-35862-cov-26.358226_pt1 | contig 35862 bp, 28 predicted proteins | sample MGYA00511375_ERZ773087 | MGnify/ENA primary metagenome ERZ773087 (study PRJEB29015, sample SAMEA2737995) | human oral metagenome | biome: human oral; feature: human-associated habitat; material: dental | place: China | collected 2063 ...
AAAGAAATCTTTTATGTCTGTCATATATGCTAAACGTGCTAAGGTTCTCTGATATGTTTCACTGCAAAAGTACATTTTTAATGCGGAATACCGCAAAAAGATTACACAAAAGTGTAAAAAACAAAGAGAAAGATGCCAAATTACACAAAAGTGTAATAGATGATATTCGCATAGGAAGTATTTTTGCCGTATAAATCAAGAAACAAAAAGCATTATGGAAAAACAGATTGCAACATTTAAGGACTATGCTATCTTCATGGCAGACAAAACGAGTTTGTTGGAAATAGCACAGTTTGTGGTCAGGGAAAATTACTCCCATCACTTATCTTCATTTACAGAGAAAGAAGTAAATGAAGATATCAAATCAGTGCTTGAAGAAGAGGAATATTTGTATGATAACAAATCTCATATCTATATTGCAAGAGATTCCTTTGGGAATATAGTTGGCTGCATCAGGAGTTTCCATTGGGATAAGCACAAGACTCTTCCAATTGAGAAAATATATGGAATAAATCCACTGAATGCTATTCACGGGGAAAGTAAATATAGTTTTTGGCATATAGGGCGCTTTGCCGTTGCAAAGGATTCGGGAATATCCACATTGACATTGTTCAAGCGGCTAATGGCATTGGCAGTAAAACCGATAGTAGAGGACAAGTACAGCTATATGATTGCAGAGATTGACTGCAAACTATTGAAAGTAATGAAGGTCTTGGGATTTGGCACACGCCAAATAGGGAAATCCATAGATTACCTGACATCTGAGACCGTTCCTGTATGTTCCAGTAAAAGAGGTATAATGGGTTTCTTTTCTAAGTATGGTGAACTTTGTAAGGCAGCATGATTACACTTTTGTGTAATATTTCAGACAACAAATTCAGAATTACACAAAAGTGTAACGATATAATTTGGAGATACAAATATATTTGCAACATCAAAAGATAATCAAGTCGACAAGATTATAAAACAGACCCAACTGTCAAAAGGAGCAAAGCCGGAAGCTAAAAGATAGCAAAAAAGTAAAAAGAATATGAAGATAAAATTTAATGAAATCGTAGAACCAAAAGATGTTCTTTCAGAAGGGCTAAATGACATTAAAGGAGGCAGCGCTGGTTGGTGGAAGGATCTATTAGACTCTATCAACTTGTGCTTAAGTGGTTGCTCTACAGGACAAAGAAAACCTAAGCCTGATGAGACCCAATCTCAACCTGAGCCTGACGCATCTATCAATAATACTGGACAACCAAAATAATTAGGTCATGAGCAAACTAAAATTTGAAGAAATCGTTAGTCCACAAGATAAACTAACAGATTCCATTGAGATGATAAAGGGTGGTATGATATCCAATCTCACCTTTTGTTTTTCTGGATGTAAAATCGGAGATTTGAAACCAAAGGACAAAGACAAGGGTCAAACAACATCAGTGACACAGACACCCACAACTTCTAACGACACTAAAGTTGTGATGAATCCCTGAAAATAACTAAACAAGAGTAAAGCATGGGACAAGACTGCAATTAAGCAGAGCTCCCTTTATCATTATCAATAGAATCCTGCAATACAGTTTTGTCTCATCTTTATTTTAATAATCGTTTGATATGAAATGGTCTCAATTTAATTATCTATTCCATTCCGAAAGGATTGGTTATTGTCTTCATAACACAAGAATGTTGTCCTTGATTAGCTTGGATAAAGAGTCATATAACACTCTTTTAGCTTGTGAAAAAGAGCCAGATAGAGCTAATGCCCTTGTTGATACGGAAACGTTTGAATATTTGGTCAAAAATAAAATATTAGTTGATGATTTCGAAGATAATAATTATATAAACAAGCTGTCTTTCACGAAAAAATATGCTTGTTCTGAGAAAGGAAACATTAGTATAGTTTTATGTCCAACATTAGGTTGCAACTTTGCATGTCCTTATTGCTATGAGCATAATCTTTCCTCAAAATCAATGCCTAAGGATATACAAATGAAAGTTATTGATTTTATAAACCAGCATGAGGGAAAGAAAAAAGGAGTGAGTTTGAATTGGCATGGAGGTGAGCCTTTAGCCGCATTTGACACAATAAAGAGTTTCTACACCCTCTTTGATAAATATTCGAAATTGCCCTTAGAACGTTCTTCAATGGTTTCTAATGGTTATTTGTTAAATAGAGAAATTTGTTCATTCCTAAATCAAAGGAAACTTGATTATCTACAGATAACTATTGATGGTAATGAGCTTACTCACAACAAGACTCGTATCCTAAAAAACGGAAAGGGAACATTTGAGCAAATTATCAAGAACATTGATATGGCTGTAGAATGTATGCCTTATTGTGAAATTGGAATAAGAACAAATATAGGCAAACATAACAAAGAGGAGTATCCAGAGATTTTTAATGTTCTCTCAAAGAGATGGAAGAATAAAAATGTAAATATATATCATGCATTCATCCTAAATAATTCAACAGTATCACAAAAAGAAGATATTCCCTCCGTAGAATTAAGTACAAGAGAAAAGTGTAACTTCTTATTATCGCTTGAGAAAAAAGGGGTTATAAGTCACAAGTCTCTTTTCCCCAAAATTGATTGTGGAACTTGTACATGTACAGATTCTTCTGCTTTCGTAATAGACCCAGAGGGCTTTTTGTATAAGTGCTGGGCAGATGTCGGAATCAAAAACAGATCTATTGGCACCTTAGATGCAGGATTTAATAATTTTGATATTATTTCTGAGTTTGTCCAAGGAAGTGATAAGTTTTCTGACTCCAAATGTCTTAAGTGTAGATACCTGCCTGTCTGTGATGGAGGTTGTAACTTATATAGAGTGAATTATAAAAAGAATAAGACGCCCTACGATATTTGTCAATATGATGATGAGGGGATGAAAAATTTCTTAGAAGAATACACAATAAAAAATCAAACGGTATGAAAAAAATATTTTTAATAATTGTTGCTTGCGTTTGGGTATGCACACAATTATTTGCTCAGCAAATAAAGGGTAAAATAGTGGATGAACACTATTCTCCGATACCATTTGTTAATGTCGTACTGCTGTCAAAAAGTGACTCTACTTTTATAACGGGCGTGATAACGAACAAAGAAGGTGTCTTTGGCTTAAAAAATCACAAAAAAGATGGAATACTTAAGTTTTCGTGCATAGGTTATCAAACCATTTATAGGAGTTGCTGTGAAAATGATTTGGGTACTATCACAATGAGAGAAAGTAGCATGGAATTGAGTGGCGTAACAGTGAAAGGGAAAAGACCCACTGTAAAAGTGGACTTAAATAAAATAACAGTAGATGTTGCACATTCATATTTACAGTACTTGGGAAAAGCAACTGATATCCTTGGGAAAATTCCCGGGTTGTCTTCTGATTTACAATTGCTTGAGGGAGGTTCTCCCACATTTGTGCTTAATGGTAGAGTGGCAAATATGAAGGAATTAGCAGCCATACCATCTTCGGAAATTAAAAAGATTGTTGTAGACACCAACCCAACAGTTGAATATAGTGCAAGCAATAAGGGGGTGGTATACATCACCACCAAGACAACACTGGATAATACGCTCTCCAGTGAAATTTCCAATACCTCTATCTTTGCTCGTAACTATATGGATATGGCGAATGTCACAGTTAATGAGAAATATAAAAAGGTAAGTAACCTTTTGGCTGTAGGTTTCTCTTACTTCAATACTACACAGATTGACAATACAACAGAAACGGTATTTCTTCCTCAAGAGACCATTGAGAGTGCAAAAGAAAGACATACGTATGGAAAAGGGAAAGTTTTCGACTGCTTCTACTCCATGAATTGGGAAATCAGTAAACATCAGTCACTGGGTGTTCAATATACGGGCAACATTGGAAAATCTAATATCAACGAACCGACAAAGCAGACAAAAAATAGTAAAGAGATGGTTTTCTCTCAAAGAAAGGATGGCGGAGAGTGTATGCACAGTGCAAGTGTAAATTACAATAATGATATAGATTCTACTCGCAACCTATCTCTCATCGCAGATTATACGTTTCGCCATTCAGACGATACAGGTCTGGCTGATGCCTCCCCTTCTGTGAGTACAAGTAGCAAGGGTGATTATTATATTGCTGGTGCCAGACTGTCATATAGTAGTCATAGAAAGTGGGCAAACGTAGCAATTGGGACATTTTGTTCAACTATGAGCAATAAAGGAGAATATCTCTATAATACAGATGCTGAAAAATACAATACCCACGAAAATATGTTTGGTGCATATCTTTCGCTCTCCAAGCAATTTAAAAGTTTTTATTTGCAAGTAGGATTACGAACGGAGGCATGCAATCGCAAGTTGAAAACCAATAATTCAGGACTATTTACAGATTCTACAGAATGGAAACTTTTCCCCAATCTTGTAATGAAGAAGAGGCTGACAGAAAAATCTTCTATCGGGTTATCGGTAGGGCAGACTATCGCTCGACCTTCTTTCGGAAATCTAAATCCAGGTCTGTACTATTATGATGCAATTTCATATAAGGTGGGTAACCCACAACTAAGACCAAGTGTTACCACGAATGTAAAACTCAGCTACAGCTATGGGAACCTTTTTACATCTGTGGCTTACAATAGAACCCAAAATAAAATAATCGAACTTCCAGTCTGGACAGATAAGTCGATAGGCAATAAGAATATTAAGTGGATGCCTATGAATTTCGAAAAGGCTTCCAATATAGTTGCTACCGCAATCTATTACTATTCGTTGGGACCTGTTCAGGGAGATATAACAGGGTCGTTTACCCAACCATTTGTTAAAGCAAACTATTTAGGAGAAGAACATATATGGAATGAACCATCATGGGATCTTGGTGTAAATGCTCAGTGTCCATTAAGCCGTCATTCGCTCATTGCTCTTAATGGTTCTTTTGATAGCGGTGGTGTAAGTACACTTTTCGAACACGAAAACTCATGGTTTATTAATCTCACCTATATGCATAAATTGCTAAGAGACAAACTCACATTAATTGTAACTCTTAATGATATTTTCCATACAGATCGTGGAAATAATTGGACTATGAAATACAATAATATAAAGACAACGATGCATTCCAATGGAGATACTCGTTATTTAATGGTGAAGTTGAGTTATAATTTTGGCAAACTACAATTAGATAATAGTAAGAAAACGGCTTCAAAAGAGCTACTAAATAGATTTTAATTAAATAATATGAAGTTCCCATTTATTTATCAACACGACTCCATGCAATGTGGCGTATCTTGTCTATTTATGGTTTGTAAATATTTCAGACAGGAGTTCTCAATATCTTTTTTGTCGAATATTTGTATATCCACAACAGAGGGAGTTTCATTGTTAGGTATTAGAGAGGCTGCTGAAAAAGTGGGACTTAAAACCGTTTCTGGGAAAATATGGATAGGCAAACTAACTCAATCTCCTTTGCCCTGCATTCTCCACTGGAATCAAAACCATTTTGTGGTACTATATAAGGTCAAGAATAGAAAGACTTTCTACATTGCTGACCCTGGGAAAGGACTTGTGAAATACTCGCTTGAAGAGTTTAAGAAGCACTGGATCAGCACTCAATCGGACGGTGAGGAGAAAGGGATCGCCATGTTCTTGGAACCCACACCAGCCTTTTATGAAAAGCAGACAGATGAACAGCCAACAGAGGAACGCTCATTTAAGTTCCTATTTGGCTATATCAAACAATACCGAAAATATTTCGGGCAGATTGTCTTAGGTTTGCTCGTGGGCAGTTTGTTACAGCTTATTCTGCCTTTCCTCACACAATCTATCGTGGATGTGGGCATCAAAAACCAGAATATCGGTTTTATATGGCTGATACTCTTAGGACAACTGATGCTTACCGTGAGCCGTACTGCCATCGACTTTATCCGTCGTTGGTTGCTGTTGCATATTTCGCTGCGCATAAACATCTCATTGGTAAGCGACTTTTTCATCAAACTCTTGAAGCTGCCAATGTCGTTCTTTGATACCAAATTGATGGGCGACCTGATGCAACGCATGGGCGACCACAGTAGGGTGAATACGTTTCTAACACAGCAAACGCTTAGCATCGTGTTCTCACTCTTTACCTTTGTAGTGTTCAGCATCGTGTTGCTTTCTTACAATTGGCTCATCTTTACCATCTTTATGTTGGGCAGCTTGCTATATGGCGGTTGGCTTGCACTCTTCCTCAGGCGCAGAAAGGTACTCGACTACGAACTCTTTGAGCAGCAAGCTATCAACAACAACAAGACCTACGAGTTTATCACCTCCATGCAGGAGATAAAACTACAAGACTGTGAACAGCGCAGACGCTGGGAATGGGAGGACGTGCAGGCTGATTTATTCAACGTACAGATGAAATCGCTAAAGCTCCAGCAGACACAGGAGGCAGGTAGCATCTTCATCAATGAACTGAAAAACATCGTCATCACGGTGGTGGCAGCAACAGCCGTCATTCATGGACAACTCACACTGGGTATGATGCTTGCCGTGCAGTACATCATAGGGCAACTTAACTCGCCCGTGGAACAGCTGATGAGTTTCTTCTACTCCGTACAAGATGTAAAGATAAGCCTTGAACGCATTAACGAAATCCACCGTATGGATGATGAGAATGGAAAGCAAGGATTGGAAACTGCAGTGAAAGAAGAAAACGAAGGCATAGACCTTGAAAACGTAAACTTCAAATACGACCCTCACGCACTGAAAACTATTATAGATGATGTTAGTCTCACTATCCCCAAAGGCAAGGTAACAGCCATTGTGGGCGCATCGGGCAGCGGAAAGACCACCCTCATTAAACTGATGTTGGGCTATTATCCCGTATTGGAAGGGCAAATCACCATTGGCGGAACTGGTGTAAATACGCTAAATAAGAAGTGGTGGCGCAGACAGTGTGGCGTGGTGATGCAAGACGGCGTGATATTCTCTGAATCGATAGCTCGCAATATAGCCGTAGACGATAAGGAGATAGACAAACAGCGATTGCAGACGGCTGCAGAGATTGCTTGTATTCATAATTATGTAATGGGACTTCCCTTAAAATACAACACTAAGATTGGTCGCGATGGCGTGGGATTGAGTCAAGGACAGAAACAGCGCATACTGATAGCAAGAGCTGTGTACAAGAACCCCGATTATATTTTCCTTGATGAAGCCACCAACTCGCTCGATGCCAATAACGAGCGCATGATTGTGGAGCATCTGGATGAGTTCTACAAAGGCAAGACGGTAGTTATCGTAGCGCACCGACTAAGCACTGTAAAGAATGCCGAACAGATAGTGGTACTGGACAAAGGAAAGGTCGTAGAAATAGGCAACCACGAAGCACTTACGGCAAAGCGTGGTGTATACTATAACCTCGTGAAAAATCAGTTAGAATTAGGTAACTAACAGCAGAAAGGAATATTATGGCAGACAACAAGATAGAACTTCGCAGCGAGAAAGTAAGGCATATCATTGGCGAGATACCGTCAAGGATTGTCCGTTATGGTATCACGGTTATCACCATTGTGATATTGGGGCTGTTGGTGGGCGCATATTTTATACCTTATCCCGAAACCATCAGTGCAAAAGTGCTGATGACAAATGCCCATAAGGGCACAGTAGCCATTCCCTATAAATATGTCAATACGATAGCAAAAGGAATGACAGCGAACATCGAATTTGAGGGTTATGATGCAGAAGTATACGGAATTGCAAATGGTGTAATAACTGCCACATCGCATATATCCTTACAAACGGAAGCTGGCAGCGTATTCACGGCACAGGTAAGTATGCCAGATTGCAGGCATAAAATTATTAGTGGAATGACAGCTACTGCTTTCATACTTGTAAGCAACGAAAGTATACTTCAAAGAGTTATTCAGAGAATAACAAGTATCATATAATTTGGCTTAATGTTCTACTCAAATTGGAGTGTTCTTCCTTCTTTTGGTAAAAGTCCTTTTAGTCTACCTATAAAATGAAGACTTGCCTCCCTTATGTTATAGAAAACGTAGGGAGGCAAGCTTTTGGAATCTACTAAGACTGATAAAAAATTGTTCGCGAAGAATTTAGAAAAAGTTCGCGAACAATTTTTGATTTCTTCGCGAACAATCTTTTGCGTTTCTTATAGAATGGTTTACATTCCCTTTTCAGACTGCATTGTCACTTCTATTCGGCGGTTGCTGTTGATAAGGTTGCGGGCAATACGCTGGATGTCGGAAGCTGTGATGTTGTGCACGATAGCCTTGTAGTCCTTGTCAAAGTCAACTCCATGGCGCAGATGGTTGTATATCACGTAGAGCCAGTAGTCGTTGGTAACAGAAGACTGGTCATACTGTTTTAAGAGGTATTCCTTCACCTTCTGCAGACTTACTGCCTCTGGCCCCTTGTTGGCAATATGCTCAATCTGCTTGGTGATGATTGGCATAACCATATTATACTTGTCTGGATCTGTATCAAAGGCAATCTTCAAGAGAGCGTGAGGATTACTTGTTGCGTTCAGACTTTGCTGTAGTTTCACACCATATACTCCACCTTTCTCCTCACGTACAGAGTCGGTATAAGCGATTGACAGTACACGCTTGAAGACGTCGAGTTCCAAATCAGCCTTTGCTGTGTAAGGTTCGTTCCATGTGTAGAAGACGGTTACACGTGCCAATGGGGTCTTCATCTTCTTTTCAAAGCGGTGAGTCTCGTTGCAGTTGCGCACGTCAGGATAAGTCTTCGCAAAGGTTTCTTTCTTGCCTGTTGATGGCAGAGTTGCAATGTACTGCTCTAAGAGAGGGCGCAATTGAGCGATGTCAATATTACCCATGACAATCATCTTGAAGTTAGAGGCATTGCTGAAGCGCTCCTTGTAAATCTCGAGAACACGGTCATAGCTTACCTTGTCAAGCGAAGCTGCCTTAAGTGGTTGTACACGTGGCGAATTACCATAAACGATGGCAGCGATAGAGTCGTTGTAGCTAACGTTAGGACTTGCCTCACGGTTGGTGAGGAAAGAGCGCATACGGTTAACTTCTGACTGGAACGCCTGATCATCACGACGGAGGTTGGTAAAATACAAGTAAGTAAGTTCAAACAGTGTGCGGATATCCTTGATAGATGAGTTACCGCTGATAGACTGTGTCTCATCACCTACACCAGCATTGATACGAACGGTCTTACCTGCTAAGAACTTGTTAAGTTCTGTAGCACTGAAACGTCCTACACCACCTTCCTTTACAGCAGCTGAGATAAACTGTGTGTTAATCAAGTCCTTGACAGGATAGAGGGAAGAACCACCTTCTGCAAAGAAGTTCAGTGTCACAGCATCCTTCTGATAGTCGGTCTTCTTGAAGTAAACTTTCACACCATTGCTCAGTGTGATTTCCGTTGTTCCGTGCAAGCCTGCTTTCTCACTCTTGATACGTCCCTTCTTCGGTAACGTCTCTATAAGTTTATCGTCCAATTTCTTCTCGACATACTTAGGATAGGTCTTTGCCTGTGCATCGAGAACCATTTGCTCAAACTGCGCATCTGAGGGAACATTTACGCCTGCTTTGTCTGGAGAATAGACAACAAGCACTTGATTCTTGTTAGTGATAGCCTCACACATAGCCGCATTGACCTCGTCGAGTGTTACCTCATTAAAGAACTGGTCATCGAGTTGCTTGTCGTAAGCCTCGGTGGTGATAGGTTCGTTATCAAGGAAGTTCTGTTTAGCGCGGCGTACATAATAAGCGTTGCGACGGTCATTACGTTCATTGTATTGGCGGTCAATCACCTTCTGGCGGAAGGCTTTGGCACGAGTAAGCTCTGATGGAGCAAAACCATGCTGACGGATTTGCTCAATCGTACCCACAGCTGCATCAAACGAACCCTTTACATCTTCCTGACGAGCACCGAAAGAAAGAACAAAGGCATCTTTTGTACGGCTAATCAAGAACTGTCCCAATCGTGCAGAAGCACTCAAGCAAGGTTTTGGATTCTTGTCCTGCATCTCGTTAAGGCGTTCGCCAATCATATAAGAAACTAAGTCGTCAACATATCCGTCTCGCTGATACTTTACCGAAGATTTCTCTGAATCGGGTGTCGTCTCACGCTTCATATAAAGTGTAACGAGCATGATAGGTTGTTCTGAATCCTTCAATGAGGCTACAATCATCTTGTCGTTGTCATTCACTGGGAAGTAATCGCGATGAGCAGCATTCTCAGGCATTGGAATAGCAGAGAAGACAGACTGAATCTTCTGCTCCATCTGGTCTACATCAATATCACCCACAACGATGATTGCTTGCAGGTCTGGGCGATACCACTTGTGGTAATAGTCGCGAAGTGCCTTGTAAGGGAAGTTGTCTACAATCTCCATCTTACCGATTGGCAGACAGTCTTCATACTTCGTACCACGATAGATAATCGGCAATGCCTCTTCCATTAGGCGCTGTGAAGCCATACCGGCACGGCGAGTACGCCACTCCTCATGAATAACACCACGCTCTTTGTCAATCTCCTTGTCATCAAGGTCCAAGTAGTGACTCCAGTCATGGAGGATAAGTAGGGTAGAGTCGATGGTTGATTCCTGCTTTACAGGTACTGAACTGACGTTGTAAACGGTCTCGTCAACGGAGGTGTAGGCGTTGAGGTTGGTACCGAACTTAATTCCGTGTGCTTCACACCAGTGAACGATACTTGGTGAAGATGGGGTATTCTTGAAGTTCTTACTTCCATTGAAAGCCATGTGCTCAAGGAAGTGAGCCAATCCTCTTTGGTTTGGTTCTTCAAGAATACTTCCCACACGCTGTGCAATGTAGAAGTCGGCAATCCTTTTCTCCTTAGCATTGTGGCGTATGTAATAGGTCATACCATTCTTCAACTTACCTATACGGAAGCTGTTGTCGGTACTGACATTCTGCGCCATAGCACCTGTCACGAGGAGCAGGAGCACAAGCGCATTGATGATTCTTTTGTTTATTAACATAATATGTGAGTGATATCCTTTGATAATTCTTTTATGTCTGTCTGATTTTGATTCTTGGTAGGGTATTGTCTTGCTAACGATTATTTGCCTTCGCCTTAATAGCATATCGTACTCTATTAAGTGCTCCGCACGTGTGGTGCGGAGGCTCAACACCACTTGTGCGAACGCTTAGCACCATTCGTGCGGACCAATAGTAAGACTGTTAGAAGGTACAACCTATAGTCAGTCTGCCCGTTGAATAGTTCCTACCTATGAGATAAGCGTTGCCGTCGTTGGTATGGCGATGGGTGAAGTCGAAGGCAGTGTAGGTCTTCATCTTGGTGCCTGGGAGTACAAAGGCATATTTAAGTCCGAGCTGGAGGGAGTATTGTGGGTCTGTAAGATACTTATACTCACGATACATCAGTACGTCCATCGTAGGAAAACCGTTCTGCTTGTCAGATGGTTTGGCTAATGTTCCATCCTCAAAAGCATCGCCCTTTCCCTTCTTATAGGCAAAGCCCGCCTTTAATGACAACACCCCCTTGCGGAAAAGGAGGTTACGTGTAAGACTTGTGTAAGCCTCTATCGTGCGGATATCCTGACGTCGGAAGTAAGGATAGCTGTAGCCTGTCTGCTTACGTTGTGCAATGTTCGCACCTGCTTCTACCGTCCAGAGAGGTAACTCGTTTATGATACCATAATAGCCTGTATAGCCAAGATGCACATCATTCCACGCCTTATTGGCACTCTTTACAGGGGCAAGATACTGATAGAAGTAGGCTCCCTGTTCATTCTTGTTAGAACGATAAGCATTCATCTCGTTGACAAGGTTCTCGCTTGAGAAACTAAAGTCAAGATGATGTATCTGCTTGTCAAGATTCAAAGTTAGGCGTGTCTGGTAGTCATAAATATGGCTATGATGATTGGTGTGAACAATCGTATAGGGTGACTTCCTACCATAATAACCCTTTCGATAAGCCATATCCAAATGGTTAAACCATGAGAGATGTGGTAGGATTTCCCAGCCAAGTTGTAGACCTAAGCCATGATATTCATTGAGCATAGGTTGCTCCCTATTGCTGTCAGTAAAGCCCGAACTACTGAAGGGTTCGGTCTTACCAATCCATGGTCCATAGTTGATATAAGACGTAAACTCCTGTGCATTTGAGGCGTAGGTACTAAAGATTACGCTCTGTGTATTCCGTCGGTAAGTATAGTCAAGACCAAGACTAAAAGGCTGTAATGGTATATAGACGCCTGAGGTGAGGGTTAAATCCATCAGCTTTGTCTTATGTCTTAAATCCTTATACTTGGCAACGTTTGCCGCAGTGAAGTCCACCTTTGTACCAATGGCAAGTCCTTTATATATCTCCCAAGACAATGCCCCCATAAGATTATAGGTGTCACGATGCTTTGTGCCAGCATTATTTAGCGAGTCTTCGACAATATCGAACGGTAGACGTTGGGTCTGTAGGAACGCCGAACCAGTCATGTTGCGCCCAGAGAAGTTGTCATAACGCATACTTCCCGATAGGACAATCCTGTCCGTCAAACGATAGAATGAAGACACGTTGGCACCTGCCTGTACGGTACGGGGTGACTCGTCATAGTTGACAAAGCCTCCCTTGCCATACTGCACATACACTTCAGCCAAGGAAATGTTCTTTGTCTTGAATCGTGCTAAGGCCGCTGCATTGTCATTCCTCAGCCATGCATCGCTATTGGCAACGAAGCTAAAATCACGATGGAGCAGACTATCCTTAGCCTGCTCCTGTGCGTTGAGACTGGCAGAGAGGGTTACCCCTGCCAGTATAAGTGTCATGAACCTATATTTCATCTTACAGGTTATGTTCTTTTATCATCTGTTTTACTTGTCTCTAAGTGAGAACTGACTACGCTCGTGGAAGTCAGAAGAAGAATTGTTACTATCCATGTAGACAATCTTTGCACCCTTCTTCATAGATGCTTCAGCGTCAATATGACTTGGGTCTGCACCATACTGATAGTTATAAACCAACTTATTGGCATTGTCTTCAATCTTCTTTGTAGCTTCAACGTCTACATTACGATATACACTATGACCAAGTTTGACAGTCTGCATGACGTAGCCAGCATCTACATCAGAGCCGAAACGCTTCTTACTCTTGCTCTCATTAATTTTCTCATAAACCTCGACACCGTCGATAATCCAGTCTGTTGGGACCTTCAATACAGCATTTATTTTGTTCTGAGCTTTGCCTGGTGCGTATGTGATATTACTTGCATCGTTTGCGAAAGCAGCAGGTGTTGTGTTCTTTGTTTGGAAGATAAAGAAGCCAGGAGAAGTTACACTAAGTGGCCAAGCATTACCCTGTCCATATTCTACTGCCTTAAGGTATTGGCTGGTAGGGATAACGTCTGCTGGTGTTGGATAGTATTTTGGATTCTTAAAACCAGACTCTGGGTCGTACATAGTATAGTAGTCTTTATTGGCATAGTTGATACTCTGTGGGTAGGTCTTAGTATTATCTATTGCCCCCATACAGCAGATAACAACCTGTGAATAAGGCTCGATAATCAATGAATTAGGGAAGTACCATATACCACAAGCTGCTGGAACCCAGCCCTGTGAAACGTAAGAAGGCTCTGTCGCTCCTGTGCTGTACCATGCGTTTGCACCAGAATGAGCATTGTATGGGTCTAATATACCAATAGCTAAGTTGCTGATTACTGCTGTCTTACCACCATTGTTATAGAGGATAAAACCCTTGTCCATCTGGAAGAAATTCTTGGGATCGTTTTCAATTGGTACACCTGTCGTGTACAATTCTTTGATGATAACTTGGTCAGCATTCTGATCAGGCAATTGGAAGGTAACGTTCTTTACATCTGATGCTTTGATGATTTGTACAGTACCATCCTTATGTGTCACAACCATGTTCCATACTTGTGCATTGATGTTGCCAATGAAAGCGAACATGGCAACAAGGAGAAGTAATATTTTCTTCATATCTTTTCTATTTAATTTCTTATGTTATTCTTACTTATTCATAAACTTAAAACTCTTTGTAGGTGTGCGGAGGATGTAGACACCCTTTGGTAAAGACGAGAAATCAAGGGCAACTCGTCCCTCACCATCTGCTGTTATTGAGCTGATTTGTGTACCATTAAGATTGTAAATAGCCACTCTTGCACCTGCTTTCAATCCACTTACCTCAGCATTACTGAAAGAGAATTGAGGTGTGTTAGATTCATTCTTTGGGTCATTAGAAGGCACACTACTAATACTTGTTGTCACCTTCTTCTCAATGAAGTGGTAGTCCTGTACTCCTGTTAGTGCTGTTAATAACTTCTTACCCTCACAAGTAATAACAAGGTCGTTACCCTCTATTGTTACAACAGGGTATGAATCCAAAGCAAACTCGGTCTTTGTACCATTCGTTTCGGTCAAGACAAGGTAGGTGATTATCTTCTCTTGTACTGTCTGTGCAAAGCCACTAAGGGGTATGAACGACAGTGCCAAAGCGATAAGCCCTATAAAACTTATTTTCTTCATAAACATTGTTTTTAATTTATACTATCTTTATTTCTCTTTTAATTTACGATACGTTTCTTCGACATAACTAATGGTAGGGTTACTACGCGAGGAGAGTCTACGGCAACGACCACCTGCGACCTGGCACCGTTGAAGAAGTAACGGTAGTCCACAGTCTCTTTTCTTGCAGAACTGCTGACCTTATACAAGCCTGAAGGAACGCTGAAATGAGCCACTCCCTCAGCGTCTGTACTATCAACGAAGGTGCTTGCCACGGCATCTTGTAACTCTACACGTAAGCCTTCATAAGAACCGTCATAAGTGCTTGGGAACTCTAACTTCACATCAAAGTTGATAACCTTAATCCCTTCTTCATAATCAGCACACGAGACCAACAGTGTTATCACGCATACTAAAAGTAAGCAAAATATCTTTCTCATTATATCTTCAATCTTAATGAAAGTCCATAATAGAAACTCGGAACATACCCACTACCAAAGAGACTTGTTTCAAGTCCTGTCTGGGAAGAGTGTACCTGAGCAAGTGTGTTGAAGAAGTTATTGGCATAAAACGATATAGATACGTGCTTGCCGATTTCTTTTGTCACACTTAAATTAGCCGACCAAAATGCGCTCAGCTTATTTGGATTCAACGTGTAAGGATAGTTTGTTCGCACAACCAACTGTGCTAAGTCATTGTATAACCCTCTGTCATTCGTTGCTGCCCAACGTAACTTCTCTGCAAAAGGAACTAATGTCTCTGGTGCATCCCATGTGCTGTAATATTCTGGATAGACGATGACTGTTTGATTCTTTGTCTTACCATTATATGCCTCACCAAAGTACTCATTATTGCTATTCACAACATATCCTCGGCTGCTGGTAGCTCTGCTGTAAGTATAAAGCGAACTTTCCATACGTAAAGCAACGATAAGGCGAATCTTTGGTATATGTGTTGTCAGTGTGACATTCATATCCACTTGACCACTAACAGAGCCATTTGAGGCAGAAGCATCAGCCGTATAGTTGGTTGATGAGGCTGCACCACCACGGTAATAACCAATATATTGATAGAGTCTACCATCTGACTGACGTGTATTCAGACCTACAGGAACATCTGCAAAGAGTGTTTCGTCCTGCGCCTTATAATGATAATACTTACCATCAACACGTACCTGTGTACGGAGCGCCTTAATCTGTTTGAAATCTACAATCCATTCTAAACCATAGCGACTCAATGGGTCAGCATTCACATATTTCGTGTTGGTGACGTAAGTGTTACGCTCTTCATAACCAAGTACAACTGGTTTTTTTGCACCACTGGCATCACTTACTGTTACAATACCAGTTTGTGGATCAATCGTGAACTGACGATTAGCAGCAGCAATGCCACTTGCCTGAAGTTTAGCTGGTGATGTGTATTTATATGTGAAAGGTGTGTAAACATTTGTTGCCATGTAAGGATTGAAAGTCTTACTATGGAAGAATGAAAGGTTGATGTCCGCTATCTTCGTTCTCAGCTCCACTCCTAAGTCCCATTGGTTGGCATATTGCCATTTCAAGTCAGCATTGTATCGTGCCTTTGAAGGGTAGGTGTAGTAGGCGTAATAAGAGCGATTATTAGCATCACTGGTAGATGAGAATGCTAACATATCACGATAAGATGGAGAAGGGTAGAGTACTTGGAAACTTGGAAGTTTCACGCTCTTCCCCCATCCTGAGTGTACGCTAAGACTATTTACCCAACTATCTTGTCCGAAGCGAAGCATATAGCGCATATTCAGTCGTGGTGAAAGACTACCTACTGTTCCATACGCTGAGCCAGGAATTGAGGTGATATCCTCACGTACACCTGCTGTCAGTTCAATATTCTGTTTGGCATTAATAGCCATTGATAGTTTGTCTTCTGCATAGAGTGCCATGTTGTTCAAAGCGGGTAGGGCATCAAAACGATATTCACGCCATGTTGGAGCATAGCGCATATTCTCGTAGTATGTTCCCTTTCCTTTATTCCTACTGCTTGTCCATTCTGCACCAATAAGCAGGCGGTTGCGGAACTTTCCGAATGATTTATTCCAATTTGCCTTTAGCTTCAAACTGTAGGTCAACGGCTTCGAGTCGCCAAAACCACGCAGATACCAATAGCCCGTAGGTCCAAGAATGATGTTGGCAGATGGATTCTTATCGTAATCTTCTGCAATGTTATATCCTTCCGTCAAGGTGTGTATATAAGGTTGTGTAGAACTACTACTCTCATTGCTGTAGCTTTCTGAGCGTTTATCCGCGTAGGTGAAGGCTGCTGTAAAATTAAGGTTGGTTATCCATGACTTGTTCAATAACCAGTCAAGGCGCACATTACCACCCACATTATTGTCCTTAACCTTATAATAACTGTCCAAGTTGCGGTCTGGGTCAGCCTTTGAATCATAGCCTCCCACACCACCATTCAGCCCTATATCCAACGTCAGAGGCTGTGTCTTTTTCATAAAGACATTCATATAGTGCATTGATAGCACATTGCGCTGATAAGCAGTGTAAGGCGATGCTGCGTCCGAGAAAGAGCGTGCATGCTCAAGGGAGAAGTTGATGAGTCCTGTATTCTTGCCCAAGTCTAATCCTTTGTGAAGGGCTATTTGGCGAGTGTGCTGATTGATGCTTCCTTCCAAGATGAAAGGCGAACTTCCTCTACGGGTCTTCACTTTTACTACACCATTGGTGAGGTCCCCGTATTCTACAGAGGCAATACCGGGTACTACCTCCACACTTTCAATATTAGAAGCACTGACACCACGTGTACTCACACCAGCTGTTTCACCCATCATCGCATTGTTGTTCAGACGAACACCATCCACTTCAATGGCTGTGCCAAACGACGCGTTGCCTCGCTCTGATGAACCGCTTCGCAAAGTCAATTTGCTATCATTCATCAAAGAAGGGTTCACACTCTTACCGCCCGGCAAGAGTTGGGTAATATCGCCCAAAGTCATTATCTGTTGATTGTCCAACGTCTTACGGTCAATGGTGTAAGAGGTTGTTATCTCGTCTTTCTTTCGATGCGCAACAACTTGTACTTCATCGAGTTGAAGGTTGTCTTCGACAAGGCGCACGTTGAGTGTGGCACCATCATTATTAATGGTGACAACTACTGTTTGTTCTGCGTAACCAAGGCAGGAGATAACTGCAGTACACTTTCCTTTCGGTACGTTTTTTATCGTGAAACAACCTTTTTCGTCCGTAAAAGCGTATAAGCGATTTTCCTTCAATGTGACTGATGCGTAGGCTATAGGCTTACTATCATCCTTCCCCACAACACAACCTGCAAGTGTCTGTGCAATACCATTGATACTTAGTCCGCAAAATACAATAGACGCTATTATCCTTTTTGTGAAGTCCATGAATTGCAAAGGTAGGGCGAATCTACTAATTTTACAATACTCAAAAATAGGTATTTATTTGCTTTTCTTTATGAATAGAAATTGATTTTATCATATTAAATAAGCTCCTTCTGATATATGGATTGATAAGGACCACCCTCATGTGTGAGAAGAAACGATACCTAATACTTTCAGAGTAGTAGTTTTATGTAAGGTTATAAACCGCCCAAATGATTGGTGTTAAGCCTCCGCACTATTGGTGTTTACCATCCGCACCATATGTGCGGAGCCTCCGCACGTTTGAAAAGAAATTGTATCTGTTGTGTTGAAGTTCCTCTTGCAGGCGTAAACTTTATCATTTTACATCTCAGATGAAACTTATATCAATTTCATGGAAAGTTTAATGTGAATTAAACTCCTCTATGAAAGGTTTAGTTATATACATTTCTCATGTCAGGGATAATCATCTATGAAATAGATGCTACACCCCAAAAAAGAATAAATAAGATGCCTAAAGCGATGGATGTAAATCTAATTATGCGGTCTTTAACGATACTCCCATTAAACAAGACGAGTCCTATAACGCTAAGTAAGAAGAAGATAAATACTTTTTTATAAGTATAAAATACAACATCCAGAAATATCCAGAACGAGGAGCGAGGGTTGTTTAATTTGCTTAAACCAAAATAACGGTTAGTTTGTTCGGTGGTTGCGTTATGTTCGTTATTTAGTGTGTAGAAAATAACTTTCTCCCCCTTTTTCCCATCGTGTTGTAATGTCATCCACCAGCCGGGTCTGCTTGTTGTATAGATGGTTGTGTCTCCTTCTATTTTCAAGCAAGCTTTTGTCGTTTTCATGCTTGTACTATACCACATATCTACAACACCCTCTTTCTGTTGCAAATGTTGGTAATTAGATATGGCTCTTTCTATGACATAATAATTAATACAAAGACTAAATATGATAAGCACTATCGCTATTAATTTTGAAAGTGTCTGATGTTTCAATAATAATGACTTTATTTCCGTTCTCATATTTATTTAGTTTTTACTTTTAGTTTTTCTATTGCTTTTGTTTCAGAACTTATTACTTCTTTATAATGTAGGATTGAGTTTTCCAATAACTTGTTATTGACACCTCTGTATGCATCGAAAAGCACACCAATAAAAAATGATTTAGTTCCCTCTTTACTTGCAAAGGGAACTGAATCTTTTATGGTGTTTTTTATATCAGTAGCCAATCCTTTTCCCAAATTATAATCTTTTCCTGTTTCTATAGTGTATTCCTGTTCCATGTAATATGTTCCAGAAGATTGTGTAAGTTTGTCAGTTTCTGGTAGGACATCTATATTTCTTGTTCCTTTAATCTTGTGATTCCAATCGGTTTTATCTTCGACAACATCCCATTCAGTTTCTTCAATATAACCGTTGACAGCACTTAAATAACCTTTATGTTTATAGGTCATCTTTTCGTAATTAGTTATAGAAGCTTTTCTAGAATCTATATTCTCTATCTTCTCAATTTTATCTTTCATTTTATATAAATCACCTTGACTATCATTTGAGCGTTGGTGATTTTTATTTAAAATTAGCGAAGCCTCTTTCTCTATTTCTCCGTCTGTATACTTCCTTACATCTAGTCCCTCATAAATAATATCTTCTTTAAGAAAATCCACTCCTCTGTCAACTGCTAATCCTGTACCCCCTACTACAGCTGTTTCCCCCACAAATGCGAGTGCAGAAAACTTGCTTACACCCAATGCGGCTGAGAAACCACTCTTAAATCCTAATATAGCATTACCAGCCCCACTGATAACAAATGGTGTGACAAATGCTAAAATTGCGATGTTGGCAATTTCTACGTTAGATTTTGAAGCTACTAAAGCAGCATACGCCTCTGCAGCTTCTTTAGAGAACATTATCTTAATCGTTCCGCCTTTTGAACAGATAGAAAAAGAATCATCCAAGAGGGCATTATAACCACTTACTATGACAGAAGGACTGTAATTTTGCCAAGGACCCATGCAACGTGCACATCCGCATGGCATCACTCTACCCAGAATTCCTCCACCAACAGCTCCGGCTGCCCCCGCCAGACCTATAATGGCACATGCTCCTAATCCACCTGTTCCCACGACGCATGCTGCAATAACCATTGCACAAATTGCTACAGCGATGGCATCTGCAAGAGCTTCTTTTTTGCAACCGAAATCAGTTTTTACCCTATCTGCTGTGGTTGCCATTAAATATCCGCCGTCGATTTTCACTTTTGACTGGCTTGTTACAAGCATTTGTTGTGTGCTTGTTCCTTCGGAACATATCAGCCAAACATTTTCAGGAATATATAATTTGCTCATTATTGTTTATTTAATTAATGATTATACTTGATATGAATTTCATTCGTAAAGACTGCCATATCATTAAGTTTCTCTTGTAGGTGACAATGACAATCTTGTATACATAAGGGCGTTCCTGAGATGTGGAATGTACATTTGATATTCATTCCATAGTCCAACGGAGTTTGCAGATAATCATTTAGGCTGCTGTTGTAAACCCCTGAAAGCTCTTTCTGCATTTCTTTCATGGAACTATATTCTTGAGTAACAATAATTCCATTTGTTTCATCTGCACGACTGAAAGTCTCTTTCAATGTAAACCTAATCTTATGTGAAGAGAAGAAGTTGGAGCCTAAAGTAAGATCAGTTTCACGATATCGTATCTCATCCAAAGTCTGATCTCCCCAAAAGTCAGGGCAGAGTAATCTGTATCGCAACGTTTCTTTAATCACTTTCAAGGTTTGACTGTAATCTGTATCCATAGCCTGACTTATGTTTTCCCCTATTACGTCGTCAGTAAGCAATATCTGTGCTTCCTTTGTCTGTTTGAGTTTATTCCACCGTTCGTAAATCTCTTCTTGATTGACAATCTTTGCAATCTCTCCATTAGGGTTAATCCCTAAGACAAGATGATAAAGTGGTTGTCCAAGAAAAGAAATGGTATCTGCCAATGGCTTGTACTCTGGAGATATCTGTCGCTTGATAATTTCCTTGCAATCAATGATACTGATTGCATGACCATCTTTTTCATCTTGTTTTACAGAAAAACGCTGTATGGTTTGTGCCTGAATTAAATTCTGCCCTCTCATTTGCAGTTCTGTTGCCTCATCAATAACTATATCTTCGCAGGCAAGAGTAATGTCTCCATAAAGAAGATTAAGCCTGTTAGGATTATGTCTCCGTCTAAACTCAGACAAGTCAGCTGGCAGAATTATTATGTCAACTCCAAATAGATTTGGACGAGATTCTGTTATAAAAGTATTAGAGTGCCTGTTATGAAACTCAATAATGTCGTCCACATTAATTTGTAGCTGGTCTGCAATACTTTGCAACGTATCCCCCTGTTTAACTGTATAGATTCTATTTTCTTCTTTTATCATATTTTTTGTTTTAATTCTTATGAAAAGGTGGACTGATTTCTAATATTATTTTGTTTATAATTTCGTTTAGTTGTATTGTAAAAGGTCCCTTAAGGACCTCTGCTTCATGTTTAGCAAAGATAAATATAAATTCCTAAAAACAAATATTTTGAGGATATAATTTATTTTATCAAAGAATTGTTATGTGTTTTTAAGTAGTGTAGCATTAGGCTATTCTGTTTTATTTTGATTTATTGTCATTTTGTGGCTTCTTGTTCTTTGGTCAAATTAAGATGTTGTAGCCAAGCCTATAAGAAATAATGTCAGAAATGGGAGTATCCAAGAAGCTGTTCTGATAATTTTATATTTAGTAGTATTGTCATGATATAGAGGCTATGATAAACATAAGAAAACTTACACCAAAAACCACAATGCTTAAAGGTAGGACAAAACGGTCTCGGATTATTTGAAAGTTAAAAAGGATTATTCCGATGATACCAAGAGCCCACCAAATAAGAATGGGCTTATAGCAAGGAAAAAGCACATCAAAGAATAACCAAAATGAAGTTCGTGGGTTATCTTTCTCGCATAATCCATAGTAAGGTATTCCTTCTTTCTCATTTTTTACTTCATTCTTAACAGTATAGAAAGCAACAGTTTCACCCTTTTTCCCATTATGTTGAAAACATAGCCAGCCATCATAACGTTGAGTTATATACATATTAGTGTCATTATTAATTTTTAGAGTAGCATCGTTAAACTCTCCACCTGTATGATCCCAATAGGAAACAACTCCTTCTTTATACTCAAGGTTGTCTATTTTGTGATATGTGTTACTTATCGTAACAAAGTCAACATATAAACAGCAGCAGATGAAAAACAAACCGATAGTATAAGATGTTTTCCTATGGCTGAGAAAGAAACTTTTAGCCTTTTTTTCTATTAGGGAGATATTTATGTTCATATATTATTTATTGCCATTTTGAGGCTTCTTGTTCTTTGGTCAAATTAAGATGTTGTAGCCAAGCCTATAAGAAATAATGTCAGAAATGGGAGTGTCCAAGAAGCTGTTCTGATAATCTTGTTTTTTACGGTTGTCATATTAAAATAGAGGCATCCAACCATGAAAGGGATGAATAAAAGAATATTTGATTCAAATATATAGCTTAGAATATCCATAAATACCCAAAAGGTGTGGCGAGGAGAGTCTATTGTACTCAGTCCAAAATAGCGTATTTGGTTTTTATTATTTCTTTTTATCTTTTCGTTAGTATAGAAAATAACTTTTTCTCCCTGCTTACCACTATGTTGTAAGCATAGCCAACCACCAAACCTCTCTGTCGTATAAGTGTTACTATCATATTTTATATTCATGGTCGCAGTATTATATTTTCCTCCTGTACGCTCCCAATAAGAAACAACACCTGTTTTGCAATTGAGGTGTTTGTAAACTTCATAGGTGTTATATAATGCCAATGTTAATACACAGAGCCCACATAATATAAAGATAATTGCAATACAGCTTGTTAAGACTTGGTGTGAAATGAAATAACTTCTTAATGGTAAAAGTTTCTTTCCAATATTCATTTTATCTTCCCATTATATTTATGAATCATCCATTTCTCGAGTGATATAACCTATTGCATAGCTCTTGAGATTCTCCCTAAACCTTTTGACAGATTCATAATAATTAGAGGCTCACTGCACGCTCTACTTTTGTATGCCGATTATATAGTACTTTTCCTAAAATAAATTTTGCTGTCATTTCTGTCATCCAATGTTGTATTCTAACTGATTAGTTTACAGTAGGGTTACATGAAATGTTAAAAATGACAGCAACTAAAAATAAAACTATTCTTGTAAGCTGTATAATGGTCTTACTCTTGTTGGGGCTTTATCACTCGGTAGATTGGAAGGACGCTTTATCTTGAGGTTAGATAGTTCTTCAGAGTACTAAAGAACCTCTAAAACCTCTTGTACATCCTTGATATTCTTCATACTTTCAACGATAAACTGTACATCTTTGCGATCGTGAACTTGCATCTCAATCGTTCCCTCAAAGATTCCATTATCGCTGGAAATCGTTATCTTGCGGATATTAATACCTAACTGGTCGGAGAGAACATCAGAGATGTCGTGCAGCATACCGCTGCGGTCAATACCACGAATCTCAATCGTTGCATCGAAGAACAAACGACGGTGCATATCCCATTTAGCATCTAAGATTCTACCGCCATAGCTTGCTTTCAACTTTGCAGCTACTGGACAGGCACGCTTATGAATCTCGATGTGGTTCTTGTTGTCAATATATCCGAGGATATCATCACCTGGGATAGTATGGCAGCAGTGTGGGAAGAGGTAGCGATGTATATTTTCTTCGTTGATGAAGATAGGCTTCTTTCTGTTGAGTTCTTTGGTTACAACGATTAAGCCTTCAGTATTTTCTGTGTCCTTAGCCTCTATAGACTCTGTCTCCTTCTTATCATTCGACTTCAAGAAAGGAACGTAACGACGCCAGCCACGTGAGGTAACAGTCTTCTCAGACTTTGATTTACCATGGAGTTCGTTTAAATCGGTGTCGCCAAGGATAACAGTTTTATCACCAACGGCAAGGAAAAGATTCTCATGCTTGTGGAGGTCGTGTAGCTCGCAAAGCTTATCCAAGGTGGCAGTTGTCATCTCAAGGTCGTGTGCTTTCAACCACTTAGAGAGTTGCTCTTCACCAGCCTTTTGTAATTCACGGCTCTCACGTCGCAAGATAGCTTGTATCTTTGCTTTTGCCTTCGCTGTAGACACAAAGTTTATCCATGAAGGATTGACGTGTTGCGACATCGAAGTCAGGATTTCTACCTGGTCACCACTGTTGAGTTTATGGCTCAAAGGAACAAGCTTATGGTTTACTTTCGCACCAATACAATGGCTGCCGAGGAAGGTGTGGATTTGGAATGCAAAGTCGAGTGCTGTACAACCTGCAGGCATCGTCTTGATCTCTCCCTTTGGTGTAAAGACGAAGATTTCAGATGCAAAGAGGTTGAGTTTGATAGCATCGAGGAAGTCCATAGCATCTGGCTGTGGGTCGTCGAGAATCTCTTTTATCGTACTGAGCCACTCGTTCAATTCGCCCTCATCCTCAGTAATCTCACCGCCATCCTTATATTTCCAATGTGCAGCAAAGCCCTGTTCAGCTAATTCGTTCATGTGTTCAGAACGTATCTGTACCTCTATCCAACGACCTTTGGAAGACATGAGAGTTACGTGCAATGCCTGATAACCATTAGCCTTAGGATGGTTCACCCAGTCGCGCAGACGATCAGGATGACTCTTATAAATCTGACTGATAGCCACATAAATTTGGAAACAGTTGTTGATTTCCTCATCAGGTGACTTCGGTTTATAGATGATACGTACGGCAAGGATATCGTATATTTCTTCAAAAGTAACGTGTTTGTTCTGCATCTTATTCCAAATAGAATAAGGACTCTTTACACGTGCTTTAAGTTCATATTCAAAGCCCATCTTGTCAAGTTCGGCACGGATAGGTGCTGTGAATTGTTCAAAGAGGGTATCACGCTGCGCCTGTGTTGAAGCAAGTTTCTTCTCAATAGAGGCGTATGCATCAGGATGTTCGTAGCGGAAACTAAGATCTTCCAGTTCAGTCTTAATCTTGTTCAGTCCCAATCGGTTTGCAAGTGGTGCATAGATGTAGAGCGTTTCACCTGCAATCTTATACTGTTTGCTGGCAGGCTGAGAAGCAAGAGTACGCATGTTATGCAGACGGTCGCATATCTTGATAAGAATAACACGAATGTCGTCGCTCATAGTAAGCAAAAGCTTCTTGAAGTTCTCAGCTTGTGCTGAAGCCTGTTCGCCAAAGATACCACCAGAAATCTTGGTTAGTCCGTCAACGATTTGTGCAATCTTAGGACCGAAGATATTTTCCATATCTTCCACTGTATAGTCGGTATCTTCTACGACATCATGCAAGAGGGCTGCACAGATACTTGTTGCTCCGAGTCCCATCTCTTCACAAGCAATCTGGGCAACGGCAATAGGGTGCATGATATAAGGTTCGCCCGAGAGTCGGCGCACACCCTTATGCGCTTGTCGTGCGAAGTTGAAAGCCTTAGTAATGATATCAACCTTCTTTCGATGACGTGAAGCGAGATAGGTATCAATGAGATGCTGAAAGGCATCATCTACCATTTTCTCATAGTCAATCTCCTTAACTTCAATATTGTCCTTGTCCATTGTGCATCCTCCCTTTATATAATAAGGTAAAAGAATCTTGTTAATATGGCATGGTTCCTTGGCTTGTGTTAGTAGCCGCGATAGTCATGCTTGGTTCTTCGTTTGGTGTTTCGTTTTGGTAAATCAAATCTTTGTAACCTTTGAACTTCTCAACCATTTCAGAAGGTAGGCGTAGCTTAGCAACACCATTGGTAGCAAAAGCCTTGATAAAACCCTGTCGATACTGTGGGTTAAGTACTTTCAAATCGTCCACATTCATACCTAATACGTTGGCAATCTTGGCAAGTGTTACGTCCTTCTCTATGACAATCGTGTCGCAGCAGTTAGGCAGACCTGTTGACAGAGGTGTGATGTTGTAATCTGCATAGTAGTTCATCACATAATTTGCTGCGATGAAAGCGGGAACATAACCACGTGTCTCCTTTGGTAAATGCTGATAGACAGCCCAGAAGTCAGCACCACCACCAGCCTTTGTGATAGCACTGCTAACACGTCCTGGTCCACAGTTATAGGCAGCAAGTGCCAATGTCCAGTCGCCAAATCGTTTGTAAAGGTCGCTCAGCATACGTGCTGCAGCGTAGGAAGACTTCTCTGGATCGCGGCGTTCATCAATATAACTGTCAATCTGAAGGTCATATTGTTTACCAGTTGTAGCCATGAATTGCCATAGTCCTACTGCTCCCACACGTGAGGTAGCATTAGGATTTAAGCCCGACTCTATCACAGGAAGATACTTCAGTTCTAATGGTAAACCATAGAAACGCAGTGCTTCTTCAAAGATAGGGATGTAATAACGTGCACGTCCCAAGAGGTAAGAAGTTGATTGGCGTCCTGCCTTTGTGTAGCGATCGATATATTTCTTAACTTCCTCATTATAGGTCATTGTCATCACATTCGATAGATTGCGCATCTTACGATCGATGACTTCCATACCGCTTTCTGGCTCTGTTGCATTCGTAGAGGGTGTATTTTCAAACCCTGTTTGTATGCCACTATTATAGAACTTATCATCTACATAGTCTACATCAACATATCCTGCCATCGTCTCTGATGCATCAGGAATCATCACATTCACAGCTTTACCACGATTATCAACGACAGTTTGCTGTTGTGCATAGATTCCACAGGTTGCTCCCATTGTAATAAGGAAGGAAACAATATATCTCTTTCTACTCATTATTTCTGATTTAGTTAGCGCAAATACAGTACGCTGCTGCTTAGAATGTCAGACTACATCCAATACCTATTGCCGATGAACGGAAAGGGTTGTTAGGTGTAGCGATACTCTTATTTGATATGACCGTTGGTGCAATATGCAGTGAGAGGTCATCTGATATGTCAAAGTCGGATAAGGAAGCGTCTACGTAAGCATCAATAACTGACAAGGCATAAACTGCAATAGTAGTAAAGATACTTAGGTCACGCCATCTGCGGTAGCGGTCCTTGCGCTGTTTGAAGATGTTCTTATAACGCTCTTCATTGGCAGGGGTGATGGTAGCTCCGAGGTGTAGGAAGTTATTATAACTCTGCGTTGTTGGGTCATTATCCATAATGTCCATATAAGCCTGCGCATAATCATGGTACATCTGGTTGTTCCATGTCATGGCATAAACGCAGCCAACAAAGCCTCCGTAGAAGATTGGTAGTTTCCAGTACTTACGGTTGTAGACCTGTCCAGCACCAGGGATGACGAGTGCAAGCCACAAAGCACGCTTAGGATTAGGGCGCCACTTAGACCAGTCTCGTCCCTGTTTCTTCACCATGCCGACACTATCCTTTCGCAGAACAGAAGTGAGTTTACCCTCATCATCTGGTGTGAGGATTGCCTTCTCTTCTATATATTTATCCTGCGAACTCGGTATCTCAACGACCGTAGAGTCGCCTGGATACATAACCTTTAACGTGTCATGGGGCAGATCTTGTGCCTGCATGACCGTAACACTGGTGAGCATTCCGGCTATCAACAGTCCTTTGAGGATTCTATTCTTCATCTTCATCACTACCCTTTGTCTTGCTTAAGTTACAGGTTTGAAGGTTTTTTACTTATTCTTTGCTTTGTAGTCAGCCATTTGTTGAGGCTTTCTAATGCTTGTGAATAGTTCTTCTAAACCAGTATACTTGCTCATCTTATACTTACTAATACCTTAATCTTTCCGTGTAGAAAGTCTTACTTCATCTTATCCATCACTTCCATGATGTGAAGTAACTCCTCTTCTGATGCAAACGGAATACTAATCTTACCCTTTCCATCTGCGTTACAACTCATCTGTACCTTTGTGTCGAAGAATGATGAGAGTCGCTGTTTGAGGATATTAAACTCTTCTGGAAGGCGAGTTCGAGCGGAAATCTTCTTCTTTGCGCTCTGTATATCTTCTCCGTTATTGAGTTGCTGACAAAGTTCTTCAACCTTGCGAACGCTATATCCGTTCTTTAGAATCTCACGATAGAGTTTCAATTGCAGTGAAGGACTATCCAAAGAAAGCAATGCACGAGCATGTCCCATGTCTATTTCTTTCTTTTGCAGACCCATCTGTACCAATGCAGGAAGCTTCAATAAACGAAGGTAGTTAGCAATAGCAGCACGGCTCTTACCCACACGCTCTGCTACACGCTCCTGTGTCATTCCGCTCTTTTCAAGCAGATGTTCGTAAGCCAAAGCAATCTCAATCGCATTCAAGTCCTCACGCTGGATGTTCTCAACCAGCGCCAACTCCATCACATTCTCGTCCTTAATCGTACGGATATAGGCTGGGACAGCTTTCAAGCCTGCCAACTGACTGGCACGCCAACGACGCTCACCAGCAATAATTTGGAAACGGTTTTCGTCTACCTGACGTAAGGTTATTGGCTGAACGAGTCCTAACTCACGAATACTATTCGCCAACTCTTCCAACGCAACAGGGTCGAATTCTCGACGAGGTTGGTTAGGATTCGCTTCAATCTGGTCTAAGGCAACCTCGTTGATAGTAGAACTTCCTTGTGTACTGACAGCTTCAGTAGATATTAAGGCATCCAGACCACGGCCGAGGGCATTGGTCTTTGCGTTTCGATTATATTTCTTTTGTACAGCCATAGTCTTTGTTTGGGAGTTAATGGAGTTAAGGAGTTAGGTGGAGTTAGCGGTTGTTTTGCCCGATGCTACGATGCTCTTTGTTTCCAGTTCTTTGTTTCTTTATTTTCTACAGCTAATATATCTGTGATAGAAACATTAGTTCTACAACCAGAAAACGGTACATCCGTGAGTCTCAAAGCATACCTTTACACTCCGTATCTTTCTCTTCTTTATTTCTTATTCTTTTCAATGATTTCCTTTGCAAGGCTAAGATGATTCTTTGCACCTGTAGAGTCAGCATCATAGAGGATAACTGGTAAACCATGACTCGGACTCTCAGAGAGTTTCACGTTACGCTGGATAACAGCCTTGAAAACTAACTCTTGGAAGTGGCGCTTCACCTCATCGTAAATCTGACGGGCAAGACGCAGACGACTGTCGTACATCGTCAGCAGGAAGCCCTCTATCTCCAACTTTGGATTTAGCTTACTCTTGATAATCTTGATGGTATTCAATAGCTTGCTGATACCCTCCAATGCGAAGTATTCACACTGAACAGGAATGATAACAGAGTCAGCTGCTGTCAATGCATTGACAGTAATCAAACCGAGTGACGGACTACAGTCTATAAGGATGTAATCGTAATCGTCACGGATTGGAGCAAGCAAACTGCTCATAACCTTCTCACGACCATTGAGCTTCAACATCTCTATTTCAGCTCCAACAAGGTCGATATGGCTCGGAACAATGTCCAGTCCTTCTATGTCAGTTGTGTAGATAGCATCTTTTATGTCGGCATGGTCAATGATACATTCGTAAAGCGAACAATCCACCTCTTTGATATCCACGCCCAAACCGCTGGAGGCATTCGCCTGCGGATCAGCATCAATCACCAGTACAGACTTCTCAAGCGTTGCTAAAGAAGCCGCCAAGTTGATAGTGGTAGTCGTCTTTCCGACGCCGCCTTTTTGGTTGGCAAGTGCGATAATCTTTCCCATTTTTCTATTTAATCCTATACATTTATTAGGCTACAAAGATACATATTTTATATGAGATTGCAGGGCTTTATAAACCTTTTTTCGTACTTTTGCACTGAAATCAAAGTGAAATTTATGAATTCTAAGAAACCACTCATACTTATATCTAACGATGATGGATACCACTCTAATGGTATTCGTACGCTCGTTTCATTCCTTACAGATTTTGCAGATGTTGTTGTCTGTGCTCCTGAAGCAGGACGTTCGGGTTTCTCATGTGCTTTCTCTGTGGTTGATTATCTGTTGTTGAAGAAGCGTCATAATATTCCTGATTGTGAGGTGTGGTCATGTACAGGTACGCCTGTCGACTGTGTGAAGTTAGCATTAGACCAGATTCTTGTCAACCGAAAGCCTGACCTTATCTTAGGAGGTATCAATCATGGAGATAATTCTTCTGTGAATAATCATTACAGCGGAACGATGGGTATAGCGTATGAGGGCTGTATGAAATATATCCCTTCTATCTCTTTTTCAAGTTGTGATTATGATCCTAATGCTGACCTGTCTTACCTACGTGATTACGTAAGACTTATTGTCAAGAAAGTTCTTGCCGATGGTCTGCCAAAAGGTATTTGTCTGAATGTGAACTTCCCTAAGGTTGAGAAGTTTGCAGGACTTAAGGTATGCCGTATGGGCTGGGGTAGTTGGATGAGAGAGGTTGAGCCTTGTAAGCATCCTCGTGGCTTTGATTATTATTGGATGACAGGGCATTATCGTAACGATGAGCCCGATGCTACTGATAATGATCAGTGGGCATTAGCGCATGGATATGTAACAGTTACGCCATCGAAAATTGACGTGACTGATTATGAAGTACTTGATAAGATGAAAACGTGGGAATCTCTTTAATCCTTTGATGTTATGAAGTATTACCTGATAGTTGGTGAAGCATCTGGCGACTTACATGCCTCACGCCTTATGCAGTCGTTGATGCAGTATGATCCAGAGGCTGAGTTTCGCTTCTTTGGTGGTGACCTGATGGCGAAAGTGGGCGGTACACGTGTGAAGCATTATCGTGAACTTGCCTATATGGGTTTTGTTCCTGTATTGCTACACCTACCTGCCATCTTTAAGAATATGAAGATGTGTAAGGAGGATATTATGCGTTGGAAGCCTGATGCAGTCATCCTCGTTGACTATCCAGGGTTTAATCTTAGTATTGCAAAGTTTGTAAAGAAGAATACCAATATTCCTGTCTATTACTATATCTCCCCAAAGATATGGGCGTGGAAGGAGTGGCGTATCAAAGCTATCAAGCGTGATGTAAAAGAAATGTTCTCTATTCTTCCGTTTGAAGTTCCTTTCTATGAGAAGAAACATAATTACAAAATACATTACGTAGGTAATCCGACTGCCGAGGAGGTTGATAATTTCCGTCATGTCTATTCGGAGTCAAAAGATGAGTTCTGTCAGCGTAATGGCTTGTATTCTAAGCCAATTATAGCTCTTCTTGCTGGTAGTCGTAAGCAGGAGATAAAGGATAATTTGCCTTCAATGTTGGAGGCTGCACGTCATTTTGAGGATTATCAGATGGTGGTTGCTGCAGCACCTTCTATCACAGAAAGCTACTATAAGAAGTTTTTAGGTGATAGCGAAGCAAAGATGGTAAAGACACAAACTTATGAACTTCTGAGTCATGCTACAGTAGCACTCGTTACCAGTGGTACTGCAACGCTTGAGACAGCTTTGCTGAATGTTCCACAGGTTGTCTGCTACGAAACGCCAGTTCCCAAATTGATTCGCTTTGCCTTCAAGCATATTATCAAGGTGCGTTTTATATCCCTTGTCAATCTTATTGCTGATAAGGAAATTGTGCAGGAGCTTCTTGCCGATCGCTTTTCAATTCGCAACATAGCCAATGAGTTATATCGTATTCTTCCCGGTCAGACATCTCGTGAACGTATGTTGGCTGATTACCAGCTTGTGCGTGACCGTTTAGGTAACGAAGTGGCACCTGATAATGCTGCAAGAATTATGGTCGAAAAGCTAACAGGTAGACAGGTTTATGAGTTGTCAAGTGAACCTGAAAACGAGTATGTTAGTGAGCAAACTTATGAATAAATAGATTGCTCGAAACCATGTGTTATTTATTAAGTAATACATTACTTTTAGTAAAACAAGTCTATCTATCTCGAATTCTTTTCACGAATAAAAATATTTCTTTTCATGAAGAAAAATATTTATTATCGTGTAAATAATTATTTCTTTTCATGAAAATAATTTGTGATGAATAGATAAATAAAAAGAAGGAGAACTTTTGGCTCTCCTTCTTTTTTTGTATTTAATAGCTTTATAAGCTAATTAATTCAATCACTTTATCCACAGCTGATCTGATGCCATCTGCATTCTTACCACCAGCCTGAGCGTAGTGTGGCTGACCGCCACCGCCACCCTGGATGAGTTTAGCAGCCTCGCGAATAATCTTACCAGCGTTCAAATCATAATCTTTCACCATGTCCTCACTGAGCATGATTGATAAGAGAGGACGATTCTCGTATACAGAGCCGAGTACACAAACGAGTTTCTCTGGCAATGCTTCACGTACTTTGAAGACGATATCCTTGGCAGAAGCTGGGTCGATTGGCACCACAGCCTTTACGACATGCACGCCATTTACGGTCTCAGCATGCTCTACCATATTCTTTGCAGCACGGCTAACAGCTTGGGCACGGAAACTCTCAAGCTCCTTCTTGATGCTGTCGTTCTCTTCAACAAACTTTGTAAGAACTGCTTTGAGGTCCTTAGCATTGTTGAACATTGATTTTAAATCACGCAAAGTATCTTCAAGAGCGTAGATGGCGTTTTCACAAGTTTCGCCTGTCATAGCCTCAATACGACGTACACCAGCTGCAACACTGCTCTCGCCAACAATCTTAAAGAAGCCGATACGACCTGTTGATGTGGCATGAATACCACCACAGAACTCACAACTTGGACCGAAGCGAACAACACGAACCTTGTCTCCATACTTCTCACCGAAGAGGGCTACTGCACCCATCTTCTTTGCTTCCTCCATTGGGGTATCACGATGCTCGTCCATAGGATAGTCCTTACGAATCATCTCGTTGACAAGCTTCTCAACCTGACGAAGTTCTTCATCGGTAATCTTCTGGAAGTGAGAAACGTCGAAACGAAGGGTGTCAGGACTTACGTATGAACCCTTCTGCTCTGCATGCTCACCGAGAACCTGCTTCAAAGCATAGTCGAGGAGGTGGGTTGCAGTATGGTTGGCTGCTGAAGCATCACGCTTCTCTGTGTCAACACAAGCCATGAAATCAGCCTCAAGGTTCTTTGGCAATTCCTTAACGATGTGTACGCTCTGGTTATTCTCACGCTTAGTATCGAGGACGTTAATTGTCTCGTCCTCGCTAACAAGTACACCTTGGTCACCTACCTGACCACCCATCTCTCCATAGAAAGGAGTATAATCGAGAACAAGTTCATAGAAACTGTTCTTCTTCTGAGTCACCTTGCGGTAACGGAGGATGTGGCACTCATATTCTGTGTAGTCGTAACCAACAAACTCCTGTTCGCCTTCACGCAGTATTTCCCAGTCACCATTCTCTACAGCGGCTGCATTGCGAGCACGTGCCTTCTGTTGTTCCATCTCCTCATTGAACTGCTTCTCGTCAACGGTATATCCGTTTTCTGCGCAGATAAGTTCGGTGAGGTCGAGTGGGAAACCATAGGTGTCGAAGAGGCGGAAAGCCTCCTTACCATCGAGTTGAGTCTGGCCATGTGCCTTCAGCTCGTCCATTGCACCGTTAAGGAGCATGATACCCTTTTCCAATGTGCGAAGGAATGAGTCTTCCTCTTCCTTCATCACGCGACCAATCAGCTCACGCTGTGCAGTGAGTTCTGGGTATGCAGTACCCATCTCACGTACCAACACGTTGAGCAACTTATACATGAAAGCTTCCTTCTGACCAAGGAAAGTATAAGCGTAACGAACGGCACGGCGAAGGATTCGACGAATAACGTAACCTGCTTTAGCATTGCTTGGTAACTGACCGTCAGCAATAGAGAAAGCAACTGCACGAAGGTGATCGGCTACAACACGCATAGCGATGTCTACCTTCTGCTCTTCATTGATGCCTTCACCATTATCACCCTCAGGGAAGGTGTGGTTATACTTCTTGCCTGAAATCTTCTCAATCTCTGCAATAACAGGTGCAAAGATATCTGTATCGTAGTTAGAATTCTTGCCCTGCATGAGACGAACGAGACGTTCAAAGCCCATGCCAGTATCGATAACATGCATCTTCAATGGGTCAAGACTGCCGTCAGCCTTACGATTAAACTGCATGAACACGATGTTCCAAATCTCAATAACCTGTGGATGATCCTTGTTTACAAGTTCCTCACCAGGCACCTTTGCCTTCTCTTCCTCTGAACGGAAGTCAATATGAATCTCTGAACAAGGACCACAAGGACCTGTGTCACCCATCTCCCAAAAGTTATCGTGCTTGTTTCCGTTGACGATATGATTCTTTGGGAAATGCTTCTCCCAGTAGCTTGCTGCCTCATCATCACGTGATATTCCCTCTGCCTTATCACCCTCAAAGACGGTTACATAGAGGTCTTTTGGGTCAAGGTGGAGTACGTCTACAAGGTATTCGTAGGCGTAATCAATTGCTCCTTCTTTAAAATAGTCACCAAAACTCCAGTTACCTAACATCTCAAACATCGTGTGGTGGCTGAGAGCTGCATCACGACCAACCTCTTCCAAGTCATTGTGCTTACCACTAACACGCAGACATTTCTGTGAGTCAGTGCGGCGGCGAGGCTCTGGATCCTTTGTTCCGAGGATAATATCTTTCCACTGGTTCATACCAGCATTAGTGAACATCAGCGTAGGGTCGTCCTTAATAACCATAGGGGCAGACGGTACGATAACGTGTCCCTTCGACTCAAAGAATTTCAAGTAAGAGTCGCGGATTTCGTTTGCTGTCATCATCTTTATTTTATTTTTAATTCAATTTTTCTACCTAAAAGTGTTGCAAAGATACTGACTTTTGAGTATTTTTGCAAACAATTAGGCTGCTGAATACGTAAAAACTTCTTTTAGAGGTGGACATAGTCTTCCTATTCAGCCCTAAGATTGTGTAAATAATTGATATAAAAGTTACTAAGACATGGCAGAGAATCCGCGCAAACTGTATTATTCTATCAAGGAAGTGGCACAGCAGATTAACGTTACGGAGAGTCTGTTGCGATACTGGGAAACTGAGTTTCCACACCTTCGTCCTAAGACGACGGGTAATCGTGTACGCCAATATACGGAGAAAGACATTGAACAGATCAAGGTTATTTACAACCTTGTCAAGGTGCGTGGCTTTAAGATTGCTGCAGCTCGCAAGATGTTGCAGGAGAACAGAAGTGGTGCTGACAAGAGTCAAAAGGTAATGGAAACCCTCTTCTCTGTGCGCGACCAGCTGAAAGAACTTAAGAAACAGTTAGACGGATTGGTATAGGCGGCATATCAAGGGGAGATGTCTTCAAAGATATGTCACACCAATTAGCAATCATAGAGAGGATTTTTGTATTCTTATTTCCCCTATTTTATTTTTGTTTTTAGTTGCTATCATTTTTAACATTTTTGATAAAGAGTTTATAATAAGTCACTTACAGTGTAGTTTGTTGTGATAGGAGTGACAGCAACTTTCAGTTTGTAGCTGTACTATTTCACACATTGTCTTTCACATCAAGGCTGGACAGTATCCGTTTTCTATCTTTTATCTTGCTTTTACAAGACCCTTTTTATGTGACTTACAAACTATCATCACACTTCGTGTTTACGGTTAGCACGCCTCGTGCTAACACTGAGCACAAGGCGTGCTAACCATAAACACCAAAGTACGGAACACTCTTGACAAACTCTTGCCATAATAAGTTTTACTCCGTTAGGTTTCTATTTCTTCTAGAAATATCTCTCTTTTTGCTTACAGTTTATCATGTCAAAAGCATATCGCATTATCAATTAAATACACCAGTCTAAAATAATAAAACTTCATCTAATTAGTTTTTATCTTTTTCTTTCTTAATAAATCTTACATCTTTACATTTCTTGGGATTAATCACAATCTCTTTACTTTCACCAACTGCACCCCATACTGCAAAAATTTCATTTTTATCTATCTCCATCTCTGCTAACCATCCATAATCTCCCTGAACATTGTTCTTGCAATAGAAAATATATTTCAAAGCATCGTCCTTATCCAGCGTCCAACTAATACCTAACCCAAGTTTAATACCCACCTTCGCCTAATTGTTGCTGTCACCATACTTTCCTCGTTTTTCTTATGGG
>ERZ773087.352-NODE-352-length-35848-cov-5.222949_pt1 | contig 35848 bp, 32 predicted proteins | sample MGYA00511375_ERZ773087 | MGnify/ENA primary metagenome ERZ773087 (study PRJEB29015, sample SAMEA2737995) | human oral metagenome | biome: human oral; feature: human-associated habitat; material: dental | place: China | collected 2063 ...
GGAGGCATTCATCTTGATACCTAATTGTTCGATTCCTGCTACCTTAACATCTTCTCTATCAATATTCATAAGTTTAACTCCTGAAGTATGTCTACCTTGAACAGATATTTTATCTACCTCTATTCTGATAATCATTCCGTCGCTTGCTATAAGAAGTAACTCTCTGCCGTCATCAACTAGTTTAGCACCTACAAGCTCGCCTGTTTTCTCTGTTATCTTATGACAAGTGATTCCTTTTCCACCTCTATGTTGATTTGAAAAGCTATTTATATCACTTCGTTTTCCAAGACCATTCTCTGTTACAGTAAGAAGATACTGTCCTTGCTTTACAGTTTGTACTCCAATGATACTATCATTACCTAAGCCCCTCATTCCTCTTACACCCATAGAATTTCGACCAAATACTCTTATTTCACTTTCTACGAATCTAATAAGTTTACCTGCACTTGAAACCATGATTATATCATCATTTCCATTGGTAGGTTTTACCTCGATAAGTTCATCATTTTCATTAAGTTTTATAGCTGTAAGCCCACTTTTTCTTATATTGTCAAATGCTGTGATTTCAACTCTCTTTACAAGTCCTGCCTTGGTAGCCATAAATAAATATTTATTATCTATCTTTTCAATAGGTATTATAGCTGTTACTTTTTCTTCAGGCTGTAGCTCAAGTAAATTCACTATTGCGGTACCTCTGGCAGTTCTACTTGCCTCAGGGATTCTATATGCCTTAATCTTGTAAACTCTACCTTTATTTGTGAAAAAGCTTATTTCCTTATGTGTGGTAGTCATTACAATATCTTCTATAAAATCATCTTCAATAGTCTGCATTCCCTTAATTCCCTTGCCACCCCTATTTTGGGCTTTAAAATTATCAGGACTCATTCTCTTTATATAACCAAGTTTTGTCATAGCAATGACTACATCTTCATTATCAATTAAATCTTCAATGCCTATGTCAGAATCTATTTCAAAACCTGTTTTTCTCTCATCGCCGTATTTTTGTGCTAAAATACTGATTTCTTCTTTTATCACTTCAAGCAATTTCTTTTCATCTGCAAGTATGGAACGAAAGAACTCAATTTTTTTTGTAAGCTCCTCGTATTCAGCCTCAAGTCTGCCTCTTTCAAGCCCTGTTAAAGCCCTTAATCTCATATCAACTATGGCTTGAGCTTGTAAGTCATTTAGTGCAAATGTTTTCATTAACTCTTCTTTGGCAATGTTTACATTTTTACTTGCTCTTATAATTCTTATAACTTCGTCAATGTTATCAAGTGCAATAAAAAGACCCTCTAAAATATTTGCTCTTGCAAGTGCTTTTTCAAGGTCATATTTTGTTCTCCTTGTAACAACTTCTTCTTGATGAGAAAGGTAGTAGAGAAGTATTTCTTTTAGATTTAAAACCTTTGGAACATTTCCCACTAAGGAAAGCATTATCGCCCCAAAAGTATCCTGTAATTGAGTATGTTTATAAAGTTGATTTAATAAAACATTAGCATTAACATCTTTCCTAAGTTCTATTACAATTCTCATTCCCTCTCTATCAGATTCATCTCTTAAATCTGTAATGCCGTCAACTTTTTTATCTTTTACAAGTTCAGCAATTTTTTCAATTAACCTTGCTTTATTTACGAGATATGGTAACTCAGTAACTATAATTCTAGGTTTGCCGTTTGGTAATGTTTCAATTTCTGTAACTGCCCTTACCTTTATCTTGCCTCTACCGGTTCTGTAAGCACTTTCAATTCCTGCCCTACCTAATATATTTGCACCTGTTGGAAAATCAGGGCCTTTTACAATCTCTATAAGTTCATCAATGGTTGTTTCTTTTTCTTCGATTTTGTTGTCAATAAGTCTTATAACTGCATTTACAACTTCTCTTAGATTATGTGGGGGAATGTTTGATGCCATACCGACAGCAATTCCGGTAGTTCCATTTACCAATAAATTTGGAAATCTTGAGGGAAGTACAGCAGGTTCTTTTTCTGTTTCATCGAAATTAGGTACAAAATCAACTGTATTTTTTCCAATGTCTGCAAGCATTTCCATTGCAATTTTGCTAAGTCTTGCCTCAGTATAACGCATTGCCGCAGCTCCGTCGCCGTCAACCGAGCCGAAATTTCCATGTCCGTCAACTAAAGTATATCTTGTATACCAAGGCTGTGCCATGTTTACCAATGCACCATATATAGAAGTATCTCCATGTGGATGATATTTACCCATTGTATCACCGACAATACGAGCTGATTTTCTATGAGGTTTATCAGGTGTATTATTTAATTCTATCATAGAAAAAAGTATACGCCTTTGAACAGGTTTTAGACCGTCCCTTATGTCCGGCAATGCCCTTGCTACAATTACACTCATTGCATAATCTATATAAGATTTTTCCATAGTCTTTTTTAAGTCTACTTCTTTTACCTTATCAGAAACATTCGGTTCCATTTATTTACCTCCAAATCTAAATATCCAAATTTACTACATATTTGGCATTAGTTTCTATAAATTCTCGTCTTGGTTCTACTTCATCTCCCATTAAAGTTGTAAATGTAACATCTACATCAGAACTGTTTTCTTCATCAATCATAACTTTTAAGAGTATTCTTCTTTCAGGATCCATGGTAGTTTCCCAAAGCTGATCGGCGTCCATTTCTCCAAGTCCCTTATACCTTTGAATCTTATTTGAGTTATCTCTACCAACTTCATTGAGTATACTATTTAATTCCTCATCGCTATATGCGTACCAGACTTTTCTTTCTTTTTCAAGTTTATAAAGTGGTGGTTGTGCCAAATATACATGCCCATTTTTTATAAGTTCAGGCATAAATCTATATATAAATGTAAGCATGAGTGTGTCAATATGTGCACCGTCTACGTCGGCATCAGTCATAATTATTATTTTATTATACCTAAGTTTACTTAAGTCAAAATCAGTATGTATTCCTGTGCCGAATGCTGTAATCATAGACTTTATTTCGGCATTTCCATAGACCTTATCGAGTCTTGCTTTTTCAACATTAAGTATCTTTCCTCTAAGTGGCAAAATTGCCTGAGTATCTCTTTTTCGTGCAGATTTTGCAGAACCACCTGCTGAATCTCCCTCTACTATAAATATTTCACACTCAAGAGGATTTTTACTTGAACAATCTGCAAGTTTTCCGGGAAGTGTCATGTTGTCAAGTGCAGATTTTCTTCTTGTAATATCTCTTGCCTTTCTGGCAGCGGCCCTTGCTCTTTGTGCCATAACTGCTTTTTCAACTATTTTTTTTGCAACATTTGGATTTTGCTCTAAAAAGTAAGTAAGTTGCTCGCCAAATACTACACTTACAGCTGTCAAAGCCTCTGAATTACCAAGTTTTTGTTTAGTTTGCCCCTCAAATTGTGGATTTATAACTTTAACTGAAACAATGGCAGTCAGCCCCTCTCTGATATCATCTCCTGAAAGGTTGTCCTCATTATCCTTTAGAATTTTATTTTTTCTAGCATAATCATTTATTGTTTTTGTCAGACCATTTTTAAAACCTGTAAGATGTGTACCACCGTCAGGGGTATTTATATTATTTACAAATGTATATGTACTGTCTACATAGCTTTCATTGTGCTGTATTGCAATTTCTACTGTAACGCCTAAGTGCCTACCCTCACAATAAATTATTTCGTCATATATTGGAGCTTTAGACTTATTAAGGTATTTTACAAACTCCCTAATTCCTCCCTCATAACAAAACTCATCTTTTCTTTTTTCTTCTCTTTCATCATTTAGTGTGATTTTAAGAGATTTAGTTAAAAATGCTGTTTCTCTAAGTCTTTTTCTAAGTATATCATAGTCAAAGATAGTTTCTTCAAAAATGTCATCATCAGGAGTAAATAAGACCTCTGTACCATGTTCATCTTCACTACATTCTCCGATAACTTTTAGAGGACTTATTACATTTCCCCTTTCAAAAATCATCTGATAGATTTTTTTATTTTTAAAAACTTTTGCCTCAAGTTTTTTAGAAAGTGCATTTACAACTGATGCACCTACGCCATGTAAACCTCCTGACACCTTATATCCTGAATTACCGAATTTACCACCTGCATGCAGTATTGTAAAAACTACCTCAAGTGCAGACTTGCCTGCTTTTTGTTGTACATCTACAGGAATACCTCTACCATTATCCCTAACTCTAATTGAATTATCTTCATTTATCGTAACATTTATTTCAGAACAAACCCCTGCTAAAGCCTCGTCCACAGAGTTATCCACAATTTCATACACTAAATGATGTAATCCCTTTGAGGAAATTGAGCCAATATACATTCCGGGTCTTTTTCTTACTGCCTCAAGACCCTCAAGTATCTGAATTTGAGAGGCATCATACTCCTGTTCTTCATTTTCTAAATCTTCGTTATTTCCAAAACCCATATCGTTCTCCTCTATTTTTAATTCTTTGCTAATTCTTGTGTTACAAAACCATTTTCAACTTTAAAAACTTTATCGAGTGGAAGATTTATATTTTTAAAATCTTTAAGTCCTGTACCTGTTATAATTGTTTGTATATGCTGTATTGACTTTAAAAGATGAGTCTGTCTATTAAAATCAAGTTCGGATAAAACATCATCTAGTAAAAGTATAGGATAATCTTTTATAATGTTTTTAACAAGTTCTATCTCTGCTAACTTTAGGGATAATGCCGCCGTTCTTTGTTGACCCTGCGAGCCGTATCTTTTTAAATCAATACTTATCTTACTTTTATTATTTTTAACTATAAAACCTAAATCATCTCTATGAGGTCCGACTTGTGTAAACTTCTGCTTTAAATCAGAGTTTAAAGACTTTGAAACCATTTCTTCATAGTCCTTTATCTCAACATTTTTCTCATAAACAAGAGTAAGCTCTTCTTTACCCCCTGAAATTGAATTATGTACTGAGGCAAGTATTAGATTTAGGTCTTTAACAAACTGCTCACGGTATTTTATGATTTCTTTGCCATACTTAATAAGCTGTAAATCCCAAACTTCCAAAGTTTTACTCCAATCAGGTTTAGACGATAATTCCTTTAACAGTTTATTTCTTTGAAGTAAAACCTTATTGTATGAAATCAATGAGTTTACATACAATTTATTTAGCTGACAAAGCTCTAAATCTATAAATCTTCTCCTTTCAGCAGGGCCATTTTTTATAATTCCTAAATCCTCTGGAGAAAAAAATATAACATTTACCAAACCAAAAAGTTCACTAATCTTTTTTACAGGTATACCATTTATAGCTATTCCCTTAGATTTATTTTTTTTGATGTGTATATCAAGCCTATTTGAAGTAGATTTTTTGACATTCATCTTAATATGCGATTCATCATTGCCAAATAAAATCAGTTCCCTATCTTTTCCTCCACGATGAGATTTTGCAGTAGCACATAAATATATCGCCTCAAGTATATTGGTCTTTCCCTGTGCATTATCTCCGTAAAGAAGATTGACCTTATCACATAAATCTAATTTTAAATGTTCATAGTTTCTAAAATTACTAAGCTCCAATGATTCTATAATCATGATTTTTGTATGTAATTATATCTCCATTTCTAAGTTTCTTACCTCTTTGAAATTCGACCTCTGAATTTAACTTTACTTCTCCATTTTTTATAGCATATTTTGCATCAGATCCCATAGAAAACTCACCTGTAAGCTTAAGTGCCTGCTCTAATTTTATAAATTCATCTTTTATTTTTAATTCTTCCATTCCCTCTCCATTTTACACAAAAATAGCCTTATTGACACATTTTATACATTTAGTTTTTTAATGTATATTATTAATATTTAATTAAAAGTGTTATAAATCGATTATCCACAAAAAAAATTTGAGTTTGTGGATAACTTATTCATCTACAAAGTTTACAGGTAATACAATATACTCATAATTTTCTTCTGCGTCTTTTATAAAGCAAGGTGATTTTGAGTTGCTTAGATATATATTTAAATATTCGTCTTCAATCACTTTTATAGCATCCATAAGAAATCTTGGGTTAAATGCTATCTTTATATCCTTACCTGTTTTGATACATTCAAGGTCTACATCAAAAGCACCATATAAACTTTTTGCACTTAAATGCATAATTGCGTCTTTAATATCCACAATTATCGGCTTATGGTCGCTTTCTCTGATTAAAATTGTGGATGAATCAAGTGCATTTAAAAGCTTTAGTCTATTTATATAAACTTTAGTTTCATAGTCGGAAGAAAGCATGTCATCAAGCTTAAAAAATTCTCCGTCTATGATTCTTGAAGTAACTATTGTTTCTCCAAACTCAAATAACACATGATTTGTGCCAAAATAAATTGTAATCTCTTTTTCACTATCGCCTGCAATAATTCGTGAAATCTCATTTAAGCTCTTTGCAGGAAGTATAACCGTTGCAGGATTATAGTTGTCCTTTAGCAAAATATTTCTAATTGCAATTCTATAACCGTCAAGAGCAGTAAGTTTTAATATATTCTCTTTAACATTTAAACATTCTCCACATAAAATTTTATTTGAGTCATTTATTGCAGCTGAAAATATAGTCTGCCTTATGGTATCTTTTAAAGTCAACTGACTTAATTTTATATAATTAGTTTTTTCTATTTGTGGCAAATAACTATATTCTTCTCCGTCTAACCCCGGGATATTATACTTGACTTTTCCACAACTTATAGTTGTCATAAGTGATTCGTCCACACTTATACAGATTTTATCATTGTCTACTTCAAGTTTACGGATAATATCTATTATGATTTTAGAGTCAAGAGCTATTTTACCTTTTTCTACTATTTCTCCCTTAACGACTGTTTCAATGCCTATTTCCATAGAGTCATTTCCGATAAGTCTAATGTTATCTTCACTTGCATCAAAAAGAATACATTCTTGAATTGGATTAGTAGTTCTTGTAGAAATAGCTTTTGAGGCAATGTTAAGTGAATTTAATAATGTGTCTTTTTCAAAGTATAACTTCATAACGATTTCCTTTCGCTTTCGCATGTATATATTTATTAGATAAGTTTAGTAGTAGTAGTAGGGGCTGTGGATATGTGGATAAGTACCCCTAAGTGGCTTATTAAGCTCGTTTCGGCATTTAATAACTATGTGGATAACTTTGGATAAATTGTGGTTAATGTGGATAAATCTTCTTTTTAATAACTTCTATGGTATGACTTAGTTCACTACTTTTAGTAGAATCATCTGCAATTTTTCTACTTCCATGCATTACTGTAGTATGATCTCTTCCTCCAAGTTCTTTTCCTATTTGAATTAGAGAGGCATCTGTCATGCTTTGACATAGATACATAGCTATTTGTCTTGGATAAGCTATATCCTTGGTTCTTTTTTGCCCTATTAGGTCATTTTCAGATAATCCATAATGCTCTGCAACCATTTTTATTATAAATTCAGGTGTTATTTTAAGAGGAGAATTTGGGGCAATCATATCCCTAAGTGCAGTTTGTGCAACATCAAGGTTTACCTCACTATTTGTGATTTTAGCAGTTGCTACAACCCTTGTTAATGCTCCCTCCAGCTCTCTGATATTACTTTTTACATTAGTTGCAATATATTGTAAGACTGAATTATCAATATTATAGCCGTCTTTTTCCTCTTTTTTTCTTAGTATTGCCATTCTTGTTTCATAATCAGGGGATTGTATATCTACCTGAAGTCCACATTCAAACCTGGATCTAAGCCTTTCTTCCAGAGTTTCAAATTCTTTTGGTGGTTTATCCGAGGTTATAATGATTTGCTTTTTACTTTCATATAAAGAGTTAAATGTATGGAAAAACTCCTCCTGCGTGCTTTCCTTACCTATGATAAATTGAATGTCATCTATTAAAAGGGCATCAATGGTGCGATATTTATTTCTAAAATCAAGTGCTGAGGTACTGTTTCTATTTCTAATTGTTTCTATAAGTTCATTTGTAAATGACTCACTTGTTACATATAATACCTTAGCATCTTTATCTTGTTTTATCATAAAGTTGCCAACTGCCTGCATAAGATGAGTTTTTCCAAGCCCAACACCACCATATATAAATAGTGGATTATAGATAAGTCCGGGAGTTTCAGCTACAGCAACAGCGGCGGCATGAGCTAGATTATTATTCTTTCCAACAACAAAATCATCAAAGGTATATTTTGAATTTAGATGTGCCTTTATTATTCTTTCTTCATTATCTGTATTTAGGATTGGTTCATTTCTACTTGAAACATTCCTTGTAACATTTTTATTTTCTTCTTCAAAGATTACATTACAACTTATACCTGTTATTTCAGCTATTGCCACATTAAAGAGAGGAGAGTACTTATTTGTAACATATTTTACAAATTGTGCCTCAGGAACAATAAGATGTAGCCTAAGTTCATCAGAATCTCCTCTGTCAAAGTATTCAGGTTTTATAGGAAGAATCCAAGTAGTAAAAGAAACTTCTGTTAAATCAAATTCATTTTTTAAATAATTAATTATTTCATTCCATTTCTCTTTTATGGTTTCAATCATAATTTTCTCCCTAAGCTTTTTAGACATTATAACAAATTTTAAACTTCATATCAATTAGTTATATCTTAATGAGAATAGCAGATTGTGGATAAATATGTGGATAAGTATGTGAAAAGTATGTTGATTAAATGTGGATAAAAAAATTTGAAAAATCACTATCCACAGTATCAACATTTAAGCCTAAAAATGCCTTTGTGGATAATGTGGATAATAAAAGCTAATATAATAGAGCCTTAGAAAGAAGTATATCCCATGAAAAAATATATTATCCACAAGTTATCCACAGCTTTGTTGATAAGTTTTGTGGATAACTTGGGTGTGGATAAGCTAGGTATGAGTATAATTTAAAACTTGTGATTTGTGGAAAAATATTTTTTTTAGTGTTATAATATATCAAATGTTATATGCAGGAGGTTTTAATGAGAGAAGATAGTCAACAAAGAATTAAAAAATTGGTTTTAATGGGAGTCTTTATGGCAATTATGATTATTCAAACCGTCGTACCATTTATAGGTTTTATTGATTTTTTGCCTGTAAGAGTAACTCTTATGCACATCACAGTTATTATTGGTGCAATCATACTTGGAACTGAATATGGAGCAATGCTTGGCATTTTTTTTGGATTTGTAAGTTTAATTAAAAATACTTTGACTCCAAATGCTACATCATTTTGCTTTAGCCCCTTTGTTCCTATTGGAGAATATTATGGAGGAATAAAAAGTGTTATAGTCTGCTTTGTTCCAAGAGTTTTAGTAGGAGTGGTTTCAAGTTTGGTATATAAAATGTTTGTAAGCCTAGGAAAGAATAAACTTGGAATTGTTGTATCAGCTGTTTTAGGTTCACTAACTAATACAATTTTTGTAATGGGCTTTATATTTATATTTTTCTTTAAGGAATTTAGCAGTGTTTTTGCAAGTGCCAGAAATATAGCCCTTGAAAATGTTTCAAAAGCAATTATTGCACTTATAGGTACACAGGGAATTTTGGAGGCAATAGCAAGTATTATAATAACCTATGCTGTTGTTATGGCACTTAAAAAAGCTTGACTTCGTGGTATTAATTAAATATAATATATTGGAATATCTATGGGAAGAAAAATCTATACTATTTAATAAGGATTAAGGGAGGTGCATAATATGAAGATGACTTTTCAACCAAAGAACAGACAAAGATCAAAAGTTCATGGTTTCAGAGCTAGAATGAGTACACCGGGTGGAAGAAATGTTTTAGCAGCTAGAAGGGCTAAAGGAAGACATAAATTATCAGCATAATCAGTTTAGATAAACGCTATACTAAAAGATTTGCAAAGCAGGAGGGATAGTTTAGCAACTATCCCTTAAGTTTATATTTAGAGAAATGGAGGTTGGATATGAAAAAATTCCCTTCCATTAAGTCCAATAATGACTTTCAGATTTGCTATAAAAATGGAAAGTCGTATGCAAATAGATTATTAATTATGTATGTTTATGCTAATGGTAAGTCAGAAAACAGAATAGGAATATCTGTTTCAAAAAAAATAGGCAATAGTGTTGTAAGACATAGAGTTACAAGATTAATAAGAGAAATTTTTAGATTGAATAACGAAAGAATACTAAAAGGTTATGATTTAGTTGTAGTTGTAAGAAAAAGTGCCGATGAACTAAATTATAAAAATATAGAAAGTGCATTTTTTCATCTTTGTAAACTTCACAAAATCATATAAAAATCTAAACTATAAGAAAGCCATGATAAAGAAAAATTTAATATTTTTAATTAGATTATATCAGAAATACTTATCTCCACTTAAGTGGAGGACACATTGCATTTATACACCAACTTGTTCTCAATATGCTATTGAGGCACTTAAAAAGCATGGAGTAGTAAAGGGAATGTTTTTATCAATTTGGAGGATTTTAAGGTGTAATCCATTTGCAAAAGGAGGGTATGACCCTGTTCCTTAAAGCATAAGTTAAACTTAAGTGAAGTTCAACTAAGACTTAAAAAGTCTTAAACATATCTTGTGCATTATTGTACTTGAGAATTAGGAGGATAATTTTTTGGATTTTATAGTTTTAACTAAGTCAACTACTCCAATAATTGGTTGGGTAGCAGAGCTTTTAGGCTTGATAATGGACTTAATATTCAGAGCTACAAGTACCATTGGTATTATGAATATAGGACTTTGCATTATACTATTTACAATAATAATAAACTTAATATTATTACCACTTACAATTAAGCAACAAAGATCAAGTAAGATTATGGCAGTAATGCAGCCTGAGATACAGGCTATACAAAAAAAGTACAAAGGCAAAGACGATAGAGAGTCGATGACAAAGCAACAGGCAGAAATAAGTGCAGTATATCAAAAATATGGTACAAGTGCTACCGGAGGTTGTGTTCAGCTTTTATTACAGATGCCTATACTATTTGGTCTATATCAGGTTATTTATAGAATACCTGCGTATGTTCCGGGAGTAAAAAGTATTTTTCAAAACATTACAGATGTATTAATGGCACAACCTAATTATATTAATAGTATTTCAGAACTTGCAACTACTTATAGACTTCCTATTGATAAGGTTGACTATACAATGGCTGACAAGGTTATTGATTTACTATATAAGTTTACACCTACTAATTGGGACACACTTAAAAATACTGTCCCTGCAATGTCAGATGTACTTTCAAAAAATGTTCCTATTATTGAAAGTATGAATTACTTTTTTGGAATTAACCTTTCAACCAATCCTTGGCAGGGATTAACACCTAATCCTGCTTGGATAATACCAATACTTGCAGGTGTTACACAGTGGTATTCAACAAAGATTATGTCTGATGCACAGCAAACAACTACAAGTGGAGATGAGAACTCTATGGCACAGCAGATGAAAGCCATGAATACTACAATGCCTTTGATGTCCTTAGTTTTTTGTTTCACACTTCCGTCCGGTATTGGTATATATTGGATAGCCTCAGCAGTATGTAGGATTATACAACAGTTTTTTATAAATAAACATTTAGAAAAGATAGATATTGATGTCTTGATTCAGGAAAACTTAGATAAAGCTAATTTAAAGCGTGAAAAGAAAGGTTTACCTCCTCAAACTATAAATAAGTATGCACTTGAAAATGCAAAACATGAAAAAGATAAGCAAGCACTTGAAGAGGCAAACTTAGAAAAGAAGAGAGAACGAACTGCAAAACACATAGAAGATTCTACTGCATATTATAATAAAAATGCAAAGCCGGGCTCTATTGCAGCCAAGGCAAATATGGTAGCTATGTATGATGAAAAGATGCGTTCTAAGAAGAATAAAGGAAAAGAAGATAGCAAATAAGGGGGTCCTTATGGATAAGGTAAGAGTTTCAGCAAAGACTTATGACGAGGCTGTAACTAAGGCTCTCATAGATCTTGGTACAACTGCTGATAATACTAAGATTAATATTATAGAAAGTGGCACTAAGGGCTTTTTTGGACTTGGTGCAAAGCCTTTTACTATAGAAGTAGAAATTATTAAAAAAAGTAGTGATTTTGAGGATATTAAAAAAGATAGTATACTTAACTCAGAGCATATAAAGAGAGAATTTGATAAGGTAGCAAGTACCATTTCTTTAAAAGAAAATTCAGTTTCTCAAGCTAGGGAAGTTAGAAGAGATGAAATAAGACAAAGAAATGAAAGAAAGTTTGAAAGCTCTACTAATAGAAATGCTGATAGAAGTTTCAACAGAAATGCTGACAGATTCGCTAATCAAGATAAAGAACAAAATGTATTTAAAAAATCAGATTTCTCAAATTTGACATCAGTAAATAAAGAGAATATTCCTGCAAAACAAGTTAATTATTCTGAAAATGAGATAAATGAAATTAAGAATAATGCAGGTAAGTTTTTAAGTGATATATTTAGAACAATGGACTTAGATATTAGTTTTGAATATATATTTAATTCAGAGTATAATGAATTAAGTATACTTATGCTTAGTGAAGAAGATATGGGAATTTTAATAGGTAAGAGAGGTCAAACCTTAGATGCAATTCAATATCTTTTAAGCCTTGTAATCAATAAAAACAGCAGAGAATATATTAGAGTTAAGCTGGATGCTGAAAATTACAGATCAAAGAGAAAAGAAAAACTTGAATCACTTGCAAGAAGTATTGCACAAAAGGTAAAAAGGACAAGACGACCTGTTTCTTTAGAGCCTATGAACCCTTATGAGAGAAGAATTATTCACTCAGCATTACAAGCAGATAATGCAGTTACTACAAGAAGTGAGGGAGATGAACCTTTTAGGCATGTTACAGTTATACTAAAGAATAATTATCAAAGAAATAGAAATAATAGAAGACCTAGATATAGAAAGAATTTCCAAGATAGTTTAAGTAGTAGAAGTATTGAAAATTAAATAATTGATGCCTTGTGAAAGAGGGCTGTTGATGTTAAACATTAATGGCTCTCTTTTTATTTAAGTCTAATATTTTATAGGAGAGAATATGAGAAGAAATGATACTATTGCTGCGATATCCACAGCATTAGGCGAGAGTGGAATAGGTATTGTGAGGATAAGTGGAGAGCTTGCCATTGAAATTGTGGATAAGATATATAAGGGCAAAGAAAAGCTAATAAATTTAAAAACACATACAATTAATTATGGTCATATAGTTTATAATGATGAAATTATAGATGAAGTACTTGTAATGTTAATGAAAGCACCTCATACATTTACAGGAGAAGATACTGTCGAGATAAATTGCCATGGTGGAAGTCTTGTAGTACAAAGAGTTTTAGAAATAGTTATAAAGTCAGGGGCATATATTGCAGAACCGGGAGAATTTACAAAAAGAGCATTTTTAAATGGTAAGATAGATTTAAGTCAGGCAGAGGCAGTTATAGATGTAATTGAGGCTAAAAATAAATATGCATTACAAGCAAGCATTTCACAACTAAAAGGAAAACTAAAAGAAGAAATATCTTTTATTGCCTCAGAAATTTTAACTCAAATAGCATTTATAGAGGCTGCACTTGATGACCCTGAACATTATAGTTTAATAGGCTATCCATTAGAACTTAGAGATAAAATTTTGATTATTTTAACAAGACTTGAAAAGCTAATTAAAAGTTGTGAAGAGGGGCAAGTTATAAAAGAGGGAATTGATACAGTTATACTTGGTAGACCAAATGTAGGAAAGTCATCATTACTCAATTTACTTTTAGGAAAAGAAAGAGCCATAGTAACAGATATAGCAGGCACTACAAGAGATATGATTACAGAGCATATAAAAATGTCAGGAATAAGCCTAAATCTAACTGATACGGCAGGAATAAGACAGAGTGATGACTTGGTTGAAAGTATCGGTGTAGATATGGCAAAAAAAGCGGCAAATGATGCAGACTTAATACTATTTGTAGTTGACGGCTCAAATAACATTTGCAAAGAAGATATAGAAATGTTTGACTTAATTAAAGATAAAAAAGCAATAATCATTTTAAATAAATCAGATATGAAACTACAAATTTCAAAAGAAGAACTAAAAAAGTATACAAATCATAGAGTGATTGAATTTTCGGCTAAAGACAGAATAGGAATCGAAGATTTAGAAAATGCTATCAAATCAATGTTTTATAGTAAGGAGATAAGCTTTAATGACCAAATTTACATTACAAATCTAAGACATAAAAAAGCACTTGAAGAAACTAAAAAATCACTACTTATGGTAATTGATAGCATTGGCTTAAGTTTACCTGAGGACTTTTTCTCAATAGATTTATTAAATGCTTATGAGAGCCTTAGAAGTATAACAGGAGAAAGTGTTGGCGATGATATAATAAATGAAATTTTTTCAAAATTTTGTATGGGAAAGTAGGTAAAATATGAATTACGATGTTATAGTAGTTGGAGCAGGACATGCAGGAGTTGAGGCGGCACTTGCAACTGCCAGATTAGGACTTGAAACAATTATATTTACAGTCAGCATAGAGTCAATAGCTCTAATGCCTTGTAATCCTAATATAGGTGGAACTTCAAAAGGACATCTTGTAAAAGAATTAGATGCACTTGGTGGAGAAATGGGTAGAAATATTGATAAAACATTTATACAATCGAGAATGTTAAATAAATCAAAAGGGCCGGCAGTTCATTCACTAAGGGCTCAGGCAGATAAAAGTGCTTATTCACTTGAGATGAGAAAGACCTTAGAAAATACAGACAATTTATCGATTAAACAATCCGAAATAAAAAGACTTATATTTGAAGATAATGCTGAAAATGAATCTAAGAGAAAATGTATAGGAGTTGAGAGCGTATCGGGGGCAAGGTATATGGCTAAGGCTGTAATACTTGCTACAGGTACTTACTTAAGGTCAAGATGTATTTACGGCGATGTAAGCGAGGAAACAGGGCCTAATGGACTTAAAAATGCTAGATTTCTAACAGATTCTTTACTAGAGGCAGGAATAAGACTTTATAGATTTAAAACAGGAACTCCTGCAAGAGTTGATGCTAGAAGTATAGATTTTTCAAAAATGGAAGAGCAAAAGGGAGATGTTCCAATAGTTCCATTTTCATTTGAAAGTGATAGAGAAAAAATACAAAAGCCACAAGTGAGTTGTTGGCTTACTTATACAGGAGAGGATACACATAAAATTATAAGGGAAAATATAGACCGTTCTCCACTTTTTTCAGGAGATATAGAGGGGATAGGCCCTAGGTATTGTCCATCTATTGAGGATAAAGTAGTGAGATTTGCTGATAAAGATAGACATCAAATATTTGTTGAGCCTGAGGGGCTTTATACTAATGAAATGTATCTTGCAGGAATGTCGTCCTCACTTCCTGAAGATGTGCAGTATGCTATGATTAGGACTGTTGCAGGACTTGAAAATGCTAAGATTGTAAGAAATGCCTATGCAATAGAGTATGATTGTATAGATGCAAGACAGTTAAAACATAGTCTTGAATTTAAAGAGATAGAGGGTTTATTTTCAGGGGGACAATTTAACGGTAGTTCAGGCTATGAAGAGGCAGCTGTTCAGGGATTTATGGCAGGTGTAAATGCCGCTATGAAGATATTAAAGCGAGAACCTGTTGTAATAAGGCGTTTTGAGGGATATATAGGTGTTCTTATAGATGACCTAGTTACTAAGGAAAGCCATGAACCTTATAGAATGATGACCTCAAGGGCTGAATATAGATTGCTTTTACGTCAAGATAATGCTGATTTAAGACTTACAGATATTGGCTATAAGATAGGGCTTATTTCAGAAAAAAGATATGAGAAGTTTTTAAGAAAGAAAGATGATATAGAAAAAGAAGTAAAAAGACTTGAGGAAACCTTAGTCGGTGCAAATGCAAAAGTCCAAGAATTTCTATCAAAACATAACTCTACATCATTAAAAACTTCTGCTACTTTGGCAGAGTTAATTAGAAGACCTGAACTTGATTATGAAAAGATTGCAGAAATTGATACTGATAGGAAAATGCTTTCTGAAGAGGTTGCTGAACAAGTAAATATTAATATAAAATATGAGGGATATATAAGAAGACAGGAACAACAAGTAAATCAGTTTAAGAAAATGGAGAGAAAAAGAATTCCTGAAAATATTGATTATTCTAAGGTGCTATCACTTAGAAAAGAGGCAATACAAAAGCTTGATATAGTAAGACCTGTTTCAATAGGTCAAGCAGCTAGAATTTCAGGAGTTTCTCCGTCTGATATTACAGTGCTTTTAGTTTATCTCGAAACTATTAAGGGGAAAATGTAAATGGAAGAATTTAAAAAGATATTTAATGAGGGAATTGGAGAAATAGGCATTACATTAAATGATATTCAGTTAGAAAAGTTCTATATGTTCTACGTGGAACTTATAGAAACTAATAAAAATTTAAATTTAACAGCCATAACAGATATGAAAGATGTGATATATAAACATTTTATTGACAGTCTTTCTATAATTAAACTAAATGACTTAAATTTGGAAAATGATAAAAAGATATTAGACATAGGAACAGGAGCAGGCTTTCCGGGAATTCCACTTGCAATTATAAATGAAAGAAGTAAGTTTATTTTAAATGATAGCTTAAATAAGCGACTAAAGTTTATAGAAAGTCTATGTGAAAAATTAAATATATCCAATATTTCAACCATACATTCGAGAGCAGAAGATTTGGCATTTAAGCAAGAATATAGAGAACAGTTTGATGTAGTGGTTTCGAGAGCAGTTGCGAATCTAGCTACACTATCTGAATATTGTATTCCCTTTGTAAAAAAAGGAGGAGTATTTGTATCATATAAATCAGGGAATGTAGATGAAGAACTTGAAAATGCTAAAAATGCAGTTTTAAAATTAGGTGGAAATGTAGAAAAAATAGAAAAGTTTAAACTAGAAGATGATAACCTAAGCAGAGCATTAGTTGTTATAAGAAAAGAAAAATCTACACCAAAACAGTATCCTAGGAAAGCAGGTATTCCGACTAAAATGCCTCTATAACTTAAATGTTCCACGTAGAACATTAACTTAATATTATATTTTATAAGATACCCACTTATGCAAGCAGTAGCAATAAGTTTGTATCAGTGGAGTAAGTCTACATATGATATAACATTTAAGAGAATGTGTAGAGATTTACATAGGGAAATTATTTAGCTTTAACATAGTGAATTTCACACTAAAATGTACTTGCTAATCTTAAATTATGTTCTACGTGGAACAATATTTAAATATAATATATCAAAAAATATATTTTTGTGTTATACTTTTGATAATTGGACATAAAGCAAAGAAGAGGAGGCACTATGGGAAGAATTATTGCTGTTGCTAACCAAAAAGGTGGAGTAGGTAAAACTACAACAGCTATTAATCTTGCAGCTGCATTAGCAGAGGCAGGTCAAAAGATTTTAGCAGTAGACTTTGATCCACAGGGAAATATGTCAAGTGGATTAGGAATTGAAAAGCAGAAACTAAAAAATACAGTGTATGAACTTATATTAGGAGAGCTAAAATTTGAAGAAGTTGTTTTAAAAACTTCAATTCAAGATTTGTCATTATTACCTAGTAATGTCAATTTGGCAGGAGCTGAAATAGAATTATTGGAGGTTGAAGATAGAGAGAGTTGCTTAAGTAAGGCTCTAAATTTAGTAAAAGATAGTTATGATTTTATAATAATTGATTGTCCTCCGTCATTAAGTTTACTTACTATAAATGCACTTACAGCATCTGATACTGTTTTGATACCTATTCAATGTGAATACTATGCACTAGAGGGATTAAGTCAAATGATGAAAACAGTAAATTTAGTAAGAAAAAAACTCAACACAAATTTGCAAGTCGAGGGCGTAGTATTTACAATGTATGATGCTAGAAATAGACTTAGTCAGCAAGTTGTAGAAAGTGTAAAAGAAGTATTAAATGAAAGAATTTATAAAACAATAATACCTAGAAATGTTAGGCTTGCAGAGGCTCCAAGTTATGGAATGCCTGTAACAGAGTATGATTCAAAATCAAGTGGTGCTGAAAGTTATAGACTTTTGGCTGCCGAAGTAATAAGTAGAGAGGATTAGGTATGGCAAAAAAAGGTTTAGGAAAGGGACTAGGAGCATTATTTGAAGATAATACACAAAGTGAAGTTAAAAATAGTAGTGATAGTAGCAAAGAAGTTGAACTAAGCGATAACAAAGAGTCTAAAGATATGGTTTCAAGTGAACCATTAAGTGTTAGTATATCTAAGGTTTCGCCTAATCAAAATCAGCCAAGAAAAGATTTTGATGAAACTTTATTAAATGAACTTGCTGAATCTATAAAACAATATGGTATAATACAGCCGATTATAGTAAAGAAAATAGATAAAGATAGATATGAGATTATCGCAGGCGAAAGACGTTGGAGAGCGGCACAAATATGTGGACTTAAGGAAGTACCGATTATTATAAAAGAATTTTCAGATAGAGAGGCAATGGAAATATCTATCATTGAAAATATACAACGTTCAGACTTAAACCCTATTGAAGAGGCACTTGGATATAAGGCTTTAATGACTGAATACGGTTTAACTCAAGAAGAAGTAGCAAAAAAAGTATCTAAAAATAGAAGTACTATTACTAATTCAATTAGATTACTTAAGTTAAGTGAAAAAATACAAAAAATGATGATAGAGGGGCTAATCTCCACAGGTCATTGTAAGGTACTGTTATCAATTTCAGATACTAATATTCAAGAAGAAGTAGCAGATGAAATTGTAGTTAAACAGATGAGCGTTAGAGAACTTGAAAAGTATGTAAAGAAACTTTTAAAACCTGTTAGTAAGAGAAATGAAAACAAGTTTGAAGATAGAAACTACGATTTATTTTTGAGAGATTATGAAGAAAATATAAGATTAATACTTGGAACAAAAGTTCATATAAATAGAAAAGACAAGAATAAGGGTCGAATAGAGATTGATTACTATTCAGATACTGAACTTGAAAGAATTATAGAACTTATAAAGACCATTAAGTAGTGGTTTGGAGGGGATTATGAATAGCTATATTTCATATATTGTAATAGGAGTAGGGGTAATAGAACTTATACTTCTAGCTTTATTTATTATAATGATTATAAATTATAGGAAACTTTACAGGTCGTATGATCAGTTTATGCGTGGAAAAGCAGCTGAAGATTTAGAAGATGTTATAATAAATTTAGAGGAAGAAATAGTCAACTTAAAAGATGAGGATAAGGCTAACAAGGAGGCAATAAGAGCATTAAATAAACTTCAAAGAGCCTCTTATCAAAAGTTTGGAATTGTAAAGTATAATGCTTTCAAAGGAATGGGAGGAAATTTAAGTTTTGTACTTGTACTTCTTGATTATACAAATTCAGGCTTTATATTAAACTCCGTTCACTCAAGAGAGGGTTGCTATATATATAGTAAAATTGTAGATAAGGGACAGACTGAAGTACTTTTGGGTACTGAGGAAAAAGAGGCACTTGACCAAGCACTTGGATATGTTGAAAGACAACCAAATATTTAGAGGAGAACTTTAAATTATCAAAAGATATAGATGAAGAATTTGATTTATATGGTATTGGAACTGTTACAAAATTAATTTTCACTAGTAGCTATGTTTACCGTACAGATACAGAGAAAACTATATTTGCTAATTTAAAGACTTTCTACTATATGTCTTGCCCCCCTACGGGGGACAAGACATATATGGATAGCCCTTTTGCGACAACCCAAAAATATAACACTACTTTACAGAAAATTATCGAAACAAATAAAAGACAAACTCTATTATTATTTTTCTTATGAACTTATTTTCTTATATTAACTAATCTTTTATTGATTTCATTTCCTATAAAAATTGAAATTATAATCTTTAAAATATCAGCAGGGATAAAAGGAAATACACATAATATAAGAGCTTTTGAAAACGGCATTACTTTCTGCATTGAAAACCATATTGTACCAAGTAAATAACATAAAATTACACCGATAACCAGTGATATTGCTTGATATAATATATTACCGGGAAATTTATGTATTATATAGGAAGAAATAGAAACAGTTGCTAAATATCCTATTATATATCCACCTGTTGGACCAAATAAAACCCCAATTCCACCTGTATATTTTGAAAACACGGGAAGTCCGAAAGAACCAAGTAAAATGTAAATTAATACGCTTATAACAGCTTGAGCCGGTGTAAGGACATAAGCTGTTATAAGAATTGCAAAAAGCCCTAGTGATATCGGAATATCGGTAAAACCTAAAGGGATTGATATTGGTGCGAGTATGCAGATTATAGCAGACATAAGTGCAATAATTGAGATATTTTTAGTACTCATAAAAGCCTCCAAGTGATAAAATATTTATTACATTTAAGTATTTTAAAATAAGTTTTTCATATTGTCAACTAATTATATCTACAAAGGTTGACAATATAAGGCGAGTAAAATAAAATATTTGACATTAAATAACTACACAGTTATACTTTTAAGTGCTAAATTGTTTTGTTTTTAAAACAAATGGAGGTTAATTATGACATATGTTGAAGAGGTTTATAAAAGAGTAGTAGAACAAAATCCAAATGAAACAGAGTTTCATCAAGCAGTAAAAGAAGTTTTAGATTCACTTAAATTGGTTATAGATGCCAATGAAGAATTATATCGTTCAAATAGTATTTTAGAAAGACTTGTTGAGCCTGAAAGAATTATATCTTTTAGAGTTCCTTGGGTTGATGACAATGGAAAGTTACAAATAAATAAAGGTTATAGAGTACAGTTTAATAATGCCATTGGTGCATATAAAGGAGGACTTAGATTTCATCCCTCAGTAAATCAATCAATTTTAAAGTTTTTAGGTTTTGAACAAGTACTTAAAAATTCACTGACAGGACTTCCTATGGGTGGTGGAAAAGGTGGTTCAAACTTTGACCCAAAAGGAAAAAGTGATAGAGAAGTAATGGCATTTTGTCAAAGTTTTATGAGTGAACTATATAAGTATATAGGCAAAGATAAAGATGTTCCGGCAGGCGACATAGGTGTGGGAGCAAGAGAAATAGGCTATTTATTCGGTCAGTATAAAAGACTTACAACTACATTTGAGGGGGTTCTTACAGGAAAAGGCATTTTTTATGGAGGCTCACTTACTCGTACAGAGGCAACAGGATATGGACTCATTTATATATTAGAGGAAATGCTAAAGGCAAACAATAAAGAAGTTTCAGGTAAGACAGTTGTAGTTACAGGTTCAGGAAATGTAGCTATATATGCAGCCGAGAAGGCAATGCAACTTGGAGCAAAAGTCATTGCACTTTGTGATTCAGCAGGTTATATTTATGATGAAAATGGAGTCAATCTCAATGTCATTAAAGAAATTAAGGAAGTAAGAAGAGAGCGAATAAGTGAATATGTAAAGAAAGTTCCAAATGCAATCTACACAGAGGGAAAAGGTATATGGAATTTAAAATGTGATATATATCTTCCTTGTGCTACACAAAACGAACTTGATTTAGAGGCAGTAAAAGTCCTAGTTTCAAATGGTTGCTTTGCAGTTGCAGAGGGAGCAAATATGCCTACAACATTAGAGGCAACAAATTATTTAATTGAAAATAATATCTTATTTATGCCGGGAAAAGCTGCAAATGCAGGTGGAGTTTCTGTTTCAGGACTTGAGCAAAGCCAAAATGCAATTAGATTGTCATGGACATTTGAAGAAGTCGATGAAAGACTTAAAAATATAATGAAAGATATATTTAAAAAAGTAGAAAATGCAGCAGGTAAATATGGTGCTAGTGGAAATTATGTTATAGGTGCAAATATTGCAGGCTTTGAAAAAGTTGCCTTAGCAATGATAGCACAAGGCTGCGTGTAATAAAAATATAATAATATAGGAGAGCTAAATGCACGAGTATCTAAGAACAATAGGATTTTCCTCCTATAAAACAAGATCAGATATTAATAAACTTTTATATATGCTACAAAGAAGATATGTTAATAATGCTTATGCCATTAAATATGACTATGGAGAAGTCTTATATGAAATAAGAGCAGAAGTAGGAAGTGGCATGGGAGTGTGCTTTATCGGAGGCGTATCTGATATTGGCGAGTTTGAAATGGACAATTATTATCCCTATGTATGCAATAATGACTTAAGTTCAACAGAATATGTAGACATTCATAAACATACCATTGATAATCTTTGCACAGGCTCAATATCTGATAGTAGAGTAGGAATACTTATCATATATAGACTTGATAATGTAGGTCAATATTTAGATAGAATGTATAATTCAATACCTTTAAGAGCTAATAAAAGCTATCTAGCAGGCTTTTCAAAGTCAGCCAAAATAATAATGGAAATAGAAAAGACTGAAATAGAAAAGAAAAACCAAGAAAAAATTAGAAGAGATAGATGTGAACTTATAAATGCGGCTAAAAGGGGAGATGAAACAGCTATCGAAAGTCTTGCTATGGAGGATATGACAAATTATAATTTAGTAAATTCAAGAAATATCAGAGAAGATATTTATAGGTACATAGATACAAGCTTTATCCCATACGGCTTTGAAACAGAGATTTATAGTATATTAGGAAATATTATTTCAATAGAAACAAGAACCAATGTATTTACTAAGGAAGAAATCTATGACTTTAAAATAGAATGTAATGACATAATAATGCATATTCTTATTAATAAGTCAGATTTAGTAGGCGAACCTAAGGCCGGAAGAAGATTTAAAGGAATAGTGTGGCTTACAGGTAGAGTAGAGTTTTGTAATTAAGTAACTTTAGCTAATATTAAATATTTATTATAAAAATAAAACTAGTATTAATTTTTTTTATAATGTATAATGCAAATGGGTTTATTGTTATTAGAATAATACAAAGGAGGTAGCTGTATGAACACAAATAGCATTATAGACTATTATACAGTATATTTAAACAATTTATTTAATTTTGAGGATAGAACATCTGTAAAAGGACATTGGATTCCGGTGTTAGTTAATTTTGTCATAGCATTTATAGTTAATGTTATAATTAGTCGTGTTCCGGTTATAGGAGGCTTGGTTGCAAATGTAGTAACCTTAGCTATTAGTATTGCTTCACTTGCTTCAGGAGTTCGTAGACTAAGAGATACAGGCAGAGATTGGAAATGGATATTCATAGCATTAGTACCTTTTATAGGTTGGATAGTACTTATTTACTTTTTAGTTCAACCAACTTCAAACTTCGCAGGAAGACAAGTTTCATAAGAAAATGTTTAAGGAAAGCAGAATCTCAGTTTAGTGGGGTTCTGCTGTTTTTTATTTTAATATAATACTAAGTAATAATAATTTTAATAACTTAAAAGTACTTGAAGTTTAATAAGATTTAAGTATAATATTAGAAAGGGGATTAAATTATGAATAATAATGCGATAGGTAGTAGTTGGGATGATGTAAGAAAAAAAATTTTTACTTTGGAAGAAAATGTTGCTAGTGATTTAAGAGTAGCTATTATAGGTGAACTAATCAAAGCCAGACAGGAAAAAGGAATAAGCCAAAAAAAGTTAGAAGAATTAAGTGGAGTAAAGCAACCAATTATAGCTAGAATGGAAAGAGGAATAACAAGCCCACAGCTTGAAACTATCTTAAAGGTTTTAACTCCACTAGGAAAAACTCTTGCCATTGTGCCACTTGATACTGTTAAGTAAAATAAAAATTCATTTTGCACAATTTTTTAGTAAAAAAAACTATTGTGCGTAAAGCAAATAAGTGGTATATTTATCTTGATTGAGAGTTTAACCATGAACTATGTTAAACATTCAAAAATTTAAACACAATTAGATGAGGAGAAAAATATGGAAAAGGTATTAGTTGTTTATGCAAGTAATTCAGGAAATACTGAGGCTATGGCAAAGTTTGTAGTTGAGGGAATTGAGGCAGCAGGTAAAGAGGCAGAACTTATTGAGGCATCAAATGCAAATGCAGAAGATTTATTAAAGGAAACAGCATTTGCATTAGGAAGTTTTGCATCAGGCACAGAACAAATCGATGAAGAAAACATGGAACCTTTAGTAGAGGCATTAGACGGCAAGCTAGAGGGCAAGACAGTTCTTTTATTTGGTTCTCATGATTGGGGCGACGGTGAGTTTATCAGAACTTGGGCAGAGCAAATGCAAGGCTTTGGAGCTAAGATATTAGGTGGAGAGGGAATTACATGTGTCCTTGAACCTGATGATGAAACAGCAGATAAGCTCAGAGAGGCAGGAAAAGAGTTAGCTGGTATTTAATTGGTGGTTAAAAGCATTCTGAAAATAGACTTTGTTGGTATAGAAAGTTCTATTTTGCAGGGTGCTTTTATTTTTTTTTAGTGTTTTTAGATATTTAGCAAAGAAAATGGATAAATTAGGCATTGAAAGGTTGCCAGAAACGAACTATTGTATTATACTTAAACAGTTCAAATAATTAATTAGTAATGTGAATAGGAGATTTATGCTTAATGATATAGTTTTTTTAGAACCTGTGTTCAAGGATATGATATGGGGGGGAACTAGATTAAATAAATTATTTGACTATCAATTACCAACTAAAAATACCGGCGAATGTTGGGGAATTGCAGCACATGAAAATGGTGATTGTGTAATAAAGAATACCAATTATCAAGGAAAGACATTAAGCCTGCTTTGGAAAGAACATAGAGAATTGTTTGGAAATTTCAAGGGGGATATATTTCCATTGCTTATAAAAATAATAGATGCCAATAATGATCTTTCAATTCAAGTACATCCGGATGATGAGTATGCAGCTAATTACCATTTGGGAGCATTAGGTAAGACAGAGTGTTGGTTGGTACTTGATTGTGATGAGGACGCTGAAATTATTATAGGTCATAATGCAAAAGATAAAGAAGAATTAGAATATATGATAAATAATAAGCTTTGGGATAAGTTTATAAGAAGTGTGCCGATAAAGAAAGGTGATTTTTTCCAAATAGAACCGGGTTGTTTGCATGCAATTAAAAAAGGAACTTTAATATTAGAAACTCAGCAAAATAGTGATATAACTTTTAGAGTTTATGATTATGATAGACTTCAAGCCGGAAAACCTAGAAAGCTTCATTTAAAAGAAAGCTTAGAGTGTATAAAAGCTCCTTTTAGTGAAGAAAAAGTAAGGATTGAAAAGGAAAAAACTTCATATGGGGAGCATATACATTATATAGATTGTAAGTATTACTCAGTTGACCGATATAAGATAAATAGTAGTATGATTTTGAAAAGAGAAACTCCTTTTGTATGTGTATCAATTATTGAAGGTATTGGTAAGGTAAATAATTATGAGATAAAAAAGGGAGACCATTTTATAATTACTTCTGAGTGTGATGATGTAAAGTTTGAGGGAAATCTTGATATAGTATGCTCAGTAGCGAAGTGATAAAAAGATGAAGATATAAGTAAATTTATAAGCTTTAATATGTTTAAATAAGATATAGTAGGAGGAACTAAGAGTGATAATTACAAAGACACCTTTTAGAGTTAGTTTTTGTGGTGGAGGCAGTGATTTGCCTAGTTTTTATGAAAATTATGGAGGTTGTGTATTAAGTACATCTATTAATAAGTATTGCTATATTTCTATTCATCCATATTTTAATGAAAACCAAACACTTTTAAAGTATTCAGAAAATGAGCTAGTAGATGATATAAAAGATATTAAGCATAAGATTTTTAAGCAAGTTCTTACAGATTTAAATGTTTCAGGAGTAGAGATAGTTTCTTCTGCTGATATACCGGGGGGAACAGGACTTGGTTCGTCAAGTACATTTACTGTTGGATTATTAAATACTTTGTATAGTTATAAGGGAAAGTATGTTTCAAAAAATAAGTTAGCTAAACTTGCATGTGAGATAGAAATTGAAAAATTAGGTTCTCCAATAGGAAAACAGGATCAGTATGGTGCAGCACTAGGTGGACTTAACTTTATTGCATTTAATAAAGATGGCTCTGTTTCCAGTCAACCTGTACTTATGAATGGAAAAACATACAGTAACCTTCAAAAAAATTTAATTATGTTTTACACCGGGAAAACTCGTTCAGCAAATGATATACTTAAAGAGCAGTCCAAAAATGCAACAGAGGCAGATAAAATAAAGAATCTTCTTCGTATGTGTGATTTGGCAAAAGATATGAAATCTTCACTTGAGGAAAATGACATATCTTCATTTGGTAAAATATTAGATGAGGGTTGGAGATTAAAAAAAGAACTTGCTTCAGGTATAGCTAATCCAATGATTGATGAATGCTATGAATTAGCTATAAAGAGTGGAGCTCTTGGTGGTAAACTTCTTGGGGCAGGAGGAGCAGGCTTTATGCTATTTTATTGTGAGGAAGATAAGCAAGATAAACTTAGAGAGAATATAAAATTAAAAGAGATAGATTTTAAATTTGAAAATGATGGAACAAGTGTGATTTATATTGGAGATAAATATTGGGACTAGAAAGGAAGATATAAATGAAAGTTTTAGTAGCAGGAGGAGCAGGCTTTATAGGTAGTCATTTAATAGACTTACTTTTAAAAAATGGAGATGAAGTAGTTTGTGTTGATAATTATTTTATCGGCACTAAAAAAAATATAGAACATCTAAAAGATAATTCTCATTTTAAGCTGTATGAACAAGATTTATGTGATATTGAGGCATTAGATAAGATATTTAATGAGGAGAAAATAGAATATGTTTATCATTTAGCAGCTAATTCTGATATTCAAGCAAGTGCTGAAAATCCGGTTATAGAGTATAAAAATACATATACAACTACTTTTAATTTACTAGAATGTATGAGAAAACATGGAGTTAAAAAGATGTTTTTTGCCTCTACTTCAGCAGTATATGGGGAGAAAGAAGGTAAAAATGTATCAGAATTAGAGCCGGATTTAAGACCTATTTCATATTATGGAGCTTCTAAATTAGGTTCTGAGGCTATAATTAGTGCTTATAGTTATATGAATGATATGAAAGTTTTAATTTTTAGATTTCCAAATGTTATAGGACCTAGACTAACCCATGGAGTTATTTTTGATTTTATAAAAAAATTAAAATCAGATTCTACACAACTTACTATTTTAGGAGATGGAACACAAACAAAGCCTTATATTTATGTAAGTGATTTAGTAGAGGCTATTGTTAAGTTTAAAGATGTAAAAGAGACAGGAATAACTATCTATAATCTTGGAGTTACTACACAAACTTCAGTTACTACTATTGCAAATATAGTTACTGAGAAGATGGGACTAAAAGGAATACCTTATAACTACACCGGTGGAAAAGGTGGTTGGAAGGGGGATGTTCCTAAATTCCAATATGATTTAAGTAAGATACATAATACAGGCTGGAAAGCCAAACATGAATCAGATAAAGCAGTAGAATTAACTGTTGAAAATGTTATTAATATAAAAGAGTAATAAAAAATAAGATATTGAGAGGTTAATATGGATTACACAAATGAAATAAAAAAGTATATTGAATTAGAAATTGAAACACTTAAAAAGCTTGATGTTCAAGCAATAAATGCAGCTGCAAATCTTATGGATGAAACTAGAAAAGCAGGGAATACTATTTATATTTTTGGAAATGGTGGAAGTTCAGCTACTGCTTCACATTATCAAAATGATTTTAATAAAGGTGTAAGTGAGTATCTTTTTAATAAAAATGAACCTAAATTTAAGTTTCAGTGCCTAAATGATAATGTAGCTACTATTATGGCTATTGCTAATGATATAGGATTTGAAGAAGTGTTTAGATTTCAACTTCAAGGTGTTATAAAAGAAGGAGATATTGTAATAGCAATATCCGGAAGTGGAAATTCTAAAAATGTAATTAATGCAGTGGAGTATGCTAAGTCTTGTGGTAATAAAATTATAGGTCTTACAGGATATAAAGGTGGAAAATTAAAAGAACTTTCAGATATATCTCTACATGTAGATGTGATGAGTATGCAGACTACTGAAGATATACATATGATTTTTGATCATCTTATTATGAGCTTATTTTATAGAGAGCTTGCAGGAATAGAACACTTAAAAGCATAGGAAGAGGTTTATGAATACGGTTTTAGTTACAGTTGCACTACTTATAGGAATTTTAGTACTTATTGTACCTATATCTACAAAAAGAATAATATATATATTAGGTTCTTTAGTTTTTGCTTTAGGTATTTTATTTACTTTAAATAATCTTGGAAAATCAGGAAAGGTGCAAATAAAAGCAACTGATACTCATAATGAGAGTGCATTAGGTTCTGAAGTATGGCTAAAGGAAGTTATAGTAAATGGAAAAAGCTATGCACCCTCTGACTATTTTGGTGATGGTTGGATTAATGAAGAAGGATTTTTAAAATGGAGAAACTATGATGCACCTGATGGTTTAAATGATACTATTTATGCAGAGTTTAAATCAGGAGATAGTGTACAACTTGTATTTGACTCAAATAAATGGCGTGGAATTGTGAGAGTTATATCTTGGAATGGTGATCAAGCTATGGATTGTTATTCTGATACAGAAAGTAGCGAAAATTCGATGTATTTTGACCTACATACAGTAGAAACCGGTATAATATTTAGTAGTTCAAAGATTATAATTATTTCAGTTTGGGCTGTATTAGTCATTTTAGGGCTAGTGCTAAGATTTCTTAGAGCTAGGGGAATCATAAAAAGTAATGTAGAAAATAAAAAGGTTAAAAATAGAATTATAGTATTAGATATACTTAAAATTATTTCTGCATACATGATTATTATTATTCATGTTTCCGGCACAATATATAGTACATATGAGATTGGAAGTAGAAGTTGGTTAGGAGGATTGTTTCTAAATACAATTTCAAGATTTGCCGTTCCTATGTTTGTTATGATTTCAGGTATTTTAATGCTAAAAAAAGAAGAAGTATCTATAAAAGGCTCTATAAAAAAAGCATTGAAAGCATTATCAGCACTTATTTTTTGGAGCTTGTTATATATTATTATAAGATATATATACTATGGAGAGGGAGATATTATTGGAGATTCTTTAGTTGTACTTTTTAAAAGAGGACCAAGTGGACATTTGTGGTATGGCTATTTATTAATTTGGATATACTTGTTTGTTCCTATATTAAGTGTTCTATATCATAAATTAGATAAGACTAAAAAACTATATTTTGTACTTATTGCCCTAGTAGTTCCAAGTATTATGGATACATTTTCGACCATGTTTGAAATAGGTGGGTTTAAAATGCTTGTAGCATATTACACTAATATACATTTAGGGTATATAGGAATGATGTTTTTAGGAGCTTATCTATTTGAATATAAGAGCATAAGTAGGTTATTAGGTTTTATATTAGCAATTTTAGGCTTTAGTATTACTTTTATACTTAGTTCATATTTTTCATTAAAATCACAAACTGCACAGTTTGGTCTGTTTGATGAAACTATGTTTGGAAATGTATTATTAGCTACAGGTATTTTATCATTTGCCTTAAGTTTCCCTTTAAAATATAGTATTGGAGGATTTTTAAATAAAATAGTTAAGTTATCTGAACTATCTTTAGGAGTTTATTTTTCTCATGTTTTATTTATGTGGATTATGGGGACAGAAATTCAGATTGGAAGTTTAGTATTAAATGCAAGTACTTCAGCTGTTTCAGCAGTTATTCTAGCTTTTGTTTATTATATTTTTAGTGCTTTTACAATGTGGTCTTTTGGCATGATTCCAGGTCTGAAGAAATTTGTAAAATTTTAACAGGAGATGTATGGAGGTTATAAAGAAAAAAATTTCTCAGTATAACTTTATGTTTACTGAATTAGTAAAAAGAGATTTTAATAAGAGATATAAAAGAAGTATTCTAGGAATTTTATGGAGTATGATTGCTCCAATGTTCCAGTTAGTTGTTATGTCCTTTGTATTTGATAGAGTATTTGGTGAAAAAATGCAGTATTATACTGTATATATGTTTGCCGGACAACTTATGTTCAACTACTTTAGAGAGGCAACAGACAACGGAATGCAGTCAATTATAGCTAATGCAGGTATAATCACCAAAGTAAATGCACCCAAATATTTGTTTTTAATTTCTAAGGTAATGGCGGCATCAATTAATTTTTTGTTGATTCTTGTTATCTTTTTTATGTTTGTAGCATATTATAAGATTCCTTTTACTTGGAAATTTATATTGATTATAATACCAATAGCTTGTCTTTTTGTATTGATTATAGGAACAGGACTTATATTATCAGCTTTGTTTGTATTTTTTAAAGATATACAGTACTTGTATGATATATTTACACTTGCACTTATGTACTTTTCGGCTATATTTTATGATGTATCCATATTTAAAGATAGTATAGTTGGTAAGCTAATATATTTAAATCCTGTATTTCTATATATAAATTATATTAGAGAAATAGTTATAAGTGCAAAGATTCCATCCTTAAATTATAATCTATATTGTGTTTTTTATGCACTTGTTATACTAAGAATAGGAATGTACATGTATAAAAAATATAATTATATGTTCCTGTATTATATATAGAAAGAATTGTAAAGATAGCAGAATTGGAGAAAGATATGATATATGTAGATCATGTGTCAGTAACATATATTCTTGGAGATATTAAAGAACTTTCCTTGAAAGAATTTTTTATTAGAAAAATGAAAAGAGAAACTATTACAAAAGAGTTTAAAGCATTAAAAGATATATCATTTCAAGTAGAAAAAGGAGAGTTACTTGGGATAATAGGGTCAAATGGTTCAGGGAAGTCTACTATATTAAAGGTACTTTCAGGAATAATGCCTGTTTCAGAGGGAAGTGTAAGAGTAGATGGAGTGGTAGCACCATTACTAGAACTTACAGCAGGATTTGACGATGACATGACAGTTAAAGAAAATGTATATTTAAGAGGGGCTTTACTTGGTTATACAAAAAAATTTATTAAAGATAAATATGATGAAATTATTGATTTTTCTGAAATTAAAGAATTTGAAAATGTTGCATTTAGAAAGCTTTCTTCAGGTATGAAGTCAAAGCTTGCTTTCTCACTTGCCTCATTTGTAACTCCGGATATACTTATCTTAGATGAGGTGTTATCAGTTGGAGACATGGCTTTTAGAGCTAAGAGTGAGAAGAGAATGAGAGAACTTTTTGATAGTGGGGTTACTACTATATTGGTATCTCATTCTATTGATCAAATAAGAGAAATGTGTACAAAGGTTTTATGGTTAGAGAAAGGTCAAATGAGAGGTTATGGTGATACTCAAAGCATCTGTAATGAATATGAGGAATACATGAGGAGATAAATATGCCTAGAGTTACTGTGTTATTACCAGTTTATAATAGTGAAAAATATATATCAGAATGTATAGATAGTATAATTGCACAAACTTATACTGATTGGGAAATGTTGATTATTGATGAATTTGGGTCAAGTAAAGCCTGTACAAATATAATAAAAAAATACTGTACTCTAGATTCAAGAATAAAACTTATAAAAAATGATATAAAGTTAGGATTAGCTGAATCTTTAAATAAGGGAATGAGACTTGCTAAAGGTGAATATATTGCACGAATGGATGCTGATGATTTATCACATCCTGATAGATTAAAAAAACAAGTAGAATATATGGATAGTCATCCAGATATAATTGTACTTGGAACTTATCAACATCATTTTGGAGTTGATACAGATTGGGTGCATAAACCACCAATAGAAAAAGAACAATGTAAATCAAACATGTTATTTTTTTGTGATTTATGTCATTCTACACTTATGCTTAGAAAGAAAGTTTTTATAGAGAATGAGTTATTCTATAATAATAAGTTCTTAGCAGAGGACTTTGAACTTTGGGGAAGAGTTATATGTCATGGAGAAATAGCTAATTTACCGGAAGTTTTAGGTGAATATAGAGTAGGTGAAGATAATATAACTTTAGAAAAGAAAGATAGACTTCATAAGGAAAGTGGGGAATTAGCAGCAAAAGCAGTAAAACAAACTCTAGGATATGAGATTCCAAGTGATAGAAGATTTCTTTTTTGTAATTGGAGAAATGACTTTTTTGGAATAAGTGATAAAGATGAGGTAGAAAGACAATATAAAGCATTGGAAGAAGAATTATTGAATATATACTATGCTAATCGAGAGAAAAAAGTATTTGATGAAACAGCACTACTTAGATCTATAAGAGCTAAGTGGTTTTGGGCAAGAGTTGGAGAACCATTTAACCGTATGGTTGACATAAAAAATAATGATGTAAATTCAATATTTAGAACAAAGTATTACACAAATCCAAGGTTAAATAGGTTTTATTATTTTTGGAAAGAAAATAAGGGAGTTATACCTAAAATAAGAAAAATATTTAAGAAGTTTAGAGAATATATTTTTAGATAATATTGGAGTTTGTATGTTTATTAGTATTATAGTACCTGTATATAAAGTTGAAAGATACTTAGAGAAGTTTTTAGATAGTATGCTTAGTTGTAGAGGAGCTTTATATGAAGTAATATTGATATTGAGGGACTCTGAGGATAGATGTATTGAGATTGCAAAATCTTACAAGGAAGAGTTTAAAGACAAGATAGAACTAGTTTATCAAGAGGGAGAGGGACTTTCTAATGCTAGAAATTGTGGTATTAAAATAGCAAAGGGAAAGTATGTAGTATTTTTTGATTCTGATGATTTGATAGATGATGTTTTATTTTCGAGTTTACTTAGATATATAAAAATTAAAGATTTTGATTATGGTTTTGATATTCTTATCTCAGATTATAAAGTAATTGATAGAAATGGAAATATATCGTATGTGGAGTCATCAATAGAGGATAGAGGAGTTATAGAAGATAAGAGATATTTGCGTAGTTTCTTACATAATAGGAGAAATTATTGGAATGTTTGGCAATACATCTATAAACTAGATTTTATATTAAAAAATGACTTGTTTTTTATAGAAGGTATGTTTAGTGAGGATATTGATTATTCTACAAAGTCAATTTTAAAAGCTGAAAGAATTTTTTTCTCACATTTACCATATTATGAGTATAGAATAGGGAGAGTAGATTCACTTGCAAACAATATTAGCTTAAAACATATAAGTGATTTATGTAATATATTAGAGAATTCTATATTGGAAGTAGAATTAAGTAACTCAGAAGTTAAAGAGGTTTTATATGAAAGACTACTAGATCAATATATATTATCCTTTGTTATGATATATGATTTAGATATAAAACAAAGGAGAGAAGCGATTAGACTAATAGAGTCTAAAAAGTTTATTCTAACTAAGGGAAAAGGAATAAAATATAAATTTATTAGAGTTTGTAATGTTTTTATCATAGCAACTATTTTAAGATGTATTAGGTATATTAGAAGGTGTTTTTATAAAATTCATTAAATTGGGAGGTACGAGGAGTGTTAGAAGAAAAGTTAGTTTCTATTGTTATGCCTGTATATAATTCTAAAGATTATATACAGGAATCTATACTTAGTATTATAAATCAAACATATAAAAACTGGGAATTAATTATAGTAAATGAGTTTGGCTCTGATGAATATTGCACAATGTTGGTAAGTAGATTTGTTATACTCGATGATAGGATAAGGCTTTTACAAAATGAAGAAAAACTTGGTATATCAGAGTCCCTTAATATTGGATTAAGAAATGCAAGGGGTGAATATATAGCAAGAATGGATGCTGATGATATAGCATTACCAAATAGATTAAAAGAACAAGTTGAATTTCTTGAGAAAAATCAAGATATATTATTATGTGGTACTAGAGTAGAAGTATTTGGTTCAGAAAGTTGGAATTGGGAGGTAGAAACTGATAAGAATAAAATAGCTGCTAATATACTATTTTATTCTCCTTGTGTACATCCTACAATTATGTTTAGAAAAAGACTCATAACAGAAAATGGTGTGTATTATAATAAAGCTTATAAAGCATCTGAAGATTATGATTTTTTTTCAAAAGTTCTTAAATTTGGAAAAATTTCAAATGTTAATAAGGCATTATTTAGATATAGACTTTATGGTAGTAATGCTACTTATATTAATAATAATATAGGCTATATCATATATAATGAGGTTATGAATAGGCAGTTTAAAGAATTAGGTCTTAACTTTACTAAATCTGAGTTGGAAAATCTTTCAGTTCATTATTCGATGAAAGGACTAGCTGGAAGAAAAGCAATAATAAGACTAATTGAATTAGATTTGTTATTAAAGAAAATATTGATGACTAATGAAAAAAATAAAATATATGATAGAGAATTTTTATTTGTAACATTGCACAAAAGATTTAAAGAAGCATTTGATTCAATGTCATGGCAGTGTTCTGATTATGATGTTGAAAAAGCAAAGGAAATCTATGAGAAGTCTATATTTAAGAATGAATTTTTTTATAAGCAGATTTCAGTATCTAAAAAAAATCCAGAAGTTACAGTTCTTATGCCAACATATAATAGTGAGAACTATATAGCTGAGTCTATATGGTCTATATTGAATCAAAGTTTTAGTGATTTTGAGCTGTTGATTATTAATGAGGCAACAACAAAAGATAATACCTTAGAAATGATTAAATTATTTGATGATAATAGAATCATTGTAGAGCAGAATAAGACTAGGCTAGGCTTAGCAGAATCCTTAAATAAGGGTATTAAAATGGCTAAAGGAAAATTTATAGCTAGAATTGATGCAGATGATATATCACATATAGATAGACTAAAAATACAATACAAATTTTTTAAAGAAAACCCTGAGTATAGTTTCTGTGGAACTTGGCAAAGACATTTTGGAATAGATACAGATTTTGTACATGAGGCAGCAGTGGAACATGATGAAATAAAAGCAAGGCTTATATATGATTGTGATATATGTCATTCTACAATAATGTTTAAAAAGCAAGCCTTTATAGATAATAACTTATTTTATGATAAGAGTAAACAGGCAGAAGATTATGAACTTTGGACAAGAGCAATACATAAGATAAAATTTTATAATATACCTATGGTACTTGGTGAATATAGAGTAGGAAATGATAATATAACAAAAGCTAAGATGCAAGCATTAAGTAAGGAGTCTGGTGAAATAGCATATAAAAATATTACAGAATATTTAAAAGTAAATATTCCTAAAGACCATATAAAATATCTTTCTGGTTGGATTAATGAGTTTAATAATATAGATAATGATGAATTATATAAAAAGCATATAGATATAGAAAAAAATATTATTATACAGATGTATAATAATAATTTAGATTTAAAAGAATATAATAACAAAGATTTATTGATAACAATTAATAAAAGGTGGAGTCAAGTCATTAATAAAAAGCCAATTAGTGTAGATTTTAATACAGTTACATCTGTAGAGGATTTAATAAGTTTATATCAAAAAAAAGATAATGAAAACTTAGAAATTATAGAATCTAATACTAAGAAAGATAGTTTCAAACAATTTATAAAAAAAATATTAAAATTTCTATATAAACCTTTTAAACATGGTATGTTATATAGGATACGAAGACAGTTATGGGATTTAGATGGTCATTTAAAGGAATCTTCTGAGAATATAAAAAATACAATTTGGGATTCAGAGGGGCATATTAAAGACTATTGTAGAGATAAAATTAAAGAACTAGAATTAAGCATTAGTTCAGATATAGATAATAGATTTTTATTACTTTCAAATAAATTAGATGGTATAAGTGAGGTATTAAATAGAGCTCAAGAGTATGAGGAGTTAAAGTTAAATTATATTTTAAAATATATAAATAGTAATTCTATTGAGATTGAGAAAATATTATCTCAGAAGTTTGATACTAGAATATGGAAAGCTGAGGAAAATTTATCCCAGCAACTAGATGCAAGAGTATGGAAAGCTGAAGAAA
>ERZ773087.354-NODE-354-length-35774-cov-22.856015_pt1 | contig 35774 bp, 32 predicted proteins | sample MGYA00511375_ERZ773087 | MGnify/ENA primary metagenome ERZ773087 (study PRJEB29015, sample SAMEA2737995) | human oral metagenome | biome: human oral; feature: human-associated habitat; material: dental | place: China | collected 2063 ...
CACGATGATGACGAAGAGGGCAATGACGGCGAAGAAGGAGCCCCAAGAGGAATAGTTGACGGTCAGTAAGCCGGTGGTAGAGATGAGTGAGGTGATGTGAAAGAGGGCGTGGCGGAAGGCCAGCTCGGGGTTGGTCTCGTTGTGACGCAGCAGGATCCACGCGGTGGTCACTATGGTGGTGGTGGCGATGACGATGCAGAACCAGCGAAACTCGTAGTCGTGAAAGAGCTTTTGGCTGTGTCCGCGGAGGGCGAAGTAGAGCAGTGTGAAGTTGGTGGCGCCGATGAACATGCCCAGGATGACGATATACTCCGTGTAGGCGGAGTGCCAGTAGGCGAGGCCATTGTTTTTGGTGGAATAGCCGCCGGTGGCTACGGTGGTCATGGCGTGGTTGAGGGCATCGAATAGGTTCATGGGGCCGATCCAAAGGAGGAGAAGGAAGGCCAGAGTGATGAGGACGTAGAGTCCGAAGATGCGCTTGGCTACCTGGGTGATGCGTGGGCGGAAGCGGTCGTGGGTGATGCCGGACGTCTCGGCGTCGAAGAGCTGTGAGGCGGTGCCGCCGAAGATGGGTAGGAGGGCGACGGTGAAGACGATCATGCCAATGCCGCCCTGCCACTGGGTGAGGCTGCGCCAAAAGAGTAGCCCGTGAGGCAGGCGCTCGATGTCGTCCAGGATGGTAGCGCCGGTGGTGGTGAAGCCGGAGATGGTCTCGAAATAGGCGTCGGCAACGTTCGGGATGTAGCCGCTGATGAGGTAGGGCAACATGCCGAAAAGGGAGAGTAGAACCCAGGTCAGGGTGACGCTGATCATGCCTTCGCGACGGCCGGAGCGGTAGTCGTCGGCATGGCGACCGGTGATGTACATGGCCAGCCCGGCGGCAAACATGATGGCACACGAGATGGCCAGCGGGATGAAGTCGCTGTCGTTATACCAGAAGGAAACGGCTACGGCGGAGAGCATAAAGAGGCTCTCGAGCATGTGCATCGTGCCCAAGAACTTGATGATGAAGCGGACGTTGAGTTGGTGAAACATAGATGGGGGGGGATGGGATTTAGAAGCTGTCTCGAATCGATTTCGGCAGCTCCTCAGAATAATCATTCAATAAATTCGAAACAGCTTCTTGTTAGCGTGAGTTTGACGTAAGAATAAAGCCTGCAGAGAGGTTCTACGGAGGTCTCGCGATGGGCTAAAACATTTCTGGAAATGCTTGCAGCATTGCTGCAAACTCCAAAAAGTTTTTCGAAGCACTTGCAGCGTCTCTGCAAACGCCGAAAAGTTTTTCGGGGCACTTGCAGCGTTTCTGCAAACTCCAAAAGTTTTTCGAGGCACTTGCAGCATTCCTGCAAACTCCAAAAAGTTTTTCGGGGCACTTGCAGCGTTTCTGCGAGCTCCGATTTCTCCTTTTGGGTATTTGCAGAAGTTCTGCAAGCTCCGATTTCTCCTTTTGGGCATTTGCAGAAGTTCTGCAAGCTCCATTTTCTCCTTTTGGACATTTGCAGAAGTTCTGCAAGAGAGGAAAAGATGTTTTTGGCGTTTGCAATATTGTTGCAAGCATTTCCAAAAGCACTTTGGCCGTTACAGCGCTCAATCAAAGACATGCTCCAGAGATAAGATAAGAGACCTCATTCTTACGCCGAACTCACGTTTGTTATCCTCCGATCAGGCCCGTTTTCCCCACAAAGAACAAGAGCAGATAGCCGAGTATTAAAGAGACCATGCCAACGATCAGTCCGATCTTGAGCATATCCTTCTGTTCGACCAGTCCTGTAGAATGGGCTATGGCGTTCGGAGGGGTCGATATCGGTAGGCACATGGCGCTGGATGCAGAAAGGGCTATACCGATGATGACTGTCGACGTTCCGCCGATCTGTTTCAGAGCGTCTCCCATTCCCGTGCAGGCTACGACAAGAATGGGCACAAGCAGCGCCGCCGTAGCTGTGTTAGAGATGAAGTTGGAGAGGATGTAGCAGATCGCGCCCGATATGATAAGGATCAGCATGGGTGACCATCCTCCGAACGGGATCGACCGAATGACGGCACCCGCTAAACCAGAACCGTTCAGCCCGAGACCAAGCGCGAATCCCCCCGCTACCATCCAAATCACACTCCAGTTGATCGACTGTAGATCTCGCTTCGTAATGACTCCGGTGACGGCAAAGACGCCCATCGGAATCATCGCGACCGTATTGGCGTCGACCCCGGTATATCGGTCGAACAGCCACATCAGGACGGTGATGATGAAGGTGATCGATACGACCTTCATTCTCCATCCGCTATGTATCTCCCCGGTGATCGAAAGCTCAATCGTTTTCTTCTTGAACGGGAACAGCTTTTTTATGAGGTACCACGAGATGAAGAGTAATACGATTACCAGAGGGAACATAAAGGCCACCCAGTCCCCGAAACCGATGTGCATGTTCAAGCCTTCTGGATCGTTCAATGCTTGCAGGGCGATGGCGTTGGGTGGGGTTCCAATAGGTGTTGCCATTCCGCCGAGATTGGCCGCGATGGGTATGGAGAGCGTCAGCGCCGTACGTCCCTTACCGTCTGGTGGTAAGGCTGCAAATACGGGTGTGAGGAAGACAAGCATCATGGCTGCCGTCGCCGTATTACTTATAAACATGGAGAAGGTGCCTGTGATCAGAATGAACCCCAGCAGGACGGTTTCCGAGCGTTTCCCGAAGGGTTTGATCAGCGTCTTGGCCAGTAGCACGTCTAACCCGGATTTAGTGGCTGCGATGGCGAGGATAAATCCGCCGAGAAACAGCATGATCACAGGGTTGGCAAACGTGGCCATGATCTCTTTCGAGCTCATCAGAGTCCCGAACGACTCGCTATCGCTCTTCAAGAATGATAGACTGTTGTCCGATACCGTTAAGCACATCGTCGTGATGATGACTAACGAGGTTGCCCACGATGGGATGGCTTCGGTAATCCACAGCAGGGTGGCGAGCACGAAAATGGCAATAACCCGCTGTTGTACTGTCGTGAGCCCATCTATCCCGAACGATGTGCTGGGCAGATTCCAAACGATTAGCGCGAGCAGCAGGATAACAAGTGATGAGATGAGTTTTTTCATCTCAAATTGATCTGAGAGTTTTCCGATTACTTCTGTCATGGTGTGTTGCGTTAATGGATTAATAAAACAGGGCTGCAAGTTTAGTTGAATAAAACAACTCGCCATGAGGTACTCTATGATGTTTTTTAGACATGGCAATCGAAAAGGAGGGCATCAGCGCGTTGACTATCCACCATCCTATACCCCTATATCACCCTTTATATTCAGTTGAAGTAATCCTTGAGTTTGCGCATGGCTGAGTCGAAGCAGAAGACCATGACGTGATCGTTGGCGCGGATCTGCGTGTCGCCCTCCACCATCATGGGGATACCGTTGCGGATGAGTCCGCCCAGGGTCATGTCCTTCGGCAGACGCATGTCCTTGATGGGCTTGCGGGTAATCTTCGAGTCGGGTTTGGCTACGAGCTCGGCCACGTCGGCGCGAGCAAAGGCGAGGCATTTGACGTTGGTCACATCGGCGTCGAGGAGGAACTGGTAGATGTGCCCCGCGGCGATGAGCTTCTTATTGATCACCGTGCCAATGTCCACCTTGGCGGCCAGGGAGATGTAGTCGAGATTCTCCACCTGTGCGATGGTCTTGAAGACACCGTAACGCTTGGCTGCCAGACAGGCCAGGATATTCGTACCCGCGTTTTCGGTCAGGGCCACGAAGGCCTGGGCATCGTCGATGCCCTCCTGCACAAGCAAGTCGGTGTCGCGCCCATCACCGTGGATGACGAGCACATTCTTGGGCACCTGTGCGGAGATCTTTGCACACTTGTCGCGGTCGGCCTCGATGATGGTGATGTTAGTATTGTCAGGCAGGAAATGCGCCGTCTTGATGGCGATTCGTCCGCCGCCCATGATGATGATCTTCTTCACCTCCGGGTTCAGCTTGCCAGCCTTGATGCGGACATCCTCGATGTGTTCGCGGGTGGTGGTGACGAAGACGATGTCGCCCGATTCGATATGGTCCATACCGCGAGGGATGATCATCTCGCCTTCACTGCGCTGTATGGCCACGATGTGGTAGCACTTCTTGTCGTTCTGCATCAGCTCCACCAACGTGCGATTGATGATCGGCGCCTCGCCGCGCACCTTAATGCCTAAGAGGATGAGTCCGCCGCCGAAGAGTTCCCAGTACTGTCGTGTCCAAGGCCGACGGATGGCCGCTACGATCTCTTTGGCCGCCAAGATCTCGGGGCAGATCATGGAGTTGACGCCGATCTTCTGGAAGAGCTCATTGTTGCGCGGCAGGAGGTACTCATGGTTGTTGATGCGGGCGAAGGTCTTGCGTGCACCGAGGTTGCTGGCCAGCATGCAGGCCGTGATGTTGGTCGACTCTTCGGTGGTGACGCTGACGAAGAGGTGGGCATCGCGGACATCGGCGTTCTCCAGATCGTGCAGCGAGGTGGGATTACCGACGATGGGCAGGATCTCCATGCCCGTCTTGGCAAAGGCCAAGTTCTCCTCCTTCGGGTCAAGGAGGATGATGTCGTGGCGTTCGCGCGAAAGCATTTTCGCCAGGTGGCGGCCTACCTCACCGGCACCCGCAATGACGACTCTCATGCCTGGCCTCCTTTCTGTCCGACGAGGGAGCGGATGGCCTCGAGGATGTGCGGGGCGTCCATGCCGCAGAGGTTATAGAGTTCGGCTATGCTGCCATGCTCGATGAAGCGGTCGGGGATGCCGATGCGTTGCACGCGGGGCGTATAGCCATGCTCCATCATGAACTCCATGACGGCCGTGCCCAGTCCGCCGACCACGGTGCCGTTCTCTACGGTGATGATGCGTGAATAGCGACGGCCGATCTCATGCAGCAGCTCCTCGTCGATGGGCTTGAGGTAGATCATATCGTAATGTGCGGCGGAGATACCTTCCGCAGCGGCGGCTTCGATGGCCTGACGCGCCACGTTGCCGATGGGGCCAATCGTTACGATAGCTACGTCTGTCCCCTCACGCAGTCGACGGCCACGACCGACGGGCAACAGCTCCATCTCGTTTTGCCAATCACGCAGCTCGCCTTTGCCGCGCGGATAGCGGATGACGAAGGGGCCACGGTCGGTCTTGTAAGCCGTGAACATGAGGTTGCGAAGGTCGATCTCGTTGAGGGGGGAGGAGATGATTAGGTTCGGGATGGGGCGGAGGTAAGCCAAGTCGAAGGCGCCGTGGTGCGTGACGCCATCCTCACCCACGAGGCCCGCGCGGTCGAGGCAGAGCACGACGTGCAATTTCAGTATGGCTGCATCGTGGATCACCTGATCATAGGCGCGCTGTAGGAAGGAGGAGTAGATGTTGCAGAAGGGGATCATGCCCTCCTTGGCCATGCCCGCGGAGAAGGTCACGGCGTGGCCCTCGGCGATGCCGACGTCAAAGGCGCGATCAGGGAAGGCTTTCATCATGTACGTCATCGAGCAACCCGTGGGCATGGCTGGGGTGACACCCGTGATGCGCTGATCTTTCTCGGCCAACTCCACGAGCGTATGGCCGAAGACGTCCTGATAGAGCTGCGGCTCGTTCGTCCGTTCGGGCAAGAGGCGCTGCCCCGTATCCTTATTGAAGCGCCCGGGTGCATGCCAGACGGTGGCGGACTGCTCGGCGGGTTTGTAGCCCTTGCCCTTCTTCGTTTTGATGTGGAGCAGCTTGGGGCCCTTCATGTCTTTGATGTCGCCCAACTTCTTGACCAGATCGCCTACGTCGTGCCCGTCGATGGGCCCGAAATAGCGGATGCTGAAGCCCTCGAAGAGGTTGTGCTGGCGGTTGATGAGGGCCTTGAGGCTGTTATTGAAGCGCAGGATGTTTTCGCGCCGATCTTCGGAGATGAGGTTCAGCTTGAGGAGCCTCTGGTAGACCTCGTAGCGAATGTGGTTGTAGGTCTGGCTGGTGGTGATGTCGACAAGGTAACGGTTCATGCCGCCCACGTTGCGGTCGATCGACATGTCGTTATCGTTAAGCACAATCAGCAGGTTGTTGGGGTCGATGGAGGCGTTATTGATGCCCTCGAAGGCCAGTCCGCCGGTCATGGCGCCGTCGCCGATGACGGCCACGACGTGTCGGCCCCCTTCGCCGGCTATCTCGAAGGCGGTGGACATGCCCAGAGCGGCAGAGATGGAGTTCGAGGCGTGCCCAGCGATGAAGGTATCGTAGGCGCTCTCTTCGGGGTGGGGGAATCCACCGATGCCACCGAACTGGCGGAGGGTGCGGAAGGCCTCGCGTCGGCCGGTGAGTATCTTGTGACTATAGGCCTGATGCCCGACGTCCCAGACGATGCGGTCGTCGGGTGTGTTGAAGACGTAATGCAGGGCCACGGTCAGCTCCACGGCGCCGAGGCTGGCGCCGAGGTGTCCGGGCCGCTCTGAGAGCACGTCGATGATGTATTTCCTCAGCTCATCGCATACCGCGGGGAGCTTATCGACGGCGAGTTTCCGCAAATCAGCCGGGCTATCTATCCGGCTCAATAGATGATATTGGTTGCTATCAGCCATTCCTGTGTTCCTTACTGTTCGTTTTTATCGGGCAAAGGTAGCACCGGAAGTAAGGGCAGCAAGGAAAGCACATTCCCCAGCCTTTTCCTCCGGTCATCGAGGGTCATTTCGGTACTCGCACGGCATGCAAGGGGTAAAATGAGGGTCATTTCGGTACTTGCACGGCGTGCAAGGGGTAAAATGAGGGTCATTTCGGTGCTCGCACGGCATGCAAGGGGCAAAATGAGGGTCATTTCGGTACTCGCACGGCATGCAAGAGGTAAAATGAGGGTCATTTCGGTGCTCGCACGGCATGCAAGAGGCAAAATGAGGGTCATTTCGGTACTCGCACGGCATGCAAGGGGCAAAATGAGGGTCATTTCGGTGCTTGCACGGCATGCAAGGGGTAAAATGAGGGTCATTTCGGTGCTCGCACGGCGTGCAAGGGGTAAAATGAGGGTCATTTCAGTACTCGCACGGCATGCAAGAAGCAAAATGAGGGTCATTTCGGTGCTTGCACGGCATGCAAGGGGCAAAATGGGGGTCATTTCGGTACTCGCACGGCATGCAAGGAATAAGCGGTCCCGATGGCTTGGGGCTATAAAAGCAACAGAGACAGCCGAGGGAGGAGTTTCTCCCCGGGCTGCCTCCGTCGGCTGGTTGCCAAGGCTGCGAAGTGGCCTCGGATCAGAGCTCAATCGCCGAATTCCAATTGCCCTCAGCGCTGTGCTTGTTGTTGTAGTTAATCCGTATGCGATCGCTACCGATGGCTGTGACCGCGGTTGTCTCCGGCAGACCGTTGGGGCCGGTGGCTATGATCCGCAGTTGCCCGTCCACGAGCGTGAACGTAGAGGTGTTTCGCAGGGTGTAACTCAGGGGTAAATCGGTCTTGAAGTCCAGCCGCAGTGCAGGTACAGCCAGACTTGTCCGCACGCCATTTCCCACGAGCTGTAGGCTGCCGTCGCTGACGAATTGTACCGTCCACGCGGAGCTGTCGGCAAACTCTCGATCGCGTCCGATGTGCTCCATGTACCACGTGCCACTCTTCCCCGTGTTGACGCGGAAGTGATCCACGGCACGCTCCGAGCGCGGGCTGAACTTCGTGGCCAAACCTTCGCCGACCACCTCCCACATTCCACCGTGTACGGCGTTGCGAATCGTAATGGTGCGCTCATTCCCGTAGCGCTCCTTGAGGCGAAGCGTCCACGCGTTGGGCTCTTGGTCGCGCTGGATCTTTACGTTGGAGAAGTAGAGCCTATCCACCGAATCGCGCCCAGACGAGGTGTTTTGCTCTAAATAACGGTCGAAGCGGTGGAGGTATTCCGCCGTGATGCCACAGCGCTCTACCAGCGCCGAGGTGTACTCAAAGGCGACCCATCCGGGGGCCGTCTCGCCATGATTGCTGCGTTCTTCGACGCAGGCCGCAAGCGACATGAGGAGGATCCCTGCGGCAATGATTCGTTTCAGGTTCATTGGTTGATGTATTTGTAGGGGCAAGACTTGTGTCCGCCCTTTGGGTTATCGCGGAGTATGATGAGACGCGTGTAAAGGTTGTGGCGTAAGGCTGGGGTAAAAAAGAGGGGCGACACACTCGCGTCGCCCCTGATAATAGGAATTACAGCTTGAAAGCGACGCCGCCCATGAGCCAGAAGCCGGCCTGGGGCACGTTGCCGATGTCGTAATAGGTGACGTTGAACATGTTGTTCAGGTCGAGGTGGAAGTCAAACTTGCGGACGGCGTAGTTCAGCTTCAGGTCGAGGGTCGAGAAGGCCGGGTAAGGCTCCAGGCCCATGTCCTTCTTGTCCACGTACCGGCGGTAGCTGCCCATGCGCTTCTGCGCGCGGAAGTGCCACGAGGCCGTCAGCCCGCGAAAGACCGGGTGCTGCAGTCCGACGGTCACCTTGTCGCGCAGGTAGTTCAGCGAGTAGCGTGACTCCAGTCCGTGGCTGTCGGCCGTCTGGTTCATGCGCGCATAGTCCACGTTGAGCACCGTGCCGCGCATCGAGGGCCAGATGGCGCCCGGGCGGAAGGTGGCGCCCACCTCGACGCCCTGCTTGTCTATCTCTGTGAAGTTCCACGACGCCCACTTGGCCGTGCCCGAGTCGCGCACCCAGTCGATCACGTCGCGTCCCCACATCAAGTAGCCCGTTAGGCGGAGTGTTAGTGCGGGGCGTGTGAATGTCACACCGAGGTCGACCGACTCCGAGCGTTCGGGCTTCAGACCCACGTTCGCCGTGTGCGTCTCGGTGGTGTAGTAGAGGTCGGTGAAGGTCGGCATGCGGGTCGAGCGGCTCCAGGTAGCGTTCAGCTTCAGGTCGTCCGTCGGGCGATAGGCCAAGCCGGCCGAGGGGTAGAAGCGCACACCGTCGAGCAGGGTGTTGCGCTGCATCATCACGCCGGCTGAGGCGGCCCAGCGCTGCCACGTCCAGGTGTGCTCGGCCGTAGCGCTGACGATGGTGCGGGCGTCGCTGCGTGTGTAGTGACCGTTCGGCGTGGCCATCGGTGTGCCGAGCTTGCTGCTGATGATCTCTTCGCGCCGCAGTTCGCCGCCGAGGCTGGTCACGCCGCCGCGCCAGGTATATTGGAAGATGAGGTTCGCCCCGTACGTGTCGCCGCGGTGGAAGTTGCGGCCCTTGTCGGTGTCCTTGATGAGGTCGAACTGATCATAATGACGATTCCAGTAGAGGATCGGCACCACCTTCAGCGCGCCGCCAAAGGCTCCTTTGACCGATCCGGTCCAAGCGCTCGTGCGCTCGTATTGGTTGGGGTAGAGGGCGGTGTAGAAGGTGTTGGCGCCGTAGTTCTTGCTTTCATAGCCCGCCTGGATGTCGAGGCGGTTGTCGCCGCTGAAGCGCACGCGCGTCTGCCAGAAGGCGTTCCAGATGGCGTAGTCGCTGCCGGCGATATATCCGTCTGAGGCACGATGGCCGACGGAGAGGCTGCTTGTGGTGGATCCTGCCTCGAGAGCGCCGCGTACTTCGCCGCCACGCAGGGCGTGCATACCGGCTTCGGCTGCGAGGTAGAGGGGAGTTTCGACTTTCTGTTTCGTGATGATGTTGATGCCGCCGGAGAAGGCCGACGAACCGTAGATGAGCGCCGATGGGCCGTGTACGATCTCGATGCGCTCGATGTCGGAAAGGTTAATGGGGAGATCGAAGCTGTAATGGCCCGTGTGGGGGTTGGAGAAGTTGACGCCGTTGAGGAGTACGGCTGTCTGATCGGCTGAGCCGCCGCGGATGGAGATGTCGGACTGTACGCCGTGGCCGCCGCGCTGGATGACGTCCACGTTAGCGGCGTAGACCAGCAAGTCTTGAATGCTTCGGACGGGCGCCTGCTCGATCTGTGCGCGGGTGATGACGGTGACGATCTTGGACGTCTGGCTGAGCGGTGTCTCGAGGTGTGAGGCCGTGACGGTCACTTCCTCGAGCGTCTCTTCGCGGAGGCTGTCCGTGGGCAACGCGTCGGGTGCAGCTGCGGGCTGTGCTGCCGTCTGCGTGGCGTGGGCGAAGGTCAGCATACAGCCGGCCACCACGCCGATGTTAACTACTCGGTGCATACTGCTGAAAGCGCTGTATGCCTTGCGTGCAAACCGCCGGAAGCGGAAGGTGCACGCCCTGTTCAGGTGTCTCTTTCTGTTCATAATTAAAGTGATTAAATGATGTTTGCGCCGCAGTTAAACGGCGCGCAAAAGAAGGGAAAAGGGAAAAAATGAGGAGGAGCGACTGCGCTTCTCAGAGAATAGCGGCTGCCTGACGTATCCGTGCCAACGTACCGCTGAGCTTCTTGTCGGTCTGCGCCATGTGCAGATCGTACTTCAATTGCAGGCGCATCAGCGAATCGGCTGGCACGTTCAGCGCTGCCTCAAAGCGCATGGCCGTCCGTGTCGTAAGCGACCGCCGCTCGTTCAGTATATCATTCAGCGTCCGATAGGGGACGCCCATCTGTCGTGCTAAGCGTGAAAGCGAGATGCCCCGGCACTCGATCTCATCCCGCAACACTTCCCCCGGATGCGTCGGGGTATAGCCGTAGCCTAAATTTCCCATTGCTGTTATTGATAATGATTCGACAATTCTATGATGTTGCAGATCGTGACGACCGTCTCGGAGACGACTCGCTCTGTCTTGAACTCGATGCGGTATCGATCATCCACGCGCACCGACTCCAATCCCGCTTTATCACCACGCAGCACTTCGTAATGCAGGCTGTTGTATCGGAACAAGTCCTCGACAACAGAGACAGACTCCAAGAGGTCGATCGTCTTACGATACTTCCGGACGGTCTGCGGCTGGAACCGATGCTTTTTATCGCCCGTCTTTCCCGTCTCGTAGAGTTCTTTCAGATACGCCTTATCAAACGTGATCTCCATCTCTCTTTCGCTCGTCTAATTCGTGGGCAAAGATACCTCCTTCGGTTCCTCCGCCCCCGTGCCCTTTTGGCGGCGGGCACGACGTTGCGAGAGGCTCTGCTTGTAGGAGGTGTTGATGCGGGCTGTGAGGGCGGTGAGACGTTCGGCCAGGGCCTCGAGCTCCGTACGCGCAGCCTCGGAATCGGCTTTGAGGTAGGCCATTTGGAGCAGCATGATGATGTGTTGATAGATCTCGTCCGACTGGTGCCGCACTTCAAGCATAGCGGGTTGCTCCTTTTGCTCCACACGCTCGTCTCGACGCTGTCGACTCAGCGTTAAGTACTCCCCGTCGAGCCTTTCCAGCGCCTCCAATGCCGCGGTGAGGCCGAGGCGCCCTAGGTGTGCGGTGTGCTCAGGCTTTTTCAGGTCGTAGATGAGTGATAGCAGGTCGGCCGATCGGCGATCGGTGGAGAGGTTCTGGAGTCGCACGAATTGACGTGTCACGATGTGCAGCGCGTGGGCAGCTTCCACCTGCGCCTTGTCGGGCGAGAGCCGCATGATGCGCACGATACCGAGGATAAACGTTGCGGCTCGCGTACGTTCCGCATCCTTTTCGTGCATAGCCTTGGTATAGACCGTGGCGCGGATCTCGACGGCCTGATCGATCTCTTTACGGGCCAGGGCATACCACTCGTCGGATAATTCGGTCGGTATGTCGGTCGTTTTTGCGTTTACCTCGCGCACCAGGTCGCACGCCTCGCAGTGGAATCGTGCGTGGAGTGCGTTGTCTAACTTGTCTAAGCCGATTTTCTTGATCTGAATCGTGTGCTTCATCTCGTTTTTGATGGATATGGGGATTGACACCTCGATCGGAGTGCCTCACGCGTCGCGTTTCCCGATCGTTAGCGCCTACAAATGAAATAAATTATCGCTTTTCGGTAAGCGTACAAGGTTATATGCTCGAAAGAGCCTCTTTCGCGTGATTCAGCACCCGTATGAGTCCGTAAAGAGGCTCTCTTTCGTTATTCATACTTGGTAAGAGTCCCCAAACGGCCTCTGTTTCTCTATTCATACCCGGTATGGGTCTGCAAATAGCCTCTTTTTCGTGGGGTATACGCCGTAAAGTGCCTTCGAAAGAGACTCTCGAGGGAATCTGACGGCGTATGATGTGCGAAACAGACTCTATTTCTTAGCTTATACCGCGTATGAGGTGCGAAACAGCGTCTTTCGGTGGACTTATACCGTGTATGGAGCGAAAAATAGTCTCTTTTTGTAGAGTCATACGGCGTATGGATCGGGAAACAGTCTCTTTCTATCGACTCTTACGGCTGCTACATAGGGAAACGCGCCGCGTTTACCTCTTCCATGTTGATGGACATTCCGAAATCAGTCGCTGGAGAGGGTTCCATGTTGATGGACATTCCGAGATTAGCCGCGGAAGGGTGTTCCATGTTGATGGGCATTCTGAGATCAGTCGCTGGAGGGAGTTCCATGTTGATGGGCATTCTGAGATTAGCCGCGTTTACCTCTTCCATGCAGATGGGCATTCTGAGATTAGCCGCGTTTACCTCTTCCATGTTGGTGGACATTCTGAAATCAGCCGCGGAAGGGGGGAGGGGGGCTATGCGTTGGGGAGCGACAAAAAGAGAGCAGGGAAGAAAGTCGGTTGTGACTCTCCCCCCTGCTGAATCTCGGTGGCTACCCTCGGCGTCGGGTCGCACACCAGACAGATTGACAAGTGTAATAGTTACGTTGGGCCCGAGGATTACTTCTTCAGGCTTTTTGCACGAGCTTCCAGTTTGGAAACCGGGAGGTAGATCTGGAGACCTACGTTGAGCGAAAGACCGTTTACGGAGCCTTTGCCGAACTGGCCGTTGTAGAGGGCCAAAGCCTCGAGCGCTACGTGCTCGTTCAGGAAGTAAGCATAGCCAGGACCAAAGTTGACGTTGAATCCAACTTCTGCACCCTTAACGCCACCCAGACCGACGCCGACTTCACCAAAGAAGTGGCCTTCTTTCGGGCCAATCTCTACCTCTTTATTGCCGAGATAGTAACGACCGAAGGCGTTGAGGCCATAGTTAAAGGTGGTGTTGCCACCGCGCTGACCGGTGAAACCGGCATTCACTTTGGCACCAAAGGCCAAGTTGTCCTGCACGAAATAGCCTACACGCGGAGTGAGGTTGAGCGAGAAGTAGCTGCCGCTACCCAGACCGAACTGAATGTCGCCGATGCTTCCACCAACCAATACGCTACCTTTCTCGAGCTGTGCATTTGCTGCTCCGATGGAGCACAGTGCGAATACAATCGCACTCATCAGAAATTTCTTCATACTGTTTTGTTCTCTTTGTTTGGTTTTTTTCATTCCTACTCTATTCATATGGGCTTTTCGGATACTGCCGCGGCAAAGGTATGCGGTTTTTTGTAAGTCGGTTTGTAGTAAGCCCAAAAAGAGACGGATAAGTAAAGGGTCAGAGGTCGATGACGCCCCGACCTTGGCGCAGGAGGGCGAAGGGGGAAGCGGTGCAATCGACCACGGTGGAGCCTTCGGTGCGACCGATGCCGCCATCGATGACGAGGTCGACACGTCCGTCGAACTTTTCATGGATAAGCTCGGGGTCGGTGAGGTATTCCGGCTCCTCATTGTCGCTGGCGGGGTCGTGGACGGACATGGTGAGGAGGGGGTTGCCCAGCGTGCGGACGAGTTCGAGGGCTATGGGGTTGTCAGGGATGCGTAGGCCTACCTCGTGTCGGCTTTTGTAGATGCGCGGAAGGTCGGCGCCGGCGGGCAGAATGAAGGTGAAGGCGCCGGGAAGGTGGCGCTTGAGGAGTTTGAAGGCATCGTTATCGATGCGCGTGTAGGCGCCGGCCTCGGAGAGGTCATGACAGACGATGGAGAGCTTGCTCTTTTGCGGGTCGACGCCCTTGATGCGGCAAATGCGCTCCACGGCGCGGACATTGAAGGCGTCGCAACCGATGGCATAGAGCGTGTCGGTGGGATAGATGACAAGTCCACCGTCACGCAAGGTGCTGGCGACGCGATCCAGATCCTTCTGGTTGGGGTTGTTGGGGTAAATTTTTAGAAGCATGGTATGGGCTGTTTGATGAGGGTGGCAAAAGTAGAGACTTTGGGTAGTGATACATGATGAAAGCCCTCAGACGGGGTGTGCCGAAGGGGTAATTTTCCCGCATGATTAGCCAGATTTGCCGTGTGGCATTTTTTCTACTTTTGCGCCCGCTCCATCCGTAGATGGGCGATTATTAGTAAGATAAGCGAATGTAGTTATGACGAAATATGCGTTGGTTACAGGGGGCTCACGAGGCATTGGGCGGGCCGTTTGCCTGGAGTTATCGGCTGCGGGATACGCGGTGCTAATCAATTGTCGGGCCAACCTCGAAGCGGCATCCGAAGTCGAGGCCGAGGTGAGGGCTCGCGGCGGAGTGGCAGAGGTGATTCCGTTCGATGTGGCCGACTCTGCGGCGGTAGATGCTGCCTTGGAGGCTTGGGAAGCGTGTCACCCGGAGGATGCGATCGAGGTGCTGGTCAACAATGCGGGTATTCGTCAAGACGCGATGATGATCTTCATGCAGGATAAGGATTGGCACGAGGTGATCGATGCCTCCGTCGATGGCTTTTTCTATGTCACCCGCCGCGTGCTGAAGGGCATGCTGATGCGCCGCCATGGACGCATCATAAATATGGTCTCCCTGTCCGGTTTGAAGGGTATGCCGGGCCAGACGAACTATTCAGCGGCTAAGGCGGCCGTGATCGGCGCCACGAAAGCCCTGGCGCAGGAGGTGGCGCGGCGTCATGTGACGGTGAATGCCGTTGCCCCGGGCTTTATCGCGACCGATATGACGAAAGATCTGGACGAGGCGGCGCTGAAGCAGACTGTCCCAGCGGGGCGTTTCGGTAGGCCGGACGAGGTGGCCGCATTGGTCGGCTTTTTAGCCTCAGAGAGGGCCGATTACATCACTGGGCAGGTCATATCTATCAACGGAGGCCTCCTGTGAAGGGCTTCCTTGGGCCTAAAAATCCCTTCCCTCAGGGGGCGTATATATAAGGTATAGGACACATACACGAAACAATCAAGAAGACTATAGAGATAAAGATGGAAAGAAGAGAGATAGAAGAGAAGGTGAACGACTTTTTAGTGGAAGAGATGGAGATCGAGGCGGAGAAGATCAAACCTGAGGCCTTGCTGAAGGAGGATCTGGGGTTAGACAGCCTGGATTTTGTGGACATCGTTGTGATTGTCGAGCGCACTTTTGGCTTCAAAATCAAGCCTGAAGAGATGGCCGACGTGAAGACGGTGGGTGCCTTCTACAACTATATCGAATCGAAGCTCTAAAGACGGGACTGGAAGGATCGATCAAGGCGTCACGATGGTGCGAAAAAGCGGAGAGTGGGAGGGCGTAACGGGCGGCACGACGCTCGGACAGAAGGCCATGAAGGTCATGCTGTCCATCCTCGACGTCCGCATCGGCTACGTCCTGCTGGCCTTCGTCGTCCCCTTCTATATGCTCTTTCATCACAAGGGTTACGTGGCTATCTACGGCTATTTTCGCCGTCGCCACGGCTATGGACCGCTGAAATCGTTGCTCAAGACCTACCGTAACCATTTCCTTTTTGGTCAGGCCATGCTGGATCGGTTTGCGGTCTATGCTGGAAGGGCAAAATTTAGCGTCGATAACCCTGATAACCCGCTTTTTCTCGCCATGCTCGATCGGCCAGAGGGCTGCATCGTGGCCAGCGCCCATGTGGGCAATCCGGAGTTGAGTGGTTACCTGCTGAGTCAGCAGAAAAAGCGCATCAATTGCCTCATCTATGGCGGTGAAGCTAAGGAAGTGCAGAAAAATCGCATCAAAATATTGGAGCGGAATAACATCCGCGCCATCCCCGTATCGGACGATTTGTCGCACATCTTCCTCGTCAACGAGGCGTTACAAGGGGGCGAGATGGTAAGTATGCCGTGCGATCGCACGCTGGGCAGTAGCAAGTGTGTGACGTGCGACTTCCTCGGTGCGCCAGCTGACTTCCCCATCGGCGCTTTCGTGTTGGCTGAGCAATTCGGGGTGCCTGTGTTGGCGATGTTCGTGCTGAAGGTATCGGCCTCAGGCTATCGCATCCATGTTTCTCGCATCCCTTCGCCCGCAGGGGGAACAAAACGCGAACGCATCGAGTCCATGACCCGCGCCTATGCCCATGAACTCGAACGCATCGTGCGGCGTTACCCCGAACAATGGTTTAACTTTTATACGTTCTGGAAAAGATGAAAATGTCACCCGCTCTTGAGCGGACTTTTACCAAAGATCGGATGAGGATCCTCGAGGCACAACGGCGAGCACACGAGATCGCCTTTGCGCCAGTCACTTTTCAGGTGGCAAGACTCATGCGCAAGTTCGGTCTCTTCGCTTTATTGAATGAAGCACGCCAAGGCTTGACGCTGGAGGAGCTTACCGAACGCTCCCCAGCGCTTTCGCACTATGCGGTGCAGGTACTTCTTGAGTCGGCTCTCACGGCCGGGATGGTTTGCTGCACGGACGATCGATTTGTGCTCTCAAAGCTGGGCTGGATCCTACTTACAGATCCACTCATTGCCGTAAACATCGACTTTAACCATGATGTCAACTACCTCGGTTTGCATCGCATGGAGCAGGCGCTCCTTGAAGGTAAGCCGGAAGGCTTGCGCGTGTTTGGCGATTGGAAAACGATCTACGAGGGCCTCTCCGAGTTGCCCGATCCAGCACGTGAAAGTTGGTTCCGCTTCGATCATTTCTATTCGGATCACTCTTTCGACGAGGCATTAGAGATCGTCTTTGCCCAACGACCGAAACGCTTGTTCGATGTAGGTGGGAATACGGGCCGATGGGCTGCACGCTGCGTGGACTATTCCCCCGATGTGCATGTGACAATCATGGATTTGCCGCAACAGCTCGACATGGTGCGCCGCCAGATGGCTGATCGCCGCGGTGCAGATCGCATCGAAGGCTACGCCATCGACTTACTCGACGTTACGGCCCCCTTCCCCACTGGGGCAGACGCTATTTGGATGAGCCAGTTCCTCGATTGCTTCTCGGAAGGTGAAATCACGAGCATCATACGACGTGCTGCGGAGGCGATGACAGATCGCACCCGCCTCTATGTCATGGAAACGCTCTGGGATAGGCAGTCGAACGACATTGCAGCCTTCTGCCTGACGCAGATCAGCCTTTACTTCACCGTTATGGCCAATGGCAACAGCAAGATGTACCATTCCGACGACCTCATACGCTGCATCCACGCGGGCGGACTGGAGGTGGAGACGATTCACGATGGTCTGAAGGGAGGTCATTCGATCCTTGTCTGTCGGAAACCCGCTGAGCGGTCATGATTCGTCCCTTCGACATCCTCGAACTGCTGCCGCAGCGCCCACCTTTCGTCATGGTCGATCGGCTGATCTACTACGATCCCGTCGTGGCCCGATCAGAGTTTACTATCCGCCCCGACAACATCTTCTGCACCGGAGATGGACGCGTGGAGGAGGCTGCACTCGTGGAGATTATAGCCCAAACATGTGCTGCAAGAATGGGCTATCGCGAAAAGACGGAACCTTCACGCGATGGCATGGTCAAGATTGGCTTCATCGGCATGATCCGTCCGCTGCACGTCCTCCGTGCGCCCCGCATAGGCGAGATGCTCACCACGACCGTCGAGGTGAAGGAGGACATCTTCTCCACCACACTCGTTGAGACTTTCGTCGAAGCGAGCGGTGAGACTATCGCCACGTGTAGCATGAAGATCTTCCTGACCGACCGTGTGCCCACTACGGCCTAAACGCCCTGACTACATACAAACCGTAAACTACGAGTTACGAGTATCTGGCACTTGTGGCACCCTAACCCGTAACTATAAACAATATGAACAAGAGAATTCTGCTTTTTATCATGGCAACCCTGCTTGTTGCCGTCGGCGCGCTGCAGGCGCAGAGTGCCTCAACCTCCGCTAAGTTTCACACCGAGCTTGGAGCCTCTTTCGGCACCGGTTCGTTGAACGGTAGCGACTACCACTTCACTTCGCGCGACTTGAATGTGTCGTTTGGCTACGCCTTCACCCCGCGTTTTTCTGCTTACATCCCCCTCACGCTGACCACCGGCCTCTTCCGGGGCGATAGTCCCGGCCTCCATAGCACTTACGAAAATACAGGCACCGTCGGAGTCGGCGCCGGATGGAACGCCATCCAACGCTCGCTTTGGCGCCTTCGCCTCAATGGCGAGGCGGGCTGCTTACTCAATGGTAAGACCAATCCTTGGAGCTACTACTATTACGACGCTGGTGCACGCCTCTACCTTGGCGAACAGGATCGCTTTGTCAACGCCTACGTTGGCCTTGGCGTTAAGCATATACTCACGCGTACCGATGGGCGTAGCGACTATTTCACGCCCTACGTTAGCATGGGCTTCCGCCTCAATGCCCTCGGCCGATAAGTAACAAGTGGCAAGCGCCAGATGCTTGCCGCCTTTTTCTTCTAATTACTCCTCTTGACCTCCCTCCACTTTTGACTGCCCCCATCCTTCAAACATCCAAGACCTTCGACGTCCGCTTCAGTGAGGTCGATTCGATGCACATCGTCTGGCATGGCTCGTACGCCCTCTATTTCGAGGACGCCCGCGAGGAGTTCGGGCGTGTCTTCGGACTAAGCTATTCGAGCTATGTCGAAAATGGTTGCTACGCTCCGCTTGTCGATCTGCAATTCAGCTACCGCCAACCGTTGCGCCACGGCGAACGCGCTCGCACGGTCATCACCTACCGCAACACGCCCGCGGCCAAGGTGGTCTTTGACTATGCCATCCATCGCCTCGACGAGGCCGACACACTCATCGCCACTGGCTCCTCCACACAGGTCTTCCTCGACCTCAATTATCAACTGATTTGGACCAATCCCCCTTTTTACGAAGCATGGAAAATCCGTCACGGCCAGCTATGACCACCGTCTTTGAGGCCACTAACATCGTCTCTGCGCTCGGCTTAACGACCGACGAGGTGTTCGACAACATCCGTCAGGGACGCACTGGCCTGAGCCTGCAGTCTGACCATTTCGACTTGCCCGAACCGTTCATGGCGTCCCTCATCGACCGCGCACGACTGGACGAGGCTTTCGACCGACTGCATCCGCCTACCTGGCCAGACGGCGCCTATACCCGATTCGAGCAGGCAGCCATCGTTTCTGCGGATGAAGCGCTCCGTCAGACGGACATCGACCCGACCACTTTGCGCGTCCGCTTCTTCCTCTCCACCACGAAGGGCAACGTCCATCTGCTCGATCCACGTGAGACGACTGGCCACAGTGCCGATCAACTCTACCTCTGGCACACCGCCTACCGCATTGCGCATTTCTTCGGCAATATCACGCCCCCGCTCGTTGTCTCCAACGCCTGCATCTCCGGTGCCGCTGCACTCATTGCGGCTCGTCGCGAACTGTTGGCGGGTCGCATCGATACGGCCATCGTCATCGGCGCAGACATGCTTTCGCGCTTCGTCGTCTCGGGCTTCCAATCCTTCAAAGCGCTTTCCCCCGAGCCCTGTCGGCCCTTCGACGCCGATCGGACGGGCTTGAACCTCGGCGAGGCGGCCTCCACCGTCATCCTTACCCGTCGAGCCGTGAACAATCTGGAGCCCTCCGACGTGCTGCTCACCGATGGTGCCATCCGCAACGACGCCAACCACATCTCCGGCCCTTCGCGAACGGGCGAAGGGTGCTTCCGTGCCCTCAGACACATCCTCCGCAACATCCCCGAGGAACGTCTCACGGACGAGATCGCTTTCGTCAATGCCCACGGCACAGCCACGCCTTACAACGACGAGATGGAGTCCATTGCCCTCACCCGTGCCGCCCTCGACCGCGTGCCTGTGAATAGCCTCAAGGGCTATCTGGGGCACACGCTGGGTGCTGCCGGTGTGCTTGAGACCATCCTCGCTGCGGAGTCTTTGCGCGCAGGCATCGCGCTCCCTACCGCCGGTTTCCATACGCTCGGAGTCACTCACCCGATCCGTGTCACCAACGCCACGGCGCCCATCACGGCCCGCCGCTGCATCAAAATGCTCTCCGGTTTTGGCGGATGCAACGCCGCCCTACTCGTTTCCCTTCCTGACTGCTGACCCATGATGTATATCCAGAAATCCTGTCGCATTCACGACCGCCGCGTTATGGTAGACGGTCAGACGCGCTTCGAAGCCTCCGATGGACACGCTCCCGGAACTGACTTTTTGGCCGATGCGTTCCGAAGCATGGGCATCGATTATCGCAAGTTCTACAAGATGGATCCCCTTTCGCGCCTCGGATTCTTGGCCGCGGAGCTGATCCTCCTGCAGCCCGCTGAGGCCGACCCTTCAGGCGAGGAGATGGGCCTCATCTGCTTCAACAGCACCGCCTCGCTCGCTGCTGATCGGGCTTATCAGCGCACCATCCCCGCGGACGACGACTTTTTCCCCTCGCCGTCGGACTTTGTCTACACATTGCCGAACATCGTCACGGGCGAAATCGCGATCCGACATCACATACAGGGCGAGACCGCCTTTTACGTCCTACGTGCCTTCAACCCCGAGACAATTTGTCACATCGTCCGCGAAACAATCGCCGACGCCGACCTTCATCGCGTCTTTGTCGGGTGGATCGACATCGACACCGATCGCCTTGACGCTCGGGCCATGCTTTGCGTCGACCGGCCTCATGGAAATAGCCCCGAGCTGACGCCCGAGGCCCTCCTCCAACTGTTCCCCTAACTACTTATTATAGACTACAATGGAAGAATTGATCTTAGAATTAAAGAACGAAATCATCAACGTCCTGAACCTCGAAGGCGTCAAGCCGGAGGACATCGCCACCGACGACGAGCTCTTTGGCGGCGGCCTCGGCCTCGACTCCATCGACGCCCTGGAGCTGATCGTGCTCCTGGAGAAGAACTACGGCATCAAGCTCAAAGACCCCGCACAAGGCAAAGAGATATTCCGCTCCGTCCGCACGATGGCCGAATTTGTCCAAGCCAATCGCACGAAGTAGCGGACACGCCCACCGAATGCGTAAAGCTCCCGCCTCAAGGATCACATCAAAGATCCTCCGGCGGGAGCTTTCTTTTTCTGTCCGACGTTCGGAAACAAATTGCGTAGCTATTTCTTCATCGGTCATTTCTCGCAAATCAATTGCATGGAAATCAATTGCCGCAGTAATTCTTCGCAAATCAATTGCATGGCGATCAATTACCGCAGTTGTTTCTTGTAAAGCATTTGCATGGAAATAAATTACCGCATTCATTGATCGCAAATCACTTGCATGGCGATAAATTACTGAAGTCATTAATCGCAAATCAGTTGCATGGAGATCAATTACCTCGGTCATTTCTTGTAAATCAATTGCATGAAGATCAATTACCACAGACATTTCTCGCAAATCACTTGCATGGTAATCAATTACCGCGGTCATTTATTGCAATGCATTTGCATGATAACAAATTACCGCAGTCATTGATTGCGAATCATTTGCATGGCGGTAAATTACTGCGTTCATTTATTGCAAAGCATTTGCAGGGCGATCAATTACCGCGGTCATTTCTCGCAAATCAATTGCATGCTAATCAATTACCGCAGTCATTTCTTGCAAATCAATTGCAGGATAACAAATTACTTCGGTCATTTCTCGTAAATCAATTGCATGAAGATCAATTACCACAGATATTTCTCGCAAATCAATTGCATGGCAATCAATTACCACGTTCATTCATCGTAAATCAATTGCATGCTAATCAATTACCGCGGTCATTTATTGCAAAGTATTTGCATTGAGATAAATTATCGCGGTCATTGATCGCAAATCACTTGCATGGCGATCAATTATTGCAGTCATTCATTGCAAATCTTTCGCATGGCAATAAATTACAGAAGGAGTTAATCTTATGGTCAATGGAGAAAGAAGAATCTCGCTGGGTGATATTCTTCGATCAGTTGCATACAGAAAAAGCGCGGGGGAAGTTTTTCACCCTGAACGGGAAAGATGATTGTCGACGAATGGCAAAAGGCCTACCTTGCGCCCGTTTTCATCCAAGAACCATGCAGATATCCTTCCACAAAATCAAAACAAAGAACCTCGGAGTGCTGGCACAGCAAGTGATTCAGGCTTCCAAGAGCGGCACGTACAAGTTGCCGGAAGAGCACGTGCTGCTCAAGAAGCTCGAAGACGAGTCAAGGGAATACACTGAGGCGTACACGAAGCCCGCCTACAGCCAAAAGGGACGCAGTGTGCTGGCGGCTGATGCGGCGCGCACGCAGGCTTACCAACGGCTCCGGGCCTATCTCAAGGCTTATGGCGAGATGCCGCTGTTGGCTGATTGTAAGGATGCCGCGGAGCTGTATAAGGTCATGAGGCGGTTTGATATTCGGCGGATGAACTATGCGGAGAAATCGGCCGAGATGAAGCTGCTGGTCGAGGAACTGGAGAAGCCGGAGCATGCCGAGCGACTCAAAAAGCTGAAGCTAAAACCCGCCTTCGATGAGCTGAAAGCGCTCTATGAGGGCTTTGAGGACCTCTACGCTGAGCAGGCTTCAGCCAACGCGGCCCTGCGTGCCACGCCATCGGCCACGGCCATCCGTCGTCGGTTGGAGCGTGCCCTGCGCGACTATATCAACCTCCTCACGGCCATGCGCAGTCTGGAGGGTTGGGATATGATTTATGGCGAAGTCAACGAGCTGGTAAAAGCCGCCGCGATCGTCTACAAGAACGATCGGAAGAAAGACAAAGTGGCAGTCTCCCCAACAGACAAGACCGAGGCATGAAGCGCTTTTCACTGCTCTGCATCTCCCTGCTGCTACTCCTCTCCACGGGAGCCTGCGCGAAGAAAAAGCCACGCGAGGGCGCATTCCAAGTGATGAGTTATAACGTTGAAAACCTCTTCGATACGTCCGACGATCCGCATACGAACGACAACGAGTTCCTGCCCGATGGCACACGCCACTGGACACAGAAGCGCTACCGCAGCCATTTGGAACAGACGGCACGTGTCATTCTGGCAGCTGGTGCGTGGGAGTCACCGGCCCTCGTTGGACTGTGTGAGGTGGAGAACGAGGCCGTCCTCCAGCAGCTCATGCACCATACGCAGCTGCGTAGCGAGGGCTATCGCAGTTGCATCACCCGCGGCAACGATCCGCGTGGCATCAACAATGCGCTGCTCTACCGTCAGGACCGATTCCGATTGCTCGGTTGGCGCTCCGTGCGCATCCCCTTTGCTGATCGTGCGAAACGCTCGCGCGACCTGCTTCACGCTTGGGGACGCATCGCTTCGGGGGACACGCTCGACGTCATCGTCTGCCATTTCCCCTCGCGTCGCAACGGTCGGAAGGCCTCCGAACCGAATCGGATAGATGCTGCGCGATGCGTACGTCGGCTCTGCGACTCGCTCGGTCGTGCGCGTCGCCGCCCACAGCTGATCGTCATGGGCGACTTCAACGATACGCCCACAGATCGCAGCCTTCGCCTCATGACCGACGGCGGCGCACGTCACCTCCGCCTCACGAACCTCTTCTCCGATCCGCACCGGACAGGCTTCGCAGGCAGTCATTATTACCGCGGCGCATGGGCGCAGCTGGATCAAATGCTCGTCAGTCCCCTGCTGGTCGAACGCGTCACATCGGCACGTGTCTTTGCTCCCGACTTCCTGCTCACCGACGACGGTCGGCGTCGTTCCCGTCGCCCACATCGCATCTACAACGGCTTTCGCTACGAGGGCGGCTTCAGCGACCATCTGCCGATCGTGGCCACATTCCGATGAGGCGCAAATGACCGTAACGGAAAGCCCGTACATTTGTGAACCCATTCATCATCATATAATCATCACATCATTATGGAGAATTCGGAATTATTGGAAATCGTGAGAAAGAAAGCTCAGGTCTGGCTGGGCCCGGAGTATGACGAAGAGACCCGTCGCGAGGTGCAAGCCCTGCTCGACAAGGACGACCCGACGGACCTCATCGAGGCCTTCTACAAAGACTTGGAGTTCGGCACCGGAGGCCTGCGCGGCATCATGGGCGTGGGCACCAATCGCATGAACATCTACACCGTGGGAGCCGCCACGCAAGGCCTCTCGAACTACCTGAAGAAGGAGTTCGCAGAACTGCCGCAGATTAAGGTTGTCATCGGCCATGACTGTCGGAATAACAGCCGTCGATTCGCTGAGGTTTCGGCCGATATATTCTCAGCCAACGGCATCAAGGTTTACCTCTTCGACGCTCTCCGTCCGACGCCCGAAACCTCGTATGCCATTCGCCATCTTGGTTGCCAGAGCGGCATCATCATCACAGCCTCGCACAATCCCAAGGAATACAACGGCTACAAGGCCTACTGGGACGACGGCGCACAGATGATCGCACCTCACGACAAGAACACCATCGCCGAGGTGAACAAGATCCGCAACGCCTCCGACATCCACTTCCATGGCGATAAGTCGCTCATCGAAATCATCGGCGCAGAGATGGATGAGCGCTACATCCGTGACCTGACCGCCATCTCGCTCTCCCCCGACGTAATCCGTCGTCAGCACGACATGAAGATCGTCTACACGCCCATTCATGGCACGGGGACGCACATCATCCCCAAAGCGCTCCAGGCCTTCGGCTTCACTAACGTGATCCACGTGCCAGAGCAGGACGTGATCAGTGGCGACTTCCCCACTGTCATCTCGCCCAATCCTGAAGAGGCGGCTGCGTTACGCTTAGCCGTCGAGAAGGCGCGTGAGACAGATGCGGAGCTCGTGTTAGCCTCCGACCCTGACGCCGACCGTGTCGGATCGGCCGTCAAGAACGAGGCAGGCGAGTGGGTGCTTTTGAACGGCAATCAGAACGCCATCCTGTACGTCTACTACCTCCTCACCCGATGGAAAGAGACAGGTCGGCTCACTGGGCGGGAGTATATCGTCAAAACGATCGTCACGTCCGAGACCATCCGGGCTATCGCGGAGCGTAATGGCGTGGAGATGTACGACGTCTACACGGGCTTCAAATGGATCGCCGACATTATGCGTCGCAATGAGGGCAAGAAGCAATTCATCGGTGGAGGCGAGGAGAGCTACGGCTTCCTTTGTGAGGACTTTGTGCGCGACAAAGACGCGGTGTCCGGCTGTTGCATGCTCGCCGAGATCGCGGCATGGGCTAAGGATCGGGGCTTGACGCTCTACCGTCTGTTGGAGGAGATCTACCGCGAGTACGGTTACTCGAAGGAGGTGAACATCTCAGTGGTGAAGAAGGGTAAGAGCGGCGCCGAAGAGATCGAGGCCATGATGACCCGTTTCCGCAACAATCCACCGACCGATTTGGCTGGGTCTAAGGTGGTCACACTCTACGATTACTCGTCGTTGAAGGGACACAGCTTTACCGACGGTGAGAATTTCTCACTCCACATGCCAACCACGTCGAACGTGCTCCAGTATTACACGGAGGATCAGACGAAGGTCTCTATCCGCCCATCTGGCACGGAACCTAAGATCAAGTTCTATATCGAGGTGCACGTGCCCCATATCCGTTCTGTGGAAGACTTGCATGCCGCCGAGGCACATGCCTTGGAGAAGGTGGAGGCTATCAAGGCTTCGCTCGGTATCTGACCTGAACTGTCCGTCAGCCGACGGGCACACGCATAGCTGTTTGAAAAGGCACTCCCTATCGTAGGGGGTGCCTTTTTTCGTGTCCGTCGTCAGGTATGGAGAGAGCGACTATATGCCCCGTGAGCTTGTCTATAGACAGATGTATCCCTTACCCTCTCTCCAGGAAAGTACCCCTTAAAAAATCTACCTCTTTGTCTCGCCTCCAGAAAGTAGATTCTCCGAAAATGTTATCCTTACTCCCATTTCCAGAAAGCAGGCTTTCCGAAAACGTTATCCTTAGTCTTGCCTTCTGGAGGTAGATTCTCCGAGAATGTTATCCTTATTATAGCCTCCAGAAGGTAGAATCATTGAAAACATTATCCTTACTATCGTTTCCAGAAAGTAGGCTTTCCGAAAATATTATCTTTAGTCTCGCCTTCAGAAAGTAGGTTTTCTGAAAATGTTATCTTTAGTCTCGCCTTCAGAAAGTAGGTTTTCCGGAAACGTTATCCTTAGTCTTGTCTTCTGGAGGTAGGTTCTCCGAAAGCATTATCCTTACTATCGCCTCCAGAAAGCAGATTCTCCGAAAACGTTATCCTTGGGATTGTCTATTAGAAGTCGGGTATGCGTGTCTGTTCATTGAATCCTTGTCAGTCGATAGGGTAGGAGCGTATTGCATACGCCTAACTAAACGCTACCAACGGTGGCGGGGAATGTCCCGTTTCCGTTCCCTTCGGGGCTGCGGGGTGGGGCGTATTCAATACGCCCCTAGAATCGGGTACGTGCGATCCTTCGAAATATCGATGCGATTTTCCAACCGAGTACGTATGATTCTTCAAAAAGCTGTCCCGTTTTCGTCCCCTACGGGGCCGTCTGTGGGGCGTATTCGATACGCCCCTACGACCAGGTACGTGCGATCCTTCGAAATACCGATGCAATTTCCCAACCGGGTACATGCGATTCTTCGAAATACCGATGCGATTTTCCAACTGGATACATGCGGCCATTCAAAAAACTGTCCCGTTTTCGTCCCCTTTGGGGCCGTCTGTGGGGCGTATACGATACGCCCCTACAACCGGCTACGTACGACACTTCGAAATACTGATACGATCTCCCAACCGGGTACGTATGGCCCTTCAAAAAACTGTCTCGTTTCCGTCCCTCTCGGGGCCGCGGGGTGGGGCGTATTCGATACACCCCTACAACTGGCTACGTGCGATCCTTCGAAATACCGATGCAATTTCCAGACCGGGTACGTGCGGCCCTTCAAAAAACTGTCTCGTTTTCGTCCCCTACTGGGCCGCTTGTGGGGAGTATGCGATACACTCCTACGACTGGGTACGTGCGATCCTTCGAAATACCGATTCAATTTCTTAACTAGATACGTGTGAGGGTACGAACAACTATCTCGTTTTCGTCCTCTACGGAGCCGCGAGATGGGCGTATGCGATACGCTCCTACGACAGGATACGTGCGATTTTTCGAAATATCGATGCGATTTTTCAACTGAATACGTGCGGCCCTTCAAAAAACTATCTCATTTTCGTCCCCTTCGGGGCCGCTTGTGGGGCGTATGCGATACGCCCCTACAACCGGGTACGTGTGATCCTTCGAAATACTGATGCAATTCCCCAACCGGGTACGTGCGGCCCTTTAAAAAACTGTCCCGTTTTCGTCCCCTACGGGGCCGTCTGTGGGGCGTATTCAATACGCCCCTACAACCGGCTACGTGCAATCCTTCGAAATACCGATGCGATCCCCCGACCGGGTACGTGCAAGGGTTCAAAAAATGGATCTGTATACGCCACCGTCGGTGGCTTCTGGTGGGGCGTATTCGATACGCCCCTATAACCGGGTACGTGCGAGAGTTCAAACAATGGATCTATATACGCCACCGTCGATGGCGTATGGTGGGGCGTATGCAATACGCCCCTACAACCGGGTACGTGCGATGCTACAAAATACTGATGCGATTCCCCAACTGGATACGTATAGTCCTTCAAAAAACTGTCTCGTTTTCGTCCCCTTTGGGGCCGTGGGGTGGGCGTATTCAATACGCCCCTACAACTGGATACGTGTTGTCCTTCGAAAAACCACCCCGTTTTCGTTCCCTTCGGGGCCGTGGGGTGGGGCGTATTCAATACACCCCTACGACCGGGTACGTGCGATTCTTCAAAATACTGATGCAATTCCCCAACTGGATACGTGCGGCCCTTCGAAAAACAGTCCCGTTTTCGTCCCCTTCGGGGCCGTGGGGTGGGGCGTATTGCATACGCCCAACTAAACACCACCAACGGTGGCGGAAGATGTCCCATTTTCGTCCCCTACGGGGCCGTCTGTGAGGCGTATTCAATACGCCCCTACAACCGGCTACGTACGACCCTTCGAAATACTGATGCGATCTCCCAACCGGGTACGTGCGAGGGTTCAAAAAACTATCCTGTTTCCGTCTTCTTCGGGGCCGCCTGTGGGGCGTATTCGATACGCCCCTACAACTGGAGACGTGCAATCCTACGAAATACTGATACGATCTCTCGATCGGAGAGGCGGGGGTGTTTGGGAGGTGGGGCGGTGGGGGTTACCGTTTGCGAGGGAGGTGGGCGTGAATGAGTTTGGCGAGGAGGAAGACGACGATCAGGACGACGATGATAAAGGCGCCTGAGGGGACTTGCAGCACAAACGACAACCATAAACCGCACACGCAGGCGAAAAACCCCAGGGCGATGCTGCCGAAGAGGATCCGGCGGAAGTCGGCGGTGAAGAGGTTGACTGCCATCTGGGGGACGGTCAGGAGGCTCATCAGGAGCATGATGCCCACGAGGCGGATCGAGAGGACGATGGTGATGGCCGTGAAGAGGGTCATGGCGGACTCGATACGCCGGACGGGGAGGCCTTGCACTTGGGCAAAATCGCGGTCGAAGGCCGTGTAGACGATCGGGCGGTAGAGGAGGGCAAAGAAGAGACTCAAGGCGGTGGCGAAGGCAGCTGTCAGACTGATGTCGGCACGGGAGATGGTGAGGATGTTGCCAAAGAGATACGACGACAGATTGGGAGCGTAGCCCGGCGTGAGGACGATAAAGATGGCCCCGACAGCCATGCCGAGCGACCAAAAGGCGGCGATGGCGGAGTCTTCGCGGACACGCCCGGAGCGCCCTACCCACTCGATCCCGAAGGCCGATAGGACGGCGAACGTGAGGGCGGCCCAAAACGGATCCAGACCGAGGTAGAAGCCGAGGCCGAGACCTCCGAAGGAGGCATGGGTGACACCACCGCTGATGAAGACGAGTCGGCGTGACACGACGTATGTGCCGACTATGCCGCAGGCGATGGCCGTGAAAAGTGCTCCGAGGAGGGCGTTCTGAAAGAAGGTGTATTGAAAGATGTCCATAAAATAGGTAGTTCGGCCTTCGGCCGGTAGTGATGCGCCTTGCGGCGCGGAGAGTACGGCCTTCGGCCGGTAGTGATGCGCCTTGCGGCGCGGGTAGTTCGGCCTTCGGCCGGTAGTGATGCGCCTTGCAGCGCGGGTAGTTCGGCTTTCGGCCGGTAGTGATGCGCCTTGCGGCGCAGGGAGTGCGGCCTTCGGCCGGTAGTGATGCGCCTTGCGGCGCGGGGATTACGGCCTTCGGCCGGTAGTGATGCGCCTTGCGGCGCGGGGATTACGGCCTTCGGCTGGTAGTGATGCGCCTTACGGCGTGGGGAGTTCGGCCTTCGGCCGGTAGTGATGCGCCTTGCGGCGCGGGAAGTTCGGCCTTCGGCCAGTAGTTATGCGCCTTGCGGCGCGGGGAGTTCGGCCTTCGGCCGGTAGTTATGCGCCTTGCGGCGCAGGGAGAACGTCCTTCGGCCGGTAGTGATGCGCCTTGCGGCGCAGGGAGAACGTCCTTCGGCCGGTAGTGATGCGCCTTACTGAGCGGGGAGTGGAGACGTCAGTAGGTAGAAGCTACATTAAACTACTTCTAACTACCCGCGCCAAGGACGCGTAACTACCGGGGCGTAGCCCTTGACTACCCGCGCCAAGGGCGCGTAACTACCGGAGCGCAGCCCCTACTACCCCGGCCAGAGGCCGGATGCTACGGGAGCTTAGCCCAAATATTCCCGCATCATGGGTTCGAGGTCGGACCAGACGCGGTCGACTGTCACCAGGTCGAAGCGCTCGGAACGGGTAGCGGTGGGGGAGGGGGGGGCGATGTCGTCTGGGCTGATGCCACGGTGTCGCGGACTGTCGCCGGGCAGCCATAGCCGCCGACTGATGCCCGGGGGATAGATGGCGTACGAGGGAGTGTCGAGCGCCTGAGCGATGTGCCGGGGGCCGCCCTCGTTACCAAAGAAGAAGTCGCAGAGCGAGGTCAGGGCGCGTAGTTCGCGTAGCGTTGTGGCCTCGATCTCGGGAAGGATATGCGGGTCGTAGTCCATCCGCTCGTAAAGCATGAGGCTAATCTCCAGCTCGCGGTAGCCAGAATGGTTCAGGATGATCTGGGGGTGGAAGGTGTCAATGATGCGTCGGAGCACGCCGACCATACGCTCCATCTCCCAGCCTTTGCCCTCGATGCGTGTTGCAACAGCCGCCAGCACGATGGGCTTCGTGAAATCGACCCCTTTGCCCTCCATATAAGCGCGGTAGGTAGCCCGATCCTTGTCGGAGACGTAGAGGCGGAACGTGGGATCTAAGCGCAACGGGCCGAGTCGCTCGAGGGGCGAGAGCAGGAGCAAGTCGCGCTGCACCATGTCGAGCGAGGGGTCGATGCGGTCAGCTACGCGATAGTTATGGAGGAGGCGACTGTAGGGCTTGCGCGTCCCGATGCGATAAGGGGTATGGAGGGAGAAGAGGCTGAAGAGCAACGTCCGCGGGGTAGCGCGCATGTCGATCAGGATGTCGTAACGTGTCTTGCGCATGACTTCGAAGACACGCCGGACGTACCGCCATGGCTTCGCATTGTCCGTATCGGTAAACGTGACCACGCGATCGATGTCCGGATGACCCTCGAAAAGGGGAGCGATGGCCTCGTTGAGTACGAAATCCACACGGATATCGGGGAAGGAGCGCTTCAGGGAGCTGCACGCGGCAACCGCCAAGACGGCGTCGCCCACCCGACGGAAGCGGATCACGAGCGCGCGGAGCGACCCGTCACCCTTCCTTCTTGCCATACAGCACGGGGTTGAGCGAGGGATCGTTGTACATCTTCATCTGTCGGTAGACTTTCATGTACTTCCGGCCCGCCGCAATGTCCGCCAGCAGCTGATCCAAAGCCAGTGAGAGGTCTGCGCGCTGCTCCAAAAGTACCTCGAGCTTACGCCGACAGGTCTCCCGATGGGCCTCGTCGACATCTGTACGGTCAACCTCCTGACGCATATGGTAGATCTTCAGGGCCAGTATCGAGAGGCGGTCGACGGCCCAAGCGGGGCTTTCAGTATTGATCGTAGCATCTGCCGCCGGCCGCACGTCCTTATATAGGGTCAAGAAATAGCTATCAATGCGCTCCACCAGATCCGTCCGCTCCTGATTCGAGCGATCTATCCGGCGCTTGATCTGCAGGGCACGGATAGGGTCGATCTCAGGGTCGCGCACAATGTCTTCCAAATGCCATTGCACCGTGTCGATCCAGTTCTTGAGATACAAGTCGGCCTCAATCCCAGGCGTGGGGTAAGGGTTGCGGATAGGTGCGTCGACATCGTCGGAGACGTGATAATCGTCTATGGCGCGTTCAAAAATCGGATAGGCGGTCTTACTGAAAGGTGTCATAAGTAGGTCTTTAATACATTATTCTTGAAATGAACGGCCCCAAAGGTAGGCCAAACCTCCCGGTCATGGTTACCCCCGTCGGCCAAATGTTGAAAAATAGGGCGTGTTTTTCTATGGGTGGTGCGTATCGGATCGGGGAGACGTGTCCGTATTTTAATGTATGGTATGTATTCGGTACGAAAAATATGTCCGTATTTCAATGTATGGCATGTACCCGGCGGTAGGGGCGTATTGCATACACCCTACAAACGCCACCCGTAGGTGGCGAAAACATGTCCGTATTCTGATGGATGACGTGTACCCGGTATGGAAAACGTGTCCGTATTTCCAACCGCCGTCCCCCAAAACATCCCACAACATGACCGTTATTCGGCCTCGTGAGGCCGTCTGTGGGGCGTATGCAATACGCCCCTACAACCGGGGACAGACCTTAATTGGGATAACAGGTCCGTATTTCCAACTGCTGAGAGGTGCGACATGACAATACGGCAGGTATTTTGAACTACCGAGGGGTATTGCATGAAAATACGGCAGGTATTTTCAACTCCGGAGTGGTAGGGACTGAAAATACGGCAGGTATTTTGCACTCCTGAGCCTCGGTAGTTCAAAATACCTGCCGTATTGTCATACATATGTGCTCGGTAGTTGTCTTGACGGTCGTGTTACGGGGTCTCGCGGGGTTCTATGGTTGAAAATACGGTCGTGTTACGGCCACCGCGGAAGGGCCGCACCTGTATATTCGGTCATGTTATGGGCGGTTCGGTTGGATGATGGTTGGGGGTACGGCCGTGTTATCCCAACCAAGGCGTGTCCCCGGTTGTAGGGGCGTATTGGATACGCCCCACAGACGGCTCTGCGGGGCCGAATGATGGTCATGTTATGGGATGTTTGGGGGGATGGTGGTTGGGAATACGGACATGTTTTCGCCACCAATGGGTGGCGTTCGTGGGGCGTATGCAATACGCCCCTGCACGTGTTACATGCCGTACATCAAAATACGAATACGTTTTCCGAACCGGGTATATGTTTCGGTTGGGGATACGGATATGTTTTCCGAACTGGACATGCGTTACCCATCGAAATACGAACGTGTTTTCCGAACCGGGTACACGTCATCCATCGAGATACGGATATGTTTTCCGAATCGGGTACACGTTACCTACCGAAATACGGCCGTGTTTTTCGTACCCGGTACACGTTATCCATCAAAATACGGCCGTGTTTTCCGAATTAGGCGAAGGCGTAGACGAGCCCGAGGATGGAGAGGAGGATGATGGCGGAGCCTACGATGCGGTTCAGTATGCGGATACTGCGAATGTTGAACCATCGGCGGAGGCGCGACACGAGGTAGGTGATCAACAGCCACCACAGGACGGCTCCGGCGGCAATACCGGTCAGACCAATGGGCACGTCCCAGACGCTGGCTGAAAAGACGAAGGAGAACCGGGCAAAGAGGCCGATATATAGGAATACAATCAGTACATTGCTCAGGGTGAGCAGAAAGGCTGAGATAAAATCTTGCACCAAGGAGAGGCGCGAGGCGCTGTTCTTGCGTAAACGTTTGACGGGATTGGCCTGGAAGATGTAGTAACCAAAGGCGCCGAGTACCAAACTACCGAATACCTCGAGCGGCTTCTGGTGTGCCTCGACAAAGTTGACCACCAATCCCATCGAGAGGGCTGTCACGGCGGCATAGATCACGTCAGAGAGGGCCGCCCCGAGTCCGCTTACAAAGCCGTGCCAACGACCTTCGGAGAGGGTGCGCTGGATGCAGAGCATGCCGATGGGGCCCATCGGAGCCGACACCAGTATGCCTATAATCATCCCCGTGCGAAAGAGTTCCAGTAAATCCACCATCATCTTGTTGCGTCAAAGGAAGTGTGAGGAGTCAGGGGTTGGGCAAATCGTAGGGTCATTGTGGACTGTCTGCGCATGATGGTTGCAAAGGTAGCAAAATCGCCTCGCCCTGAGGCCGCCGCGGGTTCACGTAACCCGTCCGGATTGGGAACCCTAAACCGATGACGGTTCAACACGCCTACCCCGCGATCGCCCCCTGCGGGGCCGTTTGTGGGGCGTATGCTGTTGCGCCCCTACACCGGGTACACACATCACATCGAAATGGGGATCGGTTGCGTGAACCCACTGCACACGGGCGCTTGACATACAGATATATATTTTGGACCCCCGCGTGAGTACACCCCACGGCAAGAACCTGTATTTTTGCGCATCGTTAAACGGTGGTAGCGCGGCGCCCCGATGGCTGATGACTCCCGGCACTCCCTACCCCTAACCACTCGTAACTACAAATGATCCAATTCTTCCACCTACCCGCCGGAACGGTCTATGCCGTTGAAGTAGACCACGCCCTGACCGAGGATGAACGCGCCCCACTCAGCTGGCTCTTTGGCCAGGCAGCTGCCGTAGACTCTCCCGAAATCGAAGGCCGATTCGTCGGGCCTCGCCGCGAAATGATCACCCCGTGGAGCACCAACGCCGTGGAGATCACCCAAAACATGGGTCTCAAGGGCATCTCGCGCATCGAGGAATACCTGCCCGCTACCAGTCAGACCGACTGCGACCCCATGCTACAACGCATGTACGACCGCCTCGACCAACGCCTCTTCACCACCGCTCGGCAGCCCGAACCCATCGTCTATATCGACGACATCGCGGACTACAACCGCCGCGAAGGTCTTGCTCTCAGCGACGACGAGGTGCGTTACCTGAACGACCTGGGCCACCGACTGGGGCGCAAGCTGACCGACAGCGAAGTGTTCGGATTTTCGCAGGTCAACTCTGAGCACTGCCGCCACAAGATCTTCGGAGGCAAGTTCGTCATCGACGGCGTTGAGCAACCCCATAGCCTCTTTGCAATGATCAAGCGCACGTCGTCCGTCAACCCGAACGGTCTTGTCTCGGCCTACAAGGACAACGTGGCCTTTAACGCCGGGCCGACCGTAGAGCAGTTCGCCCCCGCTTCGGCTGACGGGCCTGATTTCTTCGTCACGCGCCCCATCCCTACCGTGCTGGCGCTGAAAGCCGAAACGCATAACTTCCCCACTACCGTCGAACCCTTCAACGGGGCCGCTACCGGTACCGGGGGGGAGATCCGCGACCGGCTCGGAGGCGGCCGCGCCTCGCTGCCACTAGCCGGTACAGCAGTCTACATGACAGCCTACCCGCGCACAGACCCCGATCGCGCTTGGGAGCGCGTCTTGGACCCGCGCTCGTGGCTCTACCAAACGCCCGCGCAGATCTTAGTCAAGGCCTCCAACGGTGCCTCTGACTTTGGTAATAAGTTCGGTCAACCGCTCATCTGTGGCTCCTTGCTGACGTTTGAATACAAAGCGCCGGACGGCCGCAGTTATGCTTACGACAAGGTCATCATGCTGGCCGGCGGCATGGGCTTCGCTAACCGACGCGATGCCCTGAAGGGTCAGCCCGAGGCGGGTGAAAAAGTGGTCGTGTTAGGCGGAGACAATTACCGCATTGGTATGGGTGGCGGGGCTGTTTCGTCTGTTGACACGGGCCGCTACGCCTCCGGCATTGAACTGAATGCCGTGCAGCGAGCCAACCCAGAGATGCAGAAGCGGGCCGCAAACGTGATCCGGGCCCTGGCCGAATCGGATGACAACCCTATCGTTTCCATCCACGACCACGGCGCAGGGGGCCATCTGAACTGTCTTTCGGAACTGGTGGAGACCACCGGTGGCCGAATCGACATGGACAGCCTACCCGTCGGCGATCCGACCCTCTCTGCACGCGAGATGATTGGCAACGAGAGCCAGGAGCGCATGGGCTTGTTGATTAAGGATGAGGATACCGCCCGCGTGCGGCGCATCGCCGAACGGGAGCGCGCACCGATGTACGTCGTGGGCGAGACTACGGGCGACATGCGGTTTGTCTTTGCCCAGCGCGACGGCACCTGCCCCATCGACCTCCGCTTGGAAGATATGTTCGGCAATCCCCCGCGCACCATCATGGAGGACACCAACCTCCATCCGTCGTTCCCCGCCTTGACCTATCGGTTATCCGAACTGCACACCTATCTGGAGAACGTTTTACAGATGGAAGCCGTAGCCTGCAAGGACTGGCTGACGAACAAAGCAGACCGGAGCGTCACGGGCCGCGTGGCCCGACAGCAGTGTGTGGGCGAGTTACAGCTACCGCTGAGCGATCTGGGTGCCGTCGCACTCGACTTCCACGGAAGGCACGGCATGGCCACCTCCATCGGTCACGCCCCGCAAGCCGCCCTCGTCGACCCCGCAGCAGGCTCGCGGCTGGCTATCGCCGAAGCGCTGACGAACATCGTCTTTGCCCACCTGGCCGACGGCCTACGTAGCGTCTCCCTGAGCGCCAACTGGATGTGGCCCTGCCGCAACCCCGGCGAGGACGCACGTCTCTATCATGCTGTCGAAGCGGCATCTGACTTCGCTTGCGCCCTCGGTATCAACATCCCGACGGGCAAGGATTCGCTCTCGATGACTCAGAAGTATGGTGAGGAGAAGGTACTGGCGCCGGGCACCGTCATCATCTCCGCAGCCGCCGAGGTGAGTGACATCCATCGGAT
>ERZ773087.355-NODE-355-length-35620-cov-87.129172_pt1 | contig 35620 bp, 30 predicted proteins | sample MGYA00511375_ERZ773087 | MGnify/ENA primary metagenome ERZ773087 (study PRJEB29015, sample SAMEA2737995) | human oral metagenome | biome: human oral; feature: human-associated habitat; material: dental | place: China | collected 2063 ...
CTATTGTAATCTTTCAAGGCAGAGTTGCGCAACATAAGAATTTATCAGTGTTTCCTTAAAAAGAATTGCCGCAAAGACGCATACCATCTCTGCGGCAATTCTTTTTTGCGCTCTATTATTTTTCCTGCGGTACTGCACCCGGCACGGCGTAGATCGGCGGCTCGGTGTCCTCCGTGAGGCGGTGCATCCCGAACATGGTCGTCAGTGTCTCGCGCGTGAACCCGTAGGAGGGGCTTGAAAAGTCCTGCAGGGGGTCGTAGCGGTTGCTCGGTGCGCCGAGCAGCCCGCAGATAGTGTCATACATCATGTCGTTCGTGAAGTATGCTTCGCGGCGTGCTGCGAGGATCTCGCTGCGGCGCGGGAACGCGGCGCGATACTCAGGTGAGAGGTAGATGAAGAACGGGATCTTCACCATGTCGAACTTGAACACGTCCGGATTGTGCGAGATCTTGAGGTTCTCGCCGTGGTCGGAGAAATAGACCATGGCGCGCAGGTTGAGGTTCTTCTGCGCATAGTCGAAAATCTCTTTGAGGATGTGATCGGTGTAGAGGACGCTGTTCGCGTACGACGGCGCGCTCGTCATCGTGGAGTCGCCCTCCGCCGAGGCAAACTTCGCCCACTCGTCCGGATAGCGGTTGTTGTAGTAGATGTGACTGCCCATGAGGTGCAGGACGATGAAATTGTTCGCGTGCGGGTCGATGCGCGTGAGATACGGGAGGAGTTCTTCATCGTATTTCGACGTAAAGGTATAGGAGTCGTCCGTCCACTCCGCCTCGTCCGCCGTCTTTGCGACCATCGTGATGGCGCTGTCAAACTGTCCGTAGCGCCCCTGATTGCTGAACCAGTAGGTCTTGTAGCCGATTTTTTTTGCAACGTCGAGGAGCGATGCAGACTCGAAGAACTCCTTGTCGTTGTACTGGCTCTTCTCCGTGAGCGCGCGCTCAAGGACGGGGACGGTCTGCGTCCACGAGGAATAGGTATTTTGATAGAGGATGAAGCCGGGATCGGCGGTCATCTCTTCCATCCACGGCGTATCGTCGTACGGGAAGCCTGGCGTGTAGATATGCATGTAGTCGCGCGAAGCGGACTCGCCGATGATGAAGATGACCGTGCCGGGCGCGCGTGCGGCGAGGGTGTTCTCCCTGTCGATGATGAGCGAGTCGTACCGCTCGTCCCGGTGGAGACCGTAGGTCTGCGTCTGCTCTACATAGTCCGTGACATCCTTGTAGACGCCCGCGATGGAGCACTCCGGGACGAGGACGATGTGGACGGCGGCGGCGACGAGCATGACGAGAACGAGCGCGCCCATGCGCGTCCCCTCCGCCGCAGGATAAATGCTGCGCCCGAGCGCACAAAAGCTCCGATAGGAGAGATAAATCAGTGCCAAGAGCCCGATCGTGATAAATATTGCCGGGACAGTCCCGACCGTGGACTCAATGTAATCCCCCGCCTCGTGCCAGTTCGTCAGGTAGAGCGCCATGAGCGAGGCGGGCGAGAGCGCGTGCCAGACGGTCATGTAGTATGCGATCTGCGTCATGGGGATGAGCGCCATGAGAAAGGATAGGATCGCAAGGAGCGCGGCGGTCAGTTTTTTCCGCCCGAGATGGAAGAGAACGCCGCCGAGCGCCGCGAGCATCATCATCTGCCCCGTGCCGATGAGGAAGTCATAGTAGATGAGCGAGCGGTACCAGTCCTGCGCGTACGTCCACGCGTAGAGCAGAGGGAACGTGACGCTCCAGAGCACGCCCGTGACGAGCGGCGCGCACATGCCGCGCGAGAAGATAGAGACACCCGTGCCGTACTGCATGAGCACGAGCGTGCCGAGAATAGGAATGAGCGCGGGTACAAAATACTCCGCGCCCATGTCCTGCCCCATATTGATGTCGGCGGCGATGAGCATTAGGAAATATGCGCCCGCCGCCGCGGTCCAGCGGATCAGTTCATTCTGCCGCTCTATAGTGAGTTTCATAACGGTTTACATCTACTCCATGATAAAAATTTCCAGATCCTGCCATCCAAAGAAAATGGCTTCTTCGTGCGTGTCGAACGCAACGTCGATGCGGTTGCCGTGAATCGCGCCGCCGACGTCCTCCGCGACCGCTTCGCCGTAGCCGGGGATAAAGACCCGCGTGCCGAGGGGGATCACCGACGGATCGACGGCGATGACGCCGTGCCGCACGGGCGTCCCCATCGCCGTACGGCTCCCGTTGCCGGGGTCGTGCGCGCTGTACGCCGTCGCCGAGACGAAGAGGGAGCGCCCGCTGCCGCGGCTCACCTGCTCCGAGCGCTCGTCCCGGATGCCGAGTGCAACGGGATCATACGGGACGCCGCCCGAGAGGACGAGATAGGTCGCCTCGCCGCAGATGCCGTCCACGACGAGCATGTGATCGGTCTGGCATCGTTCGATCGCCGCGCGCGTCTTTGCGCCCGCAACGCCGTCCGCACCGCCCTCTTCAAGGTAGCCCGCCTTTATGAGAAGCTCCTGCACATGCTGCACGGCGCCGCCGCGCATCCCCTCCTTCACGAGGATCTGCGCCGCCTCGGCGGGTGCATGGATCGCGAGGGGGGCAGCGAGGGCAATCGCCGCCCCCGCGATGATCCCACGCCGAAAATGTTTTCTCTCACGGAGTTTCCGTACGCCCCAAAGGAGTCCTTTTGCCACTAAAAGAAGTTTCCACACCTGCATCTATCATCGCGCTCCCTTCTTTTCAGTTCATTTAATTTGATTATATTTTACTATAAAGTACACTCCACGTCAAACCTGCGCAAAGGAGAGCACAGGCGTAGCGGGGATCAGCCCGTCCTCCGCCGCGTATTTGTAGAACCGGCGCAGCCCCGCGATCGTCTCCGCATCCAGCCGCCACACAACGGCACTGCCGAGGTATGACGAGAGCTGCGCGCGCGTGAATCGTCCGCCCGCAAGAACCTCGCCGATCGCCGCATCCCGCACACGATCCCAGCCATCGAACGCGCCCTTGATCCGCGCGTGAATCATGCGGAGCTCCGCCGGATGCACCGCCGCAAAGGTGCGCGCCGCCGCCCAGATGCCGAACACCATGCGGTGCCCCGTGAGGAGCTTCCACTCGTGCGCGAGGTCATAGATACGGCAGCCCGCAGGCGGACGGTGATAGAGCTCGAGCGCATCGTCCCCGATGAACAGGGATGCCGCCGCCCCGTCCGGCACGGGATCTGCAGGCGTGAGTGCGCGCACCTCATAATCGGGCGCGGCACGGTACGCACGGCGCAGAATGATTTTGAGCAGCGCATGGGATGATGCGGATTTATCCGAGAGCAGAACGCGCCGCGTGCCGATCTCCTCGGCGGGAACCCGCGAGACGAGGAGCACGCTGCGTACATCGCCGTCAGACGCAATGCAAACATCGGGCAGAATGAGGAGCTCGCCCGCGTGCCGCGCGTAGGTGATCGAGGAGATCCCCGAGATGTCGAGTCCCTTCTCCTCAAGCGTACCGTTCAGCCGGGCGGGCGATGCGCGCAGAATATCAAGCCCCTCCGCCGCCCCGTGCGCAAGCGCATACGTCAGCGGCAGCACATTCAAAAACGCGATATGCCCGAGTCTCGGCGTCACATTCCCGCCCCCCGTTCTCATTCCATTTTAGCCTGACAATATATATTATACTACATCATGCAGGGAAAATATAGTATTTAGAATTTTTCGTGTTTTCTTGTACATCTTCATGTCATGCCGACTACATGGTCAGCAGCATGAATTTGTATTTATATTCAATTCCTTCCGGGTCCCCTGTGCTCGTCCGGCGTTTCTTTTTTCTTTCCACGATCTCTCGCACCTGCGCGTCAATCTGCTCCTGCAAGTCCTGCATAGACCTCGCCTCGTTTCTATACCGTTCGACCTATGATTATTTTACTGTATCGTATGGCGGTATTCAAGAAAAAACCGCATGAGATGGTCATCGCCGCGTCTTTGTGATATGATAGCCGTGAAAGTATTTTACCGGGGAAGAAAAGGAGCGCTCATGATGAATGAACTCGCACTGAAATATGGCTGCAATCCGAACCAAACGCCCGCGCGCGTCTATGCCGAGGGCGGTCTGCCCTTTACCGTGCTGAACGGGCGTCCGGGGTATATCAATCTGCTCGATGCTCTAAACAGCTGGCAGCTCGTACGCGAGCTGCGGGAGATGTCGGGGCTGCCCGCCGCCGCCTCGTTCAAGCACGTCAGCCCCGCGGGCGCAGCGCTCGGACTGCCGCTGCCGGAGACGCTTGCCCGCGCCTGCCACGCGGAGGGGCTCTCCCTCTCTCCCGTCGCCGCCGCCTATGTGCGCGCACGCGGCGCCGACCGCATGAGTTCCTACGGCGACTTTGCCGCCGTCTCGGACATCTGCGACGAGAGCCTTGCGGCGTTCCTGCGCGGCGAGGTCTCGGACGGCATCATCGCGCCCGGCTACACCGACGGTGCGCTCGAGATTTTGAAGAGCAAGCGCAAGGGCAGCTATCTCGTCCTCCAAATGGACGCAGACTATGTGCCGCCCGCGCTCGAGCACAAGGACGTCTACGGCGTCACGTTCGAGCAGCAGCGCAACGACATACGCATCACCGAGGACTGCCTGAGGGACATCCCGACACGGGCAAAGGACATTCCGGCGGATGCGCGGCGCAACCTCCTGCTCGCCCTCATCACGCTGAAATACACGCAGTCCAACTCCGTCTGCTATGCCGTGGGCGGACAGGCGATCGGCGTCGGCGCGGGGCAGCAGTCGCGCGTCCACTGCACGCGGCTCGCGGGAAGCAAGGCGGACACATGGCAGCTCCGCCAAAGCCCGCAGGTGCTCGCCCTCCCCTTCCGCGCCGATGTACGTCGTCCTGACCGCGACAACGCGATCGACGTCTACATCACAGGCGATGAAGAGGACTATACACAGCTCGCCGCCGACTGGCAGCGGCTCTTTACCGCAAAGCCCGTGCCCTTTACCGCCGAGGAAAAGCGCGCGTATCTAAGGACGATCAGCGGCGTCTCCCTCGGCTCGGACGCGTTCTTCCCGTTCGGCGACAACATCGAGCGCGCGCACCGCAGCGGTGTCTCCTACATCGCACAGAGCGGCGGATCCATTCGAGACGATAACGTGATTGAAACGTGCGATAAGTATGGGATTGCGATGGCGATGACGCATATCAGGTTGTTCCATCATTGAGCAATGTGATGTGGGATTTTGGCGCATAACTCGCAGCCCTCCGGACACACAAAAGAGGCGATCAGCGGATCGCCTCTTTTGTTATGCTTGAATCTCTTTTAGAATGCCCAGGTCATCTGTACGCCGCCCGTGATGCCCCGACGTTTGCCAGTCATACCCATGAGATTCACGCCGTAGCTGACGCGGCTCTCTTTCGGGGTGAACCGGTAGCCCAGTTCGAGGATGCCCGTGCTCCCCTTGAGGCTCGGGCTCGGGGTGCTGTACCCTTGGTAGCTCGCTCCTGCTTCGCTGCCGAACTCGTACTCATATGCAAGCCCGGTGTAGAATGCGCCGCTCCCCGGCATCTTGTGCGTATAGCGTGTGCCGATGCGGATGCGGTTGGAGTTGACGCTGTCAAATTCGTACGTCTCGCCCGTGTGCAGGGTTGTTGTATTGCCGCCCTGATGTGCGTAGAAGTACTTGGCATACCCTTCGATGGTGCTGCCGTTCTTCAGCTCCTTTTCTTGTCCGATGCCGATATGTGCCGCATAGTAGGTACTGCTGTTGTCATAGCCGGTATTCGTGCCGGAGATGTTGCCGCTGTAGTCGCTCTTGACGCGTCCTGCACGCAGGCTTCCTTCGACGTAGGTGCCGCCTGCGCTCTGCACTTTTGCCATGACGCCGCCGCCGAAGTAGCTGGTTTTGCCGTCGCCGTGCGTGCCGTCGTCGAGGTAGGAGTCATAGGTGCCGCGGCCGTACTCGAGGAATGGGCCGTAGGTGATGGTGTTGCGTCCGGCGGCGGCTTTCTTGGCAAAGCCGAGGTTGATGTTCCAGCCCTTGGCATCGACGTGGGAGCCGGAGTTCAGGCGCAGCGACGAGCCGCCCTGCGCCGCCCAGAGGTTGAAGTCGTTGCTGCCGCCCGGAACCGTCCGGGGCGCAGCGGACGCCGCCTCGATCGCTGCGTTCATGCTGCTGTCCGTGAGGAGATCGGCACCGCTGTTGATGAGTGCGGCGCTGGCGGCGCGTGTCTCAACAAGGGATTTCGTCTGCTCATTGAGGGCAACCGAATTGACCTTCGCGACGAGTTCGTTGTCCGCACGCTTCATGAGGTCAAATCCATAACGCAGGCTGATGCCCTGCATTCCCTCGGTACGGTTGACGAGCGCATCGTCCGTTGTGAGCGGAACGGCATCCGCATCCAGCATGCTGTTGCCCTTGTAGGTCTTTACGAGGCTGATCGTATCGCCCAAGCCAAGGGTCGGACGATTGCCCGCAAGCGCAACGCCAATGTTCATGCCGCGCAGGTCTTTGCCTGTCGTCGGCGCATTCTTGATGTAGAGCATCGTATCGCGTACATCAGACGTTGTGTCTGCCGGGATGTAGAAATGCAGGTTCTGAATGCTCGCATTGTCGATATCGCCGACCTTCGTATTGAATCCGCGAATGGCGAGAGTGTTGTTCAGGCTGCGATGCGTCGCATTGACAACGCCGCCGCGAACGCTGCCCATAACGTAGCCGCCCGAGAGGCTGACCATATTGCCGACGGCATCGCCGTTCGTCGATTGACCGCCCGTAACATCGCCCTTTACAACAGTTCCGTTCAGCGTCACCATGTTGTAGTTCGCTGTGCCGCCGTAGCCGCCGCCGACGTTCATGCCGATGTATTTGTTGTGGTCGTAATCAGAAGCCCCGATACTGACGCTGTTGTAATTTGCTACAGCGCCTTGCCCGCCTTGGACATTCTGGTTTTCGTCGGCATAGGGGCTCGGATGTGTTGCATCAGCAGGCAGCGTACGGCGGTTCAACGTAACATTATCGCCGATATGGACGACGTTGTACGAGCCGGAGCCGCTGCCGGTATTGTCCTGCGCATTGAAGTCATAGCTGCCGCCGCCCGCGACTGCGCCCGTGATGGTCGTACCGTCCGCAACGGCGACGGTGTTCCTCTCGGCAGTGCCGTTCTTCGCCGCACCGCCGATCACGCCGCCTTCGATCGTGCCGCCCGAAACGGAAACAAAATTCTGCGATGCCGCCCCGTTATCAGTTTCCGAGTGCCCACCGAGCACAGCAACATGCTGATTGTTGAAATCTTTTCCGCTGATGGTACCCGCCTTGATCTCAACACTGTTGTCCATCACGGTAGCGCCATAGCCGCCCGTGATAAGCGCCGCGGACGCCGTCGATCCCGCATCCATAAGTACCCGGTTGCCGATCGCGCGTCCTGCCGCAGTCTTTGCCGTACCGCCGAAGGCTTGATCAATCGTTCCGCCGGATAGCTTCAGCGTATTGTTCCGTGCGAGGCTGTCTGCCGTTGTACTGTTCGCCAGTCCGCCGTGAACAGCGGCGCTGCCGGCATTCGTAATGAATCCGCCCGAGACCGTGAGGGTGTTATTCTCAACGGTATTGCCCTTCTCGGAGCGGCCGCCCCAGACAACCGCATGATTCTGGTCGGTCGCGGTGTAGGCCGCCTCCGTATTGTTGCGGAAGCGGTAGCCCGTCGCGGTGACTTCCGTATTGTCAGAATTCTTGTCGACGGTCAGCTCATAGTCGCCGTCCGCAGCCCCCAGCTCTTTCGCATGATCGTATGTTGTGCCGAAATCGAGCTTGTCGTTGCCGCCGGCACGCATCAGCGTCCATGTCGATTCATAGGTGCTCGCAGTGCCGCCCGTGCCGTTTTCGACCTTGAGCTTCGACCAGTCGAGCGTCGTCGTCGTTACCGCCGAGGCAGCATTGTCGCCGTCGTTCAGCGTCAGCATGGCGTCTCCGCCGGCTTTGACCGCGTTCAGCGCAAAGGTGATGATGTCGAACTTCTCAACGGTCTTGGCAGACGCTGTGCCGCGGACATTGAGCTTGTTGTCCGCAGCGGCAGCCTGATTGCCGCCCGCGATCACGCCGCCGACGGTGATGCCTGTCCCCTCGATGTTGACGGTGTTGTTCGTGGTGACGCCTGTACCGTCGGCTTTGCCGCCGTAGACGTCACCTGTGATATGACCGCCGCGCAGGTTCACTGTGTTGTGCGTCGCGTCGCCCGTCGTCGCCTTCGTATAGCCGCCGTAGACATTGCCGATCGTCCGCGTCGTACCGACAGTGCTCTCAATATTGACCGTGTTGTAGGTCGAGTGTGCCGTCGCCGTCGTCGTATCCGTCATTGCGCCGTAGACATTGTTTAGATTGCCGCTCGACAGAGCCTTTACGGTCAATTCATTGTTGGTCGTCGTTCTGCCTTGACTCGAATAGCCACCGTAGATATTTCCGTCCGGTGTCGCTTCGCCGTTATATACGCTCTTGGCGTTTTGGTAGCGGTTGTAATCTGCCGTCACATTCGTTGCACTGCGAATGCCGTCTGTCGTCGTACCTTCGGCGCGTACGGCATATTCGTAGTCGCCGTCGGTTCCCGTACGCTCTGCATACTCAGAAAATTTAAGTGCGTTTGAGGTATTGGAGTGCAGCAGTGTGAAGTAGTTTTTGCCGTTGACCCACCCGTCGTATGCCTTCAGCTTGTCCGCATTCAGTTGGATATTCTCCCACTTGACCGGCTGATCAAAGCCGTCGGTTGTCGTCAGCAGCGTCGCGCCCGAGGTGTTCTTCCCGGTCAGATTGAAATTGTACTTTTCAAAAGCATGGACGCTGTCAACCGTAATGCCCTGCGCGTTGATGTTCAGTGTATTGCCCTTGATCAGCTCGCTGTCGTTGGCAATATTGGCAGCAGGTGCGCCGTCAAAATAGTAAGAACCGTAAAGCTTCGCCTTTGTAAGATCCGCCGTGCTAGAGAATGTGCCGTCCGCCGCGCCGAGATTGACGGTATTGCCCGCCGCGGCGCTATCCGCGTTCCCCGCTGCCGATCCCATGATGGAAACATTGCCCGTGGACATCGTTCCGCCCGTCACCGTCACGGTGTTGCCGGAAACCGTTCCGGTGCGGTCTGCCTTGCTGTTCTGACCGCCCATGATATAGCCGCCGGTGAACGTGCCGCCCGCCACATTCACGGTGTTGCCCGTCGCGCTGCCGTCCGCAGCGTTCGCATAACCGCCGTAGATATTCGTTATAGCGCCTGCACCGTCTTTAATCGTCACGGTGTTTTTATGCGCACTCCTGCCGATGCCGCCGTACACATCGCCGCCGAGCACACCGCCCATAAGGTTGACTGTGTTGCCCATTGCCGCTCCGCCGGTACTCTTGCCGCCGGAGACCGTATATCCATTGCCGAGCGTGATGCTGTTGATCGTGAGTATATTATGTGCAACGTCGCTCGCATCCGTACCGCCGGACACATCCCCGTTGACCGTCGGTCCCGATGCGCCGACTTCACCCACTGTGATCTTGTTGTCACTGCTGAAGCCGCCTGTTTCCGTCGTGCCGTCAATGCCGGCTGTGTGTTCCGTATCTGTCGAGGGGATCTCCTTGACGTGTTCTGCCGCCTGTACCGACGGTGAAAACAGCAGCCCTCCTCCGGCAGATAGGGTGAGCGCTACGCCAAATGCCATGCGGCGCTGTGCCTTCATTCCTTTGAACATAATGTCCTCCTCCTCATGCATCGTACACGAAACCCACGGCGAGCTGAATTGAACTTAAGCGTCGTATTTCCTACATGTAGAAAATCTCATTATATCTTAGTTCAATATCATACAGCGGCGGCTTTTTCCCGTCAAGTTTTCATTATAAAGTTATAATTTCAAAGAAAATCATTCATGAATTTTTTGTGAAAGAAATTTCGTTTGTTGGAAAGGGCATCATACGCTGCACATTTTCCTAAATAAATCCGGGTACACGAAAAAGCCCCGCACGGGTCGTGTCCTGTACGGAGCTTTCGTATTCTATTGCCGTACGCGATCTATGGCGGCGCAGCATACGGATACAGCGAGGTGCCAGAATCCTTTGTCACACTGTAATCTAAGTGACGCGGAAGTTTCGATGCAGCGCAAGGAACTAGAAAAAGCCACGCGAAGGCGTAGAAAAGCTACTACGAGCGCAGGATTTTTCGCAGTGACACAGAGATGCGCGAAAATACAGCGTCACGCCTACTCTTTGATCGAATCCGCGACGACGGCAGCCTTCGCCGTCCCCTCATCGACGCCCGTGACGTTGACGTTCTTGGTGACCTTGGCGTCGTAGGTTTCGCCGCGCATGATTTCGGCGAGGTCGACGCCCGTGGTCTCCTTGATTGTTTGGAAAGTCTTTGCCATGACGATGGGTACGTTGTCGGCGACGGGTCCCATCGCGCCCGCGCCGCTCCCGCTGCCGATGATGGAGACGTTGCCGATGCGCTCCATGGGTTTTGCAACTTCGGCGGCGACTTTCGGGAGGATCTCGACGACCATCTGCGCCATGGCGGCTTTGCCGTATTTCTTGAGGGCTTCAGCTTTGCGATCCATGGCGGCGGCTTCAGCTTCACCTTTTGCCTGGATCGCTGCGGCTTCGGCTTCCCCCTTTGCCTTGATTCCGGCAGCTTCCTGCTCTGCGGAGTAGCGGGCTGCGGCAGCGCGGGCTTTCTGCGCTTCGGCGGCGCGCTCCTGTTCGTAGAGGGCGGCTTCGCGCTGGCGCTTGGCGAGGTCGGCGTCGGCTTGTTTTTGAATCTGCGCGGCGAGTTCCTGCTCGCGGACGGAGACTTCCTGCTTTCTCAGCTCTTGATCGCGTTCCGCCTTTGCGATCTGCGCGTTGACGGTCGCGGTCTGGATAGATTTTTGCTGTTCCTGCGCCTGAATTTCATAGGCGGCGTCGGCTTCGGCGCGCTTGATGTCGGAGGCTTTCTTCAGCTCCGCCTGCCGGATGGCGAGATCGGTATTGCGCTGGGCGATCTCGAGATTTGCCTGTACCTGTGCGTCGTTGGCTTCTTTTTGTGCCTGTGCTTTGGCGACGGCAACGTCGCGCTCGGCTTCGGCGCGGGAGATGGCGGCGCGTTTTTTGATGCGCGCGGTGTTGTCGGCGCCGAGGTCGACGATGAGTCCGTTGTCGTCGGTGACGTTCTGGATATTGCAGGAGATGATCTCAATGCCGAGTTTTTTCATGTCCTGCGCGGCTTTGATGACGACCTGATCGGAGAAGCTGTCGCGGTCGGTGTTGATCGCCTCGAGGGTCAGCGTGCCGATGATCTCGCGCATGTTGCCCTCAAGGGAGTCCTGGAGATCCTTTGCGATCTCGGCGGCGGTGAAGTTGAGGAAGTTGCGCGCGGCGAGCTGCACGCTCTCTTCGTCACGCCCGACCATGACTTTGGCAACGGCGTCGACGTTGACGTTGATGTAGTCGTTGGTGGGGACGGAGGTCTCGGTCTTGATATCGACGGAAATTTGCCCGAGGAAGAGTGTGTCCATTCGCTCAAGGAAGGGGATGCGCACGCCGCCCTGTCCGATGAGGATGCGCGGGGTGCGTTTCAGTCCCGAGATGATGAGCGCGGTCGAGGGGGGCGCTTTGACGTAGGCGTAGACGATACCGGCAGCGATGATGATGAGCAGTATGGCTGCGACGGGGATGCCTGCCATGATGATAAGGTTCGACATAGTGCTGCGGTGCGATGTGCACCGCGCCCACCTCCTTCAGATGAAAATATAATGATGACGGCGCTAGGCGCGAAAATCCCGCGTCACGGCACGCACCACACCGAAGCGTAAGTGACGCGGAAGTTTCGATGCATAGCTAGAAATTAAGGAGAATGCGAGGACAGCGTAGTTAAGACCTACGTCGACGAAGCATTCGACGAAATGACGACGACGGGCGCGAAAATCCCGCGTCACGTCTAAAAAAGGAAGGCTTTCGCCTTCCTTTTACTATATCTCTCTTTTCTTAATATATAATTGTATTTGGCTCATTTCTTTGCAAATGTGCCGCTGACGAACCGTTCAAAGAGGATCAGCACGAGGATGAACACGCCGAGGCCGAGGTACTCCGCCGTGCCTGCGAAGTCGCCGCCGACGAGACGGAGCGGTTCTTCACCGCCGCCGCCGGAGACGGAGACAACGATAAGTCCCGCAAGCAGGACGCCGATGATGGACTCGCCGACGATGAGCCCGGAGGCGAAGAGTGTGCCGCGGCGTTTTGCTTCCGTTTCCTCCTCTTTGCCGCGAGTCACGCGGATACGTTTATTGATAAAGTAGCCGAAGATCGCACCGACAATGAGCGGCGTTTGTACGGACGGCGGCAGGTAGATACCCATACCGACGGCAAGCGGCGGCAAGTAGAGACTGCGCGTCATGCGTTTCAGCGAGACGTCGGCGAGCACGAGCAGGACGCCGATGCCGATGCCCATATAGATGTACTCCCATGCGATCTGCCCGGAGAAGATGCCCTGCGCGATGGTGGTCATGAGGGTCGCCTGGGGCGCCGCGAGCGCCTGCGCGGGATCCATATCGGGGCGCGGGAGCGCGCCGGTGAAGCCGTACGCCTCATAGAGGAGGTTCAGGACGGGCGCGATGACGAATGCGCCGACGACGCACCCGAGGAGGAGCGCGACCTGCTGACGCCACGGCGTCGCGCCGACGAGGTAGCCGGTCTTGAGATCCTGCATATTGTCATTCGAGATGCAGGCGATCGCGAGGATGATGCTCGTGGTGAAGATGGCAGTCGCGGTCGCGAATTTCTCACCGCCCGGCAGTGCAAAGACGCCGAACGACGAGCAGAGCGCGTACATCACGAGCGAAGAGACGATGATGCCGAGGATGCCGATGCCCGAGATCGGGCTCGACGAGGTGCCGACAAGTCCCGCCATATACGCGCAGGCGGCGGCGACGAAGAAGCCCATGAGAACGGCGATGAGGACGCCGACCACGACGATGGACAGCGCCTGCCCCATCGGCAGTGTCTCCGGTGCGACAAATACGTAGAATACACCGAGGAGACCGACAACCGTGACGGCAAAGACCAGCAGAATGGAGTTCAATGACATGTCAATGTCCATACGATGCAGTTTTTTCTGTTCCTGCGGCATCCGCATCATGCGGAACGACTCGCGGATGCCGTCAATCACGGGACGCGAGAGTGTGATGAGCGTCCAAATCGCCGCGACGCCCATCGCGCCCGCGCCGATGAAGCGGACTTTGCTGCGGTAAACATCGTTTGCAAACGCCTGCATCGTCATGCCGTCGGGCATAGGCAGGGTGTTCGTGAAGTACGGGACAAAGACGCCCCACACGATGAGAACGCCGATGAGCATCGCTATGCCGCTCCCGATGCCGATGAGATACCCCGCGCCGACGAGCGCGGAGGAGTAGCCGAGCGGCATCTGCGTCATGCCTTTGCCGACGCTCATCCATACGGTGAACGTGCTCGTGAGGACTTGGAAGCCGCTTGTGCACAGAGCGATGAATCCGCCGATGATGCTGCCTGAGAAAATTTCGCGCAGTCCCGATCCTGCGGGTTTTCCGTCCACGGTTTCCTTTGCGCCCACCTTTAGAATCTCCGCCGCGGCGACTCCCTCCGGGTACGGCAGATCGCTATGTACGACCATCGCGCGGCGCAGCGGGATCGTGAAGAGCACGCCGAGACAGCCGCCGCACGCGGAGACCAGCAGCGTCTGCCAGAACTCAAATCCCTGCCAGTAGCCGATCATGAGCATACCGGGGATGATGAAGATGATCGACGAGAGCGTGCCCGCCGCCGATGCCTGTGTCTGCACCATGTTGTTCTCGAGGATGTTGGCGTCCTTTGCCATCTTGAGCACCGCCATTGAGATGACGGCGGCAGGGATCGCCGAGGAGAACGTCAGTCCGACCTTGAGCCCGAGGTACACATTCGACGCGGTGAAGATGACGGTGAGAATCGCGCCGAGCAGCATTCCTCGCACAGTGAGTTCAGGCAGGCGCAGATCGTGCCGCATAAACTCCGTTTCTTCGTGCTTCATACATGCATTGCTCCTTTTCAATTTTATAAAAATCGTTTTTTATTATATCATAATTTACAGACATAGGAAAGAAACAGAGGTCCTATGTTAAAGGTATACAATGTGTGAATTGCGCGGTTTTTTTGCCTATCGATGTATCAGCCGGCTCTTTTTCTATTGAAGAAACTGCGGCTGTGTGCTGCAACCGGCATCAATCCGCAGAATCTTTGCGCTCAAGGCATAGAGACACTGTGCGCATTTATCATCACTCACAAATGAGAACGAATCCTATTTTTCTTGAACTCCCATCGACAGGAGCGTATAATAAACTGTAGGCAACACGGCATGCAGGCCGACAATAAAGGATCGGAGGTTCTAATGAAGATCAAGCTGGAAGGGGTCGCGGAGACTCTGCTCACGACGCTCTATGTGCGTGCAAAGGATGCAGCATCACCGCACCCGGTGCTGCACGACACGAAGTCGGCGGAGCTCATTACGCGGCTCGATTATGATTTTGAAAAGTTCAAGCACGCATGGGCGTCCTACTACGGCGTGCTCGCACGCGCCAAGACCATCGACGCCGAGATCCGCAAATTTCTCGCGGCACATCCGGGCAGCGTCGTGGTCTCCGTCGGCAGCGGGCTCGACACGCGGTTCTCCCGCGTCGACGACGGGAGCGTGCTGTGGTACGACCTCGATTTCCCAGAGGTGATCGCGTGGCGCAGGCAGCTCTTTGAGGAGCACCCGCGCGTGCGCTACATCGCAAAATCGGCGCTCGATCCCTCGTGGACGCAGGATGTTGAGACGGACGGGCGCCCGCTGCTGATCGTCTCGGAGGGAGTGCTCATGTATCTCGACGAGAGCGATGTGCAGAGGTTCCTCCATATTCTCACCGACGGGTTCGCGGCATTTACGGCATATTTCGACCTCATCTCTACCTATACGCAGAAACAGAGCAAGAGGCATGATATGATCAAAAATATGAACGCTCCGTTCCGTTGGGGCGTCAAGGACGGCAGCGAGGTCGTCCGGCTCGAGCCGCGGCTGCGGCAGATCGGGCTCATCAACTTCACCGACGAGATGCGGCACCTCCTGCCCGGCTGGAAAAAGCTCTTCATCCCGATATTCTACCTCGTTAACAACCGCCTCGGGATGTATACTTACACCCGCGAAAAATAGGAAAGAAATTCATCAAGAAAAATAACATCATGATGCCGCATCCGCAGGGGCACGCCACTGCCGTGCTCTGTAACAATACACGGCGGCACATCTAAATACAAGAAAAGGACTGTAACGGACGTGTCAAAAACACGATTTTGTTACAGTCCTTTTTCGATATGGTTTCAGCCGGAGGCGACATCGCCTAGCTTTCGTTGTTCTCTTCCCTGGCGAACGCAAGAATCGTCTCCTCGGGCAGATCGAGAAGCGCCGCGATCTCGGCGGGCGCCATCTTGGCGCGCAGCATACGGCGGGCAGTCCCTCTTTGGACTTCGGCGCGTCCTTCGGCATGTCCCTCGGCGCGCCCCTCAGCACGCCCTTCGGCGCGTCCCTCGGCAAGTCCTGTTCTCCGCTCCCAATTCATTGCGCTGACGAAGTCATGTTCCTTCATTTCCTCGCTAAGATAGGCAAGACGGAGCGCTTTATCGCGCATGAACCTGTCCGTTGCCGTCCATGCTTCTTTGATTGCCGGTTCGCTCATGGCAAGTTCCTCCATTTCCTCATGCGATAATTTGTTGTTGAGATATGTCATCCACTTTTCGAGGAGACGCATACCGCGCAGATCTTTGATCTCGGACGTGACTTTCGACAGTTCGAGGAAGATCATTATAGGAAGTTTTCGGATTGCGGTCAATGGGAAGTAAGGCGGGAAGTTCTACGCGAAAAGCTCCCGGCGTTCGGCGCTTGGCAGCACCTCTTCGAGCGCGGCTTTCGCGCGGTCGATTGCGATGCGCAGTTCCTCGCGCGTGATATTGAGCGCGGGGTTGAAGTAGAGGACGTCGCCGAGGGGGCGCAGGAGGAGTCCGCGGCGCAGGGCGCGTTTGTAGATTTCATAGCCTGTGCGTCTCTGTGGGAGCGGCGTTTTCGTCTCTTTATCAGCGACCAGCTCGATGGCATGAATCAGTCCGATGTGCCTGATCTCGCCGACGTTCGGATGTGCGCCGAAAGCATCCTGCATCTCGGCGGTCAGCCACGCCGCGGTCTCGCCCGCCCGCGTGAGGATATTTTGCTCGCGTATGACGCGGAGCACCGCGCGCGCTGCTGCGCAGCCGAGCGGGTTGCCCGCGTAGGTGTGACTGTGCATGAAGGCGCGCCCCGCCGCGTAGTCCGCATAGAAGGCTTCATAAATATTTTCACGCACGCAGGTAATGGACATCGGCAGATAGCCGCCCGTCAGCCCCTTCGAGAGACACATGATGTCGGGCGTGATGCCCGCATGGTCGGAGGCGAACATCTTGCCCGTGCGCCCGAATCCCGTTGCGATCTCGTCGCAGATGAGCTTTACATCGTACGCGTCGCAGAGTGCACGCAGCTTCCTCAGATAGAGCGGCGGATAGATGCGCATCCCCGCACAGCCCTGAAGGAGCGGCTCCACGATGATCGCCGCCGTCTCGTGCGCATGCCGGGCAAAGGCGCGCTCCGCGTGCTCGAAACACGGGCAGTCGCAGTGCGCGCGCGTCTCGCCGTACGGACAGCGATAGCAGTCGGGCGCCTCCACATGAATGTTGTCCATCATCATCGGACGGTACATCTCGGCGAAGAGATCCATGCTCCCCACGGATAGCGCACCGATCGTCTCTCCGTGGTACGCCTCCGTCAGGCACATGAACCTCTGTTTCTCGGGCTTTCCGGTCTGCAAATAATACTGGAACGACATCTTGAGCGCGCACTCGACCGCCGCCGAACCGTTGTCGTTGAAGTGAAACTTTGTCAGCCCCGGCGGAACGACATCCGCCAGCTCCTCGGCAAGACGGATCGCTCCCTCGTGGGAAAAGTTGGCAAAGATGACATGCTCGAGCGTATCAAGCTGCTCCTTGACCGCACGGTTAATGTCCGGGTTGCAGTGCCCGAGGAGGTTCGCCCACCACGAGCTCACAATGTCGAGATATTTCTTCCCGTGAATATCGTGCAGCCATACGCCTGCGCCGCGCTCTATAACGATGGGCGGCAGCTCCTCATAGTCCTTCATCTGCGAGCAGGGATGCCAGATGTGCGCGAGATCCCGCTCCTCCATGGATAATGCCTTCATTGCTCTCCTCTTTTCAGTGATACAGTGCCGCGAGCTGTGCCGCATTGATCTCGAGTTCCGCAGCGTTCGGCGCGGCCGCTGCGATGACGGGGACGCCTGTGATTTCCTCGATCATGCGGCGATTGTCCTCCTCCATCGGATTGCCCGTATGATAGTTGTTGAGGATCACGCCGCGCACAGGGATCTCGCGCCGCTGTAAATGCTCGATGGTCAGCGCCGCCGCGTTGATCGTCCCGAGCCCTGCATCTGCGACGACGAGCGTGCCGAGACCGAGCATCTTGATGAGATCGTCCAAAATCATTTTTTGCGCCGCGTCCCAACGCAGCGGGCAGATGATGCCGCCGCTGCCCTCCATCGTCAGCAGTTCATAGTAGTCCTTTGCGCGTGCAAAATCCGCGCGCACGCGATCGGGATCGATGGGACGATCGTTCCACCGTGCCGCGAGATGCGGCGACACCGCCTCCCGGTAGACGTAGGAGACCGCCGCAGGACCGCCCGGCGGAATCCCCGCCGCCTCCTGCACCCGGCGCACATCGCCCGGCACGAGAGCGCCCTGCGCATCCGGCTCCGCCCCCGAGAGCGCAGCCTTATAATAGCCCGCCCGATAGCCCGCGGTGCGGAGCTTCTTCACGATCAGCCCCGTCACATAGGTCTTGCCGACGTCCGTACCCGTCCCGGTCACAAAAAGCGCTTTTCCCATCGATTACACTTCTTTCACTTGAACATGCGCCGGTACACTCTGCCACGCGCCCGCCCGCCGGAACCGCACGGCGAGCCACGCCGCCGCACCGCAGATGAGGAGATCGGGCGGTGTCTGGAGGATGCCGCAGTAGAGAATCGCCGTCCAGAGTGCGATCGGCGCCTCGAGCAGATAGTTCGACGCGAGATAGAACCAACTGATGCCGATGCCGTAGACGATCGCCATCCCGCCGAGGTTCACGATCAGCAGCCGCCGAACACCCGGCTCCGCCGTTTGCCGCGCCCACCGCCCGCAGAAATACGCCTGCACGATGAAGCCGAGCAGATAGCCGAACGTCGGTTGAAAGAGATACCCCGGGCCCCCGCCCATCGCAAAGACCGGCACGCCCACAAGCCCGAGCAGCACATAGGCGCCGACCGCAATCGCTCCGAGCCGCGCCCCGAGCACGAGCCCCGCCAGCAACGTAAACAGGAACTGCAAGGTGTAGACATCCGTCCCCACCGGGATGCGGATCCACGATCCCACCGTAATGAGCGCGATGAAAATCCCGCAGCGTACCAACTCTCGAACCTCCAAATGTTTCACAGAAACACGCCTCCTTTATTTGTTCGGTTTATGATAACTCTAAATATATCTTATTGTCAACAATATTTCAAAAATTAGTTTACCATATTTTTTCAAGTATTTTGGACGTGTCCGTTCCTAAGTATCCGCATATGCACATCAAAAAACCGCCGCACCGCTGTTCCATGACAGGGTGGACGGTTCTTTGTATACGGTACGTATGCTGTCTTCCGTACCTTAGGCTGTGCTTACACGTCGAATGTCTCGATCTGCCCTTTGATTGCGCGAACCTCCTCGGCAAGCTGACGTGCGACATCTGCCATTTCGTTGATCGCGTGTATCTGCTGCTGGACGCTCGCCGCCATCTCCTCAGTGCTCGCGGCACTGTTCTGCGCACTGCCCGCCAGCGAGCCGACGAGCGGCACAATTTCCTTGACGTTGGCAAAGATATTGGAGAGTGCATGCTCCAGATTGCCGACGGCACGCTCCATCCGCTCAATGGATTCCGCAATATTCGTATAGTTGTTGCGCGTCGACTCGATTGCCGCCGCTTGCGCCTCAGCAGACGACTCGACATCCCTGATACAGGTCACGGTATTCTCCGAGTCGCGCTGCAGGGCGAGAATGACGGATTTGATATCGTTTGTAAAGAGGCTGGTCTGCTCTGCGAGCTTGCGCACCTCGCCCGCAACGACGGCAAATCCGCGCCCTGTCTCGCCTGCGCGCGCAGCTTCGATCGCCGCATTCAGCGCGAGTAGCTGTGTCTGTTCGGCGATGGACTCAATCATCGTGCTCGCTTCGCCAATTTTTCCTGCACTCGCATGGCTCTCTGTAACGAGGGATGCGATACGCGCGACATTATCATTCACCTGCTTAGTCTCACGCAGCAGAGCCTCCACCGCTCGCGATCCATGCTCTTTTTCTTCGTTCACCATGCTGCTGACCTCCTTCAGGTCATGCAGCATCGTCTCATTTTCCCGCAGCGCCGTCTCAATGGACCGGATGTTGTCGTTGATATTCTGCGTGTGCATTGCCTGATCGGTCGCACCACTTGCAATACTCTCGATAGTGCGGCTGATCTGTTCGCCGGACTCCAGAACGCTCGTATTGGAGTGACTGAGCGTCGTTGACATATCGCCGAGCGCCGCTGCGCCATGCGCGAGCGAACCGACCATCGTCTTGATCTACGCGCTGAAATCGTTCATCGTACGTGATAGGACGCCGATCTCATCCGCACTGTCATTTTTAAAAAGAAAGAATTTAGCATGCTATTGATTGACAAAGGAGTATACAATCATGCCTGTGATCGCTCGATTCTACGGTCTTGTTATATAAGATGTATTTTCAACAGGCGGCAGCACAATCCTCCTCATTTTCATGTTGTATACGGCGAATATATCGGTGCCTTTGAGATTCAAACCCTGTGGATGATGGAGGGAGGCTTGCCCGTGAAGGCACAAGCACTTGTACAGGAATGGGCTGCGCAGCATACAGAGGAGTTGCTTCGCATCTGGAACACGCAGGAATTTATCAAGCTTCCCCCGCTTGAATAATCATTGTCCTGTGAAAAAGGAGGACACAACCGATGTTTCACAAGGTCAAAACTGTGCGCCCGCTGCCGGAGTATACGCTGCCTATCGACTTCATGACAGGCGAGCGCAAGCATTATTACATTTTACCGCTTTTGAGCAGATTCGATGCATTCCGGACGCTGACACAGATCAAGGGATTATTTAAGCAGGTGAAGGTGGGCGCGGGCGGATATGGGGTCAGCCGGAACGATGATATCGATCCGGCCTGCAACGAGCTTTACGAAAACGGCGTAAGCGTATAACCTCTATGGAAAGAAGAAAGGGCGGGGATTTTATGAAGGCAAAGACATTATTGCTTGCACTGATGATTTCTGCGATAGGAGGGACGGCAATGGCGGCACAGGCGATGCCCGATATGCGTGATGCGGAGATGGGCGGTGCGCCCGCTGCGGCGGAGCGGCCGATCGTGATTCCGGAGGGGAGCGAGCGGCTCGACGTCACGAAGACGCGCCCGTACGTCTCCTACATCTCGAACGTTGTCTATGCGCAGGTGCCGAGCCGCGGCTATGAGAGCATCCCGCTGCGGATGGACATCCTAAAGCCGCAGGCAAAGGCGCCCATGCCCGCGCTCGTCTACGTCACGGGCGGCGGCTTCATCAACGCGAACAAGGACAGCTACCTCCAGCAGCGCATGGATCTCGCGGAGGCAGGCTACGTCGTCGCGAGCATCGAGTACCGCGTCGCGCCGACCGCGATCTTCCCGCAGCCGCTCGAGGATGTGAAGGCGGCGGTGCGCTATCTGCGTGCGAATGCGGCGAAGTTCAACATCGATCCCGCGCACATCGGCATCCTCGGCGGCTCTGCGGGCGGCTATCTCACCGCGATGATGGGCACGACCAACGGTGACAAAGAGTTCGACGTCGGCGAGCACCTTGACGAGTCGAGCGACGTTCAGGCTGCGCTCGATATGTACGGTCTCTCGGATCTGACGAAGGTCGGCGACGACTATTCGGACGAGGTAAAGGCGGCGCATCGATCTGCGGGCGCGACGGAAGCACTGTGGGTGAACGGCTCGCCCGTATTCGGCGGCAGGGACGGCGGCATCCTCGCCAATCCCGAAGGCGCAAAGGCTGCAAACCCCATTACCTATATCTCGAAGAAGGCCGCGCCGTTCATGTTCATGCACGGCACGAGCGACACGTCGGTCTCGCCGAGTCAGACGAATCTCCTGCACGAATCGCTGCGCGCACGCGGTCTCGCCTCGACGCGCTACGTCGTCCCGCACGCGCTCCACGGCGGCGATTACTGGGTGCAGCCGGAGGTCATGAAGGTCATCATCGCGTTCTTTGACAAATATTTGAAGGGTGCCGACGGGAAATAACATACGCATCAAAAAAGCTGCTGCCTTCGCACATTCGGCTGCAGCCTTTTCTTATACGCTTTTCGACACGGTGTGCTCCGCTGCAGGATCCTTTTTTCGTTTGAAACATCCAAACAGGATAAAGATCAATTGTGCGATACAAATCGTCAGCAAGAACCACAGAATACTGACGAAGATCGTCGAACCGTAGGGACCCATCGAATTTTGCACCCGGAACGGATCCGGCGGCATAAACGTGACCCGCACCCATACATAGAGGATATTCAGAGCCGTAAGCGCAAGGAAGGTGCCGAGCGGAATCCACAGATACTTCAGCGGGCGCCCCGCATCCCGCAGACGGCAAACGGCGAGATATAGCTGCGGCACAAGCGGCAGCGCGGGCGCAAGCGGCAGACACAGCGTGTAAACACAATAATCCACAAAATCTAATGTGTACCGATCCGGCGCGTCCGGCAGCCGCTCCGCCGCAGGCACAAAGATCGGCGCTAAAACCTGCATCATCAGCGCGGAAAGGACATCGACAACCTCGCCCCAATGCCAGAGAATCCAAATCCCTGCCGCAGTCAAAATGCCGGAACAAAGCACATAGGGGAGCGGTGATATTCTCCGGTCAAAGACCGCGCGAAGTTTTTGCATCAGAGGCTCCTTCTCGTAAAGCACGGGTTTTATTCAAAAACGACCGCATATCGTCCATGCCCCCGACGAACCGACAGATTCATTTTTTTGTAAGTCCGTGCGGGCACAATGGCGCGGCATAATCCCCGCCGTGCTGTCACCGCGTGCCGCCGCAACACAAAAGGGAGGCTCCCCCGCCCGCGGGGGGCAATCTCCCTGTGTCTTCTCTATAAAAATTACTTCACACCGAGCGCACGCGATGCCGTACCGTCAATATCGACGGTGCTGTAGTAGCCGGAATCGACGAGGACGCTCTTATAATTCGACGCGTCGACGAGCGTTCCCTTCAGCACATGCGCGGGGACAACTTTTTTCCCGTTCATGAAATTCTGCGTGTCGTTGATCTCGGGCTGCTGCTTCCCGGCGATCGCCTCGACCATCTTTGCCGTCTCGAGCGCGAGCAGCCGCGTGTCCTTAAAGACGGACATAGTTTGCTCTCCTGCGATGAGCGCCTGCACATTCGGCAGGTCGGCATCCTGCCCCGTGAGCACAGGCATCGGACGCGCCGCCGAGCCGTACCCCGCGTCCTTCAGAGCAGCGAGGACGCCGAGCGCGATGGAGTCGTTCGCTGCGAGCACGGCATCAAGGCTGCCCGTCTCATACTGCTTGAGAAGCCCCGCCATGCGCTCCTTTGCCATCAGCGTCGCCCAGCCGGGCGTCGCGCACTGTTCCTGCGAGCGCTGCCCCGAGCGAATCGTGAGCTGCCCCTTGTCGATGTAAGGCTTCAGCACATCCATTGCGCCCGCATAGAGCACCTTAGCGTTGCTGTCCTCCATGGGGCCCGCCGCGATCTCGAGCGTGCCCTGTTTCCCCTCCGCAAGACCGAGCTTGTCCACAATGGTCTGTGCCTGCATCCGTCCGACGGCATAGCTGTCGAACGTCGCATAGTAATCAACCGCATCCGTCCCCATGAGGAGGCGGTCATAGGCGATGACGGTCACTCCCGCCTGCTGCGCGCGCTCAATCACCGGACGGATCACATCGCCGTCCACCGCGGCGATGACAAGCACCTTGCAGCCCTCGCCGATCATCTGCTCGAGCTGCGTCTTTTGCTTTTCCGCGTCGTTGTCCGCAAACATGATGTCGACATCGAAATCGCGCCCGCGCAGCTCCGTCTCGAGATACGCGCCGTCCCGGTTCCATCGGAGCAGCTGCTGTGCCGGCATCGCGACGCCCACCTTTGTCCCGCTGTTGTCACGCGGTACGACGTCCGTTCCGCCGCAGCCCGCGAGACTCAATATTGCAGCGACAATCCCCGCATAGAAAAAAATTCTCCCCATTCGCATACCATCATCCTCCTGATCCGTGTATCAAGCCTCTGCAGGAATCCCATGGATGTACCGTGAACGATCGTATACCTTTTTCTCATTGCTCTATGTTCAGTTCGTATATATCTCTCTTTAATGCTATCCTATCAACCGGCATAATATTTGTCAAGGAAAAGGGGGCAGGAGAATATACTGCATATAAAAGGATTGCCGCAGAACGTCTTCCTGCGGCAATCCTTTTCTCTCAGCACGGCAAAATGTCGCCCATATTTAGGTGTTTTTTGCGATGATCGCGCCGATGACGGCACCCGCAATTGCAGCGGTGTTGACGCTGCCCTGCGAGTACCCGCCCCGGCGGCTGCGTTCACGGCGATCTCGATCCCGGCGTTCACGCTCGTATTCACGATCCCGGCGCGCGCTCATAATCCCGATCGCGGTGGAATCCCCGGTCGTCCCTCCAGTCACGATCCCGGCGCGCAAGCGTGATCATATCGCCCCCATTATATTGAGTATGAAAGCGGCATATAGACGTCATCCGCCTTCTCGGCATGCACAGACTCTTCCGGATGCGCCGGCATGTGCACCTCATCCGCCTCGTCCGGCGGCATCGCCTCTTCGGGATGCGCCGGCATGTGCACCTCGTCCGCCTCGTCCGGCGACACCGCCTCTTCGGGATGTGCCGGCATGTGCACCTCGTCCGCCTCGTCTGCCGCCACTGCCGCGCGAACGGCTATATCGTCGTATGCAAATACGACGCTCCCTCCTCCATAACTCATAATACCTATCAGCATAACGGCAATATTCTTTTGCAAACGTTTTGTTATCATCTTTATCGCTTCCTTTCCAGCAGCAGCATTCTTCACCGCCCCGCTTTCTGTACATAACATACGACAAGCAGATGTGATGCGATTTAGGTCGGGGTATAAGTTCCGTTAGGAATGAAGGCTTATAAAATAGTCCAAAAATAGTAAGCCCGCTGCACTGATATAGCTTTCAGCGCAGCGAGCTTTCTGTTCGTATGGAGTTATGCCGCCGTTAAAAGACCGCGCCGCGCTCTGATGGAGGCGACAGCTCCTATAACGGCAGTGCAATATCGGTGAAATCCAGTCCTCTCAATGTTCGCTCGCCTTTTTCTTCTCGCGCTCGCTCACGATGTGGTTGTAAATCAGGACGAAGATGAGCAGCGCGCCCCAGATAATCTGGCGGTAGAAGTTGGAGATGCTCTCGTACATGTTGAGCCAACTCGAGATCATCTGCACGATGAGGATGGCGACGATAACGCCCTTCATATTGCCCTTTCCGCCATAGGGATCGACACCGCCAAGCACCGCGATAAGGATCGCCTCCATGACGTAGGAGGCACCGTAGTCCGCCTTTGCCGAGTTGAATCGCCCGAGCATGATGATCCCCGCTGCGGCGCTGAGGAGACCGCTCAGCATATAGTTTGCGATATAGAGCCGCACATTGCTGAACCCTGTAAACGCCGATGCTTTGACACTCGTGCCGAGCATCCGCAGCTTGTACCCGAGCGTCGTGCGCTCCATGATAAACGCAGCCGCAGCGGCGAATACGGCGAAGATGAGGAACGGCACGGGAATGCCGAGCGGCTTTGCCGCCATCCCTTTCGCGATCTCAGGGGGGAGTCCGCCGAGTGTGCTGCCGCCCGTGAGCACGACGGCACATCCCATAAAGAGTGCCTGTGTGCCTAGTGTGGCGAGGATCGGCGTGATGCCGACGCCGCCGATGAGCAGCCCGTTGAGCGCGCCACAGAGCGTACCGAAGAGGAGTGCGAGCAGGAAAACGCAGAGGATAATCGCCGTCACGGTGCCCGCATCCGTCTCCGGTGTGACGAGCAGCAGCAGAGCCTTCGCGACGAGCACGGCGGAAAGGTTTGCAATGGCGACAACGCTGAGGTCGATGCCCGCGGTATAGAGGGTAAACGCCATCGCAATCGCGAGTAATCCAAACTCGGGGAACTGCTTGCCCATCGACTGGAAATTGTTGACGCTGAGGAAGAGCGTCCCTTTGAGTACAGTACAGATGATAAATACCGCGAGGAAAACGATACAGAGACGCGTCAGGTTCTGATCCTTTTGCATGAGGCTTCGAATGGTCGCCATGCTCATTCCCCTCCTTTATCAACTTGTACGGTGAGCCGCCGCGCATTTCGTTTCATCTGGATGGCGGAGATCGCAGTGCCGATGATAATGATCGCACCGGTAAAGACCTTTTGCCATGTGGTCGAGATGTCGAGCAGAATGAGGCTGTTGTCCACGACGGTGAGCAGCGCCATGCCGAGGAGTGCCCCGAGCACCGTCCCCTTGCCGCCCTCCATCCGGACGCCGCCGAGGACGCACGCAGCGATGACCGTCATCTCCAGTCCCTCAAGATTGTTCGGATGGACGGCTAGCAGCATGGTCGAGCGCAGGACGCCGATCAGCCCCGCCATACAGCCGGAGAAGGCGTAGATGAAGAGAATGGTCTTAAATACGCTAAATCCCGCACGCTGCGCCGCGCGCTCGTCGCCGCCGATGGCGTAGATGCCGCGCCCGAGCATCGTACGGTTGAGAATGAACCAGCCGACAAAGACGAGCAGCAGCATGAAGAGGATGCCGACGGGCATGTCGGACGTCAGCCCCGAGACGGCATTGGTCGCCGAGAACAGTTTCATCTGCCCCATCTCGTAGAGCGGCGCCGTGAGCGGGTATTCGCGCGACTTGAAGACGCCCTGCATGATGCCGAAACAGATGCTGCTTGTCCCGAGCGTTACGATGAGCGCAGGGAACCGGTAGCGCGCGATGATGAATCCGTTGACGAGCCCGACGAGGAGGCCGATGCCCATTGCCGCCGCAAAGAAGGCAATAGGATTCTCTACAACCCCATCCATACGTGAGCAGACGATGAACATCGACATGGAGGCAATCGCCGGAAAGGAGACGTCGACGCCGCCCGTGATGATGACGAACATCTCACCGATGCAGAACATCGCAGGCACCGAAAATGCACGCACGAGGTCGACCGCGTTGTTGCCCGTGAAGAACTGCCCGCTTTTCATCTCGATGGCAATGCAGAGCAGAAACAGAACGACGGTGATATAAAATTCCGTGGATGAAAAAAATCTCTTTTTCATGCCGTTTCCCCTCCTTCGTGTGCAAGTCCCGCGAGTTTGCTCTCGGTGAGCCCCGCCGTATCGAGCACGGCGGACAGACGCCCCGCACGCATCACCATGACGCGGTTGCAGTTCATGAGCACCTCCGGCAGGTCGTCGGAGATGATGAGCACGGTCAGTCCCGCACGCGCGAGTCGTTTGATGAGCTCATAGATGTCGAACTTTGCGCCGATGTCAACACCGACGGTCGGTCCGTTGAGGATGAGTACCCGCAGATCAAGCGCAAGCCATTTGGCGAGGACGCATTTCTGCTGATTGCCGCCCGAAAGCGTCCCGACATTGTCATGGATGTCGTGGAGAGCGATGGAGAGTTCCTTTGTCCAATGATGCGCCATCGCATCGATCTTGCCCCGATCCACAGCGCCGAACGCATTCGCAAAGGTCTCCCATTTGGTGGCGGATATGTTGTCGGCGATCGGCTGGCGCAGGAAAAGCCCCTCCGTCACACGATCGGACGGCAGATAGCCGATCCCGTGTGCGATGGCATCACGGATGGAGTGGATCGTCACCTTCTCCCCATGGATACGAATCTCACCGGTCTCGGCGGCATGACGTCCGAACAGGGTCTCGGCGAGCTCCGTGCGCCCCGATCCGAGCAGTCCCGTAATGCCGACGATCTCGCCGCGCCTGAGGCTAAAGCTCACGTCCCGGAACCCGCCTGCAAGCCCCAGCCGGTGCACCTCCAGCACGGCAGGAGCGTCCTTTTCCTCGTAGGTAAACGGCTGCGCAACGATCTCGCGCCCCGTCATATAGAGTGTGAACTTATCTTGATCGAGCTCTTTCGTATCGCCCGACGCAGCGTTGCGCCCGCTGCGGAAGATGGTGTAGCGCTCGGCAATCTCAAAGACCTCGTCGAGCTTGTGCGAGACGAATAGGACGGCGATGCCGCGCGACTGGAGCTCCCGGATGAGGCCGAAGAGTGTCCTTACCTCTTTCTTCGTGAGCCCTGTCGTCGGCTCATCCATGATGATGAGCTTTGCATCGTTCAGCAGCGCTCGGCTGATGGCAATCATCTGCCGCATGCCGAACGTCAAATTCTCCACGAGCTCGTCGAGGTCGAGTTCGAGGTGTACCTTCGAGAGGGCGGCGCGGGCAATGTCGCGCATACGTGCGCGGCTGACAAGTTTGCGCCCGCTTGCAACCTCCATGTTGAGCGCGAGATTTTCCATAACCGTGAGGTTCGGGAAGAGAGAGAGATCCTGATAGATGACCTGTATCCCCTTGGCGATCGCGAGCTGCGGCGTCATGCGCTCATGGCGCTCCCCGTCGATCTCGATATACCCCGCGTCCGGCGTATAAAATCCCGAGATGATGTTGATGATCGTGGATTTCCCGCAGCCGTTCTCGCCGGCAAGACAGTGTACCTCCCCTTTTCGAATGTCGAGACTGACCCCGTCGAGTGCCTTGACACCGCCGAAATACTTTTTGATGCCCGCCGCCCTGAGCATATACTCTGACACGTACGCCCCCTCCTCACATATAGATAGAATCAGCAAGAGCGCAGAAGGCGCCGGATAGGGCCTGCCGCGCTCTCACTCTCAATGGCTGACGCTTAGAAATTATAGTTGTCCACGTTGTCCTTGTTGATCGCGATCCAGCCCGCGCCCATAAAGAGATGCGGGTTCTCCTTGCTCACGATCAGCTTGCTGTAGGATTTGAGTCCGAGATCGGTGCCGTTCTCGATGGGCTTGCCCTCGAGCACACGGCGTGCCATGACGCACATTGCATAGCCGGCTTCGGCGGGATCCCAGAGCGTGATATAGGAGAGCGAGCCGTCCTTGATGAGCGAGCGGCACTCGTTCGGCATGCCCGTACCGACGACGAACACCTTGCCCTTGAGTCCCAGTTCATTGATCGCGCGCGCAACGCCCGGCGTATCCATTGAGCTCGTACCGACGAAGCCCGTCACCTCCGGATGGGACTTGAGGACTTCCTTGGCGACCTGATAGGCCTTCTCGGAGTTGTTCTCCGACTCGACGCGCTTGGGGTTGTCGAGGAGCTTCAGTCCCGGATACTTTGCCTCCTGCTCAGCGACGGCACCGTTTGCCCACTCGTTCTGCGAGGCATTCGTCAGATGTGCGACCATGGTCGTGTAGATGCCTTTGCCGCCCATGGACTCCTGGAGCTTGTCCATGATAAACGCGCCGTAGCCCGCGTTGTTGAATGCCTCAAGGTCATAGTCCACGTTCTTGCAGGTGGAGCCTTCATGCGTGATGACGATGATGCCCTTGTCGCGCGCCTCTTTCAGCACGGGGTCACACGCCGCGGGGTCGACCGGAACAACGCAGAGTGCCTGAATGTCCTGATTGATGACGTCCTGGATGACCTGCACCTGCTGTGCGGCATCCGTTGCAACGGGGCCCTTCTGGTAGGCGTTGATGCCGGTGTCGGCGGCAAACTGATTGACGCCCTCCTCCATGCGCGCGAACCAGCCGTTCGAAGAGTCCTTGACGACGACCGCGATCTTCCAGTCCTTCTTGTCTCCTTGCTTTGCGGCTTCGCTTGCGTCAACCACCTGCTTGACCTCGCTGCCGGAGGATGCGCTCTGCTTACCGCCGTCTCCGCCGCCGCAGCCCATAACGCCCAGACAGAGCATCAGCCCTGCCGCGACGGCGGCGAATTTCTTTGATCCCTTCATGAAAATTCTCCTTTCAGCACTCGTCGGCGCTTACATGACGCCTTTTTGTAAGATCACACAGCCGTACGGCCGGCGTTCCCCTGTGGAAATGGTGACAAAGGCGGTCTTTGCCTTGTCGTAGAAACTGAAGCGGTCGATGAAGCCGACGCAGGATTTCCCCTTCGGCTCGTTCTTTTCGACGGCGGCGATGAACTCATCCCATACGGCGGGACGTCCGATTTCGGCACGTTTTTCCTCCATCACGTCCATGATGAGCACGGGATGTTCCACATATTCGGTGTCGAGCGGCATGAGCTGCAGGATTGCATCCAGCATTGCAGCCGCGCCGATGCCGTCCGCATCAACCGTGATGCCGTCCCGCGCCATCGACACGGAGGGATAAAAATCGTCCGCAATGACGACGAGATCTCCATGCCCCATGTCCGCGAGCGCTTTGAGCAGCGTCGGACTGATACACGACGGAATACCTTTTAACATAGATAGACCTCCTTTGCTCTCACTCGATATTGCGGTGGCGCGACTCCATGGTCTCCGGCGTCTGCCCCAGCCGCTCAGCCAGCATGATGATAATGATGTCAAACAGCAGGAAGAGATGCTGCTCGAATAAATTGCCCATCGGCTGTTCCGACGGCACGGTGCGCGGATCCGTCCCTTTATAGACGGCGGCGGGAACGAACACACAGCATTCCGCCGCCCGCGGCGTCCGCTCCTCCGGGGCGCCCGTAATGACGAGCCGGCGCGCGCCGGTATGCTCCGCCCTATCGAGCAGATAGTCGATGTGCCCGATCCTGCCGGAGCCGTTCACCACGAGGAACAGATCGCCCGCGTGCATCCCCGGCGTCGTGTCGTCCCACAGCCAATGCACTTCTTTGCCGAGATGCATGAGCCGCATGGCAAAGCTGCGTGCTGCAATCCCCTCGCGCCCCGCGCCCGCCACAAAGATGCGGCGTGCCGCGCACAGCTCCTCGAGGAGCACTGCAAGATCGTCTTCACTCTGTGCTGTAAAGACCTGTTCATGCTCGTGGAGCACACGACGGTAAAGTTCTTCATAACGCTGCATTGGGGCCTCCCCTCCATTTCTCAGAACCGCGCAGAATGAGCTCCGTCGGGATAAAGATCTCCTCCCTGCCCGTATCCGCGCCGCTTTGCATCCGCCGCACGAGCAATTTTACGGCGTCCCGCCCCATGCGGCAGGTATCGCGGTCAACCACGCTCAGTGGGATGCCCGCCCAGCGGAGGAGATCGATGTCGTCAAACCCGATCAGCGAGACGTCGCTGCCGAGCCGCAGTCCCTTCTCCGTGAAGTAGCGCACGCAGCCGAGCGAGGTCATATTGTTCGCGGAAAAAATTGCCGTTGGCGGTTCCTCCTGCTCCATGAGCATGTGCATCGCCTCATAGGCACGCTCCTGGTGGAAGTCGCCCTGCGCGATATAGCGTTCCTCCAAGGGGATGCCCCACTTCGAGAGTGCGGCCGCGTATCCCTGCCGGCGTTCGCTGCCGGGGCGGGAGTCCTCCGGGCCGCTGATCGTCGCGATGCGTCGGTGCCCCTCGCCGATCAGGCACTCCACTGCCGCCATTGCCCCGCGGAAGTCCTCGGAGAACACCCCGTCGAACCTGCCGTGCCTGAGGCTGCGGTCGAGCAGCACAACGGGAACCTGCTCCGTCTCAAACGCGATCAGCGCGCGGCACAGCGATTCGCTGCCCGCCTCCACGGGAATGACGAGCATCCCGCTCATGCGCTCTGCGCGCATAGACTCGAGAAAGCGGCGCTCCTTCTCCGCGCTGTCCTCGGTACTGCACAGAAAGATGTTGTACCCGTGTTTGTCCGCCGCATCGGTGATGCCGCGCAGCAGATGCGTGAAAAACGGGTTCTCAATATCGGGTACAAGAAAGCCGATGCTGCCCGTATCGCCCGTACTGAGCTTGCGCGCCACCGCATTCGGCGTATAGTCCAGCTCCGCAATCGCCTTGACCACACGGCTCTTCGTGGTCTCACGCACATACGGGCTGCCGTTCATCACGCGTGAAACGGTCGCAGAGGAGACGCGCGCCTTTTTTGCCACGTCGTAAATGTTGACCCCCACAATAACCGCTCCTTACCGTTGCCCTCTTTCCTGTAACCGATTACAATTTTAGTCTATTTTATTTCTTGCAAATTGTCAATATATTTTTATATTATCTTCCATGTAATTTTCATATCCTCTCATCGGAAGGAGGTTCATCCGGCAGAACCTGTGCCCCCTTCTCGACGGCGAGCGCCGTCCGGTACCGCTCGATGAAGCGGTCGTATCCCGCGGTGCCCGCAGGGTCGGGTACGCAGACAGACGTTCGCGCCGTACCGAAGACAACATCGTCGAGGAAATCCGCGAGCGTCTGCCCCTCCCGCGCACAGAGAGCAAAGACGGCGAGTACCGCCATGCCCCACGGGCCGCCCTCATGCGCCGTCTCCATGACGGCAATGGGCACGTTCAATGCATCCGCGAGGATTTGCTGCGCGACGACGGGTGTTTTGAAGAGACCGCCGTGCGCAATCATGCGCGTCGGGCTAACGCCCTCTTCCCTGACAAGGATCTCCATGCCGATCCGCAGCGGTGCAAACGCCGCGTAGAGCTGCGCCCGCATGAAGTTCGGCAGTGTAAACCGGCTGTGCGGCGTGCGGACAAAGAGCGGCCGCCCTTCGCGTACCCCCGTGATATGCTCGCCCGAGAGGCAGGCATAGTTCAAGAGGTCGCCCGCATCCGCATCGCCTGTTCCCGCTGCGGCAAAGAGTTTTTGATAGAGCTCGTCCGGCGTGAGCGCGGTGCCGATCGCTGCGGCAAACGAGCCAAAAAGCGCCGCCCATGCGTTGATGTCCGAGGAGCAGTTATTCGTATGCACCATCGCAACGGGCGCACCGTCGGGCGTCATAACGATGTCGATGTCCTTATGCGCCTTGCGCAGCGGTGTCTCGAGGACGTTCATGGAGAACGCCGAGGTTCCGACGGAGATATTCCCCGTGCCCCTGCGCACGGCATTTGCCGCAACCATGCCCGTCCCGGCATCGCCCTCGGGCGGCGCCATCCGGCTGCCCGCACGGAGCCGCCCGCTCGGGTCAAGGAGCGCTGCGCCGTGCGGTGTCAGCGTTCCGGCAGGCGCTCCGGCACGCAGGACGCGCGGCAGGATATCCGCAATGTCCCACGGGAGCGCTTTCACCGCCTCCAGGCGGCGGAACGTCTCCATCATAGCAGCGTCATAGGTGCCGTGCTCCGCATCAACGGGGAACATGCCGGACGCATCGCCGATGCCGAGCACCCGCTCTCCCGAGAGCTGCCAATGTATGTAGCCTGCAAGCGTAGTGAGAAGCCCGATTTCTCCGACATGCTCTTCGCCCGACAGGATGGCATGATAGAGATGCGCGATGCTCCAACGCTGCGGGATATGAAAGTGAAAACACTCCGTAAGCATGTCCACAGCCCGCGCCGTCATATTGTTCCGCCATGTGCGGAAGGGAGCGAGCTGATGCCCCGCGCGGTCAAAGGCAAGATAGCCGTGCATCATGCCGCTGACTCCGACCGCACCGATGTGCGTAAGCGGCACTCCATAACGCGCCTGCACATCCGCCGCGAGCGCCGCATAGGCAGCGCGTACGCCCTCCCATGCGGTGCTCAGATCATACGTCCAGACACCGTTTTCGAGACGGTTCTCCCATGTATAGCTGCCGCGCGCAAGGACGCGGCAGTTCATATCCGTGAGAACCGCCTTGATCCGCGTCGAGCCAAGCTCCAGCCCGAGCGCCGTTTCACCTGCGGCAATCGCCGCACGATGCGCGTCCATGATGCCCTCCTTTCTAGGAACGTGTGTCAAAGGAAAGCGGTGCATGAGACGCAATGAACGTCTCCACCGCATCCTTCGCCGGATAGGACATCTGCGTCCCCTTCGCCGTAACGCTCAGCGCGGCAAAGGCGCTCGCCGTCTGCATCGCCGCCCGTACATCCCCGTGCCGCACATAGCAGCCTGCAAAACAGCCGATGAACGCATCCCCTGCCCCCGAAGTATCCACGGCAGCGACCTGATACGCCCCCAGGCTGTATTTCTCCGCGCCCGTCATCCAAAGACTCCCGCGTCCGCCCATCGTGACAATAACGTTCTTCAGTCCCCGCGCAAGCAGGGTCTCGGCGGCACGCTCGATCTCCTCAACGGTCTCCGCAGGCATTCCCGTCAGGATCGCAAGCTCCGTCTCGTTCGGCACGAAGAAATCGCACGCGCACACCTTCTCTATGGAGAGATCCTTCGTCGCGGGGGCAGGATTCAGCAGGACGGGGATGCCGTGTTTCTGCCCGAAATCGATGGCATAGTAAACGGTTTCAAGAGGAATCTCGAGCTGCAGCAGGATCATGCCGCATTTTTTCAGATCTGCCTCCGCCTCGTCGATGTCACGCGGCAGAAGGCGGTTGTTCGCGCCTTTGATGATCAGGATGCTGTTCTGTCCGCTGCGGTCGACAAAGATGGGTGCAACACCGCTCGAGCCCTCCGTTTTCCGCACATAGGTTGTGTTGACCCCGCACGCCTTAAAGTTTGCAATCGTGTTGTCAGCAAAGATATCGCTGCCGACCTTTGTCACCATCCACACGTCCGCATCGTACTTCGCGGCAGCGACCGCTTGATTCGCGCCCTTGCCGCCGCAGCCGAGTGCAAAGTCCGGCGCCTCAAGCGTCTCGCCGGGCGCCGGCATCCGATCAATATACGCGGTCAGATCCACCATGTTCGAGCCGATGACTGCGATCCTCATCATGTATCCCTCCTATCCTACAATATCCACGCCGCGGCTCGTGCCGATGCGCGTGGCACCTGCGGCGATCATCGCCTCCGCGTCCGCGCGCGAGCCGATACCGCCCGCCGCCTTAACGCCCATCTCCGCACCGACCGTTTCGCGCATGAGCCGGACATCCTCCACAGTCGCACCGTGCGTACTGAATCCCGTCGAGGTCTTAACGAAATCCGCCCCCGCTTCCTTGGCGAGACGGCACGCAATTTTCTTCTCCTCATCGGTGAGAAGGCAGCACTCGATAATGACCTTGACCAGTGCCTTCCCCTTGGCAGCGCTTACAACGGCGGCGATGTCCTTTTTCACATAGTCCTCGTCGCCGTCCTTCAGCATCCCGACGGCGATGACCATATCGACCTCCGTCGCACCGTCCGCGATCGCCTTTTGCGTCTCGAACGCCTTCACCTCGGTCGGTGTTGCGCCCTGCGGGAACCCGACGACGGTGCAGACCGCAACGCCCGTCCCCGCAAGCCGGTGCGCCGCATACGCAACACGAATCGGGCTGACGCAGACGGAGGCAAATCGATATGCCTTCGCCTCGGTGAGCAGTTTGTCCAGATCCTCTTTCCGTGCATCCGTCCGCAGCAGGGTATGATCGATACACTTTGCAAGTTCCATACAGCTGACCTCCTAAATTTTTAGATATTTCAATGCTTAAATTGTAACATTGAATCAAAAATAAGTAAATACAATAAATAGTCTGCACTTATAGAAAAATGATAGATTGATTAGTTTTCAAAACTGTGATATTATTCTATTGTTGTTAGAATCAATCTCATTTACTTGACGAATCCACAGGAGGTATTCCGATGACTCGAATGACGCGCCACCGCATACTCCCACTCCTCGGTCTCTTGCCGGGGCTCGCACTGATGAGCGCACATGCTTATGCGGCGGACACGATGCACAATATGAATATGTCCGGTATGAACGGGATGACGGGTTCTGCACCTGCGCAGGCAGTCCCGGACGAATCCTATGCGTTCACGCTGCCGGAGATCGTTGTGACGGGCTATCGCTCCGAGTCGCCGCTGACGATCGTGACCGATCCGCGCAAACCGCGCCAGCCGATCCCCGCGGCGGACGGCGGCGGCTATCTGAAATCCATCCCCGGGTTCTCCGTCGTGCGCAAGGGCGGCATCGGCGGCGATCCAATGATGCGCGGCATGGGCGGTTCGCGCATGGTGATGCAGATGGACGGCATGAGCATGGCGGGCGGCTGCCCGAACCGCATGGATCCGACGGCGACGTACGCGTTCCCGGAGACATACAGCCGCATCATCGTGAACAAAGGACCGCAAAGCGTGCGCTACGGCGCAAGCATCGCGGGCAGCGTCATCTTTGAGCGCGAGACGGAGCGGTTCGAGAAACCGGGCGTACGCGGCAACATCTCGCTGATGGGCGCCTCCAATCACCGTTTTGACGAGATCGTCGATGTCACGGCGGGCGGTAAGGAGGGCTATGCGCGCTTCATCCAGACGCGCAACTATTCGCAGGACTACAAGGACGGCGACGGGAACCGCATTCACTCCGGCTACGGGCGACACAGCCTTTCAGGCATCATCGGTCTGACCCCCGACCGGGACACGCTGTTCGAGGTCGCCTATGATTCCAGCCGCGGCTGGGGCAAGTTCGCTCACGGCATGATGGACGGGAGCAAGTTCGACCGCGACAGCTGGGCGGTAA
>ERZ773087.357-NODE-357-length-35373-cov-7.200832_pt1 | contig 35373 bp, 38 predicted proteins | sample MGYA00511375_ERZ773087 | MGnify/ENA primary metagenome ERZ773087 (study PRJEB29015, sample SAMEA2737995) | human oral metagenome | biome: human oral; feature: human-associated habitat; material: dental | place: China | collected 2063 ...
AATTCATCAGCTTAAAGAAGTTTCTCTTTTGCAAGAGGAGAAACAAGCACTTGTAAGCTATAAAAAGGAGTTAGAGCAGCTATTGTTTCTCAAAAAACTTTCGGATACTTATCATTTGGAACCCGTAGCTATAGAGAGAATCATAGTGTTGCCTCCGCCTCGTACAGATTTTTCTAATTTTCGTCTTGTAGATGATGCTGAAACAGAAGAAAAAAAATGGTGGGAGGAGTTAAGGATAGAAAATGAACCCATTTGGCTTTGTGAAGGAGATATTTTGATCAAGAAAAGATAATTTAAAAATATAAATACAATGAAAGATATATCCCAAATATTAAAATCTGACATAAAAATAGAAGATGTAAAGCAAGAAAATGGTATTTTTTGCTGTATGAATGACCATTTTGTCAGTGGAGACAATCAAAAATATATGAAAATGTACGATTGGATGTCTTTCTTTTATGATTTTGGAGAAAAATGGATAGGAAAGCTCAAGTATGGAAACGCCATTGACCGCTTGCGTACGGAATTGATGAGCCGCTTGGAATGGAAAAATGCTATTTTGGTGCTTTATGTTTCCATAGGTACGGGGGCGGACTTGCGTTATTTACCCGAAGGAATTGATTTGAAAACGATAAACCTTGTAGGGGCTGATATCTCGATGGGAATGCTCAAAAGATGTAAAAAGCAGTGGCAAAAGAAAACAAACCTTACCCTTGTGCAGTGTCCCGCAGAGGAATTACCTTTTGCCGATAACACGTTTGATATTGTTTTTCACATCGGAGGCATCAATTTTTTCAACGATAAAGCCCTTGCCATGAGCGAAATGCTCCGAGTTGCCAAATCCGGAAGCAAATTGCTTATTGCTGATGAGACTGCCGACTTTGTGGAGACCCAATACAAGAAAAGCATCTTCTCTAAATCCTATTTCGAAGGCAAAACAGTTGATTTGAACGCCATAGAACAATGTATCCCAGCATCAGTGACTGAAAAGAAAACAGAATTGTTCTGGAATAACAAGTTTTATGGAATTACTTTTAGAAAACCAACTAAATGAGTTACATTACCTTTAAGAGCAAGCTTATTCTGTGAAAAAAATGACCTTATTAGCCCCTTTGTTAGCCTTATTCTCTTGCAAAAGTTCCCCAGAAGAGCGAAAAGCCACCGAAGCCTTTCCCTTGCAATCCCTACTTACCTACGAGTATTGCGGAGAAAAAGACGGCTTTCAGTATTTCTTATTGGGGAATAGTTGGGAGCGTACCCTATTCAAAGTAAAAAGTTCAGAAATACATATTGCTCCTCAATACGTCTTCCACGCTGATCCCTCTTTTGAATCTAAAATGCCCATTACCCCCGTTGAACAAGAAAGAGTCTTTGCCGAAATCCCCATGAGTGGGCAAAAACTCTATTTGTATAAGGGAGATATCGTACTACGTTATTTCCTTAGCTGCTCTGACCTGCACAAACAAGAAACGAATCGCCCAACCTACCTATATGATGAGGTAAGTCAGCAGGACGCCGAAGCATACCAAGAGGAACGCGCTTACTATATAGGTTATTACAAAGAGGAACAACTCCTTCGTTATCAAAAGATATATAGGGGTGAGGTACTTATGGAGAAAAGGTTTTGAGTATAAAAACTTGAGTAAAGATGAGATGCACAAACATTTTTGTGGTATGTTTTCTCATCTCTAAAAAAGGAAAAATTATGGAAGATAGGATTATACGTAAAACCACTGGTTGCAAAGAGTGTGATACTTATCTATATATTCCTACTATAGCTATTGTAGCTTTCCTTATATTTTTCATCTGTAAAGTAAGAAGGATATTATCTTTGTTTTTTATTCTATTTAATATTCTTATTATTTACATTTCTATTAGAAATATTATAAGAGTTTTCTATGGGTAGCAGATTTTCAATAGGTATTTTTTTATTCGTCTCCTTATGGATTGTATTCCCTTGTATAGGATACACACAAGAGAAAGACACTATTCCTTCAATGGATATTGAGGAAGAGGAGTCTATAAATACAACTTGTTTCCCTTCAATGGAACAAAAACCTATGTTTGTACAATGTAAGGACGTGAATATCAGAGAAAGAGACGCTTGCTTTTATGATTTTTTCTGCCAGTATATAAAGCAAAGCATCCTAAAAAGTCCTTATAAGGAATTGGAGGGAGAAGCGACCCTCCTTTTCAGTGTGGAAAAGGACGGAAGTGTAGTGCTTGTCCGCTGTGTGGCTTCTTCTCTGTATATAAGAAAAGAGGTGCAACGCACTATGGAGCAGTTCCCCAAACTGATTCCTGCACAACAGTGGGGAAAGCCCGTACGCTACTTTTATCGCTGTAGGATTAGGCTTAATTAGTTTGTATGGCTTTCTTCTTTGTAGCTGATACACCTATGTCCACAAGTCTAATTTACTTATTTTTCTTTCTTGAAAGGTATCTAAAAAGTACAAATAAAGTACTGTAAATAAGCGTAATAGCTATATTGCAAATAAGCAAATAAACATCCGTCATTACATGAAAGGCATTCCTAAAGGCATTCCAAATACCCCACTTACTATCTGAGCCTAAAAGGAAAACGGTCATAAAAACCATTACATAGCAAGCTATAAAAGTATATAAGACAACATACTTAAATGCTTTCACCTGAAAGGAATTTAATAGATTTGTATATAGTAAGATGACAATAAAAGTGACAGGAAGCATTTCTAATAGAAATAGTCCGGCAAAACTATTATCTATTAGGCTAAAAGCAAGGAAAAAAGCAATCACACTTAGGATAAGTGCCGTCAGAAAGGCATAAATTATCTTCATATTTTCTCAAATAATTATTTCTTCACTTGCCCTAAGCTAACGGTAAAAATCCCGAAATCATCAATCAGCATGCTTTCTTTCTTTACCCCTTGCAGAGCGAAAAGTCCGTCCAATTCTCGCTGACTACGGCGACGCATCACCCAGTCTTTCTCTTGGTGACTCTTTAGTACAAAGGCGATAGTCTTGAGCTGCGGGTGCCATGGCTGTCCTGTATAGACGATATAACCATTGTCCGAGATAGAAACTACTCCTTTGATCGCCTCAGCAGCCAAGGCATTGTCTCCGAAAAGCTCAAAAATACCAGAGATAATAGTGATATTGGGCGTGTAATTCAGTTTGCGGTAGGTGTCAGCCTCAAAACAGCTGTAGTTGGTAAAGCGTATATGCTGATAGCCACGTTCTTTGATGATTTGTTCGCCTTTTTGTACGTTGGCTGGCAGAAATTCATTGATGACGATCTCCACTTCAGGATGGCGCTGCTTGATGTCGAAGAGGTAGTTACCCACCCCACCAGCGATGTCCAATATTTTTACCTTTCGCCCTTGGGCTTGTAGGGCTTGTATGGCCTTTTCTACTTGTTGTAGGAGATGTCCCTTGCGGATACGTACCCCACGCCAACCTATGGCATTCAGATAGCGCTTGTCCATCCAGCGACCTATACCCCATTTGCCTTGGGGCGTATTCTTATATACGTAATCCATAGAAGCACCAGAGTCAAATCCGTGGGTAAGCCCAACGGTCATACCTCCGCTCAAGTGCCCAAACTTACCCAATGCCCATTTCTGAAATCGGTAGTTTCGTCTTTCTCCGCTGGGGATAAGCTCGTATTGCATGGTTTCAAACTCTTTTTGGGTAAAGAGGTCAGGGGCAAGCGTAGGGGCAGGCAAGGGCGTTGAGAAAGTTTTTTGGATAAAGCGTTGTAGAATTTTGTACACTTCTTCTCTGCCTTGCTCAAAGAGGATTCCATGGTGAAAGCCTTCCAAAGTGATAAACTCTTTTGTTTCAGAAGAAAGATTTACATAGAATTGTTTCTGTTGGCGGTTAATCACCACAAAGTCTTTCTCTGCCGAAAGCAGTAGGGTAGGGGTAGTGATAGCTGCGGCATCTTCCACCAATCGCTTGCCTGCGTTGGCTAGGTCAATAAGGAGTTTGCCATTGATAGAGCGGGTGATAAAGCGGTCAGTATCGTAAGCACGCTGTTGCTCAGGGTCACGAGTGAGCATCTTGGATTTCACATAGCTCTTTACAATGAGCTTAGGATTGACCTTTAGCATCAGTTCAATGGCTTGCTTGGCCAAAGGGACAATAAGGTTTATTTCAAAGGCAGGCGCCAAAAGGGCCATACCTGCAATGCGTGGGGCAAAATCATGTACCCAGGCCGATACGATGACCCCTCCGATACTGTTGGCTACCACAAAGATGTCTTCCTCGCGTACCCCATAGCGCTGCCCAAGGAACTTGGCAAAGGTGTCTAGATCCCGTACCGAGTCCATGAAAGCAGGCGATACCGCGGCCTTGGTGTGTCCATGTCCGCGCATGTCAAAAGCAAAGATATTGTAGGAGGCAAACAGTGGGTGCGTGGCAAACTCCTGCAAGCGCTCGCCATACTCATGTCCTCTGTGGATTACGATAAGGGTCTTTTGCCCTGCTTTGTAATTCCATTCGTAGAAGAATAACTCTTCTCCTTCGTGACTTTTGAAAAAACCTGTATTCATGGGATAATAGATTTATGCGACAAAAGTAGAAAATTATTTCTTAAAAACCTAATTTCTAACTCAAGAATTAGCAGCCGTTTGCATCCACTTGGCTTTTTTGTACATAAGTAGCGATAACAAGGACTTGGGCAGCAGCGAAAGTAGCTGCATAAGCCACTTCATTCGCTTGGGGAATAGGTGTAGGGGCTTCTTCTGGGCAATAGCACGGCTGATTTCGGCTACGGCTTGTGCTTCACTTACCACAAAGGGTTTCTTAGACAGGTCGTTTTGGTTCAGATCGTGTAGCTTTTGAGTGGCTACATACCCTGGTGCAATGCTGGTTATACAGATACCCAAGGGGCGCAAGGCGCGCCTATAAGCATCTGCTATTTGCAGCACACTGCGCTTGGTCTTGGTGTATAGGCTTGATTCAGGATAATCCAAAATTCCTGATATAGAAGCCAGTAGAACGATCTGCCCGCCGCTATCTCTCATGAGTTCTCTCCCTATCTCTAGGGTATTGATAGCACCTATGATGTTTGTTTGTAACATTGCCACAGCCTCCTCATAGGTAATCTCTCCTGCTACATCTTCGGCGTAGTGGCCGGCACAGTTGATGAGCAACCAGAGCGTATCTGTGCCTACAAATTGGCGTATGACACTATCTAACAGTTCCTTGTCTATAACATCGGCTTGAAACTTCTCAAAGCGTGATTCATTAGAGAGTCTCTTGAGATCTCTGCCACATACCCCTACTCGGTTGCCTTCTCGCTGATAGAAGTCCGCTAAGGCATAGCCGATCCCAGAGGTACCTCCTATGATAAATACATTCATGGTCTAAAGGTGTTAAGTATGGTTTGGTAGCCATAGTCCCATTGCTGGTCTATCTGCTGGCGGTAAGTAGGGTAATCTTTTGGAAAGCGAATGCCAATGCTTAGTTGCTTCCAGTTGATATATTTTTCTGAGTAATAACCTTTTAGTGCCGTTGTTGCCCCACGTGTATCTATCCATTGGGCAGGATAAGAGGCCACAGAAGCTAACCGCTCATTGCCGCTAAAGCCAAGAACAGCACGCACCAAGGCCTCTTCGGTAGGGGAGTAGGCTTGTTTCTCTTCGGCAATAACGTTTGTTGAAAGAGCACTTGCCAGCTCCATAGGGACAAGGTCAATAGCCCCGCCTGCATAATAGGCACCTTTGTAAGCCACAGGTGCTACATAGAACATATCCGATATAGAAATTCGCGCAGCTGTGAGCATAGGCATTTCTGTCTCGATAAGTATGTCAGCCGTTATGGCCGAATGGGTATAGTTGGCTTCGGTATGCTTTATAGCCGAGAGATTTATCCTCTGGGCGGTCATGGGGTCAGTCATGAGCACTTCTTGGTATAGCTTCCGCTCACCTCTGGGCTTGCCACACTCATGGGGGGCAAACAGCATCTTTGCTCCTATGACAATGGTAGGCAAAGTAGCTGAAAAAGACACCTGTGCCAAAGAGGGCAATAAGTAAGAAAGCTCTTCCCGCATAGCCACCAAATAGCGCTCATACACGTCCTCTATCAAGGGTGCTCGGCGCTTGTTATACCGCTTTTGCAAAGCTAAAATTCCCAAGCGGTGTAGCTTGCTATAAGGAGTAAGGGACAGGCTTTTGATAAACTCGTAAAATTCTTCCGATTGCAAATAGGCTTTCCGCTCTTTGTCCGTAGCAAAAGCATTGATTACCAAGGCGGCAAAGGCGCCCCCGCAGGAGGCGATGAGTAAGTCAGGGGCTTTGCCCAAGGCGCATAGTGCGGCATACATTCCGTTGTATAAGGCAAAGCGGGTACCTCCGCCTGAGAGGAGCAGACAGTTGTGGAAAGGTTTTATCGTATCCATAAGTAAAACCAAATACAGTTGTACAATAGGCTGTCTATACGGTCTAAAAGACCTCCGTGTCCAGGGATAAGGCTACTTGTGTCCTTTACACCTGCACGTCGCTTGAGGTAGGAAAAACTTACATCTCCCCAGAAACCAAAAAAACTAAGAGCCAGCCCCACTAAGGCCAAAGTAGGTAGCGCAGTAGGTAGCCCTAACAATTTGCCTAAGCCCATACTCAAGAGCGGGGTAAGTAGTAGCCCTCCTGCAAAACCTTCTACGGTTTTATTCGGGCTTACCTTGGGCAGGATCTTCCGCTTGCCAAAGCGCTTACCCGTGAGGTATTGGAAGATGTCATTAAGTTCCGTGACAACTACTAAAAAGAGGATCCACAGCACCCCTTGGGGTTCCATACGTAAGAAAGTCAGGTGCGGGTAGGCTACCAAGACAATCAGCAAGGAAAGGGGGAGGCCTAAGGGGACTTGCCTTAAGCAGAGACTTACGATAAGGCTGACACCAACCAAGGCGCCAGCTCCTACCATATAAGTGGGATAAGTAGGACAGCTCACAAGGAGTATGCCTTGTAATAGGGGAATGGCCATACGCCAATAGGTAGCATCGAAGCTAAAGAGCCTCCCCAGTTCCGTAAGGGCTTGGAAACTCACCCATAGGGAAAAGAGGTACATCGCGTAAGGGTGCGAAATAGCGGCGGCAAAAACACAGATAATCACCCCCCAACTCCTAATACGCAGTGGTACATCGGCATATTTGTTATCGTGTGCCATAGAGTCCCTTTTTAAGACGAATAAAAGTACTCAAGAGCAATAGGGCAATGACAATGGCGAAAATCACTTTGGAATAAGCCGCTATTCCTACTCCAAAGTAGGCCAGTAGCCCATAGATACCCACCAGTAGCGCACGATCGCTCTTACCCATAGGTCCCTCGTAGCGCCTTTCCCCTCCTAATACCTTGCCCATGACGCCAGCAAACTCATTGAGTACACTCAATAAAATAAAGGTCACCACTAAGTAAAGGCTTTCAGGGTGATACTTAAGCAAAGGGAAGAAAATAAATACATCGGAAACTACATCGCCCATCTCATTGAGCACCTCTCCTAAGCGGGAGGTTTGCCCAAATTCACGCGCCATCATGCCGTCAAGGGCATTGAGAATCATGCGAATCAAGAGCCCTATGGGTAGCGCCAAAAAGAAGAGTGGTACCTCAGAAGCCTCCCAAAAGAGCACACCGATTCCTAAGGAAAACACAATAGCCACTATGGTAATCTCATTGGCAGTAACCCCTCTTTGGTGTAGCCATACCAATAGAGGGTGCAATAGCTGCTGGAATTTAGGTTTTAGTTTATAAACGGAAATCATGGGTGAGAGAGCTAAGGATTAGGGGCGTTTCTGATGTTCGCTGATAAACCTATGATACTCATTGGCTGTGATGCGCTTATAGGAGTAGGAGTTGACAGTGGAATCTTTCTTTAATAGGAGATGTCCGTTCTCAAAGGAATATTCCCAAGAAGCAGATTGTTCAGCCACCACAAGTTTCCCTTCTTCTTTAAGGCTGTAAGTGTATTCAATGATTTTTGGATAGGCTAATAGGCAAGTCTTTTCTTGCAGAGGTACCCAACCTATCTGTGTCTCTGTAAAAAGCAGCGCCTCCTCTTCTCCACATGAAGAGGTATTCTCTCGCAGCCAATAACCTATTAGGGTGTTGAGGTTCTTGGAGGGAGGGGATACTTTGGGAGTGTCGTCCTTCTGACAGCTCGTAAGAGCAACAAGGATAGTAATAATACTTAGAAATGTTTTCATTATTAAGTAATTAACGGTCAGTAGTCGAGGCTGCTGAAACCTAATTCATAAGACAAAGATACGACAATTTTCGCACATCCTATAATGAAATCAAATGTTTTTTACTTGATGAAGCAAAAATCGCCTAATGTAAATTTTTCTCTAAAACTTAATGGCTTTCTTTTTCGTATTTACCCTCATGAAAGTATTCATAAGCACTGGCTTCCAATTCTCCACAATCGGAAATAAGATTATCATCTTGGTCATATATCTTATAAACCTGTTGTAGGTTGCCTATGGGGCTTTCACCATCTAAGCCTAATAGGATTGTGTAAAACACATCGTCTAACAGAAAATCAATCACTTCCTTAAGTTTTTCTGTTTGATGCGCTGTCAGTGCCATTTCTTTTATTTTGACATTTACAGCCGAAGGCTGTTCGGGTTGTGCCTGAAAGCAAGACTTTAAAAACGCTAACTTTTCAAGGTAAAAATTTTTGGCAAATTCGTCTGAGGTCATAATGTTGATATATTATTTAGTGAATTGTTTTACTCCTTCCTCAATAAGAGTACTTATTTTATCTTTTCTTGGGTTATCCAATCCATTTTCTTTGGCGAATGAGGTGAATTGTTTGAAACTTTCTATGGTTTGTTTTATGATGTCTTCTGCATTTTTGATATGGAAAGTATCAGCCAGTTGTAACACATCATTTAGATGATAGTCTGTGAGTTTTTTATTTAGAAATATAGAATGTCTTTTCAGCCAAGGGTGTAAGGGGTTGTAGGCAAAAGTAAGATCATAAGCAGGACTTAATTGCCATTTGCCTTCTTTTATCATGAATGAAAAGTTTTTGATATGATCATCATTATTAAGCCCAATGATGTTGAAAACCATTCTCCTAAAGACTTGTTCTACAGCAGCCTTGTCATTTGTAAGAGCTAAGGTAAGCCTATGTAGCTGCTCGTAAGAAAAATTACCTTGTTGGTCAAAATCAATTCCTGTAAGCCCACAAACTGTCTGTAAATGATTTTTAGTATTGTCTGCATTTCTATCAAATCGTTTGGTCATAAAATGGCTTCTTCCATTTTCCTTATACAAACGACATTCGCTCATCTGTATACCACAAAGTAGAGCGATTTGATGATAGGTATATTCTATAATACCATACCCCTGTGGAATGGCTTCTTGTCCGTCTTTCACACCATCAAACTTGATAATATAATAATCAAACCCTTCTCCTTGGTTGATATCTCCTGCTTTGATAAGATTTTCTCTCTCATTGATTGCAATGATAGCTTTGGCTCTCGCTCCACCAGCTGATGAACCTATCTGAACTAAGGTTTCCAATCCTTGATGATAGTCATTTAAAGGAGCGGCTTTATCCTCTTTTGTAAAAACAATCTCATTGACAACTTCCAAGAGTTTTTCTACTTCTATGATCCCATTATTCCTTTTACTTTCTATCATAGGTTCATATTCTAAAGCTCCTATCCCTCTGTTGCCTAAAAAAGCTAACTTTTCTACAGGATTCAATAGGTTCTGTGTCAGATTTTGTTTAGAAAACCATTCTAATATGAGCTTATTCCCGAAAGCATCTGGGAGTGTATCGGCCAATAGTGGAGGGAGATTTTTGAAAGTATCCAAACTCTCTCTAGGATTAGAGAAGTATAATGTATCATTCAGAGGCATTATTAGTGGAGATAGTTCTTCTCCTGTTTTTACATAGAGTGTATCATAGTTGAACTCAGTTCGTCCTGTTTTTTCATTCCAAAAACAATAACCAATTATTTTATGGTCTTTTAATACTTTAATTCTATCCATATTATTGCTTTTTCTTACGAATACGTTGAGGCCTTTTATTGATTATTTCTTGCTCTTTCTCTCCTAGTTCAAACCGTTCTTGAGGCGTTAGCTTAGGCAAGTCAAAACAGTCAAAAAAAGGATTTAACAAATTCAATACCCGACAGATAGCGAGCAAAGTGATTACAGAGGTTTTACCTTCTTTCTCTATATGAGCCAGCTGTACCCTTGAAATACCTGCTTTATCTGCCAATTCTTGTTGTGTCATTCCTCGCCTTAATCTCAGGTCTTTTATAGATGTCCCCAATTTTTCTACTAATTCTTTGTCTGTCATAGCATAAAGGGGATTGAATAGATTTTGTAGATTCTCCATAATATTGTCTCTTTTTAGAAGACAAAGATACAACAAATTTTTTATACTAATAATTAAAGATAAATATTTTTTACATTACAAATTAAAAATCACTCTAATGTAAAACATTTTTATTATAAAATAATTTCTTAGAAAAACCACTACTGAACTTATTCCTTCTCAAAATAAGGTACTACCTTTGCTCGTAGATGTGCTGTTTTATACAGTCTTATCATCTTTACTTGTTTAAAAATATTAAAAAGGTCATTATTACCGAAAAAATAGCGACTAATAGCGCTGTAGGTAACTGTGTTTTTACAGCAAGTAGCACCGTAAAAGTAGCTAAAAGTATATTTATAACAGCGCAATAACGGAAACTAAGAGGCAGTTGCAATTGGTAGTGCATCAAGTTGGCTATTCCTGCAAAGATAAGCGCCAACCCTGCACTAAAAAACCAGAAAGCTTCAGCAGTGAAATGCTCAAACTTCTTAAAACTCAATGCGGAGTGTACCACTCCCAATGCCATAACTATTATAATGGTAATAAGATAAAGTGTCTTCATTGTATGTCAGTTAGCTAAAACAAAGATACAAATTATTTCTTACGCATCACCAAAAAAAGTTGGAAACTTTTTTTGTTTATTAAGTTTTTTGTTTTACCTTTGCGCCCTGAATAAGAATATAAAAGACCTTATCAAGAAAGATAGCTTCATAACATATAAAATTAAGAAACAATGAAAAAAATACTTATCGCTGTTGTGATACTCGCTTTAGGGGGAGGTTTAGCATATCGCTTACATGCTAACAAACAGAAGAATGCTCAGGAAGTGGCCATCGTGGCTCAGCAGGAGGCACAAGTAGCCGTACGTGCCGCTAAGGTAGCTCAAGAGAATGTATCTGACCTCTTCTCTGCCAATGGAACTTTCGTAGCAGCACAAGACCTAAATGTTTCCTCTGAAATGGGGGGGCAAATCGTACAGATTTATGTAAAGGAAGGTGACTTTGTCCATGAAGGACAGGTACTTGCTCGCACCAAAGCCGACCGTACCAATGTACAGTTGGAGAACGCTAAGGCTGTATTGCAAACTGCTAAGGCTGACCTCAAGCGCTTTGAGAGTGCTTACCAGACAGGGGGGGTTACCGCCCAGCAATTGGAACAAGTACGCCTACAGCTTAGCAATGCCCAAGCCAACTATAACTCCGCAGCTATCGTCTCTGGAGACACTGCTGTAAAGAGTAAGATCAGCGGAATTGTAAGCAGCAAGCTAGTGGAAGAAGGCGCCATGGTAGGGGCAGGACAAGCCCTCTTCAATGTGGTGAATATAGACAACCTCAAGCTCAAAATCACTGTAGATGAAGCCCAAGTAAGCCGCCTACGTGTGGGGGATAAGGTAACAGTAAAGCCTAGTACAGAGTCCGAGACGATAGAGGGTAAAATTGTATTTATAGCCCCTAAGTCCGACGGTGCTCTTAAGTTCCCAGTGGAGATATTGGTTTCCAATAAGGACAAAAAGTTTCGTGCTGGTATGTATGCCACTGCTCAGTTTGCTGGACAAAGCCAGTCAGCTACTGCCTTGGTAGTGCCTCATAGTGCCTTTGTAGGAAGTGTAAGCCAAAACAAAATCTTTAAGATCGTAGAGGGCAAAAACGACAAAGGTGAGCAGGTGCCTATGGCAGAATTGGTTACTGTAAAGAGTGGTCGTAACTTTGGCGACAAAGTAGAGATCCTCTCTGGCCTTGCCGCAGGCGACCAGGTGATTACCAGCGGACAGATCAATGTAGATAATGGTACTCCTGTCAAAGTAGTGGAGTAATGTGACTATATAATAAAAAAAGCAGCCCTTGGGCTGCTTTTTTTATTATTACGCTGTCGTTATTTCCTTCTTTCTCTCTCTTGAGCATCTACTACAGCGAAGGTAGTAAGATTTACCATTTCATCTACGCTGGCGTTCATCAGAGTGATGTGTATAGGCTTGGAGAGTCCTAAGATGATAGGCCCTATGGAACTGATTCCTTCAGACTCTTTCATGATCTTATAGGTGATATTAGCCGACTCCAAGTTAGGGAATATAAGCACATTGGCGGCCTTGCCATTGAGTTTGGAGAAGGGGAACATGGCTGCCATTTTCTCTGGGTTAAGGGCAACATCTACCTGTACCTCTCCATCTACAATAAGCTCTGGATAGTTCTTGTGTAGGTAGGAGACAGTCTTGCTGAGCTTTTTGGTACTTTCCGAAGGAGCAGAACCAAAGTTGGAGTAAGAAAGTAGGGCAATAGCAGGGTCTAAACCGAACATCTTCGCTTTCTCGGCTACCGCCAAAGTGATAGCGGTCAAGTCTTCCGAAGACGGATTAGGGTTCATCGTAGTATCGGAAAGGAACAAGGGGCCACGCTTAGTGATAAGGATACTGGTAGCTGCAATACGCTGGAAGCCTTCTTCTTTCTCTACCAAGTCCAAGATAGGACGAATGGTCTGTGGGTAGGAGCGAGAGTAACCTGTAATCATCGCATCGGCCTCACCGGTATTCACCAGCATAGCACCGAAGTAGTTGCGCTCACGCATTAGGCGGCGGGCATTGATCTGAGTGATGCCCTTTCGTTCACGTTTCTTCCAGTAGATGTCGGCAAAGCGGTGACGACGTTCTCTCTCTTCTGGGCTTTTAGGATCTATGATCTGCAAGTTGGCCTCAAAGCCGAGCTCTTCCATTTTGCTTTGGATAATATCCTTAGGGCCGAGCAGTACAGGAATGGCAATACCTTCTTGGTATACCCTTTGGGCGGCCTTAAGTACATCCGTAAGGTCAGCTTCGGGGAATACCACTCGCTTAGGATTTTGGCGCGCACGTTCCTGAAGCACACGGATTTCTCGGTTGCTACCGCCAAGCCTATCCATCAGCTGTTCACGGTAAGCGTCCCAGTCGGTGATGGGTTTCTGTGCGACACCTGTCTCTATAGCGGCTTTGGCAATAGCGGGCGGCACTTCGTAGATAAGGCGTGGGTCAAAAGGCTTAGGAATAATGTATTCCTTGCCAAAGCTAAGATTGGCACCTCCGTATACCAGATTCACTTGGTCTGGTACGGTTTTCTTAGCCAACTCGGCCAAGGCGTGTACCGCGGCCAATTTCATTTCTTCATTGATCTTGGTAGCGCGTACATCCAAGGCGCCACGGAAGATAAAGGGGAACCCAAGTACGTTATTCACTTGGTTAGGGGTATCGGAGCGGCCTGTGGCCATGATGATGTCCGAACGGGTTTGAGTAGCCAAGTCATAAGCAATCTCAGGGGTAGGGTTGGCCATGGCGAACACGATAGGGTCTTTGGCCATGCTAAGGAGCATCTCTGGACTTACTACATTTCCTTTGGAAAGACCGATAAAGACATCGGCGTCTTTCATGGCTTCTTCAAGAGTGTGTAGGTCGCGGTCGGTAGCAAACTCGGCCTTGAGGTAGTCCAAGTTAGGATTGTCCTTGCGAATGACTCCCTTGCTGTCGCACATCACGATATTTTTAGGGTCAGCTCCCAAGGCAATATACAAGCGAGTACAAGAAATAGCAGCAGCTCCTGCACCATTGACAACCATCTTTATCTGGCGAATATCCTTGCCGACAATTTCCAAAGCGTTCTTAAGTGCTGCAGCTGAGATAATGGCCGTACCATGTTGGTCATCGTGCATCACAGGAATGTCCAATTCTTCCTTCAATCGACGTTCGATTTCGAAAGCCTCAGGCGACTTGATGTCTTCCAGGTTGATTCCTCCGAAAGTAGGCGCAATGGCCTTGACAGTATTGACAAAGGCGTCTACATCAGTGGTATTGACCTCTATGTCAAATACATCAATATCGGCAAAGATCTTAAAGAGCAAGCCTTTACCCTCCATCACAGGTTTGGCTGCATCAGCACCTATGTTACCCAAGCCAAGCACGGCGGTACCATTGGAGATTACTGCAACCAAGTTTCCTTTGTTGGTATATCGGTAAGCATCGTTTTTGTTTTCTTCAATCGCCAAGCAAGGCTCTGCCACTCCAGGAGAGTAGGCCAAAGAGAGGTCATACTGGGAGGCGTGTTTCTTAGTAGGTACCACGGCTATCTTCCCTGGTTGCGGGAACTCGTGATAGTCAAGGGCATCCGTGTTTTTCTTATGATTATTATCTTTCATTTGAAAATGTTTTTATCGAGTTAGTTTATATAGAACCGCAAAAATACGAAATTAATGTGTAATGGTCAATGATTTAGGATTAATTTTTTGTATAATCACCATCTATGAATGAGAATAAAAATATTTGTAAGTTTTTTTTAAGGTCTATTTATATAGGTTCAAAAATGAGTATTTGTTACAAAAACAAGGTATAAATTTCGGGGTTGACAACTTATCAAAATATTTTTTTAAAAAATAGTTGTTTTATTAGTTATTTTGTATTATCTTTGCAAGGTGCAAAAATAATTATTTTTAACAATGTAAGTTGTACAAAATAACCAATAAAATATATTAACCATGAAAAAGTATTTTTATCTTCTAATAGCTGCTTGTTTTCTTTTTACTTTTTGCCATAAGGAGGAAAAAGGAAAAGATCTTGATACAAGAAGAAGAATCCCTTTATGTTCTACTCCTCCCTATATTTTTTCTATATTTGTTAAAGAGGAATCAGCCGATTATGCCTTGTTTCTTAAAGATGTAGATCAAATAGATAAGGAATCTATCTATTTTTTCAAAAAAAGCAATGGAAAAGAGGTGCGAAGCAATCTGCCTTTGGGAATAGATTTTTATCAGGGCAAAAACATTAGAATAGCCGCTTTTGAACCTCTTGAATTCTTTACAGGAGAAAAGGAAACATTCTATCTAAGAAACAAAGAAAAATCCTACAAAATGGATATCTTGGGTATTTATGGCGTTATGAAAATGGTACAATTTGGTAAAGAATACAACTGTGGATATTACTTCGAATTAGATGAAGTATATATAAATGATGTAAAGCGTGAAGTACAACAAATAGAGAACTCTAAAGGAATATTTTTAGACTGATGTAATCTTAACACAACAAAATGCGTTAACCATTAAAATCACCAATCATGAAAAAGTATTTTTATTTTTTGATAGCCACTTGCCTTCTTTTTTCCTTTTGTAGCAAAGAAGAGCAAAAGGAAAAAAAAGAAGATAAAGAAGAAAAGGAACCTAACAGAAGGGAAAGAGTTCGTTGGTGCCCTGATCCTTTTTATGTATTTTCTGTAGATATCAAGAAGGAATCGGCCGATTATGCCTTGTTTTTTAAAGGAACACAGATTGATAAGGAAGCTATTTATTTCTTTAAAGAAGTAAATGGAAAGCAGCAGCGTTATTACCCTATGGATGTGGATTTTCATAATGGTAAAACCGTTAGAGTATCCATTGTTGAACCTTTTGATTTCTTTACAGGAGAAAAGGAAACATTCTATCTGAGAAACAGAACCAAATCTTACAAAATAGATATTTTAGGCTTCTATGGATATAGAAAAAATATACAATATGGTAAGGAGTACTTTTGTGGCTACTACTTTAATTTGGAAGAAGTATATATAAATGATGTGGAGACTCAGAGAAAGCGTGATGAGGGGTCATATACGTCTTCAGAACATATAGACCTACCCTAAACTTAATCTCATATATCTAATTATGTCTGAAAAACCTTTGTAAGTCATTGACTTACAAAGGTCTTTTTTATCTTAAAACAGCTTCTTTATTTTACCCCATAGGCTTGTTTTCTTTCCCAATAGGGCTTCTATTTCGGCTTTAGTCTCTAAGCAGAGACACATATAGTGTCCGTCCAACTTTTGGATTTTCTCCTCAGGAAGGCGCTCCAAGAAAGTCTGATAGTCCATCTCGCCTATGGTAGGAAACTGCTCCTCGTCAGAAAGACGCGCATCATAATCAGCAAAATGCACACGCCACTCCTTGACGTCTTCTTGGGAGAGGTTATACTTGGTAATATCTATAAACGGAGGATACTTATAAGGAAGTACACTATGGACGGTTTTTGTCAGCGCATAAATGCCGATAATCTCATCTTGGTCATTCTTGACGAAAATGGGGTGAGCTATATAGAGATCTTCATGCTGGCGCTGTGCGGCAATAAAGTCATCAAAAGCCTTTATCTTATCCTCCGCCGCGAGGATTCGGTCTATATCTTCGTCTGAAAAGCAGATGGGACGCATAGCGCCAAAGATAAAGTAACCCTCATCGCCTTTCTCCATAGATGCGATACCAAAGGCTATGTCATGGCGAAAATCATAGGTGATATTGTTACCCTCATAGGTCTCTCCTTCCTCATCAGTTACCGAAACGCCAAAGGTAGTGGCCAATTTCTCTATAAAGGAGAGTGCCCCATGCCAGTCGGCGGAGGTGCTAGGGGTAAAGACACGCACATTGTAAGTATGCTCTTCCTCTGAGTAACTACACTCAAAGCCTCGCCCGCTGATGCTTTCTTGCCCCAATAGCATATAGCCAAATTCGTTTAAGGGCATTTGCATAATCTCATCAAGGTCTTCGTCATTATCTCTAACGGCAAATTGTCTGAAATTACCTCCTACGAGGTCTAATAGCTCCTGAGTACTCATCACCTTAGGCGCCTCAGGATTTTTAATGTAAAAAGTACGACTCATGGAGTTTTGAGTTTTAAGTTTTAAGTTTTGAATGAGTCATTAGTCATTAGTCACTAGTCACTAGTCATTAGTCACTAGTCATTAGTCACTAATCATTAGTCACTAATCATTAGTCACTAATCATTAGTCACTAGTCATTAGTCACTAGTCACTAGTCATTAGTCATTAGTCACTAGTCACTAGTCATTAGTCATTAGTCATTAGTCATTAGTCACTATCTACAGCCACTTTTTCCTTCTGAAATAGATAATCATTCCTATGGTAATCACCAGCATCACCCCCCAGCAAGCAGGGTAAGCCCACTTGTAGTGCAGCTCTGGCATGTGCTCAAAATTCATGCCATACACTCCTACGATAAAGGTCAGCGGGATAAATATGGTAGAGATGAGTGTCAAAAGCCGCATGATGTTATTCATTCGGTTACTCATCGCCCCCATATAGGTATCTGTAAGACCCCAGAGAATATCTCTATAGGAGGCAAGCGTCTCAGCAATCTGTATGATATGGTCGTGTAAGTCCCTGAAATAAGGCCTACAACGGGGCTGAATAAGGGAGTGGTTGTTTCGCTCTATACGGCTGATAACCTCACGAGCTGGAGTGATGGATTTCTGTAGGAAGGTAGCTTTCTTTTTCAGCATTTGTATTTCCGAAATCATATCCTCTCGTGGGTGAGCGATGATCTCATCCTCTATACTCTCTATCGCATCACTCATCCGATCCACTATAGCCAAGTAGTTATCCACAATACTATCTAAAAGCGCAAAAAGCAAATAGTCTGCGGAGGATTTCCTCAGTAGGCTCTCTGGAGCTTGTAGAAGTTTGCGGATAGGATCAAAGACATCACCTCCTTCCGATTCTTGGAAGGAGAAGAGGTAGTTTTCTCCCAGCAGCAGTGCCAAGTGCTCAGCGATGAGTTCACCATTTTGGTAGTAGAGCATCTTGATAATCACCAGCAGATGTTCGTCCAGCAGCTCCACTTTGGGGCGGTGTTGGGTATCGAGTACGTCCTCCAGGAGTAGGTTGTTCAGCTGGGTATAGTTCCCTATCTTGCGTATCTCCTCTATGTTATTCAGTCCATTGATATTAATCCAAGTGATTTGGTTGTCCTTGATAAGGGATAGCGCCTCTTGGGCACTACCTACTTTTTGTTCATGGACAGCCGTATCGGAGTAGGAAATCACATCTATATCCAAGAGTTTTTCCTTCTCTCCGAAATACACCAAGCTCCCAGGGGGCAACCCTATCTTCTTGGCTCTATTGGCCTTTCTCTTCTTACTCATAGTCAGTGGTCAGTTGTCAGCAGTCAGTTGTCAGAGGTCAGTTGTCAGAGGTCAGTTGTCAGAGGTCAGTTGTCAGTAACCGGTTATCAGTGACCAGCGGTTATTGTAGAGGCTAATGGCAATTAGCCCTCATTAACAATTGACAATTAATTTAAGTTTTGCAAGTTCTGTAACTCATTGATATTCAAAACCTCCCCCCTACCCCCCTCCAAAGGGGGAATGAGATAGTTTATGATTTTCAAGGAGTTATAGAAAGGACATTTTCCAGATTGATAGACAATTTTTATCTTTTTCAACGAATTTATTCCCCTCTCGGAGGGGGCAAGGGGGAGGTTTTTACAAATAATTGATTGTTAGTTATTTATAATTGCAATAATAGCCTAAAAATGACTTGCGAAACTTAAATTACATATTACCAAAACCTGACGAAATCTTAAAAAAATCCAGATATTTAAATCCTATAAAAATTGCAGCATAAAAAAGAGGCTACCCTTTTCGGGCAGCCTCTTGGAGAGTATGAGTTTATAGTAAGCCTGTTGTTCAGATAGAATAACAGATAATAAACTTTTACTTTTTACCTTATTTATTTTTTACTTGAATCAACGTCCATTCTATACATTTTATGGCAAGCAACACAATTGCCTAAGAGTTCTGTGACTTGTGCAGCGGTATGCTTAGGGTCAAAGTTCTTCTCGGCACTCTCGGCGATCTGGTCAAACTTACCATGGGTGTCGAAGCCTATAGTCTTGAACTCCGCAGGGATAGAAGCCAGCAGGCCTGCGGGGGCATGCCCTGCTACTGAACCACCCGAAGCGCGGGCTACTTTGGCAATGAGAGCCGGATCGTTCTGGGCTATGCCCACATTGATCTGTTGAAGCGCCTCTACAAAGGTACGCATCTCGTGCATAACGAAGTCCCTGTTGGACTGGCTTACAATGATACTCACACGGGTATCATTGGGTAGGACTTGAGTGTTGCCTACAAACATCTTTCTGATAAGAACTACATTCACCCCTACAGAAATAACTAGAAGGGAAATAAAGAGAATTTTTTTTATCATAATTGCGATTTGTTAATGAATCCATTTGGTGATGAGCAAATTGTCTCATCAAAAATCGTGCCTTTATTTAGAATAAAGATATATAAAATAAATTATTTTTTAATTGTCTAATTAACAGATAGGTTAGGAATGTACTTATTGCCTATTTATCTATCAGCTGATCGATTTATAGATTCAAAAAACGCCTTTAACCGATGTTTGCCTAATAGCCAGTTGCTCCTGCTAATAATATCTTTTCTGTTTTCATTGGGTTAATCTTCTTCTGCTAAGTCTAAAAAATCTTCGAAATATTCCTCAAAGGAATCAAACATGGGCGTAGGTTTGTCGATTTCAAAAGCTCCCTTATCATTGCAATAAACATCTGCTTCGAAGACCTCCGCATCTTTTAGGCGTACCCTATTAGAAACTTTATATAAGGTTAGGAACTCGTCCACCTCGTAATGTAGTACGATAAAATCCTCTGAGAGATGTAAGTCCTCTCTTAGTTGTTTAGTTAGTTCCACAACAGGATAAGATATACTGTCTTTTTCTTTGTAAATACCATTGATATACACATCGCCATAGTTGCAAGAACCACATTCTGAAAGAAAATTTACATATACTTCAGGAAGCAATATGCCCAATTCCTCTTCTATATGCTTAATTTCTTCAGCATTAGCCCCTAGAGAATACTCAAATTCTCCACTTTGTTTTAATCGTTTTAGATAATTCATAAAGTATTTTCTTTCAGCTGATGAATTTAAGGATTCAAAAAACGCCTTTAACCGATGCTTACCTACTTGCATAGGAGCTACAGCATCCATTGCCATAATGGTAAGGACAAATTCCATAGCACCATAGATACTTTTAGGGAGGAGGTATTTGCCCATTTTTAGGATCAAACGCCGTACCCAATCAGGCAAATAAATTATATTGACAGGTTTATGGAGTACCTCAAAAGCCAAATGAGCCATCTCCGTTTGTGTAAAAACCTCAGCTCCTCCTACATTGACTTCCCGTTCGTAACGCTCCAATTGGGCGACACAGACCTCGGCCAAGTCTTCCCCATGAATGGGATTCATGGCATATTGTCCTTTGCCAAATAGGAGTATTTTGTCCTTCTTAGCCTTAGCCATTTTGAAAAATATAGTCATATCACTATAGAAACCGCTGGGGCGTATGATACAATAGTCTAATCCACTAGCCTTAAGAGCATCAACAAAACGTTCTTTAGCGGCTCCAATGGCTATATGTCGCATGGCTTCTCCTTTGAATACGGATACATATATGAACTTACGTACACCTTCGCGCAAGGCTTCATCAAGGAGGTTCTTGTTGGCTTGGAAGTCTACCTGCTCATAGGTAAGTCCATCTTTTTGGCGGGTAATCCCTACGGTAGAAATCACCTTACGTACCCCTTTACATACCCCTCGTAGGGTGTCAGGCTGTGTTACTTCCGCTTCTACTACCTCCAATAATGGGTGTGTGAGTAGGGCAGGGGAGATCTTCGATTTGTTACGCACCACAATACGGGTAGGGTATTCTTCTCTTAATAGTACAGCCAGTATATACTGACCCAAATAGCCAGTTGCTCCTGCTAATAATATCTTTTCTGTTTTCATAGGGTTAATCTTCTGCTAAGTCTAAAAAGTTTTCAAAATATTCCTCAAAAGAATCAAACATAGGCGTAGGTTTGTAGATTTCAAAGTCCCCCTTATCATTGCAAAATACCTCTGCTCCAAAGACTTTAGCATCTTTTAGGCGTACCTTATTAGAAACTTTATATAAAGTTAGAAACTCGTCCACTTCGTAATGTAGTACAATAAAATCCTCTGAGAGATGTAGCTCCTCTCTTAGTTGCTTAGTTAGTTCCACAATAGGATAAGATATGGAGTCTTTTTCTTTGTAAATACCATTGATATAGACATCTCCATAATTACACGACCCACATTCTGAAAGAAAATCCATATATGCTTCAGGGAGTAATATGTCTAATTCCTCTTCTATATGCTTAATTTCTTCAGCATTAGCCCCTAGAGAATATTCAAATTCTCCACTCTGTTTTAGTCGCTTTAGATAATTCATAAAGTATTTCCTTTAATATATTGCTATTCAAACACTATTTTACCAACAATTCTCGCTCCCTCATAGACCTCCATTTCCTTGAGTTCGTCTAATATATACTCAGGAGCATGGTCAAAAAGAAACCTTACTTGACACAAAGCACTGTATTGCCCCTCTCTCATAGGCTCATCAAAGGTAATGACAATACTCCAATTGGGCTGAGCCAACTGAGCGATATGAGTGGTAGGGCGATACTCTAAAACGGTGGTTGGTGGTTGTTCTCGCCCGCCTTCTTCTTTGGTAAGGAAATGGATAATACCTACTCTTTGTTTTTTCATGATAGATAAGGTTTCTATAGCACAAAAGTAATTATTTATCCCCTAATAACCAAATATTTCACTCTTTATTCCTAACTGCTACAAGCTGTAGCAGTTTTGTATCTGATAGATACCAATTGATAATTCTTCTTATTTCCTCGTCGCGAAATACACCCCTATAAGCACCATCAAAGTGCCTATAATCGCCATAAGGGAGACAGGCTCTCCTAAGATAAGCACCGAGGCGATGAGGGTGGTTATCGGCATACCATAGATGTAGGTGGAGGCACGGACAGCACCTAAGAACTTGATTGTCTTATTCCATAGGAAAAAGCACAAGAGCGTGGCTACCAGTCCTAAGAAGACAAAATTGCCCCATACTACAGGTTGGGTAAAGAGGGTAAAATCGGTAGTCAGCGGGCGGTATAGGAAAATAGGTAAGGCCGTGAGCATACCATAGAGCATCACCTTGCGAGTAAGGAAAAGGGCAGGGTATTTGTCCGAAAAGCGTCGCATCAGCAGTGTATAGAAAGCCCAGCTGAAGGCAGCAGCAAAGGCCAAGAGTTCGCCCACTATGGTAATCTCAAAGGTGAAGTTTCCATTAAAGATAACCAAGGTAACCCCTACCAAGGCCAAGAGCGAACCTAAAAGCAGTCGCGGACTTAGTTTGTCGTCCTTAGAGAGGAAATGTGCGATGATAGCAATTAGCAGTGGATTCATACATACGATGAGGGAGACATTGTTGGTCAAGGTGTATCCCAAGGCCAAGTTCTCCGTAAAGAAGTACATAGATCCTCCAAATACACCCATGAGGACAAAGCATAACTCGTCCTTGAGGCTTTTGGCAAAGAGTGGTAGGCGATGCGCTACCAGCCAAATACCTATATAGGCCAAGGCAAAGCGGTAGAAAAGGATACTGGCAGGATTGAAGCCTGCTTCCAATAACAGCTTGGTAGAAACGAAAGTAACCCCCCAGACGGTAATTACAAAAATTGCTAACAAATGGGTAAAAAGTCTTTGAGTTGTCATATTATTTAGAATAAAAGGCAAAGATACGCATTTAATAGCAATAAATGGTAACATAAAAGAAAAAATGATACGAATATATTTCATGTAAAAAAATATGCAAGCTGGTCACAGTTTGTCCAGTATGGGCTGTATCTTTGCACTAGATAAAAATCATACAAAGGCGTATCCCGAAAAGCCTGTAATAGAGTAGGGAAAATAAAAATATTGTAATATGGATAATCGTGAAAAAAGAGTAGAATACTTTAGAAGATTCAAACAAGAAGAAAAAGGTTATGATAGAAGACCTAAGGTAGTATTTGAAACAAAAAGTTTTTCTATAGAAAAAGAAGAGACCCCTGAAGGGGAAAAGTTCTATTACAGAAATACTTTCTATGACTCCTTTGAAGAAGCATTTGAAAGAATAGCTCGGCTAAAAGGTTGGTATAGGGAGACCTGTTATAAGGTAGCACCACAATACAGTGCATACGTCCTTAAGAAATTTTTAGCGGTGCTTAATCAGATGGGGATATCTCCAAGTGAATTCCGCCTTGACACAAGACCTTCTTGGGAGTATCATCTGTTGGGGAAGGATATAGATAGGCAGCTGATATATGATGAGAAGGCACCTTGTAGACAACAGATAAAGATTATTCCACTGAAAATCATAGAAACTAAAGTGTATGATTATGATGAGTCTATGAGTGAATATATTATAGAGAACGGCTTTAAGTACTTACTTATAAAGACAGATAAGACCATAACCTATAAGGAAGAACACGATACCTGGGACTATATAGGAATCGTAGAGGTAAGTGGAAATACCATTATTATAAAAAATAGAATGGGGCAGATTATAAGAACTTTTCCTTCAGACAAATACCTCCTTGAGACGGAACCTTATGATACCTACCCTCAAAGATGGTATGTACTTGAATAAATGATTAGAGGCTACCCCCTGATAGAATAAAGAATTTGAAATGAATAAAAAAGAAAAAACAATGATAATAGATAAAGAATTTGAAACAACAACTGATGAGTTTATAATAGATTTTTATTATTTATACACATTAGAAAACGAAACAGATGATATAAATGTTGCTGTTGACAGTGTATATAATGAACTTACTAAGTATAACATTAAAACAACAAAAGAGCAAGTGAAAAAAATAATAGAACTATATGAAAAAAATGATGAATTTGAAGATGATGAAGATAGCATCTCATAGCGTGTAAGTTTCTTTAAGTTTGAGGGAGAAGTTCCCCCTTACTCGCTAAGGGGGAATAATTCTTTGGCATTCTTAGTGGTTGTCTCCGCTACTTCCTTGACGCTAATTTTCTTAAAGTGAGCAATACTTTGCGCTACATAGGGGAGGAAAGCGGGTTCATTGCGTCGCTTATCTCGTGGGTTTAGCTGGTGTGCAGGTATATTCTTGGGAAGCATAAAGGGCGCATCGGTCTCTATAAGCATACGCTCTAAGGGTACATAACGTACTACCTCTTCCAAGAAAGCAAATCGGCGGGTGTCGCTAATGGCACCTGTAAAACCGATATAGTAACCTGCCTCAAGGTAGGTTTTTACCTCGCTGAGGCTACCTGTAAAACAATGTACGACACCCTTAGGTAGGTTGGTATAATCCTTGAGAATCCCTACAAATCGGTCAAAAGCAGCGCGCTCGTGTAGGAATAGTGGCTTTTGCACCTCTTGGGCGAGGGCAAGCTGGGCACGGAAACACTGCTCTTGTACGGGGCGTGGGGAGAAATCGCGATCAAAATCTAAGCCACATTCTCCTACGGCTACTACTTGTTTTTCCTTGAGTAGGGTGCTGAGCTGAGGAATGGTCTGTTCGTTCATCGTCTTAGCATCATGAGGGTGCACCCCTGCGGTACTATAGAGCAGGGTAGGGTAGCCCTTGGCAAGCGCAAAGGATTCTTTGCTACTGCGAAGAGAGGTGCCGGTGAGGATCATTTGGGTTACGCCCGCCTCCTCAGCACGGTAGAGGAGTTCTTCTTGGTCGTGGACAAATTGTCGGTTAGTTAGGTTTAGGCCAATATCTATCATTTTTTTAATGTTTAATGTTCAATGTTCAATGATTAATCATTATTGGCATTAATCATTGTTGAAATAATGTAGCCACTACTCCAAGCATTTTGGAAGTTATAGCCTCCTGTAACGGCATCTATATCCAAGGCTTCACCTCCTATATAGAGTGTAGGGTATAGCTTAGAGCGAAAGCTCTTGAAATCAATTTCCTTGAGGGAGACACCTCCGGCAGTAACAAACTCTTCCTTGAAAGGGGCTTTATCTTCAATAGAGAAAGTACTTGCAGTGAGTTCCTTGGCCAAGGCGTGTAACTGCCCTTTGTTCAACTCTGCCCATAGCTGGTGAGGCAGTACCCCTGCCCGCTCTAAGAGCTTGTTCCATAGCTTTTTGGCTAAGGAGAACGGACAATGATTCTGTAGCTCCTTGCGTGGGTATTGCTGTTTTTCTTCTTGCAAGATAGCGAGGGCATCTTGGGCGGTGAGTAGTTCATCTATTTGAGCTAACCAGTTGATTTGTAGGGCAAACTTGTACTCCAATTCAGCCAAGATTCTCGCGGCAAAGGCTGATAGCTTGAGTACCGCAGGCCCACTGAAACCCCAATGGGTGATAAGTAGTGCTCCTACAAGTCCTTGTTTGTCTATAAGAGGCACCTTCAGTGGCGTTCCTTGGCTGTCTAATAGCTTGACCCCCACTTGCTTGCTCACCCCCGCCAGTCCTTCTATAAAGCAGTCTTTGGAGGCAAAGGTAAAGAGCGAAGGTACGGGCGGTACAATGGTATGTCCTAAGCCAGCAAGCAGTTGCCATATCTTGGGATTACTGCCAGTGGCCACTACCAGATGGCGACAAAGGAAAGTCTCGGTGCCTTGTACCTGCCACAGCTCCTGCTCATAGGAAAAAGACTGAATATTTTGCCTATATAGGATCTCTATATGATATTTCTTAGCCAAGGAAAGGAAACAGTCTATCACGGTCTGCGAGCTGTTGGATTGGGGGAACATACGGCCATCGGCTTCTTGTTTTATAGCGACTCCATGGGAGCAGAACCAGCGGACGGTATCTTGGGACGAAAACCGCGAGAATACGCCCAACAGCTCTCGGTTACCACGGGGATAGTTCTTGACAAATTCTCGTGGGTTTGTCTCCGCGTTGGTCAGGTTACAGCGTCCTCCGCCAGAGATACGTACTTTGCCGAGGGCTTCCTTGCTTTTTTCAAGAATACGTATGCGCATATGGGGGGCTTTTTCAGCTATATTGATAGCGGTGAAAAGCCCACAAGCACCTGCGCCTATGATGATTACATCGGTGATATCTTTCATATATGATAAAAATCTGTGGGGAGCACTCCCCACAGATTTTGCAATTTAGTAATATGACAATGAAGTAAATTATTTCTTATGTCCTTCTACTTCTTTTTGTGCGTCCTCTCTTCTTTCTCTCTTAGAGGAGTCATATACCAATGGGGTAGCTACGAAGATAGAAGAGTAAGTACCAACCACTACCCCGATGATCATGGCAAACATGAAGCCTCGGAGGGTTTCTCCCCCAAAGATGAAGATGGCCAAGAGGGTTAGCAAGGTAGTAAGGGAGGTGTTCAGCGTACGGCTTAGGGTAGTGCTGATGGCATGGTTAAGTGTCTGAGCACTCCAACCACTCTTGCCTATTTCTTCACGGATACGGTCAAAGATAATCACCGTATCGTTCAAGGAGTAACCAATTACGGTAAGGATCGCTGCAATGAACTGTTGGTCTATCTCAAGACTAAAAGGCATCACAGAGTAGAGCAAAGAGAATGCCCCTAAGGTGATAATCACGTCGTGGGTAAGGGCGGCTACCGCTCCCATAGAGAACTGCCATTTGCGGAAACGTACCAAGATATATCCGAAGATGATGATAAGCGAACCAATGATTGCCCATACGGCACTACTCTTGATGTCTTCAGCGATACTTGGCCCTGTCTTGTCGGACTTCATCACTCCAAGTCCCTCACCACTCATGAACTCGTCGTAAGAGATCTGCTCACCCATTACAGGTTGTAGATCCTTGTAGAGAATTTCTTGAATTTCGTTATCGGTTTGGGTACTTTCGTCATTGTATTTGTACTTGGTAGAGATACGTACTTGGTTGGCAGCTCCGAAGGTTTTTACCTCTACAGAACCTAAGGATTTTTTAAGAAGGCTAGCTACTTTCTGTGTCTCTACTGGGTTCTTAAAGCGTACTTGGTAAGAACGACCTCCTACAAAGTCAATACCTTGGTCAAAGCCACGGGTGAACATAGAGCCTAAGCTAATGAGAATGAGTATCCCAGAGATAGCATACCATAGTTTTCTCTTAGAAAGGAAATCTACATTGACATTGGCCAAAAGATTCTTAGTAAGCGAAGTGGAGAAAGAAAGGTCTTTGCCTTTGGCTACATACCAGTCAATGAGTAAGCGAGTGATAAATACCGCTGTAAAGATAGTGGTTATAATACCAATCATCAGGGTAGTGGCAAAACCTTTGATAGGCCCGCTACCGAAGATAAAGAGTACTGCACCGGTAAGGAAAGTGGTGATATTGGCATCGAGTACGGAGGTAATCGCATGGCTAAATCCGTCATGGATAGCTTGGGTGAGTGCTTTGCCATTCCTCAATTCCTCTCGGATACGCTCAAAGATAATCACATTCGCGTCTATGGACATACCTATGGTAAGTACAATACCCGCAATACCTGGGAGGGTAAGTACGGAGTTGATACTCACCAAGATACCGAACATAAGGAGAATGTTGAAGAGCAGAGCAATATCAGCAAATACCCCTGCACGGCCATAGTAGAAGAGCATCCAAAGGAAGATGATCAGCCCCGCAATAGCAAAAGAGATAAATCCGCTGGTGATGGCTTCTTGTCCTAAAGAAGGGCCTACCACTACAGATTGTACGATATCGGCAGAGGCTGGCAATTTACCAGCACGTAGTACGTTGGCTAAGTCTTGCGCTTCTAGTACGGTAAAGTTACCTGTAATCTGGGTGCTACCTCCTGCAATAGGGCCAGAGGTTACACTAGGGGCAGAATATACGATATTATCCAGTACAATAGCGATATTTCCTTTTTCAGTAAATACTTTTCCTGTAAGGTTTTCCCATATTTTAGCACCTTCACTATTCATATTCATGGATACACAAGGCTGGTTATGGTTGTCATAAGTTTGTACCGCATCAGTAACGACACTACCACTTAGTGGGGGTTCGTTGGTACGGTTACCGCGTAGGGCATAGAGTTCCACAAGGTCAGACTTGCGCAAGAGACCTTGTAGGCGTTCTTTGAAGGCCTTAGCCTCAGCGGGACGCGCTTGCTCGTATTCGTAAGGCATGAATAAGCGGTAGAGCTGTTGGAAGTTGTCTAGCTTGTGAGGCTTTCCAAATACGAACTTAGCGTTCTTAAGCTCAGCAGGCATGAGCCTTTTAGCCTCATCACCACGAAGGTAAGAGAGCAATTTGGTAGTATCGGCAGCTAAGAAATAGCCTATAGAAGGAGAGTTGTCCCCTTGGGTAAGCTGGAAAAGGTCATAGAGAGGATTCTTCTGTGCAGGAGCTATAGAATCCTTCTTTTCCTCAGTCTTGCCTAAGAGTTTGTCTACTTCGCCATGTGCCAGCGTATCAGCGGTAGCAGTAGCTAGGCTATCTGTCTGATGGGGTGTAGTCTGGGCGGTTGAAGGGGTCTCTTCTGCTTTAGCAGGAGCTTCTTTGGCTTGTAGGGCAGCGTTGAGCTGACCGAAGAACATAGTAAAGTCTGAAGCCTTGAAGGTTTCCCAGAACTCCAATTGGGCGGTACTCTGTAAGAGATTTTTTACACGAGAAATATCCTTAGCACCAGGCAGTTCCACAGAGATACGACCTGAGTTACCTAATTTCTTAATATCAGGATTAGTAACCCCAAACTTATCGATACGCTTGCGCAATACCTCGAAGGCAGAGGAGATGGACTCATCTACTTTTCTTCTGATGATAGGTTGTACCTGAGAGTTACTCATCTGAGGAGTAATCTGAGAGCTGAGGGTTTTGTTACCGAAGATATCAGCCGCAGCCAGCTTAGCCCCAGTAGCATCAAAGGCCTCAAAGAAGAGGTCTATATAGCTTTGGTCAGTTTCGCGAAGGCGCTTATCGGCTTGTGCTAACGCCTTTTCAAAGTCAGCATTCTTGGAGTTATCCGCAAGCCCACGGAGGATATCGTGTACAGATATCTGTAGGGTTACGTTGATACCTCCCTTGAGGTCAAGCCCTTGCTTGAGTTCTCTATCTTTCACTTCCTTGAAGGTGTAGCTGGCTATCCCTAAGTTGTACACAGTTTCATTAGCGATAGAATCCAAGTACTGACTTACGATTTTTTCACGCTTATGCGAATAATCTTCTACGGAAGTAGGTACTTTGAGGGCTGCAAATTCTTCTGCTTTTTTCTCTTGACGATTTGCTACAAAGGTAAAGGAGAGCTGATAAATGCTCACTAAACCAAAGAGTAAGGCAAATAATTTTACTAATCCTTTGTTTTGCATTTTACAATGATTTATACTATTTCAAAAAACGTGCAAATATATGAAAATTATGTAAATAAACAGCTTTTTTGAGCGGAAATTTTTTTTAACAGCCTATGAGAATGATTGATGCAAAAATTAGGGTAACAAAAAAAGGTAAAAAGTAGGTGACTACTCTTTACCTTTTTACTTTGTTAGTGGGTCCTACTGGATTCGAACCAGTGACCCTCTGCTTGTAAGGCAGATGCTCTGAACCAGCTGAGCTAAGAACCCTTTTGTAATTCGGGTGCAAAGATACAACCTTTTTTTAAACTGACAAATATTTTTTCAAGAATTTTTTTTTAAAGATCACAACCCTTTGATTGTCAGCTATCAGTGGTTAGTGGTCAGTAGTCAGTGGTTAGAGGTTAGCAGATGTTAATCACTGTTCACTAATCACTAATCACTATTTCATTGGTCATTAATCATTAATCATTAATCATTGTTGGCATTAAACATTAATTTCGTATTTTTGCACTCTCATACAACTGATATGTCAGCAGAAGTAAATCTAAAAATAACCGATAGGAATGGCGTCCTCTTTGAGGTAGAAGCCCCTACCGATATGAATATGTCCCTTATGGAAGTCATTCGTGCCTATGCTATAGCCGAAGATGGAGAAATAGGGGTATGCGGCGGTATGGCCATGTGTGGCTCTTGCCAATGCTATATCATGAGCGATACCCCCCTGCCTGGGATAGGCCCAGAGGAGGAGGCTATGCTTTTTGAAACTTCCTATACCAAAGAAAACAGTCGTTTGGGTTGCCAAATTCCTATTACAGAAGACCTTGAGGGCTTGGAGGTAATATTGGCTCCCTATCCGTAGGGAGAATCATTTGCTTGAAAGGGAGTATGGTATCGAATCCTTTACTTGTGAAATAGTCTCTCACATAGTCTCCTTCACCTACTGCCAAAACAAAGTCGCCCCCCCAAGCCCCTAAGCTCTTGATAGCCCCTGCAAAGTCGGCAAAAAGGTGTTCTTTTGCAGTGGGTAGCTGTAAGAAAGTAGAGAGTAGCGCCTCATGCTCGCTGATAAGAGTGGCGAATTGCGCCTTGTCGCGGCAGCGATACACTGCTTCAGTAAGGTGAGTGAGCTGCTGGAGGAGGCTTGCTTTGTGCTTTTTGATGGCCTTGTAGTGGGCAATGCCCTCTCTGCTGTTCTGCTTTTGGTTTAGGTAGACAAAGAAAAGCGAGTCGGCAAACTCAGGCTGATAGTAGATCGGATAGCTCTTGGCTTGTCCCTCTTGTAGCTGGTAGAGGATAGCAGAGGAGGCCGTGGCACAAGCTATGTCGTACCCGCTCCCCCCAAAGCTGTTCCACAAGAGTTGGTAAGGATCCACGCCTGCCCATTGGGCAAGCATAGCAATCAGGGTAGAGGACGATCCTAGTCCCCAGCCTTTGGGAAACTCCAAGCGAGTGGTAACCATAGCACCTCCCTCCAAGAGGAAATCAGCTTGTAGCCTTTGAGCTTCTCTAAGAATACGCTCTAAGGTCTGGGCTATGGGATTGTCACTTCCTGTAAATAGGTCTTCTTCGAACCATACTGAGCCTTCCATGGTAAGACTACGAAAATGAATGCGCTGTTCCTTGAGAAGGGATACCTCCATATGCTGACCATACCGAGTGGGTAGGGCTAAGGACAAAGCACCGTCCAAGACGGCATACTCCCCCGTGAGGAGTAACTTTCCGTGGGCATAAAACTCTTTTTTCTCCATAAGTAAAGAAAAACCCCTTAAGAGCCGTAGCCCCTAAAGGGAAATAAACAAAACAAATTATTCTTTTCTTAATTAAATTACATTCACAACCTTTTCTATCTCAGGGGCATATTTCTTTACCGTCATTTCTACGCCACTCTTGAGGGTCATTTGGTTCACACTACAATTCAGACAGCTCCCTAAGAGCTGTACTTTTACAATCTTATCTTCTTCTATACCAATTAGGGAGATATCTCCTCCGTCATTTTGTAAGTAAGGGCGAATTTCAGCTAAGGCAGTTTCCACTCGTTTCAATAAGTCTGGATTATTCATGCTAATATGTTATAAGGTTTTACGTTTTCTTTGCGCAAAGATACGGAATAAAAATGATTTTTAATTGTTAATTATTAATTGTCAATTGTTAATTTCAGTAGTCAGTAGTCAGTTACTATAGTACTCTTACCTCTTACCTTTTAAAAGGTGTGTGTCAATATAAAATTCTGTCTGGCCAGTGTAGGATCCATATTTTGGCAGAAGGGGTTATTCTTCTGTGGAGGGAGAAAATAGATGAATCGCACATACTTATATATAAGGTAATACAGCTCGGAGTTACGTATGATATCTCCCAAGAGATACAAAGGAGTAACTTCGGTATCTATAGCGAGTTGTTCTAATGAAAAGAGCAGGTAATAGAGCATATCTATGGGCTCCTCAAAAGCAAAACGATTGAAAAAAGCCAGTTGTCCTTCTTTGAATACGACCAAGTGGAAGGCATTCTTGTCAAAATGGGCATAGATAGCATCCTTTTTCTGAGGATTGTGCATCAGTAGTACGCCCAAGAGAGTGGTAGTGAAGTGTTCGTACTCAAAAATTCCATAGGTCTCTCTTAGGACTCGGTTGATAGCGGCGTTGGGGATATACACATTGATCATCTTCTCCCTGCTGAGTGTATCATGGCTAATAATTTGGTTGCGATACTCCGCCACATTGAACTTGAGGTACTCAAAAAGGTGTTCCGTAGCGAAGAGTTTTTCAGGGACAAAGGCGAATTGCTCATTGTTATGCAATACCTTGATTGTATCAAAGTCTTGACAGAGAGCCCGCTCCTCATTCAGATATTTTTGTACTTCCTGTTCGGCAACAATAGGCGGCATAGAAACAGGCAGTGACAAGTGATAGATAGACTCTATACAAGAGAGTCCTGGGTTAAAGATACAAAAAGAAAGCCCATCCAAATTCAATTGAATGGACATTTTTTTAAACTCAATATGTAAATGATTACTCTGAGCCACTTTTGTTTTCTGACTTATCGTTGTAGTAAGAGGGCCAGTTACCATTACTTGATACCTCAGTCATAGAACCTACCGATACATAAGGCCCTTTGATGTCATTTACTCCTACTTTTTGGAGTTCTCTCTCTATTTCTTCCTCGTCTAAGCCCTCAAGAATATCTTTCTTAGATACCTTTACTTCAAATACAGGGAACTTCACATCATTATCACGAGTGATAACTCCTGTTTCTATCTTGATAGGAATGGTACGATCGCCCACTTTTACCGATGCCATTTGTTTGTATCGGTCAGATCCCTTAAATAGGGAATCCTTTACAGATACTTTTCCTATGGTATCAGTAACTGAGCTTTGTTTGAGCACATCTATCTTAAAGTGTGGGTCAAACGCAGTCCAGCTAGTATCACGAGTGGTGGTGATATAGAACTGCCCATTCTCAATGAATTTCTCCAAATCGGCGAAATTGTTCGTATAAGTCTTGTTGATCGCCTCGTAAGCCTCTTCGCTCTTACGGATATCCTTCAGCGTAGCAATTACTTTGGCAAAACGCGCCTTGCTCTCACGGGCAAACTCAATAGGCGTCTGGATAGATTTGTATATCAAATAAAAACCTATCACACTGATTATCAACAAAGCAGCTTGAATTCCTCTTCTCATATAATATGTATTTGTATTAAATTCGCAACAATGAGCAAAAATACAATATTTTTTTTAAAAAAAGACTTTTTTGCAAAGAAATTTTTCTTATCTTTGAAATTATTTATCAACATATGGATATAGAGGATATCTATGAGCTACTTTTAGAGCACTTTGGGTGGGAGCCAACCGAATCGCAAGAGTCTGTTTTAGAGGAACTTGCGGGCTTTTTGGCCGATGATAATGACCAGAGTCTTTTCCTTCTAAAGGGCTTTGCAGGGACGGGAAAAACCACACTGGTTAACACCCTTGTCAAGACCCTCAAGGCGCTTTCTCAGAAGGTAGTCTTGCTCGCACCCACGGGGAGAGCGGCTAAAGTGATGACTACCTACACTGTTCAGCGGGCTTTTACCATTCATAAGTATATCTATCAGGCGATAGATGAGTTGGGTATGTTTTCCTTTTCACTGAAGGACAACAAAGCTTCCGATACGCTCTTTATAGTCGATGAGGCCTCTATGATAGGGGAGGAGAGTGTCTTTGGCCAGGGGTCGTTACTCTCGGATCTCATGGAGTTTGTCTATGTAGGGGATAATTGCCGCTTGCTGATCATAGGCGATACGGCACAGTTGCCTCCTATTCATACCCCCCTAAGTCCAGCCTTGGATAGCGACAGGCTTTCCTTTGTCTATCATAAGGAAGTCATTGAGGGTATCCTTACCGATGTGGTCAGACAAGGGCGCAAATCGGGTATCCTTTACAATGCTACCCGACTAAGAAAGCGTATTGAGACCTTTAAGGACAATTTCCGTATGCGTATAACCCCTTTCAAGGATATGGTACTTCTAGAGAATGCCTCCGAGGTGCAGGACGCCCTTTTGGAAGCCTATGAGGAGAGTGGGGTGGAGGAGACCTGCTTTATTGTACGTGCCAATAAGCGTGCCGTGGAGTATAACCAACAGATACGACAGGTGGCCTTCGAGTACGACGAACTCCTCTGTGTGGGCGACCAACTGATGGTGGTCAAGAACAACTACTTATGGGCGGCCGATACCGCAGGCTTTATCGCCAATGGCGATACCGTGGAAGTGCTTGAGATACAATCGGTAGAGCGACTCTATGGCAATACCTTTGCTCATGTGCTCATTCGGCTATTGGACTACCCTCATATAGACCCTTTCGAGGCCATATTGCTCTTAGATACACTCACCAGTGCCAACCCCTCACAGACCTATGAGGAGCAGAACGAACTATATCGAGCAATATTACAAGAGTATAACAAGCAAACGGGCTTTATAGCTCCGCTGAATATTCGTACACATCCTTATTATAATGCCCTACAGGTAAAGTATGCCTATGCTGTTACCTGTCACAAAAGCCAAGGCGGACAGTGGGAGAAGGTATTTGTAGAAAAACCCTACCTTCCCGAAGGCCAGAGTGTAGCTTATTTTCGTTGGTTATATACAGCCATTACACGCGCCAAGAAAAAACTGTACCTGATAAACTTTGCAGCAGAAGATGTCATTTTTTAATGATTAATGCCAATAATGATTAATGATCAATACCATTAACCATTAATAATTAACAATTAACAATTAACTATTATTATGAGATTTCTTTATTTATTACTTCTTACGCCAATTATGGCTGAGGCTCAGATAATTTTTACAGAGAGTCTGGCAACACCTATTGATACAACACGGGTGATACAAGGCACAATTGCCCCTGAGTTCAATTTCAAAACGGAACGGGAGGACTTCTTCCAGCTAAAAAATAATGCCAATATCACTTTATTGGTCAGAAAGAAGCATGCCTTGACCTTCTTCAATCAGGTAGAGATGATTCGCTCAGGAGAGGCTACCTCGGTCAACAATGGTTTCTTGCATGGGGAATATCGCTATATGATTCGTAAAGCGATAGAGATCTATCCTTTTGCTGAATCCGTATGGACACCCTCCAGAGGCTTGGAATTGAAATTGGCCGCGGGGCTACAATCCCGATTTCATTTAGTTCAAACCGAGCACTTCATATGGTTCGCGGGCATAGGCTTTTTTGGCGAATACGAACAATGGAACTACAATGGCGTACCGCTTCCCCATAGCTTTGAAGGGAGGGAGTATCAGAGAAATATCAAGTCTCAATTGCATACAGGCCTTAAGTTCCAATTTACCGAGAAGTGGTTACTGATTGCCAGCGCCTATATGCACAATCGTATGGATAGCAAAATAGGCAATCCCCGTTGGGCTACCGCCTTAGACCTCCGTCACAAGATTACCGAGCACTTTGGGGTATGGCTTTCCTACCAATACCTCTACCATACTCGCCCTATAGTCCCTATTCGCAAAGGCTATACCATTTTTACAGGAGGGGTATTTATATCATTTTAAAAGAAAAAATATCTCAAAAGTTTTTTGCAAGAGAAATTATTTAACGTAAGTTCGATATAACGAAAACTCCCACAGATTTTCACGGATTTCACAGATTTTCTATGTTTGTGTAATTGTGCTGTTGCGATTTACA
>ERZ773087.358-NODE-358-length-35319-cov-38.537886_pt1 | contig 35319 bp, 27 predicted proteins | sample MGYA00511375_ERZ773087 | MGnify/ENA primary metagenome ERZ773087 (study PRJEB29015, sample SAMEA2737995) | human oral metagenome | biome: human oral; feature: human-associated habitat; material: dental | place: China | collected 2063 ...
TTCCATGAAACCCTTACTCTCAATGTTTTCGTCGGCCTTGTAAGACTCGGGATAGGTTTCATCGAGGCTTATCTCTATCAGTGTTGCTCCTTCCTCTACCTTTACCACATCAAAATAATCAAGGATTTGGGAAGGGAGCATCAGGCTTGCAAGTTGTTTAAACAGTTCCATGATGCAAAAGTAATAAAAATAATTTGTCCCCACTAATTTTCCGCTGAGCCCTTGTCAACATCCCCTCATTGGTTTTTCGCGTTGGCGGTTTCTCCTTGGGTGTGACCTCAGTAGTTCATAATCACCAAAATAAATAACGTTCAAACGCCCTTGGAGGAACCGCCTCCCTCGTTGCTCGCGCGTCATACCGCACCTGAACAGCGATGCGCTTGGCATCGAATGGCGCGGAAAACCATTTTCACAATCTTGCAAAAGTATGTGTGCTCCTTGGCGTATGTGCATGTACTTCCATATTCAAGGGCGTCTGTTCCCTTGGCGTGCTCGCGTGTTTCTTAAAGCAAGCATTACCACTTCTTGGCCTACCGCATGTACTTCTTTGTATAAGTGCATGTGTTCCTTTCGTATAAGTGTATGTACTCCTTTATATAAGCACATGTGCTCCTTGGTGTATGTGCATGTACTACCATATTCAAGGGCATCTGTTCCCTTGGCGTGTTCGCGTGTTTCTCAAAGTACGCATTACCACTTTTTGGCCAAACGCATGTACTTCTTTGTGTAAGTGCATGTGTTCCTTTCGTATAAGTGCATGTACTTCCATATTCAGGGGTGTCTGTTCCCTTGGTGTGTTCGCGTGTTTCTTAAAGCAAGCATTACCACTTCTTGGCCTAACGCATGTACTTCTTCGTATAAGTGCATGTACTCCTTATATATGTGCATGTACTTCTTTGTATATGTTCATGTATTTCTTTGTGTATATGCATGTGGCTTTTGATGTAAGCATGCAATCTTTTGGGGTCGTGAGCATTGCCTGCGTTGTGCCAGCGCATCTGTTTCTTAGCGTAGGCGTGTGCCTTTTGGGTCTTGGGCGCATGTTCTTTGTAGTGTAAAAACCTCCTCTTCTTGCCCAATTTGTACACACTTCTTCTTCGGGAGTGGGCCTGCTTATTTTGGCAAACACGTCCTTTCTCACGTATTTGTGCATTCTTTCTGTTTATGAAAGATGCTCTTTTCATTGTGCCACATAATATTTACATAGGCAGTGCTTTGTACGAATTGCGGCCTAGTGCGTTGCGTTGCGAAGAAAAGAATAGCGTTGAACCCCTAAACAATTCGCCATGTTCTTTAACCCCAATCGGGAATTTGAGTCTGTACAGATTTTGTTTGCCTGTTGAGCATCTTGCCTGTCTTGTCCTTGAAGGCGTGGCGGGCAACGTTAAAAGAATAAGAAAGGCAAGATGTTCAACAGACAAACGGAGGGTGAACAAGAAACAAGGGAAACAACTTAAAAATGTCTGATAAGCGGTTTAATAACCGATATGGCTTTAAGTAGCTGTGTCTTAACTTGCTGTGGCAAAAGTTCGGCATGCGACTAAGATACCGTTCATTTTGTCACAAGTTGTATAATGTTTGTTTCGTGCCGCATAAACATTCTGCCAAAAAACGAGCATAATGGAATAAAGGGGACAAGTTGGGTAGCTAGGTGCTTGATGCTGAAAACGTTGTTGAAGTGTTAAAATATCGCGCTTGAACAAAAAATATGTTCTAAAAGTTGGCGATATGTAAAATATTATGCGTAACTTAGCAGTCGACAAACGAAAGGGGTCTTTGCCACTGAAAAGCTCAACATACCGTGAACGACATTTAGTTGTGCAAACAAGACTTCCATTCAACTAAACTAAAATCTTAAATTCTACGCACAATGACGGTTACACAGATTCTCTCTTGCATCATAGCCCCTGTGCTAATGCCGCTATTTACACGCCGTGAACACTGGAAAGTGAAAGTATACTTTTGTGTGCTTTGCGCACTATGCACGCCTTTGGCAGGCATACCGCTTTTCCTTTTCTTGCGTAAGTTCTAACATCCCTCCTCGCTTTGAGTGAAACGTCAACTTGCCGTGCATCTACCTAGGCTGCGGCAAGTGTGGAATGTTGCGCTTTATCATCGTGGGTTGCGACATGGTTTTATGTTGTTTACAAGTGTCATGTCGTTGTAAGGTTTGCGCCTTGTATGCTGTTACGGGGTGTAAGTAACGATGTGCTGTGTCCTTCTTCTTTAACGGCTGGTCCTAGAAAACCCCACATGATGTTTCTAAGGTACGCCCTAAACACTCCCCACTAAAGTTCAGTTGCCGTTCCTTGGTATCGTTTTCCACGGTCTTTTTTGCTTGTCTTCACGACCTTTTTTGTTTGTCTTCACAGCTTTTCAGTTTGTGTTCGCTGTCTTTTAATTGTTTGTCTTCACTGCTTTGGGGTTTGCCTTCACAGCTTTTCGGTTTGCCTTCGCCGTCTTTGTCTTGCGCTTTTCAGTCTCATTGCACACAATGCGCACTCAATAGGTAAGCAGAATCTACGCAGGTAAACCCCCAAAAAGCGCCCAAGTAAATATTAGAACGAGCCTTAAAACCAACAAACTCATCCACTTAAATGCTTAAATCCTCATTATCATTTGGCTGTTTAAAAAGAAATAAGTAATTTTGCACCTCAAAAGCGAGATTATAACAATAAATTAAGATAAAGCAATGAAAAGAACATTTCAGCCCCACAACCGCAGAAGGGTGAATAAGCACGGCTTCCGTGAGAGGATGTCAACGAAGAATGGTCGTCGCGTTTTGGCTGCTCGCCGTGCGCGCGGTCGTAAGAAACTCACCGTTTCTGACGAGCATCACGGAAAATAAGTCGCGGCTACGGCCTCGCTTAACGACATTGCAAGGCAGCGATGAAACAAATTGTTTCGTCGCTGCCTTGTTCGTTTTTTTGGGGGGGAGGAACCAGCCTCACCCCCAGCCCCTCTCCAAGGGGAGAGGGGAGTGATATGCCTTGTTTATTCCCTCTTGTTAACTCGTCAGCTTGTTAACCTCTTCTCAATTCGTTCACTTGTTTACTCATCAGCTTGTTAACCTGTCAACTGATAAATCTCTCGTTAACTCCTCAACTCGTTCACCGGTCAACTCATCAACAAGTTAACCTCTCTTCAACTTATTCGCCGGTCAGCTCATCAGCTCATTAATCTTTCGTCAACTCGTCAGCTGATAAAGTTTTCGTCGCCTTGTCAACTGATTAACCTCTCGTCAACCCATCACCTTGTCACCTCGTCAACTGATAAATATCTCGTTAACTCGTCAACTTGTCGCCTACCATTTGTCTTCTTTTCAGTAAGAATTTTAACATTATGAGCGCTTTAAAATCCACCAATCGTCCTTTCGGGCGCAAATATTCAATTCTCGCGGAGGTTTGTTGGGTGCAAAAGAGGGGACGACCTATATGTGGTGGAAAACCGATTTATCACAGTGTTTAGGTGCAAATTGCGCCGAAAATAGTGCATTTAGCACCAAAACGCGTTGCATTTAGCACCAAAACGCATTGCATTTAGCATCAAAACGCATTGCATTTAGCACCAAAACGCACTGCATTTAGCACCAAAACGCGTTGCATTTAGCACCAAAACGCATTACAAATTGGTGCTTTTAGCCTTTCTGCGCAATCGAAAATAGGTGCAAAACATGCAAAATAACACATTAAACACGGGTGTTTTAGTACCAAAAAGCTAGTTTTCGAGGGATAAAATAATGCGATTCAGCAACAATCTAGAAAGGCAAAATGGTGCTAAATGCAATTATTGTTCTCAAAAACGGGGCGAAAGACAAGCGTGTAAGGTGATATTTTATGCCAAATAGCATGTTTTTAACCCTTTATTTTTCTAGAAGGGGGTGGCGAATAAGATGTGTTTTGTAAAACAATAAGCAGGATTTTAAGGTTCGTGAGTTTATGGGTTAGTGGGTTTGTAGGTTCTTGAGTTCATGGGTTCTTGAGTTTATGGGTTTGTGAGTTTATGAGTTTGTGAGTTTATAGGTTTATAAGTTGTGAGTTTATGAATTTGTGAGTTTATAGGTTTATAAGTTGTGAGTTTATGAGTTTGTGAGTTTATGAGTTTATGAGTTTGTGAGTTTATTAGTTCGTGAGTTTGTGAGTTTATTAGTTTGTGAATTATTAGTTTGTGAGTTGACAAGTAAACGAGTTGGCCGGTTAATGGGTTAATAGTCGTAGCCATTATTTCACCTTTTCACCTTTAAAGTGCGCAGCCATTTTTTCACTTTTTCACCTTTTCACCCTTTCACCTTTAAAGGGCGCAGCCATTTTTTCACCTTTTCACCTTTTCACCTTTTCATCCTTTCACCCTTTCGTGTTTCGACATAAATACAAGTCTTTTAGACATAAGAACATAAGGGACATAAAGCAAATGTGTTGGATTATCCCAAATTTATCAGTATGCCAAGGTGGTAAGGTTACCCAGCTTTTTATCATTAGATAGTGGGTAAGGAATAAGTTAATGAGTTGTTAAGTTGTTAAGTTTATAAGTTTGTGGTTTACCTGTTCTTTGATTTAACTTAGTAGGTACTATATTGAGACCGACAACAAGTTCATTCTTCTAAGCTTTTACCCTTCGATAATATAACCGTCATCCCTAATTATATTTAAAGTCAAGACCACTTCATTAGGGTTGATGTTTAGCACTTATCCAATTCAAAAAACCATTCCAAGAAAGAATTAAAGCTTTCCCACTGTGGTTGAAGTTTTCCATTTTGAAAATCAATCAATTTTTGTCCGAGTTCAAGTTCCAAGACTTCTCCTGTTTGTCGATTATAAAAAAGCCACCCTCTGTTTCAAAGCTATCCAATGGAATGTATTCTTTTGGCAATCCTAAGTAGGATCGCAGAGATTCTATTCTTCGAGCATATGTAGAGTATATTAAATACCAACAAACATTATCAATACTGCCAGCTCTTCCTTTAAAGCTCATTTCCGTTGTATGTAAACAGAAATATGCCAAATCCGATTCAAGATCAATCCCCAAATCCAATAGAGCCTTTGTGTAGTCTTTCTCCTCCTTGTCTAGATAGAAATTATTTCGTTTTAGATAATTTATTATGGCTTTACTTAACATGCTAATGAGCTTTTTATTTGAAGTCGCTTTAACTTTTAAGATTTCTATAATATTGGGAGGACTTTATTATCGTTATGATGCACAAAAGTATCAAGATAAACTATCCTTTTATATATGGAGTATTGGACAAAATTACAATAAAATTTGAAACCCTGCACCAATTTTCAGTGGTAAAAAGTTGCTGTGCTTCGAAAAATAACCTGTTGGAGGTTGTTCTGTACATTCTTTACAAGCTGATGGTGGGTTTATTGTGGGGCATCCCAATGCGGAAAACGTTAAGATGACCTCGATTTTTAAACTTCAAAATGCGAGTTCTACAAAAGAATATTATAATTTTGCACTTGCTGGTTGACTCTACGTGTAATTAATTAGTTTAATCAGATGGTGAAAATACTAACTATTATTTTGGCTGCTTCATGGTCGATGGCTATCGTGGCGCAAGAGAAGGTGACAGGGCATGTGTATGACCCGTCACACAAGGCGATAGTAGGGGCTACAGTTGTGATGCTCAGCAGTCCCGATTCCACTTACATCTGTGGCGAGGTGAGCGATGCCCAAGGCCGTTTCATCATGGAACGACCACAGGGCGACTGGATGATTGCAGTGTCGTGTCTAGGCTATGAGACTTCCATCGTCAGGCCTGGCGGTGGCGACTCGTTGAGCATCGTGCTCAGCGAGGCACAGCATCAGTTGGATGAGGTGAAGGTTAAGGGTTCGCGCCCAGTGTCGCAGCTGACCCGTGACGGCTTTCGCTATGTCATCCGCGGCACGACTCTCGCGCACGCTGGAAACATCGAGGATGTGTTGGCTGCGATGCCACTCATGAGAAAGACGGTAAACGGATACGATGTAATGGGCAGAGGACAGGCCGTGTTCTTTGTTGACGGCCACCGAATATACAATTTATCGGAACTCGACCATATCTCGTCTGACGCCATCAAGAGTTTGGAGGTGGTTACAAATCCTGGTCCTGAATACGATGCCTCTATTAAGGCTGTGGTTCGGGTGACAACTTATACCAATGTTGATCAAGGGCTGAGCGTTGATGCCCGCTCGACATGGTACCAAAACCGCAACACTAGCGCGATAGAGCAGGTGAACTTGCGCTACAGCGCGCGGCGGTGGACAGTGTACGACAACTTTGAATATCGGTTGGACAACTACCTGAAATGGAAAGACCTCACCCAAACAGTCCACGTCGATACACTATGGAACGAAGTCAGCAATGAGCAGGAACACCGTAAGCAAGACCGCTTGACTAATACGGCGGGGCTAGATTACCATATTGCAGGGCAGTCGTATGTTGGTGGACGCTACATGTTGACCCTCGACACGCGCAACTGCATGGATTTGAGTTCTGTCAACAGAATATCTGCAGACGGCCAACCATATGATCTACTGCACACCGACGGGCAGGAGCGTGGCCACAGAAATCCGAGCCACTTGTTTAACATCTATTATTCTGGAACCGTCGGTAATTTTAAAATCAATACAGACCTCGATTACCTCCATAGTACGACTGAAACAGACAATGTATATGACGAGGCAAGCCAGGCATACCGCAGCCGCTCGTTCTCGGCTGTCAGCCATGTTAGCAATAAACTGCTGTCGCTGCGTGCTTCTGTTGGACACAAACTATGGCGTGGCGACGCAACAGTGGGGGTAGAGTATATCAACACTCAGCGCAACGATGACTACACCAGCACCCTTGACGATATGCCCACATCGCAGAGTCTTCTGAGGGAAACGCAGCGCGCGGCTTTTGCTGATTACTCCGTGCTGACCAGTGTGGGACTCTTCGGTCTCGGTATTCGTGCAGAGCATTCACAGTTCACTTTCCATCCCGGCAATGGCGAGGCCGATGTAAGCCAGTCTGTCACCAAGGTCTATCCTAACCTCTCGTGGGGCATCCGCATCGGACAATTACAGGCTCAATTGCTTTACTCCACAGAAGTCAACCGTCCCACATATCGCCAATTAAGCAAGAACGTGCTCTATGGTAGCCGCTACACTTGGCAGATGGGCAACCCGCTACTGCGACCAGAGTACGTACATGAATTGACGCTGCAAGGCGTGTGGCGGATAGTTCAGTTCCAGTTTGGTTATTCTGACACACGTAACGCCATCATCAACTGGGGCACGCAGTCTGCTGAACATCGTGCAGTGTCGATAATGTCTTACCGCAATCTGCCGTCGGTAAAGGAGATGCGGTTGGCTGTGGTGGTCTCAAAGGGATTCGGAGCGTGGACACCCCAACTTACAACGGTGATGAACAAGCAGTTCCTTCACTTGACAACAGGTACAGGGCAGTACAACTTGAGCAGTCCCATATGGATTGTCAAACTGTCCAACAACTTCCAAATAGGTCGCACACTGTCACTCTTCCTCACTGCCGATTATCAGAGTCCGGGCGACTACCGCAATGTGCATCTCAGTCGCAACATGTGGTCGGTCAACTTCAACGCCGTCAAGACACTGTACCACGACCGCCTGAGCGTGCAGCTAAAAGTCAACGATATCTTCAACAGCAAAAAGGACGGCAATGAAATCTACAACGACCAGATGGTGATGCATCTGCTAAACCGATACGACTTCAGAGCAGTCTCTGTAACCCTGCGATACAAGCTGAACAGCAAGGACTACAAATCCCATAGTCACAGTGATGCTGACCAAGAAATCAGGCGGTTGTAAAGGGCTGAACTTTCGGAAATAACCTTTTCACCACATCCCATCCTTTCTCGGCCAAGGATCTGTCGCCTTTGCTGCATCATCCACACTATCCGTTGAGGATTTTCCCGTTGTCTGAACATGATTCAAAAATCGTGTTCAGACAACGAGATGCTCGTAATGGTGCAAATTTACATAGAAGTTGTCTTGACTTTATCTGTTGGCAGAATTAGTTTAGCGTGTACTTAATTAATTTCGCCAACGAGTTTATTATGCTAGGTTTCTACTTTTCGACAATTTTACCGTCATCCCTAATTATATAATTCCTAATTTTCTGCGGAGAACCCGCTGATGTAGTCTTAACCTTAACAGAAAAGTTCTTATCAATTTTGAAGGATGTTACCTCCTCCAACTCAGGGCCACCTGGTTCATACCAAATGCCTTCAACATAAAGGTCTGATATAATGGTATTATTCTTTATTGTTAGCAAATAAAATCGATAGTCAAAATCCCCGCAGTCCATTGGTACTAAGATCAAAGACACGTCTCCTTTATTGGGTAAAGGTAGGTATCTTAGTTTGTTTCCTCCATCACAAATAAACGCTGAAGCACCTTTCAACAACTTACTTTTTATCAGATTGTATTTCACTGTCTTTATATCAATACGCTTATCGTATGGCAAGGTTTCTTTGCTCTTCACCAAGTGGCTCTTATTGGTTAATGATATGAATTGCCGGTTTGTACGTTCTCCTACACAAGAAGGTTTTGCCGCTTGTTTTGAATAAGTTGGCCTTTGCTCAGGGACAAATGCTTTCTTTGAAGTTGCTTTACATGCGCATAGGGCCAAGAAAGATAAAATAATAACACATCTCATATCTAAATTTGCTTGTGGAATTAAATAGATTAACGTGATTAAGAGGCTTTACATATCGCTGGTTTTTAGCAACTTGGTGGTGTTTAGGTCGTTAAGTTCAAACCAAGATATGCACAACCTTTACACAAAATTCGTCAAAAACATTGAGATATACAAGCTGTTCTCTGAAAACTTGTCAACGAATATGCCAACATTCCTCGCTGTGGTTTGGTTATATTCTCGCCTTTTGGGTCGTTTAGGCTGGTTTGATGTACTTGGCTCCTCAGCCGTTCTTGGCTCTTTAAGCACTTCAAGCCTTTAATGTAGCTAAGTGTTCCAAAGCTGTTGGATAATCTTGCCCACCTAAAAATCCTAAAAATGCGGGGCGTTGTAGTTGCCTTAACCTTGTATGTCCCTATAAATGCTAGCCTTTCAGGTCCAAATGTCGAAGACAGTAACGCCTTGAAAATTCTCTTTTAACATAATTCTTCTTTCGCAATTAGCACATTTTGTGGAGAAAAGTGGGGGAAGATGGGGAAAAATGATTAACTTTGGCGGTAGTTTCCATCTAATAGAAAAGAATGCGGTTCTTGGGTAACACAGAAGCAAAGACAGATGCGAAGGGAAGGGTGTTCTTGCCCGTCGCTTTCCGCAAGGTGCTGCAAGCATCGGGCGAAGAAAGTCTTGTGCTTTGCAAAGACCTGCACCAGCCTTGTTTGGTGCTTTACCCAGAAAGCGTTTGGAACGAACAGATGGATGCGCTACGCAGCCGACTGTCGCGTTGGAACGCCGCGCACCAGCAGCTTTTCAGGCAATTCGTATCGGATGTGGAACTGGTTACGCTCGATGGAAACGGGCGTTTCCTCATCCCGAAACGTTATATGGCGATGGCCCAGATAAGCCAAAGCATTCGTTTCTTGGGCATGGGCGACACCATTGAGATTTGGAGCGAGGCCAATACGCAACAGCCTTTCGTGGCTGCCCACGACTTCGGACCAGCCGTTGAGGCCATTATGGCATTGCCGGAAGGGGAAAACCAATGAACAACGACAACATCATTACAGCCCAAGGGTATCATGTGCCGGTGCTCCTTGCCGAGAGCGTAGACGCATTGAACATCGTTGAAGGCGGCGTTTATGTAGACGTAACCTTTGGCGGTGGCGGACATACGCGCCATATACTATCGAAAATGGACAGTACGGCGCGCCTTTTCAGTTTCGACCAAGATGCAGATGCCGAAGAAAACACGCGCCGCAAATCTCCCGACGGGCAGCAACCACTGGCCAACGACGAGCGGTTTACCTTTGTGCGGAGCAATTTTAGATACCTAGACAACTGGATGCGCTACTACGGCGTAGACCATGTTGACGGCATATTGGCCGACTTGGGCGTGTCGTCGCACCATTTCGACGACCAAGAACGGGGATTCTCTTTCCGTTTCGATGCGCCACTAGACATGCGCATGAACAAGAACGCCACCCTAACCGCCGCGCAGGTGCTGAACACTTACGACGAGGAGAGGTTGGCCGATGTGTTTTTTCTTTATGGCGAGATACGCCAATCGCGCCGCATAGCCTCGGCCATTGTAAAGGCGCGAGCCAAAGCTGCCGTGCAAACCACACAGCAGTTTGCGGCCATTGTGGAGCCTTTCTTTAAGCGCGAACGCGAAAAAAAGGAGATGGCCAAGCTTTTCCAAGCTCTGCGCATCGAGGTGAACAACGAGATGAACGCCCTTAAAGAGATGCTGCAAGCCGCAGCACAATGGCTGGGAAAAGGTGGGCGACTGAGCGTAATAACTTATCACAGTCTGGAAGACCGCATGGTGAAAAACTTTATGAAGACGGGAAATGTGGAAGGGAAACTATCTCAAGACTTCTTTGGGCGGGCGCAAACGCCATTCGCGTTGGTGAACAATAAGGTGATTGTACCCACAGACGATGAGCAACTGCGCAACCCGCGGAGCCGAAGTGCAAAACTTAGAATTGCAGAAAAGAGATGAAAGACAAAGACATGAACACGGGCGAACCCGACCTTCGGTTTACTGTGGAGCAGCCGAACGAGGGTCCAGACCCCGTGGAAACATTGAAGAACATAGCCAAGCGAGAGAGCGAGGCCGCAAAGAAAGCGGTCGCGAAAGGCGAGAAACGCCCAAACGAAGACAAAGCAGCCGAGCGCGGGAACACAAACGAGGATGAGGCCGAAACGAAAGAGGCCACGGCCGACGAGCTGCCCACGCTGAAAGAGGCCATTATGGAACAAGCCACCGAGAGCGATGCGCCATTGACATCGAACCTCACCTTTATGAAAATCATTGGTGGCGACATCCTCAACACCTCAACCATACGCAAGCAGATATGGTTGTTGCTGCTTATCACGGCTTTCATCTTTGTGTATATCGCCAACAGGTACAGCTGCCAACAGTATCTCATCGAGATAGACCAGCTGACGAAAGAATTGCAAGACGCCAAGTATAAGTCGCTGTCGAGCAATAGCCAAATAACCGAGAAGAGTAGGGAGAGCCACGTGCTGAGGTTGCTGCGCGAAAGCAACGACACAACATTGCACATGCCCGACCAACCACCATATATAATAAATGTTCCCGAAGAATGAGCAAGTTCGAGTCGAAGAAAATCATGCCGCGCTACACCTTCATCACCATCTTGATGACGATGGTGGCCATTGCGGTGATTGGCAAGACGCTTTATATCATGATGGCTAAGCGCGACTATTGGATGGCCGTGGCCGACCGTCAGAAGAAAGACAGCGTGAGCGTTAAGCCCATGCGCGGGAACATATTGAGCTGCGACGAGCAACTGATGGCCTCGTCGTTGCCCGAATATAAGCTGTATATGGACTTCAATGCCCTGCACGAGGCCAAGAACGACTCGCTGTGGGAGGTGAAACTCGACTCCATTTGTCAGGGCCTGCATGCCCTCTTCCCCGAAAAGTCGGCCGCAAGTTTCAAACGCCACCTGGAAGAAGGGCGCAACAAGCAAAGCAGGCATTGGCTGTTGTTGGACAGGCGCGTGGACTATAACACCTATACCGAGGTGCGCATGCTGCCCGTATTCAACCTGTCGAAGTATAAGAGCGGTTTCCATACCGAAGAGTTCAATGCGCGCCAACGCCCGTATGGTTCGTTGGCGGGGCGCACCGTGGGCGACATGTATGGCGCAAAAGACACGGCGCGCTTTGGTTTGGAACTGTCTTACGACTCAATCCTGCGCGGCTCTAACGGCATTATCCATCGCCGTAAGGTGCTCAACAGGTTCCTCGACATCATGGACACGCCTCCAATTGATGGCGCCGACATCGTTACCACCATCGACGTGGGCATGCAAGACTTGGCCGAACGCTCGCTTCTCGAAGAGATGAAGGAGATTAGCGCAAGGGTGGGCGTGGTAATTGTGATGGAAGTGGCCACGGGCGACGTGAAGGCCATCGTTAACATGGAACGCTGTCAGGACGGCGAATACCGCGAATTGAAGAACCATGCGGTGAGCGATTTGCTGGAACCAGGCTCGGTGTTTAAGGTGGCCAGCATCATGACGGCCATAGACGACGGCGTGGTAGACACCGCATATCAAGTGAATACGGGTGGCGGAACGTGGCCAATGTATGGCCGAGAGATGCGCGACCACAACTGGCGGCGCGGTGGATATGGCGTGCTGTCGGTGTCGCGTTCGCTCGAAGTGAGTTCCAACATCGGTGTGAGCCGCGTAATCGACCAGTTTTATCACAACAATCCCGAACGGTTTGTGCGCGGCATATATCGCCTGGGGCTTGGGTTAGACTTTCAAATACCCCTCATAGGCTCGTCGCCTGCAAAGATACGCATGCCCAAGAAAGCCCCCAACGGGCAATGGGTGAATTGGAGCAACACGGCCTTGCCGTGGATGAGCATCGGCTACGAAACGCAGGTGCCGCCCATCTCGATGCTGGCTTTCTATAACGCCATAGCCAACGGCGGCAAGCTGATGCGCCCACGCTTTGTTAAAAAGGTGATGAAGGATGGCGTTACCATCATGGACTTCCCCCCAGAGCCGATGAAGGGCTACGAACAGATATGCAAACCCCGCACGATAAAGCTGATACAAGATGTGCTGCGCAAGGTGGTGAGCCAAGGGTTGGCCAAGAAAGCCGGCTCGAACCTCTTTCAGGTGGCCGGCAAAACGGGCACGGCGCAAATGTCTAAGGGCGCGGCAGGCTATAAAAGCGGTAGTGTAGACTATCTGTTAAGCTTTGCCGGCTACTTTCCGGCCGATGCTCCGCGATACAGTTGCATCGTCTGCATACAGAAAACGGGCATCCCCGCTTCGGGCGGACTGATGTGCGGCCCTGTTTTTAGGAACATAGCCGAGGGCATCATGGCCAAAGACATCAAGTTGGATGCCCGCGACGCCCGCGACACTTCGTCGATACTCTATCCCGAAGTGAAGTCGGGCAATGTTCTGGCGGCCGACTATGTGCTGTCGCACCTTGGCGTAAAGACCTTTGTAGACTGGAAAGCCGGCGATGCCAATACGAAAGCCATTTGGGGGCAGGCCGCTATCGAGGGCGGAAAAGCCGTGTCGCTGAAAAGAACAAGGCAGTTTGTGCGTTCGCAAATGCCCAATGTGCATGGCATGGGTGCACGCGATGCCGTGTATCTGGTGGAAAGTCGAGGCGTGAAAGTAAGGCTGGTGGGTCGCGGCAAGGTAGTTAAGCAAAGCATAGAACCGGGTACGCCGCTCAAAATGGGCATGAAGTGCGAACTGGTTTTGGAAGGATAAGCAATATATACGGCCACGGCGAGGGGCGCGAGGCATGCGATGTACGCACCCCTTTCGTTGGCGAAACAAAACAATAACGACAATGACACTTAGCAGTATTCTAAAAAATGTGAAACCCCTAAACGTGGTGGGCAACGCCGAAGTGCAGATAACGGCTGTGGATATCGACTCGCGACAAGTTGGCCCTGGTCATCTTTTCGTGGCCATTAAGGGCACGCAGGTAGACGGGCATGCGTTTATCAGCAAGGCCGTGGAGCAAGGAGCGGTGGCCGTGTTGTGCGAAACGATGCCTGCCGAACAGCCCCAAGGCGTTACGTTTGTGCAGGTGGAGAGCACCGAAGACGCCGTTGGCCCCGTGGCAACGCTGTTCTACGGCGAGCCTTCCAAGAAGTTGAAACTGGTGGGCGTAACGGGAACGAACGGCAAAACCACCATCGCCACCTTATTATACGATATGTTCAGGAAGTTCGGGCATCGTTGCGGACTGCTCTCCACGGTGTGCAACTACATCGAAGACGAGGCCGTACCTGCCGACCATACCACACCGGACCCCATCGCGCTCAACGCCTTGCTGCATCGGATGGTGGAGGCGGGGTGCGAATACGTGTTTATGGAGTGCAGTTCGCATGCCATCGCACAAAAGCGCATTGGCGGATTAACCTTCGCCGGCGGCGTGTTCTCGAACCTGACTCGCGACCATCTGGACTATCACAAAACCTTCGAGAACTATCGCAACGCCAAGAAGGCCTTCTTCGACATGCTGCCCAAGCAGGCGTTTGCCCTTACCAATGCCGACGACAAGAACGGAATGGTGATGGTTCAGAACACGCGTGCCACGGTGAAGACCTATTCTATGCGTAGCATGGCCGACTTCAAGGCGAAGATATTGGAGTGCCACTTCGAAGGGATGTATCTCGAAATAAACGGCGCAGAGGTGGGTGTGCAGTTCATTGGCAAGTTTAACGTTAGCAATCTGTTGGCAGTTTTCGGCACGGCAGTGCTGTTGGGCAAGCGTGCCGAAGACATCTTGTTGGTGATGAGCACTCTGCACAGCGTTAACGGCAGGCTTGAACCGCTGCGTTCGCCCGAAGGTTACACGGTTATTGTTGACTATGCCCACACGCCCGATGCCTTGGAGAATGTGCTGAACGCCATTCACGAGGTGCTGAACGGCAAGGGAAAGGTTATCACCGTGTGTGGAGCAGGCGGCAATCGCGATAAGGGAAAGCGCCCATTGATGGCTGTGGAGGCCGTGAAACAGAGCGACCGCGTGATAATAACCAGCGATAACCCCCGCTTTGAAGACCCACAGGCCATTATCAACGACATGCTTGCGGGGCTTAATGCGCAACAAATGAAGAAAGTTATTTCTATCGTAGACCGCCGCGAGGCTATCCGCACAGCGTGTATGATGGCGCAGAAAGGCGACGTGGTGCTTGTTGCAGGCAAGGGACACGAGGACTATCAGGAAATAGAAGGCGTTAAACACCACTTCGATGATAAGGAGGTGGTGAAGGAGAACTTTTAAAAGTGAAAAGGTAAAAAGGTGAAAGGGTGAAAAGATGGCTAACGCCGTTTGGAGTGATGAGTCTAGGAACTTAGATTGTTTGTAAAGCTAGAAAACCTAGATGAACTAGAATAACTATCTAAGCGTTATAATAAAGGCATACAGCTTAACTCCTTAAATGCCTTGCAAGTTAGAAGCGAAAAGATGACCAGCTACACGAGCACACGACTTAACTTCTTAAATGCCTTGCTCATCAAAAGCAAGAAGATGACCAGTTGCACAAGGTACAAGGCATACGGCTTAACTCCTTAACTCCCTAACTCCTTAACTCCTGACTTAACTCCTGACATAACTCCTCATAAACTTACAACCTCATAAACTCAAAACATGTTATATTATCTCTTCCGTTTCTTAGAACAGTTCGGCATATCGGGAGCCCACATCTGGGGATACATCTCGTTCAGGGCACTGTTGGCCATGATATTGTCGTTAGTTATATCGGCATGGTTCGGCGAGAAGTTCATCAAGTACCTCAAACGAAAGCAAATAACCGAGGTGCAACGCGACGCCAGCATCGACCCCTTCGGCGTTAAGAAGATTGGCGTACCCAGCATGGGCGGCATCATCATCATCGTTGCCATACTCGTTCCCGTGCTGTTGCTGGGTAGGTTGCGCAACATTTACCTCATATTGATGGTGATAACCACCGTGTGGTTGGGCTTTTTGGGTGGCATGGACGACTTCATTAAGATATTCCGCCATAACAAAGAGGGGCTGAAAGGTAAGTATAAAATTGTGGGACAGGTGGGTATCGGACTTATCGTCGGCCTTGTTCTGTGGTCTTCGCCCGACGTGAAGATGAACGAAAACCTGGCATTGCAACGCAAAGACAATACCGAGGTGGTGGTGAAACACCGCAGCGAGGCGCGCAAGTCGCTTAAAACCACTATCCCCTTTGTTAAAGGACACAACCTAGACTACTCGCGTGTGATGTCGTTTATGGGCAAGTACAGAACTGCGGCAGGATGGATTCTCTTCGTGATAATGACCATTATCGTGGTGACGGCCGTGAGCAACGGAGCCAATCTCAACGATGGTATGGACGGCATGTGTGCAGGCAACAGTGCCATTATCGGCGTGGTGTTGGGCATTTTGGCCTACGTCAGTTCGCACTTAGAGTTCGCCGCCTACCTCAACATCATGTATATACCAGGTTCGCAAGAGCTAGTGGTGTTCTTCTGCGCCTTCATTGGTGCGCTCATTGGTTTCCTTTGGTACAACGCCTACCCGGCACAAGTGTTCATGGGCGATACGGGTTCGCTCACCATTGGCGGCATTATCGCCGTGGGAGCCATCATCATCCACAAAGAACTGCTGCTACCCATACTCTGCGGCATCTTCTTCGTAGAGAGCTTGAGTGTGATGTTGCAGGTGTATTATTTCAAGATGGGCAAACGGCGGGGCGTAAAGCAGCGCATATTTAAGCGCACGCCCATACACGATAACTTCCGTACGCAAGACGAACGGCTGGACCCCGACTGCTGTTACGTGCTGAAAAAGCCCAAGGGAGCGGTGCACGAGTCGAAGATTACCATCCGCTTTTGGATTATAACCATCATCTTGGCGGCTCTAACCATCATCACCCTTAAAATAAGGTAGGCTAGGGGTAGGTAGGGCCTCTCTATATATAATAAGGTGTCGACCCATTCGGCTAACGGCAACGAGCCGGCACCGCAACGACAAACAACAAAGGAAATAAAGCAGGAATGGACAGAATAGTGATATTAGGAGCGGCCGAAAGTGGCGTGGGAGCGGCCGTATTGGCCAAGCAAAAGGGCTTGGACGTGTTTGTCTCGGACATGGGAACCATCAAAGACAAATACAAGCAGATGCTCGACAGCCACGGCATCGAATGGGAAGAAGGGCAACACACCGAGGCGAAGATACTTAACGCCACGGAGATAGTGAAGAGTCCCGGCATCCCAAGCGAAGTGCCTATGGTGCAGAAAGCCATAGATAAGGGCATCGGCATTATCAGCGAGATTGAGTTTGCCGCCCGATACACCGATGCCAAAATGGTGTGCATCACGGGAAGTAACGGCAAAACCACCACCACCTCGCTCATCTATCACATCTTTAAGGCAGCAGGCTATAACGTAGGGCTGGGCGGAAACATTGGCCGTAGTTTGGCTTTGCAAGTGGCCGAGGGCGCACACGAGTGGTATGTTATTGAGTTGAGCAGCTTTCAACTCGAAAACATGTACCGCTTTAAGGCGCATATCGCCGTGTTGCTCAACATCACGCCCGACCATCTGGACCGTTATAACTACCGCATGCAGGGGTATGTAGACGCTAAGATGCGCATATTGCAGAACCTTGGGCCGCAAGACTACTTCATCTATTGGGCCGACGACCCCGTGGTGAAACCCGAATTGCAAAAGTATGACGTGTCTGCACGCATCTGTCCCTTTGCCGAAAATCGCGAAACGGGCGCAGCCGCATACGTTTCTGATGGACAGATAACGCTGCCTGCCCCGCTCGACTTCAATATGCCGCAAGCGCATTTGAGCTTGCCAGGCAAGCACAACCTTTATAATTCGTTGGCTGCGGCATTGGCCGCACGCGCCGCAGGCATTCCGCAAGACGTGGTTGAACAAGGTCTTAGCGATTTCCCAGGCGTGGAACACCGTATGGAACGCGTGGCCACCATGCACGGCGTAAACTACATCAACGACTCGAAAGCCACCAACGTAGATGCTTGCCGTTATGCTTTGGAGGCCATGACGGGCCCGACGATACTCATCATCGGGGGCAAAGACAAGGGCAACGATTACGAACCCATCAAGGATTTGGTGAAAGAAAAGTGCGCCGCATTGGTGTATCTTGGTGCCGACAACACCAAACTGCACCAGAACTTCGACCATCTGGGCTTGCCCGTGGCCGACACTCACAGCATGAAAGAATGCGTAACGGCCTGCGCCGGCATGGCCAAGGCGGGTTATACCGTGCTGTTGAGTCCCTGTTGCGCTAGTTTCGACCTCTTTAAAAACATGGAAGACCGAGGCGAACAGTTCAAGACATTGGTACGAAACCTCTAACTTCACACGCAAATGGCACTTAACAAATCATTGGGCAACTTCTTCAAGGGCGACAAGGTGATATGGATGATATTCTTCTTCCTATGCCTTATCAGTGCCGTAGAGGTGTTTTCGGCATCTTCTTCCCTTACGTACAAGGGCGGAAGTTACCTCGCGCCCATCATTAAACACCTTGGGATATTGTTCTTGGGTGTGGTGTTCATGGTGTTTACGGTGAACATTCCCTGCCGTTATTTCAAGGTGCTAACGCCTTTCTTGTTCCTCTTCTCGGTCTTAACGCTTATATGGGTCCTCTTTGGCGGACAAAGCACCAATGGTGCGCAGCGTTGGGTTAGTCTTTTGGGCATACAGTTTCAGCCCTCCGAGATTGGCAAGGGCACACTCGTGCTGATAGTGGCGCAGGTTCTTAGTATTGCCCAAACAGAGCATGGTGCCGACCGCAAGGCCATCGGATGGATAGGCATAGCTTGCCTTTTCATCATTGGCCCCATCTTTTTTGAGAACCTCTCTACGGCCTTGCTCATTTGCCTAGTTGTCTACATGATGATGATTTTAGGGCGTGTACCAGTGTCGCAGTTGGGCAAAATATTGGGCGTAGTGGTAATTCTTGTTGCCGCGGCTCTCTCGTTCGTGTTGGTTTTCGGTCATGCCAAGGCTACCGAAGTGCCCGAACAAACCTTTACCGAGAACGTAGAGCAGAAGAAAGAAGAGAAAGGATTTCTTGGAAGTATGTTCCATCGAGCCGACACGTGGAAGTCGCGCATCTACAAATTCATGAAGAACGAGGAAGTTCCGCCAGAGAAATTCGACCTTGACAAAGATGCCCAAGTGGGCCATGCCAACATCGCCATCGCCTCTTCCAACGTTATTGGGCAAGGTCCTGGCAACTCCGTGCAGCGCGATTTCCTTTCGCAAGCCTTCTCCGACTTCATTTATGCCGTGATAATCGAAGAGATGGGCATCATTGGCGCCGTTGTTGTGGCCATGCTTTACGTGTTCTTGCTTTTCCGAACGGGCAAGATTGCCAATCGTTGCGAGAACAATTTCCCCGCTTTTCTGGCTATGGGCTTAGCCCTTTTGCTGGTTACTCAGGCCTTGTTTAACATGTGTGTGGCCGTTGGCTTGGTGCCAGTTACAGGTCAGCCGCTGCCCCTTATCAGCAAGGGCGGCACCTCCACCATCATCAATTGCATTTTCATGGGCGCGATAATCAGCGTAAGCCGAACGGCAAAGAAAGCTGAAAAACAAATAAAAAGTGGTGTGGCAGAAAAAAAATGAGTACTTTTGCACTAAGAAACGAGTATCTTGTGCAGGCCAACCAGTAACAGATAGGACTGTGCCGGCTCGTCTAACGTGCAGAATAAGGGAGGGAAGACAACCAAGTGAAGACTCGACACGAGGGGGTGAACCAACGCGAAACCATACATTCTTGTGTTCCCCATACCAATACAAACAAGCAAAGAATGGAAAATAACTTGAGAATAATCATCAGCGGAGGCGGCACGGGAGGCCACATCTTCCCTGCCGTGGCCATTGCCAATGCCTTAAAAGCCAAACGGCCAGACGTGCAGATACTCTTTGTTGGCGCGTTGGGTCGTATGGAGATGCAGCGCGTTCCGGCCGCAGGCTACGAAATCAAGGGATTGCCCATCTGCGGTTTCAACCGAAAGAACCTCTTAAAGAACTTCGCCGTGCTGTTTAAGATTTGGAAAAGCCAGCGCATGGCCAAGCAAATCATAAAGCAATTTAAGCCAATGGCGGCAGTGGGCGTGGGCGGATATGCCAGCGGCCCCACGCTAAACCAATGCGCAGCGATGGGCATTCCCTGCCTGATACAAGAACAAAACTCGTATGCTGGCGTAACAAATAAGCTGCTTTCCAAGAAGGCGCGCAAGATATGCGTGGCCTATGAGGGTATGGAACGGTTCTTTCCCAAAGACAAAATCGTGCTTACGGGCAACCCCGTGCGCCAGCAACTGCTGGATAGCCAACTGACAAAGGCCGAGGCTTTAAGGGCATTCGGGCTCGAACCCACCAAGAAAACCATCCTCATCGTGGGCGGAAGTCTGGGTGCACGCACGCTAAACGAAAGCGTGATGGCACATCTCGACGAACTGCGGACCAGTGGTGTGCAGGTGATATGGCAAACAGGTAAGAACTATTTCGAGGGCATTAAAGCAGAACTGGCCGATAAGTCGCCGCTGCCCACGCTCAAACCCACCGATTTCATCGCCGACATGGGCGCCGCCTATCGTGCCGCCGACTTGGTGATTAGTCGTGCCGGAGCAAGCAGCATCTCCGAATTCTGTCTTATCGGCAAACCCGTGATATTGGTTCCAAGCCCCAATGTGGCCGAAGACCACCAAACAAAGAACGCCATGGCACTGGTTAACAGGCAGGCAGCACGCTTTGTAAGCGATGCCGAGGCCGTTCAAAAGCTTATCCCCCTGGCTTTACAAACCGTTAACGACGATCAAACCCTGTCGCAGTTGAGCCACAACATCAAGCAGATGGCTTTGCGCAATTCGGCAGAAATTATAGCCGACGAAGTGATTGCTTTGGCACAAGAACAAGCAGCCAAAAACCATTGACAAAAGGAAGGTGCAGCGCATGGCTGCCAAACTTACAACATCATTATGGACATAAAGAAAATTAAAGCAGTATATTTCGTAGGGGCGGGCGGCATCGGCATGAGTGCCATCGCCCGTTACTTCATCAAAAAAGGCTATGTTGTGGCAGGCTATGATAAGACCCGCACACAGCTTACAAGCCAATTAGAGAAAGAGGGAATGCTCTTGCACTACGAAGAAAATGTAGACGAGATACCGCAGGCATGCAAAAAAGCGCAGTCGTGCCTGGTGGTGTACACGCCTGCCATACCCGACGACCACAAAGAATTGGTATATTTTCGCCAAAATGGGTTTGAGATACAAAAGCGCGCGCAGGTGTTGGGCACGCTAACCCGCACCCTCAAAGGGCTTTGTTTCGCCGGAACGCACGGCAAAACAACCACGTCGTGCATGTGCGCGCACATCATGCACCAAAGTCATCCCGACTGTAACGCCTTCCTTGGAGGCATATCCAAAAACTATGGCACCAATTATATATTGAGTCCCAAAAGCGAATACGTGGTTATCGAGGCCGACGAGTTCGACCGTTCCTTCCATTGGCTACGCCCGTGGATGAGCGTAATCACCTCTACCGACCCCGACCACCTCGACATCTACGGCACCAAAGAGGCCTACATGGAGAGCTTTCGCCATTACACAACCCTCATTCGCGAGGGCGGTGCACTCATCATTAAAAAAGGAGTGGAGCTTAAACCCGATGTGAAACCAGGGGTGAAGGTGTACGAATACGCACTCGATGCAGGCGACTTCCACGCTGAGAACGTGAAGATAGACAATGGCAACATTACGTTCGATTTTGTTTCGCCCATCGAGAACGTTAAGCATGTAACCTTGGGCCATCCCATACCCATCAACATCGAGAACGCCGTTGCGGCTATGGCTATGGCACAACTTAACGGATGCAATGCCGAAGAGTTGCGTTACGGCATAAAGACCTATCATGGCGTTGACCGCCGTTTCGACTTTAAGATTAAAACGCCCCGCTTGGTGTTCCTCAGCGACTATGCTCACCATCCCAACGAGATACTGCAAAGCGCCAAGAGCCTACGCCAATTATATAAGGACAGAAAGATAACGGCTGTGTTTCAGCCGCATCTCTATACGCGCACGCGCGATTTCTATAAGGAGTTCGCCAAGGCTTTGAGCCTGCTCGACGAGGTTATACTCTGCGATATTTACCCCGCACGAGAAGAACCCATCCCAGGTGTAAGCAGCAAGCTGATATACGATAACCTCGATGCAGGCGTAGAAAAGAGCATGATTACCAAAGACGACGTGCTGGAATTGGTGCAAAAGCGCGACTTCGACGTGTTGGTGTTCCTCGGTGCGGGCGACCTAGATAGTCTTGCGCCGCAGGTAACAAAGATATTAGAAAGTAAGGCAAAGTAAAGACTTAACCCCCTAAAAAAGGGTAGGTGTATGAATGTGAATTGGAAGAAAACTGTAACCATGCTGGTCGATGCGCTGCTGGCCGTCTACCTCGTATTGGCGTTCACGGCTTTCAATAAGCCCAACGCCAAGGCCGCATTGTGCCAAAAGGTGCAGATAGACATCCAAGACGAAAGCACCAACGGCTTTATCTCCGCCAACGACATACGCAGTAGACTAGATGCCAATCAGCTCTACCCGCTGAACAAGCCCATGCAGGCAGTGCAGGCAAGGCAAATAGAAGAGATGCTCAAGCGCAGTCCGTTCGTGAAAACGGTAGACTGTTACAAAACACAAGACGGCTGTGTGAACATCAGCGTCACCCAACGGATGCCCATCGTGCGCATTAAGGCCGCCAATGGCGAGGACTATTACCTCGACGACAACAACCTGGTGATGCCCAATTCGCATTATTCGGCCGACCTCATCATCGCCACGGGGCATATCTCTAAGGCTTTCGCGCGAAACTACATCGCGCCGCTAGCCAAACTGTTCATGGATAACGAGCTGTGGGAAAACCAAGTGGAGCAAATCAACATACTGCCCGACAAAGGTGTTGAACTCGTGCCGCGCGTGGGCCAGCATGTTGTGTTTATTGGCTATCTGCCACAGGCCGATACGCAGAAAGAACGCAACGAAAAGATAGTCGACTTCGTAGAGAAAAAGCTCCTTCGGCTAGAAAAGTTTTATAAGTATGGGCTCTCGCAGGTTGGATGGAACAAGTACAGCTACATCGACTTAGAGTTCGACAACCAGATTATCTGCAAAAAGAAGAAAGAAAACAAGAACAACCCCGAATAAGCATAGTGTTATGGCAAAGGATTTTATCGTGGCTATCGAGATCGGTTCGTCTAAGATTACCGGTATCGCAGGAAGAAAGAACACAGATGGAAGTATCTCCATCTTGGCTGTGGCCAAAGAGACGCCCTCTTCGTGCGTTAAAAAAGGCGTGGTGTACAACCTCGACCGCACCGTGCAGTGTCTCAACAGCATCGTGTCCAAACTCAAAACCACCCTCAAAGCCGAGATTGCCTACGCCTATGTGGGCGTGGGTGGGCAGTCTACGCGAAGCATCGAGAACGTCATCACCAGGGAATTGCCTAACGATACCATCGTGTCGCAAGACATGGTAGACTCGTTGATGGACGCTAACCGCAGCATGGACTATCCCGATGCCGACATCATTGAGGCCATAACCCTCGAATACAAGCTTGGGCAACAATATCAAATCGACCCGGTTGGCGTGCCATGCACCCACTTGGAGGGGCACTTCTTAAACATTCTTTGGCGCAACAGCAACTATCGAAACCTCAAAAAATGTTTCTCTAACGCCGGCATCGCCATTGCCGATGTGTTTATTTCGCCACTGGCCTTGGCCGACAGCGTGCTAACCGACTCGGAGAAACGAAGTGGATGTGTGCTGGTAGACCTTGGTGCGCAAACCACCACCATTGCCGTTTACAGTAAAAGCCTTCTTCGCCATTTGGCCGTAATACCCTTGGGTGGGGCAAACATCACCAAAGACATCGCCTCTTTGCAAATTGAAGAAGAGCATGCCGAACGCTTAAAGCTTACCTATGGTGCGGCATACACCAATCCCGAAGAAGACAATACGGGGCTAACTTACGCCATCGACAGCGACCGCTCTATCCAAAGCGACACCTTCATGAACGTGGTTGAGGCTAGAATCGAGGAGATTATCGCCAATGTGAGATACCAAATACCAGAGAAGTACGAGGGTAAACTGCTTGGCGGACTAATTCTTACGGGCGGTGGCGCACTGTTGAAGAACATCGAGGAGGCCTTCCAGCGCAAAACCAACTTCAACAAGATACGCTTTGCCAAGACGGTGAAGTTCGATTTGCATTCAAAACATCCGGAAATCACTGCGCAAGATGGCACGATGAACACGGTTCTTGGTCTTCTTGCAAAGGGTAATCTCAATTGTGCAGGACGGGAAATATCTAACAACCTTTTCCCCGATGCCGAAACGGAACGCCCTGCAACGCTACCGTCGGAAGGCGAACACATGCCTAATGCCACCGACAACAGAGCCCAACAGGAACAGGCAAACAATAAGTCTAAATTCGAAACTAAGGAGAAAAAGGAGGATAAAGCCGAGAAAGAACAGGCCAATAACGAGCCAGAGGAAGAGAAAGGACCAACCAAGTTCAAACAGTGGAAAGAAAAACTTAGTGGTTTCATTAGGCAAATGGCTGAGGAGGAGTAAAAGAGAAGGGGTTGTAATGTGTTAAGCCGCACGCTTGCGTTTGGTTAGCAGGTTTAAATAGTTAGGCTAGAAAGCCTAGGATAACTAGAAACCCTAGAACAACTAGAAACCCTAGAACAACTAGATAGCCTAGGATAACTAGATAGGCTAGAATAACTAGAAAGCCTAGAAATCCTAGAATATCTAGAAACCCTAGAACAACTAAAAAGCCAAGCACATCAAGCGCAACCATCTTTTCACCCTTTCACCTTTAAAAGGCGCAGCCATCTTTTCACCTTTTCACCCTTTCACCTTTTCACCTTTTCACAGGTCAACTTAAAAAAGAACAACGCTATGTCAGAGAAGAATATAAACAAAGGAATTGTGAACTTCGTAGACGAAGAGCACGGGGACAGCATCATCAAAGTTGTTGGTGTGGGCGGCGGTGGCGGCAATGCCGTTAACCACATGTTCAAAGAAGGAATACACAAAGTGTCGTTCGTTCTGTGCAACACCGATAAGCAAGCCCTAGACGATTCGCCAGTGCCTGTGCATCTGCAATTGGGTAAAGAAGGACTAGGGGCAGGCAACCGTCCACTCAAAGCCAAGGCTGCCGCCGAAGAAAGCATCGACGACATCAAAGAGATGTTCAGCGATGGCACCAAGATGGCCTTCATTACAGCAGGAATGGGCGGCGGAACAGGTACGGGAGCCGCACCTGTAATCGCTCGTGTTTCCAAAGAAATGGGCATCCTCACGGTGGGTATCGTTACCATTCCTTTCCGTTTCGAAGGTCTAAGAAAGATAGACCAAGCCTTGGATGGCGTAGAAGAAATGGCCAAACACGTAGACGCTTTGCTCGTTATCAACAACGAACGCCTGCGCCAGGTTTACCCCGAACTGTCCCTAATCGAGGCTTTCAAGCGCGCCGACGATACGTTAAGTGTTGCCGCAAAGAGCATTGCCGAGATAATAACCTACCACGGCTTTATGAATCTCGACTTCAACGACGTGAAGATGGTGTTAGAAGATGGTGGCGTGGCCATCATGAGTTCGGGCTATGGCGAAGGCGAAAACCGCGTTCAGCAGGCCATACACGATGCCCTTAACTCGCCTTTGCTCAACGATAACGATGTGTTCAACTCTAAGAAGCTACTGCTCAACATCTCGTTCAGCGAGAAGAACAACCAAGGTTCTAACCTCATGATGGAAGAGATTAACGATGTAGACGAATTTATGGCCAAGTTCGGCCCCGACTTCGTCTTCAAGTGGGGCGTTACCTTCGACGAGAGCCTTGGCGACAAGGTGAAAGTTACCGTCCTTGCCACGGGCTTTGGCGTGGAGAACATCACCACCACACCCGAAAGAACGGCCCGTAAGTCGATTGAAGACATCGAGAATGCCGCACGCGAAGCCCAAAAAAGATTGGATAGAACCAAGCGTATCGACACGTATTATGGTACTGATTTGCCTGGCGGCCGCACCAAAAGGCATACCAATATCTACCTCTTCCGCCCAGACGACCTCGACAATGAAGATATTATTTTCGCTGTTGATGAATCGCCAACCTACGCGCGTTCGCAACAAAAGCTTGAAGAGATACGCGGTTATAGCTCTGCCGCGCAGAAGAGAGAACAAAACGAGGTGGAGCCGCCAACAACTATGCAGGGAACCATTAGCTTTGCATAGGCGGAAAAAGTTGGGCAAGCAAGGCCGCTAGAATACATCAGATGTATGTGGCCAACCGGTAAATATAGAAATGTCTACGGCATATCGGCCTATCTGCCCCATCCGTTTCACCCATTGCATCAACCCTATTAAGATTTAAAATTATGGCTCAATTATTCGAACAGATAAGCAACGACATTACGGAGGCGATGAAAGCGCGCGACAAGGTGCGCCTTGACACCCTTCGCAACATTAAGAAAGTGTTTCTGGAAGCCAAGACGGCACCAGGCGCAAACGACGTTCTTGAAGACGCCGATGCCCTGAAAATACTTCAAAAGCTGGCTAAGCAGGGTAAAGAATCTGCTGCAACCTTCGTTCAACAGGCTCGCCAAGACCTTGCCGATGCCGAATTGGCACAAGTAAAGGTGATTGAAGAATACCTGCCTGCCGCTCTTTCGGAGGCCGAAATTGAGGCGAAGGTGAAAGAAATCATCGCACAAACGGGTGCTGCCACAATGAAGGATATGGGTCGCGTGATGGGTATGGCTAGCAAACAAATGGCTGGCTTGGCCGATGGCGGCACCATCTCGGCCATCGTTAAACGACTGTTGGCCTAACTGCCTGTTGCGTTTAGGCTCGCTTAAACCTGAAAAATTGAAAAGGTAGAAAGGGTAGAAAGCTGCTAATACCACCTTTCTCTTGGCGAACTTTGTGTTTTGTCGCCCATTGGCGAACTGGCGAGTATGCCAGTTTGCCAATGGGCGAGTTCATTAATTCATACGTCCGTTCGGTATAAGCAATCCTCTCCCTTCCCCTTTTTTATTGGGGGAGGTGTGCTGCATGGGCAGTCAGAAATCTTAAATTATTATTTTTTATTTTACAAATCCGACCTAATCTTTACGTCATTCTAGCGAAAAAGATAGGTCAAAAAGTAGGCAAATAGCCACATTTTCTACCATTTTACTCCTTGGAACTTGTCTATTTTTAAGCACAAAACCTGCGTTTTGCACCATTTAGTCTTTCTAGAATGGTTGCCAACTCATAATTTTCCTAGCCCAATTACCCACATTTTACCCCTAAAACGCCACTTTTTAACGGCTATTTTGCCCTTTCCAACCAAGTGTTTCATGGTTGGAAGGGGCTTTATTTATACCATTTCGTTGTATGTTTATGCGTATTGCCTTGCATTTAACGGCATTTTGTACTGCGTTTTGTACCTTTTTACCTTGCGTTTAGCACCAAAACGCATTGCATTTAGCATCAAAACGCACTACGTTTAGCACCAAAACGCACTGCATTTTGCGGCATATTGCACTGCATTTAGCGGCAAAACGCACAAAAGTTGGTGTAAATGGCGTTCTCCTTAAATAAAAATTCATTTTGCAGCATTCATTTACTAACCCCTTTTAGCATCAAAACAAACCTTCGCGAGAATCGATTTTTTGCACGCCGGCTTACGCTTGGTGGAGAAAATGGGCACTCATAATGTTAAAATTCTTACTAAAAACCAGACAAAACGACTGCGCGTTTACATGTGCATGGGCAACGGAACGGAAGGCACATACGCTTACGGCGGCCAGCGCGAACGGTTGAAAGACATGCACTTTCTATCTAGAATTGGCGCAGTATTTAGCAACAGCGTTACAATTTTTTACAGCATTAATTGCTTATCTAAAAAAGTATTATTACCTTTACCGCTGTAATACGGCTTTTGGTTGAGGGGCAGTGCCGCTCCGAACAAAAACCAATCGCACCCTGAGGAAAATGCTTTCGCATTAAAAACGTTAACGATATAAACTTATGTTCATGTAAAACAAAGTATTTATGATATCTGTCTATTCCATCAAACCGCAATTTCAACGGGCATTAACACCTATTTTAGAGTTGTTGCATCGTGCAAAGGTTACCGCCAATCAAATCACCCTGTGGGCCGGCATCCTCTCTCTTGTCATCGGCATTTTGTTTTGGTTTGCGGGCGATGTTAGCACATGGCTCTACCTCTGCCTGCCTGTGGGACTGCTGATACGTATGGCCCTGAATGCCTTAGACGGAATGATGGCTCGTCGTTACAATCAAATCACCCGAAAAGGAGAGCTGCTAAACGAACTGGGTGATGTCGTTTCGGACACCATTATTTATTTTCCGTTGCTGAAGTATCATCCCGAAAGTCTTTATCTTATTGTGGCTTTCATTGCCCTCAGCATTATTAACGAATTCGCAGGAGTGATGGGAAAGGTGCTGTCGGCAGAGCGGCGGTATGATGGTCCGATGGGAAAGAGCGACCGTGCTTTTGTTCTCGGCCTCTACGGAGTGGTCTGTTTGTTTGGCATAAACCTTTCAGGATGTTCCGTTTACATCTTTGGGGTTATCGATTTGTTGCTTGTAGTCAGCACGTGGATTAGGATAAAGAAGACGTTAGGTGCAAGCGGAAGTTCGCAAACACCTGCGTAAACCGATGGCATTGATAAGCAGTGGAGTATGAAAAAGAAACCTTATCCAACGGTTGCGGTTTTTTCTGGCGGTGGTACACGTTATGCTTTGTATCTCGGCATGTATGCGGCGATGCAACATTATGGCGTAAAACCCGACCTGCTGATTGCCTCTTGCGGTGGCAGTATCGCTGCCAACATCATCAATTCGTTTGCTACCGACGAACAGCGAAAGGCCTTCATACAGTCGGAAGAACTGTATCGCTTTGTGCAAAACACCCGAATGACAAGGTTTAAGATGCTGTATAAGATAGGTGTCTATTGCCAGCGCAAGGTGCGAAACACATGCTATGCACCTTATATCGAAAATATTTTCGATAAATTTATCGTAGACATGCCCACCGACATACGCCCGCTTTTGCCCTCGTTGGCCGTTCGGCCAACCCTTCCCACCATCGTAGTAGGTGCCCGATTGTTGTTTGATAGGGCCGACATCGGTAAAGAAAGAAACGGAAGAAAACTTTATAGGAAGGTGCTTTTTACCGATGCCGAGACAGCTCGAAACATCGATTTGTCTGCCATTAACTGTAATTTTAAAAGCTATGAGGGCAGTGCCATCGACTCGCAAGTTGAGCTGTTTCAAGATGTGCCCTTGCCCATTGCCACCCGAATATCTGTTTCGGATATGTTCTACGTTCAGCCCGTACATTACAACGGTGCCTATTTTGCGGGCGGAATTGTTGACTTGATGCCCATAGAACTGGCCGAACAACTTGGCGAAACAATTTTCTTTGAGAAGAAAAAGGGTTTTGGCACCATCGACGAGGCACTTATTAGAGCCGTATTTGGATATAGTGGAAACCGCCGATTGCAAGAAGTGATGACGCATTCGGTGAACTATTGGGTAGACACGGCCGACATGAACCAAGCACTTTCGGGGCATTACATCGAGAAAAACATCAATCTTCTGAAACTCCAGGTAGAGCTGAAATTGCCCAAAACCTATGCCCAGTTTGTAGAAGATATGGACTTTCAATGGCAATACGGATACGATAGAGTTGCCCAACATTTTAAAAACAAACAGGTATGAACATCTTTATTACGGGCGGAACATCGGGTATCGGCTTGGCCTTGGCGCGGTTTTATGCTGCCGAAGGTCATCGGGTTGGGGTGTGCGGACGAAATACGGCACGAATAGACAGGAGTGATGAAGTTAACAAACTGTTGCTTGCCTACCAGCTGGATGTGTGTGATAAGGACGCATTAACCGCTGCCGTAGAAGTGTTTTGTGCCGATAAGGGTTTGGACATGATGATTGTTGCTGCTGGATATTACCGTAACGGCGTTACTGAAGAAGTGGATTTTGAGCAGACTTCACAAATGTTGAAGGTTAATATCGCAGGTGCATTGAATGCGATGGAAGTGGCACGAGAAGCAATGAAAGCATCGGGCGGACACCTGGTTGTGATTGCCTCGGTGGCCGGATTGCTGCATTATCCGTGCGCAAGCGTATATGCCAAGTGCAAACGAGCCTTGATACAGATAGCCGATGCTTATCGCCGAAGTCTGGCCGACTATCAAATAATGGTTACAACACTTGTTCCAGGCTACATAGACACGCCTCGATTGAGAGAGATATACCGTAACGACCTTTCCAAATGTCCGTTCTGCATGCCCTTAAATCGGGCTGTTGAAACAATGACAAAGGCCATAGCGCAGCGCAAAGAACAGGTGGTGTTTCCGTCAAAAATGCGCCTTTCCATCGCTTTTCTTTCGCTTTTACCCACTTGTTTGTTATCGGCTTTTATGCACCGAAAGACATTATGGAGCATTCCCAAATAAACGACAAAACGATATGGGCGTGTAAGCGGCCCTTGCCAAACGGTTTGATGCAGCGTTGCAGTATGGATAACAAATGCTTGCAAGCAAGCAAATACATCGCCCTTGTTATTTGTTGGGGTGTATTCTATGCTGTTTATACTTTTGCAGCAAGCTATGCGGCATCGCTTAAAGAGGTGCCTTCGCTTTGTTTTTCGTTTGAAAAGGCTATACCGTTTGTACCTTTTGCCATCTATTTTTATAGCAGTAGTGTGGTGTTTTTTATATGGGTTTTCTTCCTTTGCAATACCTTTCGTCAACTGTCGACATTAAGTAAACGCATCGTTTTTATAACCATTTTATCGGGAATTTGTTTTATTATCTTTCCGTTAAAACAAAGTTTTGTACGTCCGGAAACAGCCCATATCTTGTTTTCCGTCATCAATACGTACGATACGCCTTTTAATCAGGCCCCGTCTTTACATATAGGTTATGCCTGCATCTTTTGGAGTGGGGTGCGAAATAGCAGGTTCAGAAACTTACTGAGAATGTGGTTGGTGTTGTTAATGCTGTCTACCCTTTTGGTATATCAGCACCATTTCATCGACATTACTACGGGTTTGATGGCAGGTTTTCTGACGTTATGGATGTTTCCTTACCGTAAAAAGCGTAACCAACAAATAGCAAAGGTTTACTTTTTTGTTGCCGCCGTGGGGCTGACGGCGTTGTTGTTTGCCATCGAACATTCGGTTTTATGCAGTATTTTTTTATTGTGGGGCATACTCGTCTTGCTGTTATTGGGCCGTGCTTATTATCGCTCTAATCGGCATTTTCTTAAAGACAACCACGGTTGCATCGGTTTTTTGCGTTATATTTTCTATTTTCCCTATATCGCAGTGTATCGCATATTGTGGTTGTTTTCTCGTCAGGCACCTGTAGAAATTGCACCCAACATCTTCGTTGGAGGCTTGCTTTCATGCCGTTCTGCGCGGAAATTCGCCCTGTTGGGAGAGGTTTCGGTGTTCGACCTTTCAGCCGAATTACCCGAAAACGCCTACTTTCGCACATCGGCAGATTATCATTGTTTCCCGCTTTTGGATATTGCCACTATCCCCAAAGCCTGCGAGGAGCGTATTGTAAATATGGTTTTAGAGAAGATGAATGCCAGTGAAGTGCCTCGAAAGCTATATATTCATTGTGCAATGGGCCGTTTTCGGAGTCGCCGAATAGGTGAAACGGTGCTGTTAATGATAAGTAAAAATTTAACCAGAGATAAAAATGGAAACAGGAACATTTAAGAGTTTTGACAACGCAGATATTTTTTATAGGGTGTGGAATTACAACCCTTCGCAGAAGACCATTGTGATATTGCATCGCGGGCACGAACATTCGGGACGTTTGCAAGCCTTTGCCGAGAACGAGCAATTTGTGCATTTCAACATCTTTGGCTTTGACATGCGTGGACTGGGGCATACTTCGCAACCCGTTTCGCCCCATTTTATGGACTATGTACGCGACTTGGATGCTTTCGTAAAATACCTCCATGAGCAGTATGGAATTGTTGAGAGAGACATCTTTGTGGTGGCTAACAGCATTGCAGGCGTAATTGTATCGGCGTGGTGTCACGACTTTGCGCCCCGTATTGCCGGTATGGCACTTCTTGCTCCTGCGTTTACCATTAAGTTGTATGTGCCTTTTGCAAAGGCGGGAATTGCGTTGGCAGCGCGGCTTTTCAAACATCTTACGGTGCCCAGTTATGTAAAATCGAAGGTGTTGACACATGATGTGGAACAGCAAAAGGCGTACGACACCGACCCGCTAATTACTAGAGAAATTGATGCGCACTATCTCTTGGATTTGCTGAAAGCAGGAAAGCGTATCGTAGAAGATGCTGCAGCCATTACCATACCTACGCTGTTGCTCTCTGCCGGTAAAGATTACGTGGTGAAAGACGATATGCAAAAGCGTTTTTTTGTTGACATCAGCTCTACCCAAAAGCGGTTTATCAAGCTCAAAGGGTTTTATCATGGGCTATTGTTTGAAACGCAACGTGAGCAGGTTTACAATCCTATTGCTGAGTTTATCAACCGTTGTTTCTCACTCGAACAACCGCCAACGACCTGTATGCCTGATAAATTTACAGTTGACGAGTATAACAAAATGGCTCTGAATATGCTTCCCCGAATTGAACGTTGGGGCTTTCGGATACAGAAATGGATGCTCCATCACTTGGGATTTCTTAGTAAAGGAATGCGTGTGGGACTAAAATATGGTTTTGATTCGGGTATGTCTCTGGATTATGTTTATCGCAACCAAGCACAGGGATGCGGACCAATTGGGCGATGGATAGACAAAGGCTATCTTAACGCCATTGGTTGGAGAGGAGTAAGAATACGCCGAGAGCATCTCATCGCAACCGTAGAAGAACGTATTGAAACGCTTAAACAGCGCAATGAACCCGTGAAAATACTCGACATTGCCGGTGGAACGGGTAATTATTTGTTCGACATCAAGCGCAAGTTTCCTGAAATAGAAGTGGTTATAAACGACTTTTCGGAAGCAAACATTGCTTTCGGCGAGGCACAGATACAACAGCAAGGACTTCAAAATATACGGTTTACTCGTCTTGATTGTTTTAATAAAGACTCATATCAACGGCTGAATTTTGAGCCTAATATCGTTATTATTTCCGGTATATTCGAGCTGTTTGGCGATAACGAGCTTGTTTGTAAGGCCATCTCTGGTGCTTTATCCGCACTGCAACCAGGCGGCTTTTTGGTCTATACCGGTCAGCCTTGGCACCCTCAGTTAAAAATGATTGCTTTCGTATTAAACAGCCATCAAGAGCGTGATTGGATTATGCGGCGGCGTTCGCAACGCGAACTGGACAGTCTTTTCGCCTTTTATGGCTTAACCAAATGTGGCATGAAACTCGATAACTTCGGCATTTTTACCGTTAGTTATGGAACGAAATAAGTTGCAAACGGGCTTTTTCTTCAGCCGCAGACAAATATGTTGGGGTGTCGTTATCAAAGTAAGATGTGTTGATGGCGATGTTTCGGCGTGTCAAAGTCATTTTCCAATTACCCGTTGCCCTGCCATTTTGTAGGATAAGAGGAAAGAAAATACCGTTGTTAGTAAATGCTTTGCTGTTGTGAGAAGCTTGCAAAACATCGCCGCGATACTTGTAGGCAATGATGTATTCGTCGTAAGCAGGCAGAAAGATAAAGCTTTCTTTCTCTTTGATGTCGATTGAAGAAGAATCGTGCAGCAGGTAAGTTTTATCGTTGAGAACGACCTTTTGAAGCTCTTTTTCAATAATTTCAACGCCCAATCGCGCCTCTTTCATTGACAATCCCGACCACCAACAGAAGTCGTCTAACGTTGCGGGGGCATGACTTCTAAAGTAATTGCGTGCCAATTTGCTCAACGCCTCGTCTTTTGTGGGTAAGGGCATAGGGGCTACTCGCTCGTCTAAGAGCATGTAGGTATGTGTGTTTCCCGCTTCAGGGCCGCTGCAAATGAGTGCCTCGCATTCGGCATTCTCCAAAAAGCGGTTCATAAAAATGGTGTCCGAAGGTAAGCCTTTCTGAGCCATTCGTTCTGTAATTTGCTGTTTGGTAAGGCTCTTTCCGCCGCTCAACATATCATAGATATGCAGGTTAGCGGTATCGTACATCTGCTCGGTGATGTGCAGTCCGTGTCCTTTCATCAACGATGCGTAGGCAGATTTCAGTCTGTTGCACGACAATTTGAGCATCCAACGAATATCGTTTGGGCTTACATAATGCCATGTAGGGCGTAGTACGTGGGTGCGAAAAATCTCTCCACGTTCGAGGGCTTGCTTGATTTTCTGCATCGTTGCACCACGTGTACGTATTCCTAGTGCCAGCTTTGCCATTCGGGGTTGTTGTGCTTGTATGGCTCCCATCCAGGCTACAACATCTTTTACGTCGGTAAAATCGGGGTTAATTAACTGTTGGGCGCGCAGCCGAATCATTGGAATATTTATTATTTTCATACCTTTTGTGGGGATGTTTACTTCTTGCAAAGATAATCAGAAATGCGTAAACTCGATGTCAAACATGGTGTGCTAGTCGCATTAACCCACCAATTCGCCAACTCATCAACTTGTAAACACTTGTTTTAAAGGTACAACGGGGCCTCGTTTCCCATGTTAAAAAGCAAGTCGATAACGCTTAGGTTGGGCAAGAAACCGTGGCGTTGGGCGAACACTTGGTAATAGGGGCGAGGCGTAAAGTCGGGGTCGTGGGGCGGATATTTGGGCACGATGGTGTCGCGGAAGTCTTGAAAGGTGGGGATGGAGCCAGTGTCGGCATCGCCAAAAGCAGCTGGAAGGCTTGTGCCCGAAGCCTGTTGCGCCTGCGTTGGGAGAAAAGCGGGGGTGAGAATGATGTTGGGGGTGGCGCTTTCTGTTCCGCCCTGCCAGCGGATGCCGCGTTTGCCAAGGAAGTCGATGAGGCGGGCGAGGCGTTCTTCGCTGGGATCGTCGTGGACGCGGTAGAGGGCGGGGATTTTGTGTTTGCCGATGGTTTTTGCCGCGCAGATGTTTGCCGCAATCATGCATTCTTCGATGAGGCGGTGCGATTCGAGGCGTTCGCGGGTTTTGATGGTTTCGATTTTGCCTTCGCTGTCGTAGATGAATTCGGGCTCGGCGGCGTGGAAGTCGATGACGCTGCGCGCTTCTCTGGCGGCGTGCAGGATGTGGTACACGTTTTTCAGGGTGTCGAGCGGGCGGGCGAGTTTGGCGAAGCTGTCACGCAGCAGGGTGTTGTCGGCAAAGAGGATTTCTTCGACGGTTTCGTAGGTAAGGCGGGCATGCGAGTGGATGACGGCGTCGTGGAAGGCGCTGCGCTTGATGCTGCCGTCCGGCGCGAGGGTGATTTCGCAGACCATCGCCAGGCGGTCCACGTCGGGGTTGAGCGAGCAGAGGCCGTTGGAGAGTTTTTCCGGCAGCATCGGGATGACGCGGTCGGGGAAGTACACGGAGGTGCCCCGGTTGTAGGCTTCCACATCAAGCGGGCTGTCGGGGCGGACGTAGTGGGCGACATCGGCAATGGCGACGTAGAGGCGGTAGTTGCTGCCGCGTTTTTCGGCATAAACG